>WNFK01067509.1_pt1 | contig 21641 bp, 20 predicted proteins | sample 5400281 | NCBI WGS metagenome assembly WNFK01 (sample SAMN13153350, study PRJNA577476) | soil metagenome | isolation source: 20 cm soil on Douglas fir-dominated hillslope | place: USA:California | collected 2013-09-17
CGACAAAACATCTTCAAGCGCCGTTCCTCCGCGGCGGGCAACAGCAGAGACATACCACAGGACATCACCCAGCTCCTCGAGGACGGCGTCGTGATAGCCAAGAAACCCGTCCGTGTCGCGACGCTTCTTCTTCAGCGCGCTGACGAGACTGCCGACCTCGCCAACAAGGCCGAGCAGGGCAGTCTCCAACCTGGGCTCAAGCTGGTCCGTGGCAATCGCATTTCGCTCGAAATCGGACACCGAAATCTGCCGATCCATGCCTTTTGTCATCGATTCTCCTCTTCGTTGTCGGACTATCGTGACTGCCCGTTCTCGACAGTATATCGTTTCGACGATTCTCTACCCGGTCGGGCACGGACATCGTGGCCGAGAAACTCAGTGACAGGGCGTCGGATGACTCCAACCATTGTCTTCGACACCTATTGGCGTTTTGCCGCCGAGCGGCTTGCGATGTATTATCGTCGCCTCGCTGACCCCATTGGCTCTTGTACGGCTGATCCGATTTTGTCGGGCTTTCGGTTCACCAACACCTATCGGGCAGCCGATCGAGTCAGCCAGTATTTGATATCAGAAGTCCAGGCTGGGACTGACCGTTCCCAAGAGCCACGCGAAGTCTTCTTTCGAACCATTTTGTTCAAGATATTCAACCGAATCGAAACATGGGAGGCATTGGAACAGCATCTCGGCCCGATCACGTGGGCGAAACTCGATGCGGCTGCGCTCGATCGCGCGCTTGAGAACCTGCGCAGGCGAGGGAACAGCATCTATTCGGCGGCCTACATCATGCCATCGCCTTCGTACGGTCGCGAGCGTAAGCACAGCAACCACATCGCGCTTCTGCTGCAGATGATGAAGGATCGGCTTCCAGAGCGAATCAAACAAGCCCCCTCGTTGCGGACAGTCTACAGCTTGTTTTGAGTTATCCAGGAATCGGTCCTTTCCTTGGTTTCCAATATACCATCGACCTGAACTATTCTTCGCTCCTCGATTTCGACGAGGCTGACATGGTCGTCGCCGGGCCGGGCGCGCTTGACGGCATTTCAAAATGCTTCTCGGATACCGGCCGGGCAACGCCAGAAGAGGTCATTTATTGGATGACCGATCGCCAGCAAAGCGAATTCGCCAGGCTCGGACTGCGTTTTGACGGTCTCTATGGCCGCCCGCTGCAACCGATCGACTGTCAGAATGTGTTTTGCGAAATCTCAAAATATGCCCGGGTTGCGCATCCAGATATCGCCGGCATCGCCAACCGAAGACGCATTAAACAAATTTACCGTCCCAATCACAAACCATTGCCGCTTCCCCGATTCCCGTCGCGCTGGGGATTGCACGTACCGTCCGAGCAGGCGAGACGAAGGCCCTCTTATCACGAGCCTGTCCAACCGTCGTTCATCTAGGGCGTGAAATCACAACGAGCGGCCAGCCACAGCCGTCGCCGGCTCCCTGCGGAAGCGGCGGCCGTGATTGTGCTACGGTCTCGCCCCGGATGGGAGGAGCGCATGAGGGTTCTAATAATCGAGGCAAGCTATCCTAAGGATTTTTATAGGGGCCAGTTAGACGGCCACGTTACCCAAGCACTGACCAGACTGCTTGGCATCAAATCGGACTTGGTATACGCGCTCGACAAATCGCACTTTGAAAAGGCCATCGCGCACGCTGCCAATGGCGATTATGACGTTGTGCATGTGTCGTGTCATGGTGATGATGTCGGCATCGCCGTCACCAACAATTCGCCGATCAACTGGCCCGACTTCGTTGAGCTGTTTCGCAAGTACAAGTGCAATCCACATGCGCTCATCATGTCATCGTGCTGCGGCGCGACTGACGACCTTGCAAACGAGTTTGAGAAGATCCCGTACGGGCCGTACATCATTTTCGGCTCAATCGACGAGCGGAATTACAACGAGTATGCGGTCGCCTGGACTATTCTTTACAATCTCTTCAAGACGAAGGGCGTCCACCGTGACGTTGCAATGGAAGCGCTGCGAGCCATCAGGGCGATTGCGCATAACAACTTTCGATATCTGCGTTGGAAGGACGACAAGAAAGAGTATGTCCAGTATCCGCCCGAAGGTCGGCGCTTTGTCGTAATGGAGAAGAAGCTGAAAGCGAAATAGCTGTCCCGGCGGCAGCTCGATCGGCTCAAGCGGACTGCCGAAGCAGAACAGTAGAGCTGGGTAAGTTCTTCTGTCCCGAGTTGACGATCCTCATTCGACAACACTGGCCGACTCTTGCACTGACACTTCAGCTTTTGCGCGTGTCACGACCGGGAGCCACTTCCAATTGGCGAATTTATCGCCAGTCTGACGCAGGTGACTATATCGCTTCAAGCTGCTCCAGCTCCGGTGACCTGACACGCTTGCGGCTTGAGGTATTGTTTTGCCCATTTCAAACAGGCGTGAAATCCCGTCGTGCCTGAGATCGTGGAAGTGCAAATCATCAATGCCTAGGAATTTGCATGCACGCGTGAACGCAGCACCAATTGCGTCTACCGAGTAGGGGAATATTTCTTTTGCTACACGTGGCATGCTTTCGATAACTGCAGTCGCTTCAGGCGGCAGGTCACAAAATACGTCATTCCCTTGCTTGTCGCCTGGATGCTTCATGTCGCGAATGAGAACACGAGCATCTGGATGAGTGGGCGGCGCTGCCGCTTCAAAATCTGTCCATGTAATCCGCGTGATCTCTTCCTGCCGTCGCGTACTGAAAATAGCGAACACGATAATCTGCTGCATCGGGGCGGACCGCGGCCGATGAATTTTGATTTTGCCGAAATGGTGCATGAGAAGGTCGAGTTCGGTCAAGGTTGGTCGACGATCGCGCTCCTTGCTTTTCGAAGTAAGACCGAGGTTTCTGGTCACTACCAGTGCATCGTCCATCGCTTGTGAGTCTAACGGGTAGCCCCAGGCCGGCCGTGCAATGGTGAAGATTGAGCCGAGGTGGCTGAAGTAATTTCCAACAGTCTGTGGCTGAACCGGCAATTTCTTGGCGAAGGAGACTAGGTGCTCACTGGTTACCTCGCTACACTTGAGATCCGCTATGTCATATTCCTTTATGGTAGCGAGTACCTGAGCTTTGGTTCGGCCGATTTCCTTGATCGATTCCTCAATGTAGCGGTCGATAACTGCGGACAGCTTCGGGTCCGCCATGTTCTGCCGCTCGAGCGCGCCTGGCTTCGCAAGTTCAGTCTCTCGCTTCTCCATCCACGCTGAAGCAGCTTGCCTGCGGTCGAAGGTCCTCGTCTCGCGGTGGACGATTTCCCCACCACGCTTGATGGTGACTTGCGCGTGATAGCCGGTGGAACCGTCTTTGCGCTTGCGAGCAATGATTGTACCCATTCCGCAAACCCGTCAGTTGTGGTACAGCATGGACCCTCTCAGTACAGCATTGCTGTACTGAAGGCCTAAAAACAAGCGAAAAACAGCGAAAATGAGAGCTAATCAGTACAGCAGGAAACCGTCGAAAGTGACTGATAAAGTTAATAAATCAAGTAAATTCAGTGACTTCGTGTTTTCTGTAGCCCCTATGATGGATTGGACCGACCGGCATTGCCGGGTCTTCCACCGTGCGATGACGCGGCGCGCCCGGCTTTACACGGAGATGCTGACGACCGGTGCCATCCTTCATGGCGATCGCGCCCGGCTACTTGGTTTCGATGCACGTGAACATCCGGTGGCGCTTCAGCTTGGCGGTTCCGAGCCGCGCGACCTCGCGGCAGCGGCGAAAATTGGCGAGGATTTCGGCTACGATGAAATCAATCTCAACGTCGGCTGTCCGTCGGACCGGGTCAAGGATGGCCGCTTTGGCGCGTGCCTGATGGCGGAGCCGGCGCTCGTCGCCGCGGGCGTCGATGCCATGAAGCGCGCGGTGAGCATTCCGGTCACGGTCAAGTGCCGGATCGGCATCGACGATCAGGATCCGGAAATTGCGCTGGATGCGCTGGCGCGCGGCGTGATCGCTGCCGGCGCCGATGCGCTGATCGTCCATGCCCGCAAGGCCTGGCTCAACGGATTATCGCCGAAGGAAAATCGCGACATCCCGCCGCTCGACTACGACCGCGTATACCGGCTGAAGGCCTCGTTGCCCGATATGCCCATCATCATCAATGGCGGGATCGCAAGTCTCAGCGAGGCCAAGGCGCATCTTGGCCATGTCGACGGCGTCATGCTGGGACGTGCGGCCTATCAGGAGCCGTGGCGATTGCTGACGGCCGATCCCGAACTATTCGGGGAGGCGGCGCCGCACTCGACGATGAAGGACGTCTTCGAGGCCGTCATGCCATACATCGAGGACCAGCTCGCACGGGGTACGCGGCTGCATTCGATCACGCGGCATTTCGTTGGGGCGTTTCACGGGGTGCCAGGCGCGCGGGCGTTCCGCCGCCACCTCGCCGAAAACGGCGTCAAGCCCGGCGCCGGCGTCAACGTCTTGCGCGACGCGATCGCGCTGGTCGACAACCGTGTTGCGGCCCCGATCGCCGCGTGATCTCGAATCCGCCGTGCGTGATCCGCCAGAGCGGGAATCTGTGACCAATCTGCTGACGCTAAAGCGCAGCAAGAAGATCAACAATGAATTGCTAGTTTCCGATCATCCGTCGACGCAAAATCACAACTCGCAACGCGGCGCACCGCTCAACGAAATCAACATGCCGCCGAAGCCATCTTGTTGATGACAAGCTTTCAGATCGACCGACGCCTTGGCAACGTCTTTCGCATGCTTTGCCGGTCTGATCTTGGGGCGGGGTTTCGGCAGCACGACGACGTTCCGCTGGGCACTTCGACCGGGCGGATGCGGATTTCCGATTTTCGCGGGCATCGCAGGCTTGGTCGGGACAATCTCTGCAGCAATCGGTTCGCTCGGAGGAACGGGAATGTTCTCTGCTGGATAGCGAAGATAGGTGAGATCGAGTCTATCCGCCTTCGTCAAAGCGTCCTGCGCGAAGCTGGTGCCGGCCGTTGCTGGATCACGGGCGGCTCCCTCAGAAATCGATGCGGTTACCCGCGTTGCGAACAATCCGCCAAGACCTGCAAGGCAAAGCGCCGCGATCCAAATTGTTCGGATCACAATCGAACCCCGTTCTTCAAATACCGCGAGCTGAGAAAAAAGCCCCGTCTCCGCCGCCGCTGCTTAACGGGATTGACCAACCTTAATTTTGTGTCATGCACAACATCAGACGGGCTTTCGCCGAGCAACGTCTAAAATTGTAGTTAACCGCGCTGCGTTGAAAACCTTTGCTCGGCGTCAGGCCGATATTGTTTGTCTGTCGTGTTCAAGGCTGCGGGCCGACTTGCCAAAGTGCAAGGGCAAGGTATGAGGACAAGACCGACGACTCATCATCGCGCGCGGAACAACCGCATCCAGTTCCTCTCCATCGCCACCGTGAGGTCCTTCTCGATGTGATCATACGATCGGAGGAAATGTTTTTGAGCTGCCCGACGTTCTGAGCCAGGTAGCGGGAGGGTCATCGTCTCACTTGAGTCTCACTTGGCATGAACGATCAAGGTCGGAACCTTGATCTTGCCCGGGATCATATTGGGTCTTACCGCACCCCAATGTTTGTGTTATGCACGATCCATTGGGCGCTCCGCGGCATCGGGGCACGGCGCCACGTTGCATCGGCCCAAAGCTCCCAGAGAAATCGAGCCTGACAACATACCGAAACGGCGGAAACGGGCAGGGGGCCCGGCGCACTTGGCCGGTATGAGGTGCGCCGGGCCTCGCCCGTGCCATCGCTGCAGGTTCCGGGCACGGACCTTTCGGATTGTGCACTACGCGTGCCGCTTCTGGTCCGGTTCGGCAGCGACCGGGTGCAGAGCCTGCGCCTGGAAAATGAAACCGCGCGAAAGCATGCTTGCGGGAAGATGATGGATTTGCGCAAGGCAGACCCTCCAAAAAAACGAAGCCCCAGGGTCGAATAATGGGGAGAATTCGAATAAGCAGATGACATCAGCCGGATATCGGTTGAGATTCGCAACGAGGCATAGTTCGCATGAGAAAAGCGATGTGAGAGTAAAAATCAGGTCCAGGTTCGTCGCAATCGCATCAATCTGCGGCGCGCTCGTCGTCTCGACGTGGCTTGGCGTCCAGTTGTGGCCATCACCCGCTCCGCAGGATTACGAAGCCTGTTCCGAAAGGGCGGGCAAGACTGCATCGTCAAAAGACGAGCGCGCCTCATTGATAGCTGAGTGCGACAAGCAGTTCATAGGCCGGCGCAAGCCTGGTGGTGGATATGCCTATTACGATTTCCTGCAGAACCGTCGCTTCGATATCGCAGGTCCGAATCCAACGCCAAAAGAACTAAAAAGCTTCGACGAGGAATACATCGTCTTTCTGAATGCCCAACGGCGAGATGCCATTACGGAAGCCCTTGCAGAGAAGCAAGGGCTGAGGGCGGAGGCGGCTTTTCAAAACGGTCAGCCTTCGGCGGACACGGTAATCCCATTGGGGGCGCCCCTGGTGATTACTCCCAATAATGTTCGGATCCCGGGAACTGGCAGCCAGGCCGCACGCTCAAAAGCCCAGCGGTGCGACGATGCATCCTTATCGTGCAGCTGGACCAAATTCTCCGCGGGAATAAAGAATATTTTCGGCGTCTATGCCAAGGTAAATCGCCCTTGAGGACCTGGTCTTATGATGCCATCCGCCAGCCCGTAAGCTCGGCATACGTCGATCGGTGTGTTGCGTTCGTGATCCATGGTCCTGCAGAAAGTAGGGATCGAGCGCATGATCTTCGAAGCAGCACTGTTTCTGATTTTGGTTCTGGCAATGACGGTACCAATCGTCAAAGCCTACGAATGGCTTCAGGACTTTCTGTACGGTCCGTACATCAATCGACGCAAATGAGCCCGGCCGGGCTGATTGAAAATCACGATAGCAGATTGGCGCGAGCAAACAGCGCGCGCAACGCGTTTGTCGCCTGCACGGTCAACATTGCATTTTCAGCGGCACTTCGAAGCGCGGCTACGGCGTCGTGATGCAGCGATCTGAACTCCATCCACTCGACCGAGCTGAGCTCCGTTATAAATCGATAGGCTTGGCCGACCGTATCAATGGAAACCGTCTCGCCATTCAATTTGAATTTGAATGTCGCCTTCAGCGGTGTGTCACAATCGGACGGCTCGCCCATGCCCCGGTTGTGCAACCGGCACGGCTAATGTCAATGCATTCTTCGCCATTTGTACGGCTAGCGCATGATCCGGAAAAGCATGCCCTCGGACTTGATCCGAGGGTGGAATCGGTTTTCCCCCGGGACAAACGCGAAGCGTTTGCCGGAGATCATGTTCCAATAAAAGGATGAGATCGGGATCCGATTCAATCCAATCGGATCATGATCTAGGGATAGCCGTGCAGCATCAACCGGTCGGCGCGCACTTCCCAGCTTTCCAGCCGATCCAGAAAACTCATGCCGAGCAGATTGACCTTCATCTGTCCGCGCGGCACCACGAGTGCCGGTACCGAGCGTTCGACCAGCTTGCCGACCGCAAGCCGGTCGAGCGTCAGCCGGGCCGCCCTGGTATGTCCGCCGGCGGTCTCGACGTCGACGTCATATTCGAGCAACTCCAGCGGCAGCCCGGCAGCCTTGGCGGTCTCCCAGGTCAGCACGACCGAGGTCGCGCCGGTGTCGATCAGCATCGGGGTTTTCACGCCATTGATTTTGGCATGCAGCGCGAATTCGCCGGCCTGGCCGCGAGGGATCTGCACGGCGCGCGCCGGTGACGCCGCCCGCCTGCGCATCAATTCCGAGACGGTGTCGCTGGCACGCGCGATCTGTTCCGGGTCGCCATAAGCAACGACGGCGCCGGCCGTCGCAGCAAGCATCAGAAGTACCAGCAGAACACGGCTCATAGCCCGCCTCCTGTACAAGTAGTGTCGCAAGTGGTGTCGAACATCAGTCGAGCTTTGGACTGGCCGCCATCTCGGGCTGAACCAGGCCAGCGTCCGCCATGCGCGCGGCGAGCTGCGCCATCACCGCACGCCGCTCCGCGCTTTCCATCCGGTGCCAGCGCGCGATCTCCGGCAACGTACGTCCGCAGCCGAAACAGAGGCTGGTCCTGGGGTCGATCATACAGACTGCAATACACGGCGTTTCTTTGCTCATTGAGGGATAGTGAAATGGTTTCGGTGGTTTGCGCAAGCACTCCAGTTACAATCCAGTGCCGGCACTCATGATCGGCTTGTTGCGGATTTGGCGCTTCTCGTCGATGGCGATTTCCGGTTGTAGCGGCGGAGCCTCCTCGGTCATCGGCGCCAGCGCCGACATCACCCGCTCCGGCGGGAAGGTCACGATGACCTCGGTGCCGATGCGAAGCTTCGATTTCAGCGTGAATGTGCCGCCGTGCATGTCGACCAGACTTTTTGCAATCGGCAGTCCGAGGCCCGCGCCCTGTTCGGCTGATTTGATCGAGTTGGAGCCTTGACCGAACGACGCCAGCACGATGGGAATTTCGTCCTCGGCAATACCGGAGCCGGTATCCTTGACGCTCAGATATTGTCCGCCCGATGCAGTCCATCCGACTTTCAACCAGATCTCGCCGCCCTGGGGAGTGAACTTGATAGAGTTTGACAGCAGGTTAAGCACGATCTGCCGCGTGGCGCGCTCATCGCCCCAAATTCGCGGCATGCCCTGCTCGAACACCTCGTGAATGGTGATGCCGCGGCTGGACGCGCGCAGTTTCAGCAAATGATGGCAGTCGGCCACGTACCGTCCGGCTTCGATCCGCGACAGGTCGAGAATTTCATTGATGAGATTGAGCAGATGCACGCCCGAATTGTGAATATCGGCCGAATATTCCTTGTAGACCGGAACGGCGTGGCCGCCGAAAATTTCGCTCTTCATCACCTCGGAAAATCCGAGGATCGCATTAAGTGGCGTTCGCAACTCATGGCTCATTTGCGCCAGAAACCGCGACTTCGCGACGTTGGCCGATTCCGCGCGATGGCGAGCTTCGTCGGATATCGATTTCGCCTGCTCAAGCTCGCCGATCAGCGCGTCTTTTTCGGCGCGCGCCTCCAGCGTCGCCAGCGTCGTCGAATGCAGGCGATGGGCGAGCAGCGCAAAATAGCCCTCGGCGGCGAGCGCGAGCACCGCGAGCACGTAATTGTCGAAGGTGCCGCTCAGCGCCAGGTTCAGCGCGATCGCCACCGTGACCGGCGCGGTTGCCGCAAGGGCTGCGATGGGCAGGCTCGCCGCCAGCATGCTCGATACCGCGATCACCAGCAGCATCAGGAACATCATCAGCGTGTTGGAGACCACATCAGGGCTGGGGGGATGGATCAGGATCGCCGTCCAGCACAGGCCGTAGAGCAGATCGAGCAGCACAAATCGCGTTCGCCATTTGCGGGTTGCGGTGAGCGAGGGCGACTCGCTCAGGAACCTGATGCAATTTCGGATGATGACGGCATGAATGCAGAGCATGCCGCAGGTCCACACCACCGCTGAGACCGGATCCATCCAGAAGCCAAAAAACAGGCCGGTCGCCACCACCAGCAGCATCACGACATACGATGCCGACATGCGGGTTTGGGCATATTGCCGGAGCAGTTCGCGATCGAAAGCCGGACGGGTTCCGCTGGTCGACGTTAACCTGTCGCGGGCCTCCCGCACTCGCTGCGCGGCTGCACGACGGTTATTCACCGGCGGTGCAATCGGCGTTTCAGCCGGAAGCTGCACGACTTCGGGCTTTTCGGCGGGGTTACTCATCAAACAACACAAATCCTGCCCGCTGATAGCGCGAGCTTTTGCACTGTCTATCTCTGGCGCTAAATCATTAAGAGCTGCCTTAAAGGGCTAAAAAATCCCGTTAACGGGAGGTTAAATTAACCTGTTCGGCGGGCTCCTGATGCCCGGCCGTAGCAGTCTGCCTTGCGCAGACTGCGAAAAAGTTGTCTGCGGCGCCGGGCATCCACGTCTTAACACTTGGCTACAAGAAGGCGTGGATGGCCGGGACAAGCCCGGCCACGGCGAAAGAGCGAATCGGTTTCAAGCTGTCAGGGAGAGCCCGAAAATGCCGGCTGCCGTTCCGGTCAGACTCTGAGGTCAGCGTTGCAGCCGGGCGAGCAGGCTGGAGGTGTCCCAGCGCTTGCCGCCCATCTTCTCGACCTCGGAATAGAACGCGTCGACCAGACCGGTGACCGGGAGGCTCGCCCCATTGCGCCGCGCTTCGGCCAGACAAATCGACAGATCCTTGCGCATCCATTCCACCGCAAAGCCGAAATCGAACTTGCCTTCGTTCATGGTCTTGTAGCGGTTCTCCATCTGCCAGGATTGCGCGGCGCCTTTCGAGATGGTGTCGATGACAGCCTCGACGTCGAGTCCCGACTTCTTGGCAAAATGAATGCCTTCCGACAGACCCTCGACCAGTCCGGCGATGCAGATCTGGTTGACCATCTTGGTGAGCTGGCCCGAGCCTGCGGGCCCGAGCCGTTTGCACATCCGGGCATAGGCCGCGATCACCGGCTCGGCGCTTGCATAGGCGTCTTCGGCTCCCCCGCACATGACCGTCAAGACACCGTTTTCCGCGCCGGCTTGGCCGCCCGAAACCGGCGCATCGACGAACTTGAAGCCGAGTTTGGTGGCTGCCGCGTCAAGCTCGCGCGCGACCTCGGCGGATGCGGTGGTGTGATCGACGAAGGTAGCGCCTTTCTTCATGCCCGCGAATGCACCGTCGGCGCCAACCGTAATCGCCCGCAGGTCGTTATCATTGCCGACGCAGGCCATGACGAAATCCTGGCCTTCGACGGCGGCCTTCGGCGTCGCGGCGGTCTTGCCGCCGAATTTTTCAGTCCATGCCTTGGCCTTGGCGGCCGTCCGGTTGAAAACCGTGACCTCGTGGCCACCTTTTTTCACCAGATGTCCTGCCATGGGGAAACCCATCACGCCGAGACCGAGAAAAGCGACTTTAGCCATGTGTCCAACCTTGGGTTATTGCCGGCATTGGAGAAGCCGGACCGTGTTCTGGAGAAGGGCGGCGGGCTGGTTCGGTGCTCGAAACAGGTTCCGCTGAAGATGTGGAACGGGCACAATAAACCCTGCGCCATGAAGGGCAACGCCCGTTTGGCGGACGAGGCTGGTTTTGCTAGGCTGAGCCTTCGGAAGATCAGGGATTTCAAGAAAAAGGGAGTAACATCGCATGAGCGTCAGCGTAGGCGTGCTCGACCATTTCAATATCCGGACCCGCAAGCTCGCCGACACGGTCCGGTTCTACGAGGATATCCTCGGCCTGGAGAAGGGCGCCCGGCCGAACTTTGCCTTCCCCGGGGCATGGATGTACAGCGAGGGCAAGCCGGTGGTGCATCTGGTCGATATTTCCCAGACCAACGAGCCGCAAAAGCCGGATTCCGGCGTCGTCCATCACGTCGCCTTCGCCAGCCAGGGTTTTGCCGGCATGAAGCAGCGGTTGGAGTCCAAAGGGATGGAATTCGACTCGCGACAGGTTCCGGGCGGCGATCTCTGGCAGATCTTCGTCGATGACCCCAATGGAGTCATGATCGAACTGAATTACGAGGCGGCCAAGGAGCAGGGCGGAACGTCAGCGCCCATCGAGCGCATGGATGACGTTGGGAGCAGGTAGCCTTTTGCGTGGGACCGCTCTATGGGTCGCATCCGAACATAGCCAGGAGATGCGTCGTGAGCGTAACGCAGCAACAGGTTCTCGATACGCTGTCCAAGGTGGCGTCGCCGCGCGGCGTCGCCCTGACCAATGCAAATGTGTTGTCGGCCATCACGGTCACTGACGGCAAAGTGTTCTTTTCGATCAATGTCGACGCCGCCGAGGCCCGCGCCTGGGAAACCGTGCGGGCGCAGGCGGAAGCGGCGGTGCGCGCCATTCCCGGCGTCACCGTCGCCATGATTGCGCTCACCGCCGAACGCAAGCCCGGCGCCGCGGAGTCACCGCCGCCGCACCGGCACGCCCAGGGGGTGCCGCCCGTCTCGTCGCATCGGCCGCCGCAAAGTCCGGCGTCGCCGATGTCGAAACAGTCGGAAATTCCAGGGATTGCCGCGGTGATTGCGGTGGCCTCCGGCAAGGGCGGTGTCGGCAAGTCGACGACGGCGCTCAATCTGGCGTTGGGCCTGCGTGATCTCGGTCTGCGCGTCGGTTTGCTCGACGCCGACATTTACGGGCCATCGGTACCGAGATTGACCGGCATTCGCGAGAAGCCGCAGCTCAACGACGACAAGAAAATGATTCCGATTGTGCGGTTCGGTCTTGCGATCATGTCGATCGGTTTTCTGGTCGAAGAGGATACCGCGATGATCTGGCGCGGGCCGATGGTGATGTCGGCCATCACCCAGATGCTGCGGGATGTCGCGTGGGGAACCCTTGATATTCTGGTGGTTGACATGCCTCCCGGTACCGGTGACGCGCAACTGACACTGGCGCAGAACGTGCCATTGAAAGGTGCGATCATTATTTCGACCCCGCAGGACCTTTCCCTGATCGATGCGCGGCGTGGGCTCGCGATGTTCAAGAAGGTCAATGTGCCGGTTCTCGGCATTGTCGAGAACATGAGCTATTTCCAGTGCCCGCATTGCGGTACGCGTTCGGACATCTTCGGCCACGGCGGAGCGCGGCACGAGGCGGAGCGGCTTGCCGTGCCGTTTTTGGGCGAGATTCCGCTGCACATGTCGATTCGGGTCACCTCGGATTCCGGGACGCCGGTGGTGGAGAGCGAGCCCGATGGCCCGCACGCGGCAATCTACCGCGCGATCGGTGCCAAGGTCCGCGACCAGCTCCAAGGCGTCATCGCCGCGGCCTGAGCCTCTTTTCCGGGGGCATGCGACTTTCGTTTAATCAGTGCTGTCATGCCTTTGTTGCGTTTTCGCCACCGAACTTCCGTGTTAAAGCGCCGGCCAGAGCGCCTTCGGCAGACGCGAAAAATCGATTCGCCGAAACAATGCTCCAGGAAATCTGGGAAACGCCCCAACAAGGAGATGCCTGAATGAAGCGTCGTGATTTTTTGAAGGTGTCGGCAACCGGCGCGGCGGTGGCCGCGGTGGCATCGCCGGCGATCGCGCAATCCTCGCCCGAGATCAAGTGGCGGTTGACGTCGAGCTTCCCGAAGTCGCTCGATACGATCTACGGCGGTGCTGTGGAGCTTTCGAAGTACGTTGCCGAAATGACGGACAATAAATTTCAGATTCAGGTCTTTGGCGCCGGCGAAGTTGTTCCGGGTTTGCAGGCGCTCGACGCGACTGCCAACGGCACCGTCGAGATGAGCCATACCGTCTCGTATTACTATGTCGGCAAGGATCCGACCTTCGCGATCTACGCGTCGGTGCCGTTCGGCCTCAATGCGCGCCAGCAGAACTCCTGGTGGTATCAAGGTGGCGGCATGGAGTTGGGCAATGAGTTCTTCAAGAAAACCGGCGTGATCGGTTTCCCCTGCGGCAATACCGGCACCCAGATGGGCGGTTGGTTCCGCAAGGAGATCAAGACGGTCGCCGATCTCTCGGGACTGAAGTTTCGTATCGGCGGCATTGCCGGCCAGGTGCTGCAAAAGGTCGGTGTGGTGCCGCAGCAGCTCGCAGGCGGCGACATCTATCCGGCGCTCGAGAAGGGAACGATCGACGCGGCCGAATGGGTCGGACCGTATGACGATGAGAAACTCGGTTTCCAGAAGGTCGCCAAGTATTATTACTATCCCGGTTTCTGGGAAGGCGGCCCGATGATTCACGCTTTCTGTAATCTCGAGAAGTGGAATTCGCTTCCGAAGAACTATCAGGCCATTCTCACAAATGCCGCGGCGAACGCCAACAGCTGGATGGCCGCGCGCTACGACATGCAGAACCCCGCTGCGCTGAAACGTCTGGTCGCCGGCGGCACGCAGCTTCGTCCCTTCACCAACGAGGTACTGGAAGCCTGCCTGAAGGCGACCAATGAATTGTGGGCTGAAATCTCCGCGAAAAACCCCGACTTCAAGAAGTCGATCGATGCGATGCAGGCCTATCGCTCCGATCAGTATCTGTGGTGGCAGGTTGCCGAATATACCTTCGACAGCTTCATGATCCGTTCGCGTACCCGCGGCTGATACAGCTTAAGTAGTAGATCACAAGCCCGGTCTGCGCAGGAGGCCGGGCTTTTTGCGTTGCGGTATCCAGTTCGCCATGGAGTTCCGGAACCGGATGTTCCATGCTGTGGATAAGCCTCGACACGAAGGCTGGCTGACACCCCTCAGGAGGAAGAACTCAATGAAGCGACGAGATTTTATCAAGGTCACCGGATTAGGCGTGGCAGGTGCTGCAACCATGGCGGCACCCGCGATCGCCCAATCGATGCCCGAGATCAAATGGCGCATGACGACAAGCTGGCCGAAATCGCTCGACACGTTGCATGGCGCCGCCGAACTGATGGCCAAGGCGGTTGGCGAGGCCACCGACAACAAATTCCAGATCCAGACCTTTGCCGCTGGCGAAATCGTACCGGGCCTGCAGGTTCTTGACGCCGTGCAAAACGCCACCGTCGAGATGGGGCACACCGCGTCGTATTATTACTTTGGCAAGGACCCGACCTTCACCTTCGGCTCAGCGGTACCGTTCGGTCCCAATCAGCGCATCAATCAGGCCTGGTATATGCTGGGCGGCGGCAAAGAAATCCTCAACGAATTTTACAAGGGCTACAACGTCGTCTCGCTGCTGGCCGGCAACACCGGCTGTCAGATGGGTGGCTGGTTCCGCAAGGAGATCACCAGCGTTGACGACCTCAAAGGCCTCAAATTCCGTATCGGCGGCTTTGCCGGGCGCGTGTTGCAGAAGCTCGGCGCGGTGCCGCAGCAGATTGCCGGCGGCGACATCTACCCCGCGCTCGAAAAGGGCACGATCGACGGCGCGGAATGGGTCGGTCCCTACGACGACGAGAAGCTCGGCCTCTACAAGGTCGCTCCCCATTACTATTATCCGGGATGGTGGGAGGGTGGCCCCATGCTCCTGGCAATGATCAACCTCGACAAGTGGAACGCGCTGCCGAAATACTACCAAAGTGTTCTCGAACAGGCCGGCCACTATGCCAACAGCTGGATGATGGCAAAATACGATGCCGTCAATCCGATGGCTCTGCGCAAACTGCTCGCAAGCGGGGCCAAGCTGCATGCGTTCCCGCCGACCGTCATGGAAGCCTCCCTCAAGGCTGCGAAGGAATTGCATGCCGAGGTCGCCGCGACCAATGCAAACTTCAAGAAAGTCTATGAGTCGCTGACGGCTTTCTCGAACAACGGCTATCAGTGGTTCCAGGTCGCCGAAGTCGGCTACGACAATTTCATGGCGCGCCATTCGCAGAGCTGATGCTGCACTGGAATTTGCGAAAGCGAAAAACCCCGGAGCGGAAGCTCCGGGTTTTTGTTTTAGAGCATGATCCGGAAAAGTGGGCACCGGTTTTCCGAAAAGATCATGCTCAAACAAATTCGCTAGAGCGGGATGACGATTCGAAGAAAAGTCATCCCACTTTAGCGGAATGCGGAACGTCACTGTTTCGGCGGCGGGCCGAAATCCAGCGGCGGCGGTAGTTCAATCTCGGGAATCTCGATCTTGAACTTGCTCAGATCGACATTCAGAGGCTTGTCGAGCAGGCCGGTCACGGTGATCGGGAAGGCGATCACAAGCACGACCATGATCAACTGCAATCCGATCCAGGGCAGCGCACCCCAATAGATGTCTGAACTCTTCACTTCCTTCGGTGCGACACCGCGCAAATAGAACAGCGCAAACCCGAATGGCGGATGCAGGAACGAGGTCTGCATGTTCACGCAGAGCATGACGCCGAACCAGATCAGCGCGGCATCCGGACCCACAACCGGCGTCAGGATCTTCTGCGCGATCGGCGCAATCATCGGCAGAATGATGAAAGCGATCTCGAAGAAATCCAGGAAGAACGCCAGGAAGAAGATGAAGAGATTGATGAAGATCAGAAATCCCCAGACACCGCCGGGCAGGGATGTCAGCAAATGTTCAAGCCATACGCCACCAGAGACACCCAGGAACACCACCGAGAAGCAAGTTGAGCCAATCAAGATGAAGACGACCATGGTCGTAATGCGCATGGTCGTCTCATAGCCTTGCTTGATCAGACTCCGCAGAGCAGGAATGCGGACGGCTTCGAGACAAATCCACACCACCGCGAAATAGGTGATGGCAAAGGCAATCTTGAAGATAATTCCCTCGGTCAGGAAGATGCCTACCATCGTGCCGACACCGGCGGCGATCACGCCGGCGATCAGGATCTTGTGGCCCGTCGTGCTGAACTCCTTGCTGTGAATGGCGGCAAGCACGATCGCGCCGACCGCGCCCATGGCGCCAGCCTCGGTCGGCGTTGCGAGACCCATCATCATAGTGCCGAGCACGACAAAGATCAGCACCGCTGAAGGGATGATGCCAAGCAGACATTTGCGCCAGAGCGGCCACCCGGTCAGCGTCAGTGCCGTCTTCGGCACCGGCGGTACATGATCCGGTTTGAACACGCCAAGCAGAAATGTGTAACCGGCGAAAAGTGCGATCTGGAAAACCGACGGCCCCCATGCGCCCAGATACATGTCGCCGACCGACTTGCCGAGCTGATCGGCCAGCACGATGAGCACGAGCGACGGCGGCACTAATTGTGTGATCGTCCCGGATGCCGCCAGCACGCCGGTGATGTAGCGCATATTGTAACCGTAGCGGATCATCACCGGCATCGAGATCAACGCCATGGCGATAACTTGCGCCGCCACCGTACCGGTGATGGCTCCAAGGATGAAACCGACGATGATGACTGAGTAGCCGAGGCCGCCGCGGATCGGTCCGAACAGCTGTCCCATCGAATCGAGCATGTCTTCTGCAAGACCGCATCGCTCGAGGATTGCACCCATGAACGTGAAAAAGGGTATCGCGAGCAAAAGTTCGTTGGAAAGAACACTGCCGAATATGCGGCCCGGAATCGCCTGAAGAAAATTCAGGTCAAAAAAGCCGAGATGGATCGCAAGGAAGCCGAACGAAAGTCCCACCGCGGCGAGCGTGAAGGCCACCGGGAAGCCGATCAGCATGGCCAGAACCAGACCGCCGAACATCATCGGCGGCATCATTTCCAGCGTGATCATTGGGTCGGCCTCTCGTATTTCGCGTCGATCGTCACTCGGCCAGCGGACCAGGCCGCCCGCGTTGCCCGAGATTTCGCCCACGGAGTAAGCCTGCATGAAGAATGGCCAGGACAGATAGCTCAGCAGCAAACAGGCCGGAATCAGGAAGAACAGCGTGCCGATCAGGTCGAGCCAGAGTTGGCCGCGCTCGGAAAGGAACAGGTAAAATATCTCGACCCGAACATGTTCGTTGCGCTTGAACGTGTATGACGCGCCGAACATGACGAGGATGGCGAACATGTACCACTGCAGTTCGAGCCAGCCGTTCGAACTGTAACCGAACGCGTAGCGGATCATCGCGTTGGCGGCACTCACGATGCAGGCGGCCAGCACCAGAAGATTGCAGATGTAGCCTATCTTTTCATTGATGTGGTCGATGACCGCGCTAACTGCCAACAATGGGCGCATCGTGGTCTCCTGGGCGCTCGCCATCAAAGCGCGCCGATCGTTTCAACAGGCATCGCTTCGCCACCACGCATTGAACGCCTGATGCCATGGCTCATCTGCAAGAGCGATTGCAATGATAGTCCTCCCCCAATTGCGCTTCTGCTGTCTTGACTGCGCCGGTGGAGCGCAGCGGCCTATCCGGCCAGGCTAGCATAAAAGCAGCCGCACCATTTCAGCGCGGCGTGGCGGCGTCAATTGGAAAATGGACAAATTGACGCGGCGTCAAGGAGTTGCGGGGGACCCATCGGGCCCTGGACACCTCAGCCGCCGGTGACGCTCATGTGGCGGCTGACGCTCGGGCGGTTGTGCCGGCGATCGATGATGAAGTCGTGGCCCTTGGGCTTCAAGCCGATGGCGCGGTCGATCGCGGTGGCGAGGAGGTCATCGTTGGCGGAAGCCCGCAGTGGCTTGCGCAAATCGGAGGCATCCTCATGGCCGAGGCAGGTATGCAGCGTGCCGGTGCAGGTGATCCGCACCCGATTGCAGGATTCGCAGAAGTTATGGGTCATCGGCGTGATGAAGCCGAGCTTGCCCCCGGTCTCGCTGACGCGGACGTAACGGGCCGGGCCGCCGGTGTCATCGGCGAGGTCGGTCAGGGTGTATTGTTTGGCGAGGCGCGCGCGGAGCAGCGACAGCGGTACATATTGGTCGATACGTCCTTCGCCGATGTCGCCCATCGGCATGACCTCGATCAGCGTCAGCGCCATGCCCTTGCCATGCGCCCATTGCATCAGCGCGGGGATTTCGTCCTCGTTCAGATTCTTCAGCGCGACGGCGTTGATCTTGACGGCGAGACCCGCCGATCGCGCCGCCTCGATGCCGGCCAGAACCTTGTCGAGATCGCCCCAGCGGGTGATGGCCCGGAATTTCGCCGGATCGAGGGTATCCAGCGATACGTTGATGCGGCGTACCCCGCAGTCCCGCAATTCGCCGGCAAAACGCGCCAGCTGCGAGCCATTGGTCGTCAACGTCAGTTCATTGAGCGCACCGGTATCGAGGTGGCGCGAGAGCGAGCGCACCAGCGACATCACGTTGCGCCGGACCAGCGGTTCGCCGCCGGTAAGCCGCAACTTCCGCACCCCCTTGGCGATGAACGCCGAACAAAGCCGGTCGAGTTCTTCAAGCGTCAGCAAATCGGCTTTGGGCAGAAATGTCATGTCTTCGGACATGCAATAAAAGCAGCGCAGATCGCAGCGATCCGTGACCGAAACCCGCAAATAGCTGATGGTCCGGCCGAACGGGTCGGTCATCGGATGAGACAGCGATGCGGAAGGGCTCAATGCTGGTCCGGTCATTCAATACGCCTTCTTACCGCGGCAGCCGCCATGATGGATACGGCCCGGACTTCCGCCATCGCAATCTATGCATGATGCGATGCGCATACAATCGGCACCTTTCTGGTGCAGTGCAAGCCATCATCGGGTGGGGGGTGGGGCGGCTTGTGCAGGTTGCTGGACGGCGGGGGCGGCCGCCGTGTCCTTGGGCGGTTTCGGCTTCTTCGCAATCAGCATTTTCTTCTTGGCGGCGGCCCTCGGCGGTGGGCCGGCCGGCTGAAGCTCCGCGACAACCGGATTGGGATCGATCGTCGTCGAGGGAGGAGACGAGAAATCGCCGGGGATACGAGTGACCTGCACCGGGATGGTCGCCGGCTGGAACTTGTTCAGCGTGTAGGTGACCGAGAAGCCGCTGTCAGGGGCGGATACAGCGACGGAGCAGGGGGTCTTGCAGCCCGGCCCCAGCGACGTCCGGGCATCGGCGCCTTGCGGCACCGACTCGAGCTGAACCTGCACGGTTGGCGGCGTCGCCTTGAAGGCATCCCAGGAAAGAGAGGAGCAGCCGGCCAGGCTGTACCCCGCAATTGCAATCGCGATGACACGACGCATGATCGATCCGCCACTCTTGTGCGGCCAGCCGCCACAATTCCCATGGCGTGCATAAGCCCGCCACCAGCCCCATAGCGAGCATAGGAGTGTCACTACAGCGGTGCAACCGTGCGGGCCGGGATAGTTAATTAATGGTTAATTCTCGCGCCTGGCGAAATTAATATGGTAATTAAATCAATATCTTACGCGGAGCTTCTCGTGGACATCAGGCCTTCGACCGCGGCCGGCAAATCTCTCATGTGACCGATCAGGCGATCCGGTTTGAGGTCGGCGATTGGCACGTCGGTATATCCGAATTCGACGCCGATCACCGGAACTCCGGCGCGACGGGCGACGCCGATATCCGGACCGGCATCGCCTACCATGATGGTGGATGACAGCTGCCCGCCCGCGCGCGCGATCGTCTGCTGCAGTATCGCCGGGTCAGGCTTCGAAACGCCGAAGGTGTCTGCGCCGCAAATCGCGGAAAATCGCGAACTCAATCCGAGCTGATCGAGCAGAAGCTTCGACAACCACTCGAGCTTGTTGGTGCAAACCGCAAAGCGATATCCGCGCGCGTGCAGATCGTCGAGCGCGCTTTCCAGGCCATCGAACGGGCGCGAAGCATCGGCGATGTGAGCGGCGTAGTAATCGATGAAATCGCTGGTGAGCCTATTGATGTCTTCGAGGCCGACGGAGCGGCCCTCCAGCTCCAGGCCGCGTTCGATCAGCCGGCGCGCGCCGGCGCCGATCATGTTGCGCGCGGAATGCAGCGGCACCGGCGGCAGACCCTCGCGGTCGAGAACATAATTGAGCGCGTTGATCAGGTCGGGCGCCGTATCCACAAGCGTGCCGTCCAGATCGAATACAACAGTGCGGGAAGAGATCATCACGAACCGCTATCGGTCCTCGTGCCATCATGCAAGTAGGTGGAGGGGCGGTTTTGCCGCCATCGAAACGGAAAAGGCTCCAGGCAAAGGTCGTCAATTGCGGCCAAATCAGCGTCCAGGCCGACGTATAGCGCTGTTCCTCCCCGCAAAACGACGCTAGATATGCCCCCGCCAGACATCGCCGGTCGCATGATCGGCACCCCATCCCAAAGGTATCGTTGCACGTGAATATGGACGGATTGAAACGGCAAGCGGCGGCCCGTGCGCTCGAACATGTGCGCGACGGAATGAAGCTGGGCCTCGGCACCGGTTCGACCGCGAAACATTTTGTCGAGCTTCTCGGCGAGCGGGTCAGCGCGGGGCTGAACATCATCGGCGTGCCGACATCGGAAACCACACGCGCCGACGCGGCGCGTTGCGGCATTCCGCTGACCACGCTGGATGACATCGACCGGCTCGATCTGACGGTCGATGGCGCCGACGAAATCGATCCCGCGCTCAATGTCATCAAGGGCGGCGGCGGCGCGCTGTTACGCGAAAAGATCGTCGCCGCGGCGTCTGATCGCATGATCGTGATCGCCGACGATTCCAAATGGGTCGAGGTACTCGGCCGGTTTCCGTTGCCGATAGAGGTGATTCCGTTCGGCCTGGCGGCGACGCAGCGCGCCATGGGCCAGGTATTTGCGGAAAGCGGCGTTTCCGGGCAAATGGTGGTCCGAAAGGGCAAGGACGGCCACGTTTTTGTCACCGATGGCGGCCACTGGATTGTCGACGCCCATCTCGAACGAATAAACGATGCTCCGTGCCTGGCGCGACTGCTGGACGCGATACCGGGCGTTGTCGAGCATGGGCTGTTCATCGGTCTGGCCAGCACGGCGATGCTGGCAGGCTCGCAGGGAATTCGTGTTGTTGAACGGCGGTAACGCCGTAACCTTAGGAGAATCGGAATGAAGAGCCTTTCAAGAATTTTGTCGGCCGCGGGCCTTGCGCTCGGACTGGCTCTGGCAGGCGCTCCCGCTTGGGCGCAGCAGCCGGCCGCGCCTCCGCTCAAGCAGGCGTCGCCGGCAGCCATCGCGGCGGCCAAGGAAATTCTGACGATGAAGAATGCGAGCGCGATGTATGCGAACGCCGTTCCCGGCCTCGTCCAGCAAACCAAGGAAGTTTTGCTGCAGAGCAACCTCAACTACCAAAAAGACCTCAATGAAGTTGCCGTGATCGTCGCCCAGAGCCTTGCCGGCCGTGAGAAGGAGATCGGCGAGGGAATGGCCAAGATCTATGCCAACGAGTTTTCCGAGCAGGAGTTGAAGGACCTGGTTACATTCTACAAGTCAACGCTCGG
>WNFK01252124.1_pt1 | contig 21637 bp, 21 predicted proteins | sample 5400281 | NCBI WGS metagenome assembly WNFK01 (sample SAMN13153350, study PRJNA577476) | soil metagenome | isolation source: 20 cm soil on Douglas fir-dominated hillslope | place: USA:California | collected 2013-09-17
ATCGCGATCGAGGGGACGACGGTCACGGTGGCGACGGCCGATCCCACCGATCCCCTGCTGCTCGACGAGCTCCAGCAGACCCTGCCGCTCACCATCCGGCTCTGCGTGGCCCCGGCGCCCGCCATCCTGGAGGCCATCGAGCGCGCCTACGGGGCCAGCACCGCGCTCCAGAAGATCGTGGAGGGCATGGGCACGGCCGACCGGCAGGGCGACCCCGAAGACGACGTCGGGCACCTCCGCGACATGGCCTTCGAGGCGCCGGTGGTGCGCCTGGTGAATTTGTTGCTCGAGGGCGCGCTCGCCGCCGACGCCTCCGACATCCACATCGAGCCCTTCGAGGACAGCCTGCGGGTGCGCTACCGCGTGGACGGGCTGCTCTACGACCAGGAGGCGCCGCCGCGGCGGCTGCAGGCCGCGCTCACCTCGCGCATCAAGATCATGGCCGAGATGAACATCGCCGAGCGCCGCCTGCCCCAGGACGGGCGCATCCGCGTCACCGCGGCCGGCGGCCGGCGGGTGGACATCCGCGTCTCCACCGTCCCCACCATCCACGGCGAGTCCATCGTGATGCGGCTGCTCGACCGGTCCTCGGTCTTCCTGCCCTTCGACCGGCTCGGCTTCGCGCCGGCGGCGGCCCGCGGCTTCGAGACTCTCATCCACCGACCCCACGGCATCGTGCTCGTCACCGGGCCCACCGGCTCCGGCAAGACCACCACGCTCTACGCCGCGCTCGACAAGATCAACCGGCCCGATCTCAAGATCATCACCGTCGAGGATCCGGTCGAGTACCAGCTCAAGGGCATCAACCAGATCCCGGTCCGGCCCAAGATCGGGCTCTCCTTCACCTCCGGCCTCCGGCACATCGTGCGGCAGGACCCGGACGTGATCATGGTCGGCGAGATCCGGGATCTGGAGACGGCGGAGATCGCGATCCAGGCCGCGCTCACCGGGCACCTGGTCTTCTCGACGCTCCACACCAACGACGCACCGGGTGCGGTGACGCGGCTGCAAGACATGGGCTGCGAACCGTATCTGGTCTCCTCGGTGCTGAGCGGGGTGCTCGCCCAGCGGCTGGTCCGGCGCGTCTGCCAAGCTTGCCGGGCGCCGGACCATCCGGATCCCGCCACGCTGCTCGCGCTCGGAGTGACCGACGTGGCCGGCGTCGAGCTGTTCCACGGCAAGGGCTGCGACGACTGCCGCGGCACCGGCTACCGCGGGCGCACCGGCATCTACGAGCTGTTCCGCATCACCGAGGAGGCACGGAGCCTCGTGGTCCGCAAGGCGCCGGCGGGCGAGATCCGGCGGCTCGCGGTGGCGCAGGGCATGGTGACGCTGCGCGAGGACGCGTGGGCGAAGGCGTGCGCGGGGCTCACCACGGTGGAGGAGATCTTGCGCGTGACCCAGGAGGACACGTGACGGTCTTCGCGTACCGGGCGGCCGACCGTCGGGGCCAGACGATCGACGGGGTCATGGAGGCGCCGGACGCGCGCGCGGTCGTGGAGCGTCTGCAGCGCGATGCCTACTTCCCGATCACGATCGACGCGCAGGATCACCGCCGCCGGCTGCTGGGCCTCGCCTGGCCCGAGACCGGGCGGGGCCGTGTCGCCGGGCGCGATCTGGTGGCCCTCACCCAGCAGCTCGCCACTCTGGTCGAGGCCGGCCTGCCGCTCGACCGCGCCCTGGCCATCCAGGCGGAGCTGGCGCCCACGCCGCGGCTGCGCGCCATCATGGCCGACGTGCTCCGCAGCGTGCAGGGCGGCGCCACGCTGGCCGACGCCCTCGGCAAGCATCACCCGCGGCCGTTCTCGCGCCTCTACATCAACATGGTCCGAGCGGGTGAGAAGGGCGGGGTGCTCGAGACCACCCTGCGCCGCCTCGCCTCATTCCTCGAGGAGTCGCAGGAGTTTCGCGACGCGCTGGTCTCCGCGCTGATCTACCCGGTGCTGCTCACCGGCGTGGGCGCGGCCGCGGTGATCTTTCTGATGACGTTCGTCATCCCGCGCTTCGCGGCCATCTTCAAGGACCTGGGCGCGACGATCCCGCTGCCCACCCTGATCCTGCTCGAAGCGAGCGGCTTCATCCAGCACTATTGGTGGCTGCTGGCGCTGCTGGCCGCGGCCGGCGTGCTGGGCAGCCGCATGGTGCTGGCGACCCCGCGGGGCCGTCTGGGCGCCGACCGGATGCTGCTGCGCCTGCCGCTCGCGGGCCAGGTCATCGCCCAGACCGACGTGGCCCGCTTCACCCGCATCCTGGGCACGCTGCTCAAGAGCGGCGTCGCGATGATCCCGGCCCTCACCGTGGTCAAGGACATGCTGAGCAACCAGGTGCTGGCCCGCGCGGTCGGGAGCCTGGGCGACGGCGTCCGCCGCGGCGCCGGCCTCGCCCAGCCCATGGCCGAGACCCGCACGTTCCCGGCCCTCGCCGTCCACATGGTGCGGGTGGGCGAGGAGACCGGGCGGCTCGAGGAGACGCTGCTGCAGGTGGCGGCCTCGCTCGAAGCGGACACGCGCAAGCTCGTCAAGCGGCTGATCGCGTTGGCCGAGCCCTGCATCATCCTGGTCATGGGCCTGGTGGTGGGCTTCATCGTGGTCGCCATGCTGATGGCCATCCTCTCCGTCACCGACCTGCCCATATGAGGCGGCCCATGTCGATACGACGACTCCTCCGCGACCAACGCGGCTTCTCCCTGATCGAGCTGCTGGTGGTCATCATCATCCTCGGGCTCATAGCAGGCCTCGTCGGACCGCGCCTCTTCGGCCGCGTGGGCCAGAGCAAGGTGGCCGCGGCCCGGGCGCAGATCGAGCTGTTCGGGGCCGCGCTCGACCAGTACCGCCTCGACATCGGCGCCTACCCGCCGGCGGCGGCGGGCCTGCAGGCGCTGGTGCAGAACCCCAACGTGGCAGCCTGGAACGGGCCGTATCTCAAGAAGCCCGCGGTGCCGTCCGACCCCTGGGGCCGCCCCTACCAGTACAAGTGCTGCCCGGGCGACCACGGCGACTACGACATCTGGACCACCGGCGCCGACGGCGCACCGGGCGGCGAGGGCGAGAACGCCGACGTCACCTCCTGGGACGTGAAATGACTCGCACATCTCCCTCTCCCCAGAGGGGAGAGGGCAGGGTGAGGGGCTCGATGCCGAGGGGCTCGATGCCGAGGGGCTCGATGCCGAGGGGCTCGATGCCGAGGGGTTTCTCCCTCATGGAGCTGGTGGTCGTCCTCGCGATCCTCGCGATCGGGGCGGCGGTGGTCGCCCCGGGCATCGGTCGCACCGCGGATGGCATCCGTGCTCGATCGGAGATCGGGGCCGTCGCCGCCTTCCTGCGCTCCGCCCGCGAGCACGCGGTGACCCGCGGGCAGGCGATGGAGGTGCGCGTCGACGACGAGACCCACACGCTCGTCATGCGCCAGGCCGGGCGCGGCGGCGATTCGGCCGTGCAGGCCACCCGCGCCGTCTCCTCGCTCGTTCGCATCGCGGCCGGCCCGCCGGCGCCGAGCGTCACCTTCCTCCCGCACGGCATGTCGACGGGGGCGCGCTTCGCGATCGCCACACCCGGGGCCCGCGCGTACGTGATCACGGTGGACACTCTGACCGGGCGCGTGAGCACCGCGAGGGGGGGATCGTGACGAGCCCCGTGAGACGAGGAGCGGGCGGGTTCACGCTGCTCGAGGTGCTGGTGGCGCTGACCATCCTGGCCGTCGCCGTCGTCGCCTTCATGCAGCTCTCGTCCCAGGGCCTTCGGCTCCTGCATGTCTCGGACGACTACCAGCAGGCGGTCGGCTTGGCCGACCGCGTCGCGCGCGCGATCGACGTGATCGGCGAGAGCTCCGAGGCCGGGCAGGAGGGGCGTTTTCAGTGGGAGCGCCGCGTGAGCCTCGTGCCGACGCCCGAGGAGCTGACTCCCGGCACGGGCCCCCAGCTCCGGCTGTACGTGCTCTCGGTGGCGGTGCGCTGGGGCCGGAACCGCACCCTGGAGCTGGCGAGCCTGCGGGCGGTGGCGGAGCCGTCGGGGCCGTGAGAGGCGCACGCTCTGGCCGGCGCGCCTCACCCCGCCCCTTCCCCCGAGGGGCGAGGGCGAGAGGGTTCACCCTGATCGAGGTGGCCCTTGCGCTGAGCATTGCCGCCGCCGTCCTCGTGATCGTCTTCGGTGGGCTGCGGGTGGGGCTGGCCGCGTGGAGCAAGGGTGAGGCGCGCGCGTCCGAGCTCGATCACGCCCGCGGCGTCCTCGTCCTGCTCGAGCGCGCGCTCGACGGCGCCTTCCCCTACCGCTTCGTCGCGCCGGAGCAGCGCGCGGTGCGCATCCTCTTCGACGGCCGCCCGGACCAGGTGACGTTCGCCACGCTCGCGCCGCCGTTCCCCGGCAACGTGCCGATCGCGTTCACCGCGGTCAGCCTCTCCCGCGAGGCAGCGGGGTTGACGCTTCGCCAGCAGGTCCTGCCCAATCTCCTCGCGCTGGACCGCCTGGCGCCCGTCCTGGTGGATCCCGAGACGACCGGGATGCGCTTCCGCTACCTGGGCGAGCAGCCCGGTGCCTGGCAGGACGAGTGGGACATGAGCCGCGAGGAAACGATCCCGCGCGCGGTGGAGATCACCCTCGTCGGGCGCGCGGGCACGAGCGGAGGCGCGGCACAGGTCCTCACGGTGCCCATCCGCGCGACGATGCCATGACGCGCGACCACGGCTTCGTCCTGATCGCCGTCCTCCTGACCCTTACGCTGATGGCGGTGATCGTCACCGAGCTCGCCTTCTCCGCCCGGCTCGAGGCCTCGATGGTCCGGTCCTACGGCGATCGGGTGCTGGCCCGCCACCTGGCCGAGGCGGCAGTACAGCAGGCCATGCGCGAGATCGCGACCCCGTCGCAGGTGGCCGCCCTCGACGAGACCGGCCAGCTCGTCTTCTATCGGGCCCTGCCCGGGCAGACGACACCCACCCCCCTGCCCGCCCTGCCCCGCGTGCGCGTGGCGCTCGGCCCCGGCGAGTTCTCCTACCGCCTCATCGACGAGAGCGCCCGGCTCGCCCTCAACCTCGGCGCCGACCGCCTCGGGCGGCTGCTGGAGGCGCTCGGGGTGGAGCGGGCCGAGCGCGACATCATCACCGACTCGGTCCAGGACTGGCGCGACGCCGACGAGCTGCACCGCCTCCACGGCGCCGAGAGCGACTTCTACCTGGCGCTGCCGGTGCCGTATCGCGCGCGCAACGGCAACATCCAGGACGCGGCGGAGCTGCGGCAGATCCGCGGCGTCACGTCGGAGCTCTACGCGGGCGCCGGGGATCGCCCGGGGCTGGGCGAGCTGGTCACCGCGGCGGCGGTGAACACGGTGAACCTCAACACCGCCTCCCCGCTCGTGCTCAAGGCGCTCGGCCTCTCCGAGGCCGAGATCGCCGACGTGGTGCAGACGCGCGCACGCGCCCCCTACCCGAGCGTCCCCGGCCGCTTCGCGGGTCGCGGGCTGGCGGTCGGCAGCAGCGTGTTCCGTATCGAGGCCGAGGGCCGGGTGGCGGGCCTCGTGCGGAGCCGGGTGGTGGCCGTCGTGCAGCGCGGCCGGCGGAGCGCGCCCCTCGAGGCGACCATCATCTCCTGGCGCCCGGAGCCCGAGGCATGAGGCCGCCACGGATCGGGATCTTCCTGCGGGACGACCGGCTCACGGTCGTGGCCCTCACCGGCCGCGACCGGCTGACCCACGTCGTCGTCGAGGCGGCAGAGGATCCCGCCGCGACCCTGGCGGGGGAGCTGCGCTCGCGCGGGCTCGGCGGTGGGCGGCTCCGCGTGGGCCTCGATCGCCGGGTCGCGGTGGTGAAAGCCCTCGAGCTGCCCCCGGCCGCGGGTGGTGACCTGGCGCGGATGGTCGGCTTCGATCTCGAGCGCCACGTGCCGTTCCCGCCGGAGCAGACCCGCTTCGACTGGCTCGAGCTGCCGGGGCGGGCCGAGGAGCCGCGGCGCGCGCTGGTGGTGGCGGCGGAGGCCCGCGCGGTGGAGCGACCCCTCGCGCTCGTGGCGGGCGCCAAGCGCCAGCCCGCCGCGGTGACGGTGGCCTGCCACGCTCTGATCGCCCTCCTTCCACGCGCGCTCCCCTCGCGCCGCACGGTGTGGGCGCACCGGCACGACGGCGTGGCCGATCTGCTCTTCCTCGACGGCCGCACGCTGCTCACGAGCCGGCAGGTGGGCGCGGCGGATCCGGCCGAGCTGGGGCGAGAGATCCGGCGAAGCCTGCCCGTGGTGCGCTGGAGTGGCGCCGACCTCGTGTGGCTCTCCGGCCCATCCCGCGACGATGCCCAGGCCTGGCGGGACGACCTGGCCGTCGCGCTGGACGTCCCCGCGACCGCGCCACCCTTCGCCGCCTTCGCCCTGCCGCTCGTCGCGGCCCTGCCCGAGGACGACCCGGGCGCGGGCCTGCTCGCGCTGGCGGTCGCCGCGGAGAGCCGGAGTCCGGCCCTGAACCTGCTGCCCGCCGCGGCGCGGCCCTGGGCCCCGTCGCGCGGCCAGCTCGTGACCGCGGCCCTGGTCGCGGTCGTCGCGCTCCTGGGCCTGAGCGTGGCGCTCGTCCACGTGGTGCGAAAGGAGCGATACCTCGGCCGCGTCACCGAGGAGATCCGCCGGCTGGAGCCCGAGGCGAAGGCGGTCGACGCGCTGGCCGAGGAGCTCGGGCGGAAGCGGCGCGTGCTCGGCGCGCTCGGGTCCGCCGAGGAGGGCCGCGTTCCGGCTCTCCCGGTGCTGCGCGAGCTGACCGAGACCCTGCCCGCGAGCGCCTGGCTGCAGGCGCTGACCATGGACCGCCAGGGCGTCGAGCTCACCGGCCAGGCCGATGGGGCCAGCGCCCTGATCCCGCTGCTGGAAGCGTCGAGCCGGCTCGAGCGCGTCGAGTTCACCTCGCCCGTGACCAAGGCGCAGGGCAAGGAGCAGTTCCGCATCCGGGCGGCGTGGGAGAAGGCCCCTCACCTTCCAACCACCCCTCACCCTGCCCTCTCCCCCGGCGGGAGAGGGTCGCAATAGTGGCGACGCTCAGCCGGCGGGAGCGCGTGATCGTCGGGGCCGGCGCCGTGGTGGCGCTCGTGGTCGGCGGCTATCTCTTGCTCCTCGAGCCACTGCTGACGCGCGCGCGCGACGCGGAGGCCCTGGTGCCCGCGCGCGAGGCCACCCTCGAGCGGCGCCGGCTGCTGGTGAGCCAGCGGCCGCGCCTCACCGAGGAGCTGGCCGCCGTCACCGAGCGGCTCGAGAGCGAGTCGGCCCGGCTGTTGCGCGGCCCGACGCCGCCGCTGGCCGCCTCCGAGCTGCAGAAGCTGGTCAAGGAGCTGCTGCCCACCGGCGGGGTCGAGGTCCGGAGCGAGCGGGTCCTGCCACCGGCGGATCAGCAGGGCCTGCAGGAGATCGGCATCGAGCTGACCCTGGTCGGGAGCATCCGCGATACGGTCGCCGCGCTGGCGCGCCTCGAAAAGACGGATCGGCTGCTCGCGCTGAAGGACGTCAAGATCCGCGTGGTCGCGCCGGGACAGGCCCGCGAGCTGCTGACGACCCTGACGGTGGCCGGCTACCTGCTTCCGGGCGCGGGGAGCTAGCCCTCCGTGTCCGCGCCGCTCCGCATGCTCAACATCGCGCTCGCCCTCGTGGGCTGCCTGCTCGCGGCCACGCTCACGCGCGAGCTGGTGGCCGCGCACCCGCTTCCGTCGCCGCCCGTCCCGCGCGCCACACGGGCGGTGGCGACGGCACCGCCGCCGAGCGCGAGTGCCCCGCCCTCGACGGCGGGCTACGGAGTCATCGCCACGAAGAACCTGTTCAGCGCGAGCCGTTCGGAGACCGCCGCGGGGCCGGTCGCCGCCGCCGGGCCGAAGCCGGTGCTCCACGGCGTCGTGCTGGACGGGCCGAAGAGCCGCGCCTACCTGGAGGACCCGCTGGTCAAGCGCACCTTCGGCTACGCGGTGGGAGACACCCTGGGCGGCGGCCGCGTGGAGTCGATCGCCGCGGACCGGGTCGTGATCGGCCGCGGGGATGGGTCCGTCGAGGTGCTCCTGCGCGATCCGTCGAAGCCCAGGCCGACCCCGCCCGCTCCCGGGCCGGCCGGCGGCGCGCCGGCCGGCGCCGCCCCGTCGGGGACCGCGACCACGCCTTCCGCCACGCCGCCGACCAACGAGCCGGCGCCCGCGCCCCGGGGGCCCGGGTTCGGCCCGCGAGCCGAGCGATGATGAGCTCCTCGACCCGCGCCGCATCCTGGCTCCTGGTCGTGGCGCTCACGGCGGGCTGCGCCTCCACCGCGCCGCCGCCCGAGACTCCGACGGCCGGCGGCTCACCCGGCGACCCGGCCCGGCCTCGCGTGGAGGTGACCACCGAGCCCGCGCTGCGTGCGCCGGCACCGCTGCCGGCACCCCCGACGGTCCCTGCGCCGCCGGCGACGGGGCCCGACACCGGGGCGGCCGCACCCGGCCCGCCCGGGCCGGGGATCCCGCCGGCCGTCGCCCCTTCACCTCCGGCGGCCGAAGCGCCTCCGGCGCCGTCTCCGACCTCGCGCCCGCCCGCGCGGCAGCTCGTGCTGAACTTCGACAACGCCGACGTGGAGGTCGTGATCCAGGCCGCCGCCGAGATCGTGGGTTTCAACTACGTGCTCGCGCCCGCGGCGCGCGGCCGGAAGGTCACGGTCCAGACGGTGGGCAAGATCTCGAGCGACGAGGTCTTCCCGGTGCTGCTCACCATCCTCGACGTCAACGGCCTCGCCGCGGTGCGCTCCGGCAACCTGTACCGGATCATCCTGCGGGAGAACGCCCCCCAGACCTCCGTGAAGACCATCGTCGGCCGGGAGGTGAGCGCCGGCCTGCCCGCCGACGAGGTGGTGACCCAGGTGGTCCCGCTCCAGTTCATAGGCGCCCAGGACGCGATCGCGCTGCTGCGCCCGTTCGTGCCCGCCCAGGGCGCCCTCGCCGCGCACCGCGAGACGAATCTCCTGATCGTCACCGACAGCGCCGCCAACGTCCGCCGGCTGCTCGAGGTGCTCAACCTGGTGGACGTCGAGGTGGCGCTGAGCGAGCTGCAGATCATCCCGCTCAAGCACGCCGACGCGCAGGAGCTGGCCCAGCTCCTGGCCCAGCTCTTCGCGAGCGGGCGCGTGGGCGCCGGGCCGGGCTCGCCCGGGCCCTTGGCCCCACCGCCCCCGGGCACCGCACCGCCTCCGCCGGTCGCGGGCGTGCTCGCGGGGGACCGCCCGCTGATCGTCCCCGAGCGACGCTCCAACTCGCTCGTCGTCCACGCTCGCAAGCAGGACATGGAGACCATCCGCCGGCTGATCGAGAAGCTCGACGTGGATCTCTACGGGGGCCAGCGGGTCTTCATCTACTTCGCGGAGAACACCAAGGCCCGCGACCTCGCCACCACCCTCGACGCCATCTACGGACGCGGGGATCGCGGCCCGGCCATCACCGGCTCCCAGCAGTATCCACCCGGCTCGACGAGCATCTCCGGCCTCGCCGGCTCCTACGCGAGCCGGACGCTCTCGCCCTCCGGTCCGCCGCCGATCCTGTCGGCCCCGCCGCCCCCGCTCCTGCCCGCGGTGGCGCGGCCTGCGGGCGGGCCGACCCCCTTCCCCGGCTTCTCCGGCGAGGGCGCGCCGCTCGCGGTCGAGATTCGGTTCGTGGCCGACGAGGTCACCAACGCGGTCATCGTGACCACCTACCCGCGGCTCTGGAAGGAGATGGAGGAGACGATCCGGAAGCTCGACAAGATGCCGCGGCAGGTGCTGATCGAGGTGCTGGCCGCCGAGGTCACGCTGACCGACGACACCAAGCTCGGGGTCGAGTGGGCGGTGCGCTCGGGGCGCTTCGCCGTGAGCTCGTCGCCCTCCGGCCTGCTGCCCTCCCGCCCCGCGTCGTCGCTGATCCCGCTGGGCGGCGCGGTGCCAGTGGGCTTCAACGTCTTCGCGTTCGCGGCCGACAAGTTCCTCGCCGCGCTCAACGCGCTGGCGAGCGAGAACCGGGTGAACGTCCTGTCGAACCCGTCGATCATGACCGCGGAGAACCGCAAGGCGGTGATCAACGTCTCGACCTCGGTGCCCATCGTGACCTCGCAGCAGGTACCCGTCGCGGCGGGCGGCTTCACGGGCAACTCCATCACCCAGACCGTCGAGTACCGGGACGCGGGGATCATCCTGACCGTGATTCCGCGAATCGGCGAGCAGGGCACGGTGGCGCTCGACGTCAAGCAGGAGGTCAACGAAGTTGGCGAGAACGAGCCGCCCCCGATCAACTCACCTCGCTTCACCAAGCGCGAGGCCGAGACTTCCGTGGTGCTGCTGAACAACCAGACCCTGGTGCTCGGCGGCCTCATCCAGAACAAGCGCACGCGGATCCACATCGGCGTCCCGTGGCTCAGCCGGATCCCGATCCTGGGCTATCTCTTCGGCTCGGTCGAGAACAAGATCGAGAAGACCGAGCTGCTCCTCCTGATCACCCCGCGAACCGTCGGCACCGCGCTCGACGCGGCCCGCATCACCGACCAGATGCGGCGCGTGACCCCGGAGCTGGAGGACTCGATGCGCCAGGCCCCGCGTCGCCTGCCACCCACCGCGCCGGCCCTCCCTCCACCGCCGCCCGCCACGCCGTAAACGCCCGCCGAACGGCACCACCCGGACGGCGACGGGCGTGTGTGGCGCGGGGTGGGGGGCGTTGATATCCTGAGAAACGCCATGGCATCGACGGCCGACGTCGCCGCGCGGGTCGAGGAGCTGCGGCAGCAGCCCTCTGGCGGGAGCTGGTGGCGCTGGAGGAGGCGCACCCGGAGCTGGTCACCCCGGACAGCCCGACGCAGCGGCCGGGCGGGCGGGCGGCCGAGCTGTTCGCGCCGGTCGAGCACCTGGTGGCCATGCTCTCGCTCGACAACGCCATGGCCCCGGAGGACCTGACCGAGTTCGAGGCACGGCTCAAGCGCGCCCTGCCCGGCATCGCGCCGGCTTACGTGTGCGAGCCCAAGATCGACGGACTCGGGGTCGCGCTGCTCTACGAGCGTGGGCGCCTGGTGCGGGGCGCCACCCGCGGCGACGGGCGCATCGGCGAGGACATCACCCAGAACCTGCGCACGATCAAGTCCATCCCGACCACGCTCACGGGCCCTCTCAAGGGCGCGACCCGGCTCGAGGTGCGCGGGGAGGTGTACATGCCGCGTGAGGCCTTCGCGCGGCTCAACGCGGGCCTGGAGGAGGCCGGGCAGCCGGTCTTCGCCAACCCCCGCAACGCGGCCGCGGGCGCGGTGCGCCAGAAGGACCCCGCGGTGACCGCCTCGCGGCCCCTCGAGATCTTCCTCTACCACGTGAGCGTGCTCGAGCCGCCGGGCTTCCACTCGCAGTGGGAGCGCCTCGAGGCGCTCCGCCAGAGCGGCTTCCGGGTGAACCCGCGCTCCGAGCGCGCGCCCGACCTGGACGCGGTCTCCGCCTACTGCCGGCGGATCGAGGCCGAGCGCGACGGTCTCGGCCGCGCACCACCCGCGCTGGGCCATCGCCTACAAGTTCGCGGCGCGCCAGGCCACCACCCGCGTGGTCTCGATCACGATCAACGTGGGCAAGTCGGGCGCGCTCACCCCCACCGCGCAGCTCGAGCCGGTGGAGCTGGCCGGCGTCACCGTGTCCAACGTGAGCCTGCACAACGAGGACGAGGTGCGCCGCAAGGACGTGCGCGTGGGCGACACGGTGCTGATCGAGCGGGCCGGCGACGTCATCCCCTACCTGGTCCAGGTCGTGACCTCCAAGCGACCGGACCCCGAGCCCGAGCCGTTCCAGATGCCCACCCACTGCCCGGCCTGCGGCGGCGTCGCCCTGCGCGTCGAGGGCGAGGCGGTGTGGCGGTGCACCAACACCGCCTGCCCGGCCCAGCTCAAGGAGCGGCTCTTCCACTGGGGCTCGCGCCGGGCGATGGACATCGAGGGCCTCGGCGAGGTCATCATCGGCCAGCTCGTGGACCGGGAGCTGGTGCGCGACTTCGCCGATCTCTACGGGCTCTCCGTCGAGACCCTGGCCGATCTGGAGCGCATGGGCAAGAAGTCGGCCCAGAATCTCCACCGCGGCATCGAGGGCTCGAAGACCCGCGGCTTCTCGCGGCTGCTGAACGCCCTCGGCATCCGCATGGTGGGCGAGCGGGCCTCCCAGCTGCTGGCCGCGCGCTTCGGCTCGATGGAGCGGCTGCTCGCCGCGACCGAGACCGACATCAACGACATCTACGGCGTCGGCCCGCAGATCGCCCAGGCGGTGACCGGCTTCCTCTCCGAGCCGCGCAACCGCGCCACCATCGATCGGCTGGCCGCCGCGGGCGTGGTCATGACCGAGGAAGGCCACACCGAGGGCCCGAAGCCGCTCGACGGCAAGACGGTGGTGCTGACCGGCGGCCTCCACACCCTGAGCCGCGACCAGGCCAAGGACCTGATCCTGCGGCTGGGCGGCCGCGTGACCGGCTCGGTCTCGAAGAAGACGGACTACGTCGTGGTGGGCGAGGACGCGGGCTCGAAGGCGGAGGACGCCAAGCGCCTCGGGGTGGCCACGCTCGACGAGGACGCGTTCCTCAGGCTGGTGGGACGCTCGTGATCCGTGCCGGCCGCCTCGCCGCGAGCCTCACCGTCGCCCTCGCGCTGGGGCTGCTCGCCGCCCCCGCCTCGGCCCAGACCAAGATCCCCCTCACCCGCGAGCAGGCGCTGGCCGAGATCAAGAGCGAGGACCTCGAGCTGCGCCGCCGGGCGGCGGCCTGGCTGGGTGAGCTGGGCGGACCCGCCGACGCCCCCGCCCTGCTCGGCGTGCTGGCCGATCCCGACGAGGTGGTGCGGGTCCTCGCCGAGCACTCGGTCTGGCAGGTCTGGAGCCGCTCGGGCGACAAGGACATCGACGGGCAGTTCCAGGTGGGCGTGGAGCAGATGAGCCGGGGCGACGGGGACGCCGCGCTCGAGACCTTCACCCGGATCATCCAGCGCAAGCCCGACTTCGCCGAGGCCTGGAACAAGCGCGCCACGCTCTACTTCCTGATGGGCGAGAACGAGAAGTCGCTCCACGACTGCGACGAGGTCATGAAGCGCAACCCGGCCCACTTCGGGGCCCTGGCCGGCTACGGGCAGATCTATCTCCGCCTCGACCAGCCGGAGCGCGCGCTCACCTACTTCCGCCGGGCCCTGACCATCAACCCGAACATGCGCGGCATCGAGCAGGTCATCCCCGAGATCGAGCAGTTGCTGACCGAGCGGCGAAAGGGCACTATCTGAGCCGATCCAGCCGTCAACCCCACAGGGAGGACACCGTGCCGCTCACCACTCAAGAGGTCGAAGCGCTCAAGAAGATCACCAGCCCCAGCGTCGCCAACGCCATCGAGACCTTCAAGGTGCGGCCGCGCGAGCAGGGCAACGTCTCCTCGGCCATCCGCGCGCTGTTCCCGGAGATGGGGCCGATGGTGGGCTACGCCGTCCCCTGCGTCATCCGCGCCGAGGCCGGCCCCATCGAGGGCCACCGGGCCAGCACCTACGGCTGGTGGGACTTCGTGCTCAGCATCCCGGCGCCCCGCGTGATCGTGGTCCACGACCTCGACGACCCGCGGGGCCAGGGCGCCCAGTGGGGCGAGGTGCAGGCCAACATCCACCGCGCGCTGGGCTGCGTGGGGGTGGTGACCGACGGCTCGGTGCGCGATCTGGACGAGGTGCGCGCGCTCGGCTTCCAGTTCTGCGCCGCCCACGTGTCGGTCTCCCACGCCAACGTGCACATGGTGGACTTCGGCATCCCGGTCAAGGTCGGCGGCCTCTGGATCAAGCCGGGCGACCTGATCCACGGCGACCAGGACGGGGTCTGCACGATCCCGCCCGAGATCGCGCCCAAGATCCCGGAGGCCATCGCCAAGGTCGAGGCCGACGAGCGCGAGATCATCAAGGTCTGCCAGAGCCCCGGCTTCACCGCCGACAAGCTCAAGGAGCTCTTCAAGCGCATCCGGCCCGGCACGTACTAGGCCGCCGGGCCGCCGCGAGCGGCGCGGAGGGGGCTGGCCGGTTCCCCCTCCGCACCGGGCCGGCGACTAGTCGTCGTCCTCCTTGTCGCGCTCGTCGTCGTGCTCGTGCTTGCGGTGCACGTCCCGCCCGATGTCGGGATTCACGAACATCGCCAGGAGCTGACCTCCCTCGACCAGCTCGGCATCGCTGCTGACCTTGTGGGCCTGGACGTCCAGCAGAAACCAGCCCCGGCCGAGGATGTGGCTGACGTCGATGATCCCCGACGACTCCTCGTCCTGAGTGATGAAGGTGGGGTTGTTCGGGATGGTGGGGTCGAAGAATTTCGGGTTGTGCGCGGCGACCTGCACGAGCTCGCGGGTGCCGATCTGGTAGAGCCAGATCTTGGAGACCCGCGCACTGTTGCCGGGATCCTCGTCCATCAGGATGCGACCCTCGCGATCGATGGTCACGTTGTCGAGCATGCCGTGACCCTCGTCGCCCTTGAGCAGGATCTCGATCGTGCCACCCCGCTCCGGCCGCTCGATGTCGTCGAAGGCCAGGTGCCACAGCCGGCAGTTGGCGGTCAGGCTGGCGGTGGTCACGAAGTAGTAGTTGTCGCGCTGCCCGAGCCGCGGGTCCCACGCCCCATCCTCGCACCGCTGGAAGCGGGTCACGCCGTTCGTGATGGACGCCTGCTCGAGGGCGAGGCCGTCCATACTGGAAACGTCGCCGAGGTTGAACAGGCTGAAGCGTCCCGAGCCGACGAAGCCGGTCGTCGCATTGCCGAGCCCGAACTCGTTGCTCTCCTCGGCCACCGGCTGGCCCTTGGCCGAGACCCTGAGGCCGTACAGCTTGCCGTTGGTCAAGCCCGCCTGCTCGACCGGATGGCCGTGGCGCTGCTTGCTCCCGACGTAGACGTAGACCTCGCTCGGGAAGTTGGCCGCCACCGGGGCGGTGCTGAGCGCGCCGTCATCGGTCAGCATCACGATCGTCTTGTCCTGGGGGTGGGGACAGGCGACCGAGTTCTCGTAGGCGAGGGGGCCGAAGCGCGGCAGCTGCCACACCTCCCCGGAGTGCTGCCCGGTCACCACGCGCGCCCAGCCCCGCCCCTGGCTGACCTCCTCGCCGTTCATGTAGATCCGCTCGAGGGTGCCCTTGCCATTGTGGTAGAAGGCGCTCCGTCGCGGCAGATCGGCCGAGCAGTGCCGCTCCCACACCGTGGTGCCGGGCACGTAGCTCTGGGTGGTCACGTCCCAGAGCTGCACGTCCTGCGGGTTCCGGGTGAAGTCCTGGCCCTCGACGACCTCGAGGGTCCGCCGGTCGATCGTCCACCGCGAGACGAACGCGCCCTTGGAGCCGTGGCCCCGGGCGATGCCGCTGGTGGCGGTGAGCTCGTGATTCATCATGAGCGTGAACTGGTGCGGCCCACTCGCATACACGCCCAGTCCGTCGGGGATACCGACCATCCGGTAGCCCCCGACCGCGTCGCCGACGGTCAGGATCGACACCAACTGCACGCCGGGCACGCTCGGTATCAGGTAGGGCTCGGTCTTGGTGCTAGGGCCGATGTCGCTGGCGAAGGCCGGGCCGGGCCGCAAGAGCGAAGAGCCCACCGCCAGCACAGGGGCGCTCGCCAGGGCCCCCTTCAGAAAGGTCCGTCGAGCCAGGCGCTGCGGGGTACCGTCCTTCATTCCGAGCCTCCTTGGTGAGAGTGGGAACACCCTCGATGATCCACGCGGCGGTTATCGCAGCCGACGATGATGGGCGTGTGACGCGACCGAGACGTCTTCGTGAAGAGCGCGCCGGGTGCCAACGGGTTGAGCGGGCGCCCGGGCGCGCTTACAATGCGCCGGGGCGCCCCATGATCGAGATTCGACTCCCGCGCGTGGCGGATTCGGTGGGCTGCACGACCCTCGCCGCGCAGGTCATCGGGGAGGAGCGGGCGCCCGCCTTCATCCGCTCGCACATGGAGCGGCATCACCTGATCGTGGCCGAGGCCGAAGGCGAGGTCGTGGGGTTCATCGCCTACCGGCTAGACTGGTTCCAGTGCACCTTCGTGAGCCTCGTCGTGGTCCGCGAGGACTTCCGGCGGAAGAGCATCGCCCGCGAGTTCTTCAGGTCGGTCGAGGTGGTCTCGCCGACCCCGCGCCTCTTCTCGTCCACCGAGGAGACCAACGTGGCCTCGATCCGCATGCACACCGCGCTCGGCTTCACGCCGAGCGGCCACATCGACAACCTGCCCCAGGGCGTCCGGGAGCTGCTCTTCTACACGAGTTCGCCGCGTTCAAGCACGCGCTCGCGGGGCTCGGCGAGGCGCAGATGCGCGAGGTGTGGCTCGGCACGTGGAGCGCGCGCGACATCGTCGCTCACATCTCGGGCTGGCATCGCGAGATGGTCCCGGCGCTGCAGCGCATGGAGAAGGGGGAGCGTCCGATCCCGGAGGGCGTCTCCTACGATGACGTGGACGCGTGGAACGCCCGCTTCGCCGACGCCCGGAAGACGGCGGCCACCGCCGACATCCTGAAAGAGCTCGACGCCTCCCACCTGGCCTTCCTGCAGGCGGCCGCCCGCGTGCCGGAGGAGCGGTACGTGCCCGGCAAGACCGCCCACAAGATCGTGGACTTCAACAGCCGGCACCACTACCAGGAGCACCGAGCGCAGATCGAGGAGTGGCGGAAGCGCAGGGGCCTCTAGCCGCCCGCATGGGCCGCATCCGCGAGATGGCCGAGCAGTGCTGGTCGGGCGTGGTCGAGCCCTACACGCTCTGGGCGCCGACCGGGGCCACCGAGGAGATCGCGCCCGGCGTCTTCTTCCTGCACGCCTTCGCCAACGTCACCGTGATCCGAGCGGGTGACGGCCTCGTGCTGGTCGATACCTCCAGCCAGGCCGCGCGGGCGCGGACCTTCGCGGCGGTCCGCGCCATCGATCCCGCGCCGGTGCGCGCCGCGATCTACACGCACGGGCACGCCGATCACGCCTTCGGGCTGCCGCCCTTCCTGGCCGAGGCCATGGAGAAGGGCTGGCCCCGGCCCCGGATCGTCGCGCATCGGGACGTCGCCGCGCGCTTCGATCGCTATCGTGCCACCGCCGGCTACAACGGCCTGATCAACGCGCGCCAGTTCTCGCGGCCCTCGACCTGGCCCTCCGAGTACGTCTACCCGGACACGACCTACGAGCGTGCGCTGCGCTTCGAGGCCGAAGCCCTGGCGCTCGAGCTCGAGCACGCCCGGGGCGAGACCGACGATCACACCTGGCTCTGGTGGTCCGAGCGCGGCGTCCTCTGGACCGGCGACCTCTTCCTCTGGGTGGCGCCCAATGCGGGCAACCCGCAGAAGGCGCAGCGTTACGCGGCGGAGTGGGCCGCCGCCCTGCGGACGATGGCCACGCGCGAGGCCACGCTCCTGATCCCGGGGCACGGCCCGCCCATCTTCGGAGCCGAGCGGGTGCGGCAGGCCCTCACCGAGACCGCGGAGTGGCTCGAGGCGCTCGTCAGCCAGACGCTCGCGCTGATGAACGCGGGCGCCATCCTCGAGCAGGTGGTGCGCGAGGTCCGGCCGCCCGCGCACCTGGCCGAGCGCGCCTATCTTCAGCCGGTGTACGACGAGCCCGAGTACGCGGTGCGCAACCTGTGGCGACTCTACGGCGGCTGGTACGACGGCGAGCCCGCGCACCTGCAGCCGGCGCCCACCGCCGAGATCGGCCGCGAGGTGGCGAGCCTCGCGGGTGGCGTCGGGGAGCTCGTGGCGCGGGCGCTCGCGGTCGCCGGCGAGGGCCGGCTCGCGCTCGCCAGCCACCTGATCGACTGGGCCATCGCGGCGGCGCCCGAGGATGGTGGCGCCCACGCCGCGCGGGCGCAGATCTACGAGCGTCGGGCCCGCGAGGCGCGCGCGCTCATGACCCGCGGTATCTTCTCCGCCGCCGCCCAGGAGTCCGCCGCCAAATCCCCTCCCCTCTCCCCTCAGGGGAGAGGGCCAGGGTGAGGGGTGGTGATAGCCCCATGGCCGCTACCTACCGCCTGACGCCCGGCCGCCGCGCCGCCAATCGCGTCGTTCGCCTGCTCCTGAAGCTCGGCCTGATGCCGGGCCCAACCTACATGCTCACCGTCCCCGGCCGGCGCACCGGCCGCCCGCTCTCGACGCCGGTCACCCTGGTGGAGGACGGCGGCAACCGCTGGCTGGTCTCGCCCTACGGCGACGTCGCCTGGGTCCGCAACGCGCGCGCCGCGGGCCAGGTCACCCTGACCCGCGGCCGCCGCACCGAGACCGTCCCGATCCGCGAGCTGAATCCGGGCGACGCCGCACCGGTGCTGCAGCGCTACGTCACCCGCGTCCCGATCACCCGCCCCTACTTCGACGTCACCCCCGCCTCACCCCTCGCGGCCTTCGAGGCCGAAGCCCCCCGCCACCCCGTCTTCCATCTGGGGTCAGGTCTTACATTCCGACATTCCGCGCCGAGCTGATCCGGTCCGCGCCTAGTCCACGCTGGAGCAGGCGTGGCGTCCATGCCCGTCGTCGTCGCGGGTGAAGCAGCGCGCGAACTCGGGGTCGTTGGCGAGCCGGAAGAGCACGCGCGCCGCCACCGCGGTGTCCGCGAAATCCGAGAACAACCCGTCGACGCCGAGCGCGTAGAGCTGCAGATACTCGCTGACCGGGTTGCCCTTGTAGTCGGACGCCAGGCGGCCGGCCTCGTTGCGGAAGGTCCAGGTGTGGACGAGGAGGCCCAGCTGGTGAGCCCGCCGGACGAGGTCGTTGGCCGGCAGCAGCTTCCGGTCGGCCTCGTCCACCTTGCCGTCACCGTTCTCGTCACCGACCTTGCCGTCGCCGTTGAGATCGACCGCGGCGGTGCTCACCATGTATCGCTTCCAGGGCGCGATGACGTCCGCGTAGGTGCGGACCTCGCGCAACCCCTCATCGGTGACGAAGAAGCTGAACCGGCGGGCGCGCAGCTTGGGATCGCTCGAGACCGTCCAGTCGTACGGCCGGTCGAAGGGGGCCGTGAAGTCGAGGCTGCCGTCGGGGTTGACGTCGTTGGCGTCCACCAGCTGGACGAGCCGGATCGGGGTCATCGTTCGCAGGGCCTTCAGGTTCGACTGCTCGAAGGACTGGATGAAGACCGGCGCGTCCCGGCGATTCCAGCCCGCCCGCTTCAGCGCGTCGATCAGCGCACCCTCCAGCGGCAGGCCGATCGACTGATGGTAGGTCGGGTGCTTGGTCTCGGGATAGATCCCGATGGTCCGTCCCTTTTCCTTCGACTTGCGCTTGACGAGATCGATGATCTCCTCGAAGGTCGCGATCTCGAACTTGCCGTTGAACTGCTGCAGGCGATCGCCGAAGTCCTGCACCGCGCGCAGCCGCTTGATCTCGGCCAGGGTGAAGTCGGAGGCGAACCAGCCCTCGTCGGGGGCGCCGTCGATCACCGCCTTGCGCTTGCGGTCGGCGAACTCGGGAAGGTCCTTCACGTTGGTGGTCGCGATGAGGTTCGGCTCGTGCCGCGCGATCAGGTGGCCGTCTTGGGTCATCACCAGATCCGGCTCCACGTAGTCCGCCCCCAGCTCGATCGCGAGCGCGTAACCCTCCAGCGTGTGGGACGGCAGGTAGCCGTGGCTCCCGCGGTGGCCGATCACCAGCGGCTTGTTCTCGCGGGGCGTCAGGGAGTCCGCGGCGGCGGGCTCGCTCACGATGGCGATTCCCAGCAAGGCCACGAGGCCCAGCAGTACGTTCCTGGTTCGCATGGACGTCTCCTTTGCGCGAGGGGCACGGCTCGGTCGGCGACGCCCGGGATGCTGACAGGCGAACGTTCCGCCGCGATCACGGCCCGATCACGTGTGCGCGACCTGCGGATCACGAGGAGACGACGAACGTGGCGGGACGGCGGACGCGACCAGGGCCGCGAAATCAGACGACTTCGTCGGTGCGGGAGAGGATCTCGCCGAAGCGGGAGAGGGCGGGGGGCGGGAGGGTCTTGTAGACCTCGGCGATGCGGAGGTTGATCTCGCGGTTGGCGAGGGCGAAGAGGCTCTTGCCGGCCGCGTCGCCCTCCACCAGGAACGGGCCCAGGCGGTCGACCTCGAGGACCCAGAGCGCCTGGGCGATGCCGAGCTCGCGCAGCCAGTGCACTTCGCGCACCCGCGTGATCCCGCGCCCGTAGGCCGCGCCCATGCCGTAGCCGACCGTGGTGAGGTAGACCGCGCCGTGGGGTACGAACCACTCGCGATAGGCCAGCTCGGTGAGCCCGGCCTTGCCCACGATCACCCGCGCGCCGGATCGGTCGAACCACGGGCCCATCGACTTGCCGAAGCGGAAGCTCGCGGTGGCGGTGACCGCGTCCACCACGTGGGTGCCGTCCGGGCGCGTGGCGGCCGCGGGCGAGCAGTGGAAGTTCACGTTGGTGAGCGCGCGCACCGACTCCGGGAACGGCACGCCCTTGTCCACCACCTGGCGGTAGACGCCCTCGCGCGCGGTGTAGAGGACCCCGCTCAGGTAGACGACGTCGCCCAGCTTCAGCCCGCGGATGGCCGCGTCCGACACCGGCGTGGTGAGGAACACCTCGTCCATGGCCACGTCGTCGAGCCGCTCGATCGTCGCGCCCATCACTCGATCCCCGACCGCCGGTAGTAGTCGGTGAACCAGTCGGGATCGCCCCGGAACTCCACGCGCCCGTCGGGGTGGAGCCGCGCGGTGGCCCGGCGCGACGAGAGGCAGAACTGGTGGATGCCGATCGGCATGCCACCGGTGTGGGTGTAGGCCAGCTCCACGTGGGTGGCCACCACCATGGAGGTGCCCGCGAAGCCCATGGCGCCGATGCCGATGTAGTTGCCCAGCGCGGTGAGCTCCGCCTCGAGGGCGGCCGCCGCGGGATCGGGATTGCGGCTTCCGACCATGCGCAGGCATGCCGCTTCCTTCCCGAGCCGCACGCAGGTGTCCTTGGCCCCGCCGATCCCCACGCCGACGATGGCAGGCTGGCAGGCCAGGCCGCGCTTGCCCGACTCGATCAGGGTGTCGACGAAGAAGCGCTTGATGCCGGCCACGCCGTCGCCCGGGAAGAGCATGCGGAAGTCGCTGCCGAAGAGCCCGCCCTTGTGCACGGTGGTGACGTCGATCCAGTCCGCTCCCGGCTCGACCGCGTAGGTGACCTCGGGCGCGTGGATCCCCACGTTGTCGTTGCGGTCCTCCCGCGTAAGCGGATGCACCCGGTTCGGCCGCAGCGGAATCGCCTGCGTCGCCTCCGCGGTCGCCCGCCGCAGCGCCCGCTCCAGCGCCACCAAGCCCCCCTCCACCACCGCCTCGTTCCCCAGCTTCACGTAGTACCGCGGCAACCCGGTATCCGCGCACATCGGCCGCCGATCCGCCGACGCGATCTCCCAGTTCCCCAGCATCTGCTCCAGCACGAACCGCGCCAGCCGATTCCCCTCCCGATCCCGCGCCAGCCGCACCCCCTCCCGGTAGTCGCTGGGAATGTCGATCGCGGCGCGAGCCGTCAACTCCCGCGCGGTGTCCTCGATCAACTTCGCCGAGATGCTACCCACACCTCACCTCTAGACAAACCAAAGCGCCGAAAGGCCGACGATACCGCTGAGCGAGCATCTGGACCGGCGCTGAGCCATCCGAGACATCGTACGCCGTGGAATCAGCACTTGATCCTCCCGAGGCGGTAGGGAGCGGGGAGGGCGGGGGGCGGCGGGTGGCGTGCCCGGTGAGTGGGGTATCGAACAAGGG
>WNFK01195912.1_pt1 | contig 21633 bp, 29 predicted proteins | sample 5400281 | NCBI WGS metagenome assembly WNFK01 (sample SAMN13153350, study PRJNA577476) | soil metagenome | isolation source: 20 cm soil on Douglas fir-dominated hillslope | place: USA:California | collected 2013-09-17
GCCGAGATCCTGAAGCGCGAAGGTACCACCTTTCTGATCGGCTATCCGGTGAACCCGATCATCGAGGCGGCCGCCCAGGCCGACATCCGCACCATCATCGTGCGCCAGGAGCGCACCGGGCTGCACATGGCGGACGCGGTGAGCCGGATCACCTCCGGCCAGAAGATCGGGGTGTTCACCATGCAGCACGGGCCGGGCTCGGAGAACGCTTTCGGGGGCGTGGCCCAGGCCTACGGCGACTCGGTGCCGATCGTGGTGCTGCCCGGCGGCTACCCGCGCCGGATCACCAATATCCCGCCCAACTTCAACTCGTTCATCAACTACCGCAACGTGACCAAGTGGTGCGAGCAGGTGGTCATGGGCGACGCGGTGCCCGACGCGATGCGCCGGGCCTTCACCCAGGTGAAGAACGGCCGCCCGCGGCCGGTCCTGGTGGAGATCCCGGTCGACGTGTACCAGGAGGAAGTGCCGGAGCCGCTCAACTACAAGGTGACCCCGCGCACGCGGGTCGCCCCCGATCCGGACGCGGTCACCGAGGCCGCGCGCATCCTGGTGGAGGCCGAGCGGCCGGTGATCTACGCGGGCCAGGGCGTGCACTACGCGCGCGCGTGGCAGCAGCTCCGGGAGCTGGCCGAGCTCCTGGAGGCCCCGGTCACCACGAGCCTCGAGGGCAAGAGCGCGTTCCCGGAGAACCACCCGCTGTCGCTCGGCTCGGGCGGCCGCGCGATCCCCAAGACGGTGCACGAGTTCCTCAAGAACTCGGACGTGATCTTCGGCATCGGCTGCAGCTTCTCGACCACCAACTACGGGGTCACGATGCCGAAGGGCAAGACCATCATCCACTCCACCATCGACGTGGCCGACCTCAACAAGGACATCGTGGCCGAGCACGCGGTGATCGGCGACGCGGGCCTCGTGCTGGACGCGCTCCTCGCCGAGGTGCGCGATCGCCTGAAGAGCAAGCCCCGCGGGCGGAAGGCCGAGGTCACCCGGCAGATCGCGACCATGAAGGCGGAGTGGCTCGCCCAGTGGATGCCCAAGCTGACCGCCAACGACAAGCCGCTCTCGCCCTACCGGGTGATCTGGGACCTGCTCCACACGGTGGACGGGGCCAATACCATCATCACCCACGACGCGGGCAGCCCGCGGGACCAGCTCTCGCCTTTCTGGGAGAGCACGCACCCGCTCACCTACATCGGCTGGGGCAAGACCACCCAGCTCGGCTACGGACTCGGCCTCGCGATGGGAGCGAAGCTCGCCAAGCCGGAGTCCCTCTGCATCAACGTGTGGGGCGACGCGGCGATCGGCTTCACCGGCATGGACTTCGAGACCGCGGTGCGCGAGCGCATCCCGATCCTCTCGATCCTGCTCAACAACTTCTCGATGGCCATCGAGCTGCCGATCATGAAGGCGGCGACCGAGAAGTACCGGTCCACCGACATCAGCGGCCACTACGCGGACATGGCGAAAGCCTTCGGCGGCTACGGCGAGCGCATCACCGAGCCCGGCGAGATCATCCCCGCGCTCAAGCGCGGCATCGCCAAGACCCGCGACGGCGTCCCGGTCCTCCTCGAGTTCATCACCGAGAAGGAGATCAACTTCTCGATGTTCAAGTAGCGCCGGGAACTCGATGTCGACGCCGCCGACGAGCCCGGAGGGCTGCGACCATCTCTTCGTGGAGCACGTCAACGCGGGCGATCTGGACGCGCTGGTGTCGCTCTACGAGCCCGCGTGCAGCCTGGTCCGGCGAGACGGCAGCCTGGCCCGGGGCCACGCCGAGATCCGCGAGGTCCTGGGGCGCCTGATGGCGGTCTCGGCCCGGATGCGCAGCGAGATCGTGAAGGTCGTCCCGTCCGGTAGCGATCTCGCGATGGTGTACAACGACTGGCACATGTCGGGGAAGCGGGCCGACGGCCAGCCGGTCGAGTCCAGCGGCAAGGCCCTCGAGGTGGTCCGGCGGCAGCCCGACGGGACCTGGCGCTTCATCCTCGACGATCCGTTCGCCCGCGGCTGAGGTGACGGACCTCACCTTTCGTTCGCCGAAGACGGAGGTGCGGTCGAGCCCGATCCACGGCAAGGGCCTCTTCGCGAAGCGGGCGATCGCGCGCGGCGAGATCGTCGCGGCCAAGGGCGGCCACGTCCTGACCGCGGAAGCCTGGGCCGCCCTCGAGCCGGCGCTGGGCTCGGCCGAGATCCAGATCTCGGAAGGCCTCTTCGTGGCGCCTGCGACCCAGGCCGAGCGCGACGGCTCCATGCTCTATACCAACCATTCCTGCGATCCCAACCTGGCCATCCAGGGGCAGATCGTGCTGGTCGCGATGCGGGACATCGCGGCCGGCGACGAGCTCACCATCGACTGGGCCACCACCGACGATGGCGACCACGAGATGGAGTGCCGGTGCGGGAGCGCCGACTGTCGCGGCACCGTGACCGGGAAGGACTGGATGAAGAAGGAGCTGCAGGGCAAGTACGCGGGCTGGTTCTGCTGGTTCATCCAGCGGAAGATCGACGCGCAGCCGTCCCGCCGCGAACCCACATGACCGGCGCCGCGTCCTTCCCCCATCCCGACGGTGCACTCATCTCCACGAAGGTTCGCGTGCTCACCTGGAACGTCTGGGGCCGCTTCGGGCCATGGCAGGAGCGGGAAGCCGCGCTGATCGGAACCCTCAAGGCCCTCGAGCCCGACGTCGTCGCGCTGCAGGAGGCCTGGTGCGATCGCGGAGGCCAGGACCAGGCGGCGCGGCTCGCCAAAGCCCTCGGATACCATGGAGCTTACGGGGGCGGAACCTTCCTCGCCGAGGACTGGGGCACCGGGTCCGGCCTCCTGTCCCGGTGGCCGATCGAGCACCACGAGTATCGTGAGTTCCCGGCCGCCGCGCCGGACCGGTGGGGTGGATCCGCTCTCTTCGGGCGCATCGCCGGGCCGCGCGGGACGCTCTCCGCCTTCTCGGTGGCTCTCGACTGGCCGCCACACGCCAGCGCGGTGCGGCAGGCCTCGGTCCGGCACCTCGTCTCGTTCGCTCTCGAAGTCGCGGGGCCGGCGTTTCCGCCCGTCATCTGCGGAGATTTCAACGCGCCGCCCGATTCCGACGAGCTCCGGACGCTCACCGGACGCGCCGACACCGCGGCGCCGGGGTTCGCCCTCTTCGACGCGTGGGAGATGGCCGGGAACGGGAGCGGGCACACGTGGACACGCCACAATCCCTGGGCCGCGCCGGCGCTGCTCCCGGACAAGCGCATCGACTACATCCTGGTCGGCCGGCCCCGCCGCGGCGGCGCCGGGCACGTCGTCGGCTGCGCGATCGCGGGGGCCGAGCCCATCGACGGCGTCGTCGCGTCCGACCACTACGCGGTGGTCGCCGACCTGCGCTACTGAGCGCCCGATGACCCTCGAGCTCGTCGCCCTGCTCTCCACCGGGCTCTTCGCCGGGGCCGCCCTTTACGTCACCCTGGTCGAGCATCCCGCGCGCCTCGAGTGCGGACCGGCCCTGGCCATCGCCGAGTTCGGGCCGAGCTACCGGCGGGGCGCAGTGATGCAGGCATCGCTCGCGGTCGTGGGCTGCCTCGCGGCGGTGGCCGCCTGGACGCAGGGCAGCGCCACCTCGGTGCTCATCGCCGGCCTCCTGCTCGGGTCCGCGATTCCTTTCACGCTGATCGTGATCCTTCCGACCAACAAGCGTCTGCTCGACGCCGGGCTCGACCGCCACTCCCCGGAGGCCGCAACGCTCCTCGCGCGCTGGGGCCGCCTGCACGCGGTCCGTAGCGCGGTGGCCGGCGTCGCCTTTCTCCTGCTCGCCCTGCACCGCGCCCCATGAAGGCCTCCGCGATCGGGGCGGCGGTGGTCGCGATCGCCGTCGGCGTGTACTCCGGCATGCACCTCCTGATTCCCCTGGCCCTGACCGGCCTGGTCTGGTGGGGAGCCCGCGCGCTGCTGCCGGATCGCTCGCCCGACTACCTGGCCGCCGCCGCGGTGCAGGCCGGGCACCTGCTCTGGATCGCGGTCGGCCTGGTCGTCATCGGCGCGCTGACCGTGGATCTCGTGGACATCGCGATCCTGCTCATCGGCGTCGCCTGGCTGGTCCTGCGGCCCGGCCTGGCTCCGGTCATCGTGCTGACGGTCTACCAGGCGCTGGCTCTGCTCATCAACCTGTTCGCCTTCCTCAACTTCCCGATCGGCCACAACCTGCACCGGGCGCTCCTGGTTCACATCCTGTGGCGCGGGCTGGCGCTGATCCTGATGTGGCGCGCCCACCACAGGGCCAAGGGCCTCGCGGAGGCCTCCGCGTATTGACAGCCGCCCGCGCCGTGTGGTCAGGTGAAGCGCCCATGGGCGCCCCAGGCTCGCCGATCGCCCGTCCCCGGCCGCTCGCGCTCCCGCCGGTCCACGCCGCGTGAGCCGGGCGGTTCTCTTCGCGATCCTCGCCGGCGTCTCGGCCGCCACGTGGACGATCTGCTTGAAGCTCGCCTCCACCAAGATCACCCCGGCTCTCGGCGCGCTCGTCATCACCAGCGGCGCCCTCCTGGTCAACGCGGTCGTCATCCTGATCACGCGGGCCAGCGGACACGAGATCGTCTTCACCCGCGAGGCGCTCTGGCTCATGGCCCTGGCCGGCACCGCCGCGGCTGGGGTGGACATCTTCGCGCTCCTCGCCTACGACCGGGGGCTGAAGGCGACGTCATCGTTCTTCATCGGCGGCACCTCCACCGTGCTCGTCCTGCTCGTCGGCTTTGTGGCGCTCCAGGAGCCGTTCACGTGGATACGCCTGCTCGCGATCGCCATGATCGTGGGGGGCTCCCTGCTGCTGCAGGCGCAGGGCGGATGATCCTCGAAGGCACCGCCGTCGCCCGGAGCTTCGGGGGCCTCCGCGTCCTGACGCGGGTCGACTTCGCGGTGGCCGAGGGCGAGATCGTGGCCCTGATCGGCCCCAACGGGGCCGGCAAGACCACGCTGTTCAACCTGATCAGCGGGCTGCTCCGGCCCTCGGCAGGGTCCATCCGGCTGGGCGAGCACCGGATCAGCGCGCTGCCCGCGTACCGGATCGCGCGGCTCGGGCTTGGGCGTACGTTCCAGACGCCGCGGCCGTTCCTCGACCTGACCGCCGCCGAGAACGTGGCGGCGGCCGCGCTCTGGAGCGAGCGGCCGGGCGGGACACCCGCCGAGCTGCTGGCCCTCGTCGAGATGGACGAGCACGCGGCGATGCCCGCGCGGCGGCTCACCGGGGCCCGGCGCAAGCTGCTCGAGCTGGCGATGGCGCTCGCGCTCCGGCCCCGTATCATCCTGCTCGACGAGCTGCTGGCCGGGCTCACGCCCACCGAGGGTGCGCGGGCGACCGCGATCTTGCGAAACATCCGCGACGAGCGCGGGGTGGGATTGTTCTGGGTGGAGCACGTGATGAAGGCCATCATGGAGACGGCGGAGCGGCTCATCGTGCTCCACCACGGAGAGGTCATCTGCGAGGGCGCGCCCGCGGCGGTCTCGCGCGATGCCCGGGTCCTCGAGGCGTATCTCGGCGAAGCATCCCCACTGGCAAGGAGGCCATGATCATGAGCATGCGCAGACGGCAATTCCTCAAGGCGGCGGCGGTGAGCGCGGCCACGGTTCCCCTCCTGCGGACGCGCGCCCGCGCGCAGGCCAAGCCGATCCGCATCGGCTACACCATGTCGGCGACCGGGCCCTACGCGGTGGGCGCCGGCATCACCCAGGCTCCGAACTACACGCTGTGGCAGGACCAGGTCAACGCCCAGGGCGGCCTCGCGGTCAAGGGCGAGGGGCGCCGGATGATCGAGTTCGTCTCCATCGACGACCGCAGCGAGATCGAGACCGCGGTGCGGTTCTACGAGAAGCTGGCCACCGACGACAAGGTGGATCTGCTGCTGCCCCCGTGGGGCTCCGCGATGAACTTCGCGATCGCCCCGGTGGCCGGCAAGTACGGCTACCCGATGATCGGCCCCACCGCCATCTCCGGGAAGTTCAAGGAGCTGGCCCTGCCGTACTTCTACACGATGCTGGTGCAGCCCGCCCCGCAGATGCAGGCGGTGGCCGCCATGCTCAAGGACGCGCGCGATCAGGGCAAGATCAAGAAGGTCGCGGTGGCCTACGTCAACGATCTGTTCGGCATCGAGCTGAACGCGGCCACCGGCCCCGCGTTCAAGGCGGCCGGCCTCGACGTGGTGGATACCAAGAGCTATCCCCTCGGCGCCAAGGATCTCTCCCCGGTGCTCAAGGGCTTCAAGGACGCGGGGGCCGACGCCTTCGTGGGACTCACCTACCCGCCCGACAACATCCTGGTCACCAGTCAGGCCAAGGAGGTGGACTGGAACCCGGCGGTGTTCTTCACCGGGGTGGGCACCGCGTTCCCGTTCTACCGCGACCGCTTCAAGGGCGCGGAGGGCGTGATGGGCATCGCGGGCTGGAACCCCAAGGTGAAGTACGCGGGGGCCAAGGAGTACTTCGACGCCCACGTGAAGAAGCATCAGAAGGAGCCGGACCGCTGGGCGAGCGCCTTCGCGTACGCGTCGCTGCAGATCCTGGAGCGCTGTGTGGGCGAGGCCGGCCTCGACCGGCCGAAGATCAAGGCGATGCTCGACGCCACCGAGTTCCAGACGGTGGCCGGCCCCATCAAGTTCGCCAAGGGCGAGAACGTGGCCAGCCCGGGCATCGTCGGGCAGTGGCAGAAGAACGAGTTCGAGCTGGTGTGGCCCAAGGCGGCGGCGACCGGAGCCGCGGTGGTGCCGAAGCCGGCCTGGGCGTGACGCTCTCGCCGACGCTCCTGCTGGACGTCGTGATCGGGGGGTTCACGACGGGGGGCATCTACGCCCTCGTCGCCCTCGGCCTCAACCTCCAGTACGGCCTCATGCGGGTGCTGAACGTGGCGCACGGCGAGTTCCTCATGCTGGGCGCCTACGTCACGTTCTCGCTGCACACCGGCTGGGGCGTCAACCCGCTGCTGACCCTGCTGATCACGGGCCCGACGGCCTTCGCGGTCGGGCTCGTGCTGCACCGGCTGCTCTACGCACCGCTGCTGGCCGGCGAGGCGGCGGAGAGCCTCGAATCGCGCTCGTTGCTGCTCTCGTTCGGCCTCATGTTCGTGCTCCAGAACGCGGCGCTGCTGATCTGGAGCGCGGACCTCAAGGGCTACAGCTACCTGGCGATCCCGCTGCGGTGGCTCGGCACCGTGTTCCCGGCCAACCGGGTGCTCGCGGCGGCGATCGCGCTCGCCCTCGGGGTGGCGTTCTACGTCTATCTGCGCTACAGCCTGACCGGCAAGGCGGTGCGCGCCCTCATGCAGGAGCCGGAGGGCGCGCAGCTCGTGGGCATCCAGACCTCGCGCATCCACGGTCTCTGCTTCGGGGCGGGCCTCGCGATGTCCGCGGTCACCGGCTCGCTCGTCAGCATGCTGTTCGAGCTGACGCCCTTCATGGGCCTGCCCTACACCGTGACCGCGCTGGTCGTCGTCATCCTCGGCGGGCTCGGCAACATGGTGGGCTGCCTGATGGCCGGCCTGCTGCTGGGCCTCGTGGAGACCGCCGGCGTCTACCTCGCCTCGTCCGACATCCGGCTGATCTCGTCCTACGCGGTGCTCTCGCTGATCCTGATCCTCAAGCCCTCCGGCCTCTTTGGCCGCTAGGATCGCCGCCGCCGTCCTCGGCGCGGCGCTGCTCGTCACGCCGCACGTGCTGCCCACCTACTACCGCTCGCTCACGCTGGCCATCCTGGCCGACGTGGCGCTCGCGGTGGCCTGGGCCTTCTTCTCGGGCCCCACCCGCTACCTCTCGCTCGCCACCGGCGCCTTCTTCGGCGCCGGCGCCTACACCACCGCGGTGGTCATGGCGCGCCTGCCGTGGCCGCTGCCCGTCCTGGCCGCCGCCGCGGTCGCCGCCGCCATGGCGCTCCTGGTGGGCACGCTCGCGCTGCGGCTGCGCGGCCCCTACTTCGCGGTCTTCACCTTCGGCCTCGCCGAGCTGGCCAAGCACACGCTGATCTGGTACGAGACCGGCGTCACCGGGACCGTCGGGCGCCTGCTCCTCAGCCCTCCCGACGCGGTGACGCTCTACTACACGGTGCTCGGGGTGGCCGCGGTCGCGGTGGCGATCGCGGTGTGGCTGCCGCGCGGCCGCTGGGGCATCGCGCTCGTCGGCATCGGCGCGGACGAGGAACGCGCGGAGACGCTCGGCATCGACACCACGCGCATCAAGATCACCGTCTTCGCCCTGAGCGCCGCCGTCATGGGCGCGGTGGGCGGCGCGATGGCCCCGCGCTGGACCTATCTCGACCCTCAGGTCTTCAATCCGCTCGTGTCGTTTCAGACCGTGATCATGGCCCTGCTCGGCGGCGCGACCACCGTCATCGGCCCGATCCTGGGCGCGGTCTTCCTGGGAATCCTCTCCGAGACTCTGCTGCTGCAGTTCCGCTACGTCTACATGCTGAGCCTGGGGCTGGTGCTGATCGCGGTGGTGGTGCTGCTGCCTTCCGGGCTCGCCGGGTTGCTGCGCCGGCGGGCGTAATCGACAGGTATCGCGCTGGCGGCTTGCCACCTACTGGTCCCGACGCTATAGTCGGCGAGCTATGCCCTACATCTCGAAAACCCCGGCGGCCCCGTACTACACGGTCGTGTTCACCTCCATCAACGCCGCCGTCGATCACGCCGAGCACGCCGAGATGTTCCGGCACCTGGTGGACCGCGCGTCGACCTACGAGGGGTACCTCGGGATGGAGGCCGCCCGAAATAGCGATGGAACGGGAGTGGCCGCGGTGTACTGGGTCGAGCGCGCGTATGGCAGACCCGACAGCTAAGAAGCTTCCGGACCTGGGCGACCAGCTCCGGCCACTGGTCCAGGCGTTGCCGCCCGCGGTTCAGCCGCGGCTCATGGCGCATCTCGAGCGCGCCGCGGCCCACCGATACCAGGCCTGGGCGGCCGCGTGTCCGGACCCGGAGGCCGCGGAAGGACTGCGAGCCTGTGCGGCCCGAGAGGAAGAAGTCGCGGCGAGAGTGGAGACGGTGTACCCGCCGCAGCTCGACGAGCGGCGCCACTTCGGCGAAGTGCTCCCGACGATCGCCGAGACGTATCGCGCGGCCTTGGCCGAGCGCCCGATCGATGAGCAGTACGCGATCCAGGCGGCCGCCGAACGTCGCGGGGCCGCTCTCTGGCGCTCCCTTGCTTCGTCCGTCACCGACGGCTCCGCTCGCGAGACGCTCGGCCGATGTGCCGAGCTCGAGGAGCTCAGCGCCGAGTTCCTCGAATCCCTCGGGCCCGGGACACCTCGCGCGTGAACCCGCGCGACCTCATCTAGGCGGCGAGAGGCGGGCCCGTGGCGATACGCATCGTGCGACTCGGGACTCCGCGGCACGCGGGCGAGGGGCTGCGCATCGGCACCGTCCGCCGGCCGCCGCGCGGGGTGCGCAAGACCGACTACGCGGCGCGGAACTACTACGACGTCTGGCTGCCCGAGCTGTCGCCCACCGCACCGCTCGTCTCCTGGGCGCTCTCGAAACCGTTCACGCCCGCGCGCTGGGCGCTCTACGCGCGCCGCTACCGGCGCCAGATGCGCGAGCCGGCGGCCGAGCGTCAGCTCGCGCTGCTCGCCGCGTTGTCCGCCCGGACCGACTTCTCGGTGGGCTGCTACTGCGAGGACGAGAGCCACTGCCACCGCTCGCTCCTGCGGGAGCTCCTGATCCAGCGCGGCGCCAAGGTCGTCTGACGCTGCCTTCCGCCGAGGCAGCGGGGCCCACCCTGCCCGATCGGCGGGCGCATCCGGGGCGCGTCGCGCTCGTGCGCTTCGCGGTCGATCACCGCAAGTAGCCGCCGCGCATCGCCGAATCCAACCGCGCTCGCGATCCGTCCGGCTGGCACGTCCTCTGCATTCTCACGTCGCCAGCAATTCATCGCGTCGTCGCGAAATCCGGAGCGCCGTCGCCGTACTCTGACGGCGCTCTTTCTTTTGGGGGAGGAACGGGGGAGATGGGCAAGCAAGAGGGCGGCACAGTGCTGCGCACGAGCGTCGCGGTCGCGCTGATCGGGCTCGGGCTCGTTGCGGCGGTCATGGAAGTGCAGGCGGATCTCGTGCCGCACGAGACCCGGCGGGCGGCCTACCGCCTGCAGTTCGACAGCCGGTGGCGAGCGCACGTCGAGACGCTCGACCAGGCGCTCGCGCGGCACGACGTCAGCGCGGCGGTCGGCGCGTGGCACGACGCCTACGGCGCCGCCCTCGCGAGCCGCGGCTGGGAAGGGATGCTCGCGGTCGGCGACGCCTTTCTCCGGATCGGCGCCGAGGCGGGCCGCGTGACCGGCGCGCGCTCCAACGCGCGACAGGCCTATCTCAACGCGCTCATCCGGGCGCATCGTGACAGCTCCGTGGACGGCCTCCGTCGCACCGCCGCCGCGTTCGCGGCCCTGGGGGACCACGCGGTGGCGATCCAGTGCCTGCGGGTCGCGGACGAGCTGGCGGCCAACCGGAAAGGAACCTAGCCCATGATCTTCCGGAAGCTGGCCCTGATCGCCCACGATCACAAGAAGGTGGACCTGGTGGCGTGGGCGACGTTCAACCGCGACACCCTCGCCGCGTTCCCGCTCGTCGCCACCCGGCACACCGCCCGGCTCATCCGGGACAAGGTCGGGCTCGAGGTCGCGGAGCTCCTGAGCGGCCCCGAGGGCGGGGACGCCCAGATCGCGGCGGGCGTCGCCATGCGGGAGATCGACGCGGTGTTCTTCTTCGTCGATCCCCTCTTCGCCCAGCCGCACGATCCGGACATCCGCGCGCTGCTCCGCGTGTGCAACGTCCACAACGTCCCGGTGGCGACCAACCTCGCCACCGCCGACCTCATCATCGCCGGCCTGCCGTCCTGCGGCGGCGCACCGGTCTCCGCCCGCGTGACCGCGCCCTGACGCCCGCCCTGAGCCTGCCTACCCTGAGGTTGGTTGTCCCCGCCGGGGCAAACGTGTAGCCTCGGGGCCCGGAGGGTAGCGCCATGTTTGCCCGACTCGGTGCCTGGCAGGGATCCCCCGAGGAGCTGGAGCGGTGGATCGAGCGCGGACGTGAGCACGTCAAGCCCAGCATTCGACAGGACGCCGGTCTCAAGGCGGCCTACTGGCTCGTCGACCGCGAGAGCGGCAAGGCCCTCATCGTCACCCTCTGGGAGAGCGAGGAAGCGATGCGGGCGAGCGAGGAAGCGCGCCGGCGCCGCCAGGCCGCCACGTCGGCGGCCACCGGGGCCCAGGTGACGACGGAGCGATACGAGATCGTCGACGCACTCGTGATGTGACTCCAAAGGAGGAGCAGCCATGAAGTACGGCGTGGTACTTCCCATCTGGCAACTCACGGTAGCGGAAGCGGAATCACTGGCGACGCGCGCGGAGCAGCTGGGGCTCGACGGGGTCTTCGTCCCCGACCACATCCTGGCCAAGCCCGCCACCACCCAGCACTACGGCGGGCACTGGCCGGATCCCTTCGCGCTGCTCGCCTTCCTGGCGGGACGCACGCAGCGCATCAGCCTGGGCGCCAGCGTCATCGTCCTCCCCTATCGCAACGCGCTGGTCGCGGCCAAGTCGGCGGCCACCGTGGACCAGGCCTCGAACGGGCGCTTCATCTTCGGGGTCGGAGTGGGCTGGGACGAGGCCGAGTTCGTGGACCTGCGCCTGCCGTTCCGCCAGCGCGGGCAGCTCAGCGACGACTACATCCGCGCGATCAAGGCCGCGTTCGCCGCCGACATCCCGCAGTACAGCGGCAAGCACGTGAGCTTCTCGGGCGCCACCTTCTCCCCGCGGCCGGTCCAGCGGCCGCATCCCCCGATCTGGGTGGGCGGCTCGCCCGGCGCGGTCTCCGGGCCCGCGGTCCGGCGCTGCGCCGAGCTGGGCGACGCCTGGCATCCCCTGGCGCTCGGGCTCGACGAGATCGAGAAGGGTTACGCCACGCTCCGCGACCTGGCCAGCCGCACCGGGCGGCGCGATACGCTCGGGCTCTCCCCGCGCAACATGCTCGACCTGACCGACACCGCCAAGGGCGCCGGCCGCGCCGCCTTCCAGGGCTCGGTGGCCGAGGTGGCCGGCGACATCAAGCGGGTGCGGGGCATGGGCGCGGCCTGGATGACGTTCGACCTGCCGCGCGCGGGCATCCCCGCGATGGTGCGCGCGATGGAGCGGCTCGCGGGCGAGGTCAAGTCCGCGGCGGCGTGACCGCGATCCGCGACGCGCGCCCGGGCGATCGCGACGCCATCCTGGCGGTGACGCTCGCCGCGTACGAGCAGTACGCGGCGAGCCTCACCCCGCCGTTCTGGACGGTGTACCGGCGGAGCATCCAGGCGACGCTCGCCGACGTGGGGACGGCGGCGCAGATCGTGGCCGAGGACGGCGGCGCGCTCGTCGGCACCGTGCTGCTTCTGCCCGCCGGGACGGTCTTCGCAACTCCCGACGGCACCTCGTTCACGCTCGCCTCGCCCGAGGTGCGTCTCCTCGCGGTGGTCCCATCCGCGCGCGGCAAGGGCGTGGCCCGCGCGCTCATGGAGGAATGCATCAGCCGGGCGCGGGCCGCCGGCGCGCCCGCGCTGACGCTGCACACCACCGACGTGATGGCCGTCGCGATGCGGCTCTACGAGCGCATGGGGTTCGCGCGCGCGCCGGAGCTGGACTTCACGCCGACGCCGGGCTTCCTCGTGAAGGGCTACCGCCTACCCCTCACCCTGCCCTCTCCCCAGAGGGGAGAAGGTTAGACGAAGAGAACCCTCCCTCGCCCCCGAAGGGGGAGAGGGCAGGGTGAGGGGGCCTACCGGACGCGAAGACCGCCGAGGTCGTAGGGGGGCGACACCAGGAGGATCAGGCGATCCACGCCCACCCGCTCGAGGCGGGCGCGCTCGGGCGCCTCGGGGCGGAGCCACCGCTCGCTCAGGCCCGCGAAGACGCTCACGCTGAAGCGCGCGGGATCGCGACCCGACGCGGCGTGAGCCTCGCGCGCCACCCGGGCCAGCTCGGCGAGGTTCGGGTGCATGGCCTGGGTGTTGAAGCCGTCGCCGTACCGGCCCGCGATGTCGGCCATACGCGGGCCGAAGCCCGCGACGATGATGGGCGGCGGCGGATCGGGGCGCAAGAAACCCGACGGGCGATCGAGCCGGAACTGCGCGCCCACGAAGCTCGACTCGTCCCCGGTCCACAGGCGGCGGAGCACCTGCGCGGTCTCGGCGACCCGCTCGGCGCGCACGCGATCCGGCGAGACCTCCATGTTGAGCGCCTCCTGCTCCCGCGCGTACGACATCGTCCGGGTGGCGCCGGCGCCCAGGCCCAGCAGCAGGCGCCCGCCCGAGACCTGCTGGAGCGTGGCCGCCATGTTGGCGAGCAGGCCGGGATGCCGCAGCCCGGTATTGAGCACGAGCGGACCCAGGGTGAGGCGCCGGGTGACCTCGGCGAGCGCGGTGAGCGTCGTCCAGGCCTCGGGCACCCCGGCCTCCGCGCGCTCGTCGGGATCGCGCAGGTGATCCCAGGTCCACAGGCCGTCGAAGCCGGCCGCCTCGGCGGCGAGCGCGGCCGCCCGCATCTCCGCGTAGCGCGCGCCGACCGGAATCAGGAGGACGTCGGTCTTCATGGACCTCTCCGGGTTAGCGGATCGCGATGATCGGGACCGCGGACATGCCGGGCACCAGGAGGTGCTGGGCGTTCTCTCCGGGCTCGAACACGAGCTTCACGGGCACGCGCTGCACCACCTTCACGAAGTTGCCGGTGGCGTTCTCGGGCGGCAGCAGCGAGAAGACCGCGCCGGAGCCGGCCTGGATCGAATCCACGCGCGCCTTGAAGGTCTTGCCCGGGTAGGTGTCCACCGTGACGGTGGCGCGCTGGCCCGGTCGCACGTGGGTCAGCTCGGTCTCCTTGTAGTTGGCGATCACCCACACGTCGTCGAGGTCCACCACCGCGAGGAGGGCCTGCCCGACCGACACCACCTGCCCCATCTCCACCGACTTGCGGCTCACGCGGCCCGGCATCGGCGCGCGGATCGTGCAGTAGACCAGGTTCAGCTCCGCCTGCTGCAGGTTGGCGAGCGCCTGGGCGAGCCGCCCCTGTCCCGCCTCGACCTGGGCCTGGCGCTGCCGCACCTGCTGGCGCTGGGTGCGCGCGTTGTCGAGCGAGGCGCGGCTCTCGTCGACCCGGCGCACCGACTGGCTGATCGCGGCCTGCTGCGTCCGCAGCGAGGCCTCGGCCTGGACGACCTCGCTGCGCGCCTGGTCGAACCGCTTGCGGGCCGCGTCGAGCACCGCCTCCGCGGTCTTGAACGTCGCGTCCGCGTGCTCCCACTCCTGCTGGGCCACCAGGTTCGCCTTCACCAGCGACGCCATGCGATCGCGATCGTTCTTGCTCCGCTCGTAATCGGCCTGGGCCGCCCGCACCGCCGCGTCCGCCGCCGCCACCGCCGACTGCTTGGCCTGGAGCAGCCCGCGCCGCTCCTCCAGATCATGGCGCGCCATCTCGCTGCCGAACTGGGTGGCCCCCAGCACCGCGTCCGCCTGCTGCACGAGGCTGCGGGTGGATTCATCGGTCAGGGGCACGCCCGCGACCGCGGTCTCGAGCTCGCCCTTGGCGCTCGCGACCGCGGCGCGGGCCTGCGCCACCGCGACCCCGTAGTCGCGCGGATCGAGGCGCACCAGCACCTGGTCCGCCTTCACGTCCTGGTTGTCGTTGACGAGCACCTCGACCACGATGCCCGGAATGCGCGCGCTCATCGGCGCGATGCGGGCGGTGATGTAGGCGTCGTCGGTGGAGATGTGGTAGCGCCAGTAGTAGAGCAGATACCCGGAGTAGCCGGCCAGGACGAGCACCACGGCGACGATCGCGAGGAGGAGGTAGCGGCGGCGCGGCGGCCCGTCCTGATAGGCGGAAAATCGGGCGCGCAGCCGCCCGGATATTCCTTCCTGGTCCAGGTCGGTCATTGGATTCGTGCTTATAATGGCGGGCGGCACCGAGCCCCGTCAAGCACATGGCAGACGAGAACCCGCCGACCGCTCCGCCCGCGGACGCCGCGGCCGAGTGGCGGCCCCGCTCGAGCCCGGTGCTCATCGCGATCTCCGTGATGCTGGGCACCTTCATGGAGGTGCTCGACACCTCGGTGGCGAACGTGGCGTCCTCACGAGCTACCTGATCTCGAACGCGATCGTGCTGCCGGTCACCGCGTGGCTGAGCGCCGCGTTCGGCCGCAAGCGCTTCCTGCTCACGTGCATCATCATCTTCACGCTCGCCTCCGCCGCGTGCGGGGCCGCGTACAGCCTCGAGATGCTGATCCTGGCCCGCGTGATCCAGGGCATCGGGGGCGGCGCGCTCCAGCCGATCGCCCAGGCCATCCTGCTCGAGAGCTTCGATCCGTCCCGGCGCGGCCGCGCGATGGCCGCCTACTCGATGGGCGTGATCGTGGCGCCGATCATGGGCCCCACGCTCGGCGGCTGGATCACCGACAGCTACTCGTGGCGATGGATCTTCTACATCAACCTGCCGGTCGGCTTTCTCGCGCTCCTCATGACCCAGACCTTCATCGAGGATCCGCCGTACCTGCGGCGCACCACCCTGCGGCGCATCGACTACTGGGGGCTCGCGTTCATGGCGATCTGGCTCGCCACCCTCCAGGTCGTGCTCGACAAGGGCCAGCAGGACGACTGGCTCGCCGCGGTGTGGATCCGGTGGGTGCTCACCCTCTCGGCGGCGGCGATGGTGATCTTCGTGGTGCGCGAGCTCGTGACCGACGAGCCCATCGTGAATCTGAGAATCCTCACCGACCGGAACTTCGCGATCGGCACCCTCCTGATCACCGCGATGGGCATCGTCCTCTACGCGACGACCGCGATGCTCCCGCTCTTCCTCCAGACCCTGCTCGGCTACCCCGCGCTCGAGGCCGGGCTCGCGATCAGCCCGCGCGGCCTGGGCGCCCTGCTCGCGGCCATCGCGGCGGGCCGCCTCATCGGCGTCATCGACTCGCGCCTGATCGTGTCGGCCGGCTTCGGCCTGCTCGCCCTCTCCGGGATCTGGCTGAGCCGGCTCACCTTCGACGTGGCGTGGTCGAACATCGCCCTGGTCACCTTCCTGAACGGGCTCGCCAACCCGCTCATCTTCATCGCGCTCTCCACCATGTCCTTCGCCACTCTGCGGCGCGACCAGATGGGCGGGGCCACCGGCATCTACAACCTCATGCGCAATCTCGGCGGCAGCATCGGCATCTCGATGGCCACCACGCTCCTGGCCCGGCGCGCGCAGGTGCACCAGAACGTGATGGTGGCGAAGATGACGCCCTACGATCCGGTCTTCCAGCAGCGGCTCGAAGCGCTCCGGCGAGTGCTGACGCCCAAGGTGGGACCGAGCGCGGCCGGGCCGCAGGCGCTCGGGATCCTCTACAAGACGCTGGTGGCGCAGGCGACGTTGCTGGCCTTCGTGGACAACTTCCGGCTGATCACGGTGCTGGCGATCTGCTGCATCCCGCTGGCGGTGTTCCTCCGGCGCGCGCGGGCGCGGCCGGCGCCCGGGGCGCACTGAGAGCCGCGCAGGACCACCCCTCACCCTGCCCTCTCCCCTGAGGGGAGAGGGTTATTTGGTGGGCTTCGCCGCTTCCGGTGCGAACTTGGAGAGGGTGGAGAGGGCGCTCAAGGATTGCACGCCCTCGCGGCGCTCGGTGCCGATGACCCAGGTGGGGAAGACCTTCACGCCCGCCTTCTCGCAGAGGTCGGGCCGGCCGTTGACCGTGTCCGCGGCGCACTCCACGTAGGGAACGTCCTTGGCCGCGTCGCCGAAGAGCGCCTTCTGCTCGGTGCAGTGCGGGCACCAGTGGGCGCCGTACATCACCGCGCCCGTCTCCCGCAGGTGGCGCGCCAGCGCGCCCTCGAAGCCCGTGCCGCCGCCCGCGGGCATCGCGTAGATGAAGGCGGCGCCGAGCGGCGCGAGGATCGCGGCGGCCAGGGCCCCGGGCACGAGCGCGGAGAGCTTGCGGCGGCCCGGCAGCACCGCGCGCCGGCGGAGCAGCACCGCCAGGATGGCCACCATGATCACGCCGGAGGCCAGGCAGTAGGCGCACGTGGCGTGGATGACCAGCACCGAGAGCACGGTGAGGTAGATCGAGACGCCGACCCCCGCGGCAGCCAGGTACAAGGCCCAGGTCCAGCGCGGCGCGGTGAGCCCGAGCATGGCCAGCGCGCCGATGGCCGCGTACATCACCGCGCCCCAGAGCGCGGTCGGCACCCCCAGCAGCGTGCCGTAGCGGCTCCCCTGCACCACGTCGCAGCCGCTGCCGGAGAGGCAGAAGGCGGCGTTGCCGCCCATCCACTTGAGCCCGGTGAGGTAGGCCGCGATGGCGAAGCCGGCCGCGGCCAGCCCCAGGATGAGGAAGTCCGGCCGGGCGGGGGCGACAGGGGTAACCTCGCGTTTTCGTGTAGCCATACGGTCGTAACAGTACCACAAGGCCGCCCGGCCGCCCCGGTCGGACGCGCGCATTGCGCCGGCGCGGGCAGGGGCGCTACGCTAGCAGGATGTTCCCGCTTCCGCCCCTGACGGATGAGCAGCGTTCGGTGATCGAGCGCGTGGCCACCCTCTCGCGCGAGCGCTTCGCGGCGCGGGCGGGCCGGTACGACGCCGACTCCTCGTTCCCCTACGAGAACTACGCGGATCTGCACGCGGCCGGCCTGCTCGCGCTCACCGTCCCCCGCGAGTACGGCGGGGTCGGCGCCGATCCGGTCACCTACGTGCACGCTCTGCGCGAGATCGCCAAGGGCTGCTCGGCCACCGCGCTCACCTTCAACATGCACTCGACGGTGACCACCTTCGTGGCCGCGCTCGGCACCGAGGAGCAGAAGCGGCGCTACTTCGGCGAGGTCGTCGGCCGCGGGGCCCGCATCGCCTCCATCACCAGCGAGCCCGAGCAGAGCTTTCGCGACAAGTTCGTGCTCAACACCGTGTTCCATCCGACGGACGGCGGAGGCTACCGGGTGGCGGGAGTGAAGCAGTTCTGCTCGCTCGGCGACGCGGCCGACTACTTCTTCATCACCGGCATCCAGGCGGGCAAGACCAGCGCGCGCGACGGGGTGATCTCCGCGATGATCCCGGGCCGCGACGCGGGCGTGAAGATCGAGGGCACCTGGAACGCCACCGGCATGCGCGGCACGATCAGCCATACTATTCGTTATGACTGCTCTGTCGACAGGACCAACGTGATTGGCACGCCCGGCCAGTACCTGACCATCGATCTCCAGGGCTTCGCGCTCGGCTACGCCGCCGTCTACCTGGGTATCGGCGAGGCCGCCTTCGAGTACATGACCGAGTACGCACGCACCAAGGTCCAGCGGCCCTCCACCGAGCCCATGAGCCATCACCCGCTCGTGCAGCGCGCGGTGGCCGAGGTGGGTACCCAGATCCGCGCGGCCCGGCTCCTCCTGCACGAGGCCGCCTGCGTGAAGATGGCGGGCGATCGCGAGGCCACCATGCTCGCGGTGAACCAGGCCAAGACCTTCGCGGCCGACGTGGGGCTGATGGCCACCGAGCGCGCCATGCGCCTGGCGGGCGGGCGCGGCATCCTGAAGGAGCTGCCGCTCGAGCGCTGGCACCGTGACTCGCTGGCGGGCCCGGTGATGCCCCCGTCCAACGATCGCTGCCTCGAAACCGCGGGCAAGCTCCTCTGCGGGCTGCGCGCGGCCACCCTCGAGTTCCAGTAGCCGGCGGCCGCGGCGACATGCGACTCGACGTGCTCCGACGCGAGCTGGCCCAGGGCGCGGAGACCATCCAGGGCCTCGTGGCGGGCGTGTCGGCGGACGAGGCGCGCGTGCGACCCGCGCCCGACTCCTGGTCGATCCTGGAAGTCGTGGCGCATCTCCTCGACGAGGAGCGCGAGGACTTCCGCCCGCGCCTCGACCTGGTCCTGCACCGGCCGGAGGAGAAATGGACGCCCATCGATCCTCCGGCGTGGGTGACCGCGCGCGGCTACAACGATCGTGAGCTCGCGGCCACCCTGAGCGACTTTCTGACCGAGCGGGAGCGCTCGCTGGCCTGGCTCGCGGGGCTCAAGGCGCCCGACTGGGGCCGCGAGTACCCGGCCTCCTTCGGGCCGATCACCGCCGGAGACCTGGCCGCCTCCTGGGCCGCGCACGACCTACTCCACACGCGCCAGCTCCTCGAGCTGCGCCGCACCCGGTTGCTCGCCCTGACCGCGCCGCACCGCACCGGGTACGCGGGTGACTGGTAGAGAGCCGCTCCTCCTCCTGATCGTCGGCCTCGCCCTGCTGGTCCTCTCGGGCATCGGCCCGCACGACCGGGCCACGTGGTGGCTCGAGGTGGCGCCGATCCTGATCGCGGTCCCGATCCTGGCGGCCACCGCGCGCCGCTTCCCGCTGACCCCGCTCGCCTATCGGCTCATCTTCGTCCACGCGCTCATCCTGATGGTGGGCGGCCACTACACCTACGCGGAAGTGCCGGCGGGGTTCTGGCTGGAGCACGCGCTCGGGCTCGCCCGCAATCCGTACGATCGCCTCGGCCACTTGGCCCAGGGCTTCGTCCCGGCCATCGTGGTGCGCGAGATCCTGATCCGGCGGTCGCCGCTGCGGCCGGGCAAGTGGCTCACGTTCCTGGCGCTCTGCGTCTGCCTGGCGATCAGCGCGCTCTACGAGCTGGTGGAATGGTGGGCCGCGCTGATCGGCGGCGAGGGAGCCGACGCCTTCCTGGGCACGCAGGGCGATCAGTGGGACACTCAGTGGGACATGTTCGTGGCGCTCCTGGGAGCGGCGGCCGCGCTGGCGCTGCTCTCCCGGGTCCACGATCGCCAGATCGCGAGACGAGAGGACCCGACCCGTGTCTGAGTACAAGGCCAACTCGGCGAGGACCGCGAGCACGCTGAAACCGTCACCCTGAGATTCGAACATGGGATTTGCTGCGCGAGTTCCGCCGGATCGGCCGGTCGAGTACCTCCCGACGAAGGAGGGCTACGATCGTTGGGCCGCCATCTACGACACGGAGGACAACCCGGTCATCCTCCTCGAGGAGCAACATCTCGATCCGCTCCTTGGCGACGTCTGTAACCTCACGGTCGCCGATCTGGGCTGCGGCACCGGCCGGCATACGATTCGGCTCGCGGGTGCGGGAGCGCGTGTCACCGCGCTGGACTTCAGTGATGGGATGGTGGCGAGAGCACGTGGCAAGCCCGGATGGGAGCGCGTGGAATTCATTGCGCATGATCTGAGCGAGCGCCTGCCGCTACCAGACCGCTCCTTTGACCGAGTGCTGAGCTGCCTGGTGCTCGATCACATCAGCGATCTTCCCAGATTCTTCTCGGAGTGCCGACGCGTGTGCCGCGAGGATGGATTCGTCCTTGTCTCCGTGTTTCACCCCGCCCTCATGGTGCACGGCATCCAGGCGCGTTTCGTGGACCCGATGTCCGGGGTCGAGATTCGCCCGGCGAGTTGCGGAAACCAGATCTCCGACTATGTGATGGGTGCGGCTCGAAGCGGGCTGACACTCGAACACATGAGCGAGCATACGGTCGACGACGACCTCGCCGCGCGGTCACCGCGCGCCGCGAAGTACCGAGGCTGGCCGCTGGTTCTGTTGATGAAGCTCCGGCCGTGAGGCGGTCGTGGTGGGCAACCCTGATCGGTGACGAGGGCACCGACGCTATCCTGGGCACGCCGGGTGATCAGTGGGACACTCAGTGGGATATGTTCGTGGCGCTCATGGGAGCGGCCGTCGCGCTGGTGCTGCTCCCCTGCATCCACGACCGCCAGATCGCGAGACGAAAGGACCCGACCCATGTCTGAGCACAAGGCCACGATCCGCTGGAAGCTGGCGGCCGACGGAGAGGCGTTCCTCAAGGGCCGCTACTCGCGCGAGCACACGTGGACGTTCGACGGCGGAGTCACCGTGCCGGCGTCACCGTCGCCGGGGGTGGTGCCGGTGCCGTGGTCCAATCCGGCCCACGTGGATCCGGAAGAGGCGTACGTGGCGGCGATCACGAGCTGCCACATGCTCACCTTCCTTTACGTGGCCATGCGCGAGGGCTTCCAGGTCGAGTCCTACGAGGACGACGCGGTGGGCGTGATGCGCAAGAACGAGCGCGGGGCGATCTGGGTGAGCGCGGTGACCCTGAACCCGCGCATCGTCTACGGCGGCGCCCGGCGCCCGACCGACGCGGACGTGGACCATCTGCACCATCTGGCCCACGAGCAGTGCTTCATCGCCAACTCGGTGAAGACGGAGATCCGGGTGGCGGGACAGCACCCACCAGCTCAGTTTGGGCCTGAGTCAGTTCCCAGGACCTGACGAGGGCGGCCTGGCGGCGAGGACCACGGGGCCGTCGCGGTCATGGGGGTTCGCGGCGATGGTGTCCCGTCGGGCTCGGGCGTGACCACGATGGGCGAGAGTAGCAACTTCCTCAACACCTGACGGGCCACAACCGGGGCGCCCTCCAGGGCAGCCACCCAATCGTCGCGCAGGGCCCGACCTCAACTGAACCCGGGACCCGGCAAGTCGGGTGGGCGCGTAAGTGGACGGAACAGCGAGCCCACGGGGCACCCAGGCTCAGGCTAACCCACGGAGTTTCCCAGGCTTACGGCCGCATGACCTGGCCCCTTCATGACACTCGTACGGCCCGCTGTTCGGTTTCTTCCGCCGCGCCTCGAGCCATTCACCATCGTTTAGGAA
>WNFK01207500.1_pt1 | contig 21627 bp, 18 predicted proteins | sample 5400281 | NCBI WGS metagenome assembly WNFK01 (sample SAMN13153350, study PRJNA577476) | soil metagenome | isolation source: 20 cm soil on Douglas fir-dominated hillslope | place: USA:California | collected 2013-09-17
TTGGTCTCGTAGCCGCGCACGTCGATGTTGCCGTAGGTGCGCCCGTGGTCGTAGACGTGGCCCAGCAGGTCGCCCTTGGGATTCTGGTAGAGCGGGCTGCCGAGGTAGCGTCCCATCCCCCAGAAGATCACGCCGACGTCGTCGTCGCTGTAGCGCGCGACGGGCAGGCCGCGCAGCACCAGGAACCCGCGGCCGTCACGCATCTCCACGAGCGCCCTGTCCAGCGTCGCGCGCATCACGGTGAGCGGGAACTGCTCGCGTCGGATCTCGGCCAGCGGCCGGCCGCTGGCCCGCGCGGCCTTCAGCGCGCCGTCGACGTCGGCGATCTCGGCCTCGGTCAGCGTCACGATCCACGAGGTGTCGCCGGCCAGGTCGGCGCTGCGCCAGGCCTTGGGTCCAGTGATGGGAGTGGTGCAGATCAGTGACATTGAAACGACCTCCTTGGGGCGCAGCACTTTCTGTAGTCTAACGGTTCTCGCCTAAAGACGGGCTCGCCCAATTGGGTTGCTCGGATCTGCCACGGCATCCGCAGCAAGCTATCGTAGTCCATCGTCATCCCCATGTGGCGTCCTCGAATCGGCTCACGGCTTGCCGCGCTCGGTGGCCATGAAGATGGTCGGCCACAAGACCGAGAGCGTGTATCGGCGCTACGCGATTGTCGACGAGGCGATGCTCCGCGACGCTGCAGTGAAGCTCGCGGCGCGTCGTGGGCAAAGTCCTGGGCAAAGTGGACTGGCGATCATCGAGCTGGTGTCGTGGAGGGGCGCGAGAAAACTGGTGGGCAGGGACGGGATTGAACCGCCGACACCAGGATTTTCAGTCCTGTGCTCTACCAACTGAGCTACCTGCCCACCAGACGCGTGAGGATAGCAGACGGCAACGGGGGCGTCTACTTTCCGGGCGTTGAGACGCGGCTACTCGACGGACGAGACGACGCCGAGGGCGCCCGATTTCTCGAAGTACAGCGTGACGATGACGACCTCGCCGGCCTTCAGCTCGCGCGTGAGCTCCGAGAGCGCGACGCGCGCGCCGTCGGGGTAGAGCCGCATGACGCTGGTCGGCGGCACGGGAATGCGGGTCAGCGGCTCGCCGGTCTGCGCCAAGAGCTGCGTGCGCTTCGCGATCGGCGTTTCGGCGCGCACGATCGCGTCCTCGAACATGCCCGTGCTGTTGATGTCCACGAAGAAGAGCGCGCCGTCGCCGTTCCGGACGACCCGGCCGTGCTCGGGCATGAGACGCACGCCGCCCACGTCCTCGACAGTCGGGTAGTACACGCAGCCGCCCAGCAGCAGTCCGCCAACGAGCAGGAGCAGTGCCAGCGAGGCCGTCGTCCCTCCGACGGCGCGGCGTTTCCGTCCTGGCGTCATGCGCCCTTGAACGCGCCCTCGGCGGCCATCGCCGCAAAGGCGCGTTCGTACGCGTGCACGGTGCGCTCGAGGTCCTCGTCTCCGTGGACGGCCGAGATCCAGCCGTGGTTCATCGACGAGTCGACGCCGTTGTTCATCAGCGCGCATCGCAGGAGATGGTAGACGCTGGAGCGGCGCGGCCGGTCCGGGCCGGCGAGGCCGGGCTTGCCCTCGAACGAGACGTGGAAGATCGACGCCTCGCCATAGCAGGTACCGGGAACCCCGACCCGCTTCATCGCCTCCGAGAGACCGCGCCGAAGCTCCTCCCCCGCCTTGTTCGCGCGCGCCTGGAGCGAGGCGTCCGCGCACAGCTCGAGCGTGGCGATGGCGGCGGGGAACGCGAGGAGCGACATCAGCGAGCGGCGTCCGCAGAGCGCGCCGCCGGGCAGGCCTCCCGACACGATCTTGGCGAGCGTGGTGAGATCGGGCGTGACGCCGAAGTACGCCTGAGCGCCACCGGGCGAGTAGCGAAAGCCGGTGATCACCTCGTCGAAGATCAGCACCACGCCGTGACGCGTCGTCAGCTCGCGCAGCTCTTGCAGATAGCCCGGGATCGTCGGCGTCGTTCCGGACTGCCCGCCGGCCGGCTCGAGGATGACCGCCGCGATGTCGCCGCGCTCGAGCGCCACCTGCACCGCCTTGATGTCGTTCGGCGGGCAGACCATCACCTGGTCGAGCGTCGAGCCCGGGACACCGGCGGACATCGGCACGTCGTACGGCGGATTGACGCCGACGACCGCGCCGTCGTGCCAGCCGTGGAAGTGGCCCGTGAACTTCACGATCCGCGAGCGCCCCGTGAACGCCCGCGCCACGCGCATCGCGAGGTGCGTCGCCTCGGTGCCGCGCCCAGGTGCGTGCCGCGCGCCACCTGCTCTTGCACCGCGCGAACGACCGCCGGATGGCAGTGACCGAGAAAGAGCGCGCCGTGCCCCATCCAGTAGTCGACGTACTCGTTGCCGTCGACGTCCCACTTGCGCGTGCCGGCCGCACGCTCGACGTAGGTCGGGAACGGAGCCAGGTGGCGGATGTCGTGAGTGATGCCGCCGGGAATCGACTGGCGCGAGCGCTCCCAGAGCGCGGCCGACTTCGTGTGCTTCGCGCGGTACTCGTCGTGGATCGTCATCGGCGTGATCCTCTCCTGAGCATGCTGGCACCCATGATACCGGAACGTGACGCCAATCGAAGCAGGTCCACGACGGCCGCGTGCGTGTCGGCGCCGAGGCTGTCGACGGTGAGCTCCCGCCGCCGGGTCACGCCGTCGCAGGCGCCGGCGGCCACGCACGCGGCGATGAGGCGACGCTCGAGCTCGGGCGTGTGCAGAAGATCCTGTCCGGTGAGCCGGCCGAGCGCGGCGACCACGCCATAGCCGCCCCAGTTCGAGACGCCGGCTACGACCAGGTGGTCGACGCGAATCACCGTCGCGATCCGCGCCCTCAGAGCGTCGAGCTTCGCGATCTTCGCCCGCGCCGAGCCCATGCCGATCTCGTTGCCGCCGTCGCCGATGCCGACCGTGACAGGCGTCCAACCATGAAGCCGCGTCGCCCCTGACCGATCGGGTTGTGCGCGCGTGCGGAGCCGGCTAGCACCCTTCTCAGGCCACCCTCGGCGAAAGCCGGGCTCACGGTCCCCGCTACAAACAAACAGCTCGTCGATCGGGGGATTCCATGCCGCGACCGACACCCCGCGCATGTTCAGGTAGTCGCCGTCACGGTTCCGCCCGGGGCGCTCGATCGCCACGAGATGTGTCGGCTTCTCCGTCGCGAGCAAACGGCGAGCGCCGTCGATCCCACCGGGAAATACGACGACGTCCAACGGCTCGTCCAGGGTTTTGAGCGCCGCCTCCACGAGCGGCACGTTGGTCGTGTCGGTGACGTACCGAACTCGTGCGCCGAGCCGGCGCAGTGCGCGGCCGAGTACGGCGGCGCCGGGCGGCCCGTCGGTTTCCGGCATGTCAGGCTCAACCGTGAACCCGGTGACGATCAGGACGCGCTTCGCTCCGCGGAGCGCGCGCGCTGCGCCGGCGGCGGCGCCGAGGGTCGAGAACCTTGCGATATCGCGGTGGCCGGGATCGAGAGCGAGGATCTGATCGACGAGGTCGGGGGCGCGCGTCACGAGGCGGACGCTATCACCGCCTCGCCTCGTACAGCAAGCACTGGTAGGGCGCCAGCGGAACCGCGGTGCCGGTGCCGCCGAAGCTCTCGGCGTCGCTGTCGATGAGCACGCGCCAGCCCGACGCGTCCAGGCTCAACGCCTGCGTCTTCGGCGAGAGATTCGCGACGAGCTTGAGCTCGTCTCCCGTCGGGGTCGCGCGGGTCACGATGAGCACGGCGCCCTCGGCGTCCCGGGTCACCTGCGTCAGCTCCTTGTGGCTCGTGCCGAGCGCGGGGTGCGTGCGCCGCAGCGCCAGCCAGCGCCGATAGTATTCCCGGAGCCCGCGGTGACGGGGCGCGCCGGCGAGCGAGTGATTGAGCCGCGAGCTGACGAACGTGTTGGGCGCGTTGGGATCGGGGATCGGCCCGCGCGACTCCCAGCGGCTCATTTCCTCCATGCGCCCCTTGCGGACGGCCTCCGAGAGATTCTTGTCGAGGAACGAGCAGAAGAACTGAAAGCGGGCCGTCTCGCCGTACTCCTCGCCCATGAAGAGCAACGGAATAGACGGGGTCACGAACATGAGCCCGGCCGCGAGCTTCACCGCGTCGAAGGGCACGAGCGTGCCGAGTCGATCGCCCTGGGGGCGATTGCCGACCTGGTCGTGGTTCTGCAAGCAGATGACGAAATGGTCGCCCGCCAGATCGGCGCTCGGCGTACCGCGCGGCCGCCCGAAATACTCCGACGGCTCGCCCTGGTACGCGAATCCCTGGGTGATCGCGCGGTCGAGGTGCTGCTCGGAACCGAAGTCGACGTAATAGCTCGACGTCTCGCCGGTGAGCTGCCGGTGCAGCGCATGGTGGAAGTCGTCCGACCACACCGCGTCGAGACCGAGGCCGCCCGCGTCCGACGGCAGCACGATACGCCGGTCGTTGTCGTGCGATTCGGCGATCACGTGGACCCGTCGGCCCACGCGCGCCGCTTCACCCCGGACCGCGTCGGCGAACTCGGTGAGGACGTGCACGGGGCTCGTGTCGTAGATCGCGTGGATCGCGTCGAGACGGAACCCGTCGATGTGAAACTCACTGACCCACATGCGCCCGTTCTCGATCACGTGGCGGCGCACGCCGTCGGAGCCCGCGCCGTCGTAGTTCACCGCGGGGCCCCAGGAGGTCTGCGTGCGATCGGCGAAGTACGGGCCGAACTCGGACAGATAGTTGCCCTCGGGACCGAGGTGGTTGTACACGACGTCGAGAAAGACCGAGACGCCGCGCGCGTGGCAGGCGTCCACGAAGCGCCGCAGACCTCGCGGCCCGCCGTAGGTCGATTGCGGCGCCCACAGATGCACGCCGTCGTAGCCCCAGTTGCGAGAGCCCGGGAACTCGGCAATCGGCATCAGCTCGACCGCGGTGACGCCGAGCTCGACCAGCCTTGCCAGGTGCGGAATGATCGCCTCGAACGTGCCCGCCGGCGTGAACGCGCCGACGTGGAGCTCGTAGAAGACGAGCTCGCCGAGCGCGTGACCGGAGAATTCCTGATCCGTCCACACGAAGCGCGCCGGATCGATGACGACCGAGGGGCCGTGGACGCCTTCGGGTTGAAACCGTGACGCCGGATCCGGACGGTAGCGGGTGGCGTCGAGCCGATATTTGTAGCGCGCGCCCTCGGCCAGCCCTTCGAGCGTCACGTCGAACAGTCCGCCGTCGCGCGCCGAGAGCGCTTCGATGGCGCGGCCGTCGACGACCACGTCGACCGATCGGCAGCGTGGCGCCCAGACCCGAAATGTGACGCCGTTCGCGAGAAGGCTTGCACCGAGCGCGCTCATACGGTCCAATGAAGACCCCATGGCCTCACCATTCGCCCTGGTACTCCACACCCATCTTCCGATGGTGGTCAATCACGGCCGCTGGCCCCATGGCAGCGACTGGCTCTGCGAGGCGGCCTTCGAGTGCTACCTGCCGCTGCTCGAAACGGCGCACCGCCTGGTCGCCGATGGGATCTCGCCCAAATGGACGATCAACCTGTCGCCGGTACTGACCGAGCAGCTGGCCTCGCCTGAATTTCAGAAGGAACTATCTTTTTACCACGATAACGTCCGGCGCGTCCGGCTGACCCACTTCTGGGAAGAGTTCTTCGAGCGCATGTGGGAAATGCACCGGAGAATCGGGGGGGATATTCCCGGCACCTTTGCCGATCTGCAGCGGGCCGGCCACGTGGAGATCATTACCTGCGCGGCGACCCACGGCTACCTGCCGCTGCTTGCGCGGGACGAGTCGATCCACCTGCAGCTTCGGACCGCCGTCGAGACCCACCGCCGGCATTTTGGCCGTGCTCCACGGGGCATCTGGCTGCCGGAGTGCGCCTACCGCCCCCGATACGAATGGACGGCGCCGACCGGGCCGGACAGTGGCCGCGAGCGGCGCATGCGGCCGGGCATCGAGGAAATGCTCGCGAAATACGGCCTCGAGTACTTCGTCGCCGATGCCCACCTGGTCTCGGCAAGTCAGCCGCTGTTCATGTACCGCGACTTCCTTCCGGCGGGCGCAATCGCCAAGAGCGATGCACCGCCGGCCATGCCCACGAGTCAGGCAAAGTCCCCCTACTTGCCCTATCGGGTCGCTTCGAGGGGTGGGCAGGGCCAGGCCATCGCCTTCTTCCGCGATCCGAAGACCACGCTCCAGGTGTGGAGTCGCGAGCACGGCTACCCCGGGGAGTACGCCTTCCTGGAGTTTCACAAGAAGCACTTCCCGGGCGGTCTGCGATTCTGGCGAATCACCGACAACCAGGGTGATCTCGGCACCAAGGCGGTCTACGACCCGGACATTGCGGCGCAGAAGGTCGGGCGCCAGGCGGCCCACTTCGTCGATCTGGTTGTGGACACGCTCGCAAGCGCCGGCAAAGGACCGTCTGTGGTGTGCTCGCCCTACGACGCTGAGCTCTTCGGGCACTGGTGGTTCGAAGGCCCCGTGTGGCTCGAACACGTCGCGCGCGAGATGGAGCGCCGCAAGGTTCCGCGCATGACTCTCGGCGAGACACTCGACGCGGTGCCGGCGCGGACGACCTTGGCGCTCCCGGAAGGCTCGTGGGGCGAAGGGGGCGACCATCGGGTGTGGCTCAACCGCGGCACCGAGTGGACCTGGGACCGCGTCTACAGCGCCGAGGCCGAATGGATCGGCCATCTCGGCCGGCTCGACGGCCGCCCCGAGCTCCAGCGGGTGATCACGCAAGCCACCCGCGAGCTCCTGCTGCTCCAGTCTTCCGACTGGCAGTTCCTCATCACCACCGGAACCGCGGCCGACTATGCCGAGCGCCGGGTCGCCGAGCATTACGCCGAGTTCAAGCGGCTCTGCGAGATGGCGCGCGCGCTCGAGGCCGGCGACACCCTCTCGCCCGACGCGGCGCACTCGCTCGGGCGCCTCGAGCGCGACGACTTCTGTTTCCCGGACCTCGACCCCAGCTGGGGTCTCGGGGCGCCCGCCGCGAGCTGAGCCGAATGCCTCGGCGCGCGCGTGTCCTCGCGATGGTCATGGCCGGCGGCCGAGGCGATCGCCTGCAACCGCTGACGCGCGAGCGCTCGAAGTCGGCGGTGCCCTTCGGGGGCCGCCATCGCCTGATCGACTTCGTCCTCTCGAACTTCGTGAACTCGGACATGCCCTCGCTCTACGTCCTCGTGCAGTACAAGGCGCAGTCGCTGATCGAGCACCTGCGGCTGGCCTGGCGCACGAGCGGCATGCTCCCGGACTTCTTCGTCACCGTCGTCCCGCCGCAGATGCGAGTCGGCGCCGCCTGGTACCGCGGCACCGCCGATGCGGTCCTCCAGAACCTGAACCTGATCGACGACTTCAACGCCGACGTCGTCGCGGTCTTCGGCTCCGACCATGTCTATCGCATGGACGTGAACCAGATGCTCGCGTTCCACCAGGAGTCGGGCGCCGACGTGACCATCGCAGCCCGGCCGGTGCCGCTGGCGGACGCGCGGCAGTTCGGCGTGCTGGCCGTGGATCGCGTGGGGCGGGTAGTCCAGTTCGACGAGAAGCCGGCGAAGCCGGCGTCGCTGCCGGACGACCCCGAGCGCGCGCTCGTGTCGATGGGCAACTACATCTTTTCCCGTCAGCCGCTCGTCGACGCCCTGGTGGCCGACGCACGGCGATCGACCGACCACGACTTCGGCCACTCGATCATCCCGGAGCTCGTGCCTGGCGGAAGAGTCTTCGCGTACGACTTCCAGAAGAACGAGGTGCCGGGCGAAAAGCCGTACGAAGAGCAGGCGTACTGGCGCGACGTCGGCACGATCTCATCCTACTGGGAAGCTCACATGGACCTCCTGGGCGAGTCTCCGCGCTTCGACCTCGACAATCGGCTCTGGCCGATCCGCAGTGAGCATCACGCCGGGCCCGCGGCCCGGTTCATCGCCGCCGACATCGACAACGCGCAGATCGGCGAGTCGTCACTGGTCAAGCGCGCGACGATTCGCAACTCGATCCTGGGCCGGTCCGTGTGGGTCAACGAGGGCGCGGTGATCGAGGACTCGATCGTGATGGATCACACCACCGTCGGCAAGGGCGCCCGCTTGCGGCGCGCCATCGTCGATCGCTTCAACATCATACCGGCCGACATCGAGATCGGTCACGATCTGAGCGCGGACCGGCGCCAGTATCACGTCGACGCCTCCGGCCTGGTGGTCGTGCCCCGCGGAGGCCGCCGCGAGTTTCTCCGCGGCCTGGAGGAATTTTGAACCGCGCGATCATCATCCACGGGCACTTCTACCAGCCGCCGCGCGAGAATCCGTGGCTCGAGGCGGTGGAGGTGCAGGACTCGGCGGCGCCGTTCCACGACTGGAACGAGCGCGTGACCGCGGAGTGCTACGCGCCGAACACGGCGGCCCGGCGCGTCGACGACAAGAACCGCGTGCTCGACATCGGCAACAACTTCGAGAAGATCTCGTTCAACATCGGGCCGACGCTCTTCGCCTGGCTCGAGCGCCACCGGCCCGACGTGTACGCCAAGATCATCGAGGCCGATCGCGCCAGCGTCGAGGCGCGCGGCCACGGCAACGCGTGCGGCCAGGTCTTCAACCACATGATCATGCCGCTCGCCACACGACGCGACAAGGTCACGCAGGTGCGCTGGGGGATCGAAGACTTCCGCGCGCGATTCGAGCGCGAGCCGGAGGGGCTCTGGCTTCCGGAGACCGCGGTCGACAACGAATCGCTCGAGGTGCTGGCCGAGGCCGGCGTGAAGTTCACGATCCTGGCTCCCCACCAGGCGCACCGCGTCCGACCGCTCGATACCGAAGCCTGGGAGGACGCGGGCGGCGGGATCGATCCGAGCCGCGCGTATCGCTGGCAGGGCCCGCGCGGCCTCAGCCTGGCCGTCTTCCGCGCGCACGTGGCCACAGCTGGTCCACTGCGCGACCGACGGCGAAACGTACGGCCATCACAGCCGGTTCGGCGAGATGGCGCTGGCCGCCGCGGTGCAGCAGATCGAAGCCGAAGGGACCGCGACCCTCACGAACTACGCGACGTTCCTGGCCGCCAATCCGCCCACCCACGAGATCGAGATCCGCGAGCAGACGTCGTGGAGCTGTGCCCACGGCATCGAGCGCTGGCGCGCCGATTGCGGCTGCCGCACCCGCGGCGACTGGCACCAGCGCTGGCGGGCTCCGCTCCGGGAAGCGCTCGACTGGCTGCGCGATCAGATCGATCCATTTTTCGAGGCGCGCGCCTCCGCGCATCTCAAGGACCCGTGGGCAGCCCGCGACGACTACGCCGCGGTGCTCCTCGATCGGAGCCCCGAGCGGCTCGACGCGTTCTTCACGGCGCACGCCCGCGGACAGCTCGACCCCGCCGCCCGCGTCGAGGCGCGCCGGCTTCTCGAGCTCGAGCGCAACCGGCTCCTCATGTACACCTCGTGCGGCTGGTTCTTCGACGAGATCTCGGCGATCGAGCCCGTGCAGATCCTCCGCTACGCGGCGATCGCGCTGCAGTACATGAGCGACCTCGGCGGCGGACGGCTCGAGGACGAGTTCGTCCGGCGGCTGGCGGCGGCGCCGAGCAATGTGCCGGAGATGCGCGATGGCGCTGAAGTCTATCGCCGTCTGATCCGGCCGACCGCGGTCAACCTGAGCCGTGTCGTGGCTCATTACGCGATCACCGGGCTCCTCGACGAATATCCCGCCGACGCGCGCATCTACGCCTACCGCGTCGAGCGGCTCGACGAGGCGCGTGAGACGTCCGACGGCACGACCCTCGCCGTCGCGCACGTGCGGGTCAGCTCGGAGATGACGGGCGAGACGCGCGAGATGGTCTACGCGCTCGCCTACTTCGGCGGGCACGATTTCTCGTGCGGCGTCCGTACCTGGGACGACCAGGCGACGTACGACGCAATGAAAACCGACTTGCTGGCCCGCTGCGCGCGGCAGAGCGTCGCGGATCTCGTCCGCGGCCTCGACGAGTATTTCCCCGGCGGGCTCTCGTCCTTGAGCCATCTCTTCCTCGACGAGCGCCGCCGAGTTCTGGCCAACGTCATCCGGGCGACGCTCGAGCGCTACGAGGAGACGTACCAGAAGATCTGGGAAGAGAACCGAAAGCTCGTCCACTATCTGCGCGACGCCGACGCACCGATCCCCGAAGCCCTCGCGATCATCGCGCGTCACGTGCTCGAGCAACAGGTGAGTGTCGAGCTCCAGTCCCCACCGAACCTGGCCGCGATCCCCGACCGGGTCGTCGCGATCGTCGACGAAGCCAAGGCGCTCGGCCTGACGCTCGACCTCATGCCCCAGCGATTCATCACGCAGCACGCGGTCGCCCACGCGCTCGCCCTGGTCGCCGAGTCGCCCTCGCGCGAACGCGTCGCGCAGGCGACCGCGCTCATCGAGGGCGCACGGCGCCTCGGCATCCGATACGGTCACTGGGCGACCCAGAACCGATTCTTCCAGATCTGGACCGAGCGGCCGGACGCGCGGGCCGAGCTGCTGCCGCTCGCGAACGCGCTGGGCTTCAGCCTGGCCGCGTGACCCGGCCGTGAGCGCGCGCGCGATCGAGGGTCCCCGGCGCACCGTCGTCATCGAAAGCATCGAGCCGGCCGTGGACGGCGGGCGCTATCCGGTCAAGCGCGAGGTCGGCGCGGTCCTCGAGGTCTCGGCCGACATCTTCAAGGACGGCCACGACGTGCTGGTCGCCTACCTGCGCTATCGACGCGACGGCGATCGTGCGTGGCTCGAGACGCCGATGCGCTTCGTCGACAATGACCGCTGGGCGGGCGCGTTCCCCCTTGCCGCGACCGGGCGCTATCGCTACACGGTGGAGGCGCTGACCGAGCCCTTCCTGTCCTGGCTCGCCGACCTCGAGAAGCGCCACACCGGGGGCCAGGATCTCGCGAGCGCGCTCGGTGAAGGGCTGGCCCTGCTCCGCGCCGCGGCGGCTCGCGCCACCGCGGCCGACCGCACGGCGCTCGCCGGCTACGCCGATCGGATCCAGCGGGCGCCGGCCGCGTCGGACGCCGTGGCGGTGGCCTCCGATCCGGCGCTGGCGACCTTGATGACCCGGTATCTCGATCGAACCGAAGCGACGTGGGCCGACCGCGAGCTCGAGGTGATCGTCGACCCGGAACGGGCGCGGTTCGCCGCGTGGTACGAGTTCTTCCCCCGCTCGGGCACGGCCCCCGATCGGAGCGCCACGTTCAAGGAAGCCGAGGCGCAGCTCGCGCGCGCGGCGGCGATGGGTTTCGACATCGTCTATCTGCCGCCGATCCACCCGATCGGCCGGGCGCACCGTAAGGGCCGCAACAACGAGCTGGTCGCGGCGGCCGGCGATCCCGGGAGCCCGTGGGCCATCGGCAGCGCCGACGGCGGCTACACCGCGGTCCACCCCGATCTCGGCACGCTCGAGGACTTCGACCGCTTCGTCGAGGCGGCGCAGCGGCTCGGGCTCGAGGTCGCGCTGGACTTCGCGATCCAGTGCTCCCCGGATCATCCCTGGGTCCAGGAGCATCCGGAGTGGTTCTTCCACCGGCCCGACGGCACGATCAAGTACGCGGAGAACCCGCCGAAGAAATACCAGGACATCTATCCGGTGAACTTCCAGAGCGAGGCGGCGCCGGCCCTCTGGGAGGAGATGCGGCGGATCCTCGAGTTCTGGATCGGCCACGGCGTCAGCACGTTCCGTGTCGACAATCCCCACACGAAGCCGGTGAAGTTCTGGGAATGGCTGATTCGCGCGATCAAGGACGCGCACCCCGACGTCGTCTTCCTGGCCGAGGCGTTCACGAGGCCCAAGATGATGAAGGCGCTGGCCAAGTCGGGCTTCACGCAGTCCTACACGTACTTCACCTGGCGGAACACGAAGCAGGAGCTGATCGACTACCTCACGGAGATCACCACGCCCCCGGTGGCGGAGTACTTCCGCGGCAATCTCTGGCCGAACACCCCCGACATCCTCCACGAGACCCTGCAGCGGGGCGGCCGCCCGGCCTTCAAGACGCGGCTCGTCCTCGCGGCGACGCTCTCGTCCGTCTACGGCATCTATTCGGGCTACGAGCTATGCGAGAACGTTCCGCGCGAGCCCGGGTCGGAGGAGTACCTGAACTCGGAGAAGTACGAGTACAAGGCACGGGATTGGGATGCGCCCGGCAACCTCGTCGACTACGTGACGCGGATCAACCGGATCCGCCGCGACAACCGCGCGCTCCACCTCTACACGAACCTCCGGTTCTACGGCGCCGGCGATCCGAATATCCTGTTCTACGGCAAGATGACTCCCGAGCGCGACAACCTCGTCTTCGTGGCGGTCAACCTCGATCCCTTCGCCACGCACGCCGGCGCGGTCGACGTACCGATCGCGGAGCTCGGGATCGGCGCAACCCAGACCTACCGCGTGCACGAGATGATCAGCGATCGGTGGTACGAGTGGCGTGGAGCGCGGAACTACGTGGAGCTACACCCGACCGTCGAGCCCGCGCAGGTCTTCGTCCTTCACCGCTGAGGCGGCGGTGCCGTGCCCGGCGGCAGCTTCTGGGGCGGGGTGAAGATCATGGCCAGGACCTCATTTTCGTCCTTGCCGAAGTAGACCAGCAGGCCCTCCGCGTACAGGAAGAATTCCAGCTCGCCTTCCTTGCCGAAGCGAGACGGCGGCCCCCAGCCGTCGACCACGAGCTTCTTGTTGAAGACCTCGTGCTTGGGCTCGAGCCTGAACGTGCGCACGACGTCCTTTCGATAACCGGACGGCGTGAGCAGGCCGAAGTCGACGGTCATCCTCGTCATCCCGACCGGCGCCTGCGGTCCCTCGTAGAGCCACTGCACGGTGTCGTAGCCTTCGACTTTCTGGGGCGTTTCCCGGGTCGGCGCACCGTAGCGTGAGCGGACTTCGGCTTGCGTGCTCGCTCCGGGCTTGATCTGCCCCCAGTCCGCGGCGGTCGCCGGCGCGGCCAGCAGCACGAGCAGTGCGAGCAGCAGGAAGAGTGGGCGCATCGCTAGTATCCCAGCGCCACGCCGTCTCCCCGCGGGTCGGCGCCACCCATGAGCGTGCCGTCGCGAAGAACGATCCCGTGAGCGTGACCGCATCGCCAGAAGAGCTCCGGCGCCGTCTTCACGCGATGGCCTCTGGCGACCAGACCGGCGAGCACCTCGGCCGACACGCGCGCCTCGACGTGGGTCATGTCGTCCGAATCGCCGGGCAGAAACGCGCCCATCAGGAAGCGCGGCCGCTCGATCGCCTCCTGGATGTCCATGCCGTAGTCGTACAGGTTCGTCAAAACTTGCAGATGGAACATCGCCTGCCCGTTGCCGCCCATCGTCGCGAAGCCGAGCACCGGCCGGTTGTCGCGGGTCGCGATGCACGCCATCAAGGTGTGGAAGGGCCGCTTGCCGGGCACGAGGGCGGCCGGGTGCGATGGGTCCATGCTGAAGTGCCGGCCGCGGTTCTGCAGCACGACGCCGGTCCCAGGCGGGACCACTCCCGAGCCGAAACCGTTGAAGAGGCTCTGGATCACACTGATGAGGTTACCGCGCTCGTCGCCCACGACGAAGCCCGTCGTGTCGCCCTCCGGGTTGCCGAAGGCATGGGCCCGGGCCTTCGACGGATCGAAGTCGCTCCGCCTCCGGGCCGCGTACGGCTTCGATAGGAGCTCGGCCACCGGCACCTTCGCGTGCGCCGGGTCGCCGATCCAGCGATCACGATCGGCATATGCGAGCTTCGCGATTTCCACCAGCATGTGCAGGTGCTCGAGCGACTGCGGCGGATGGTCGGCGAGCGACAGACCTTCCAGGATGTTGAGGCCGAGCAGGGCGACCAGTCCCTGGGTCGGCGGCGGAGTCTCGTAGATGGTCGTGCCGCGATAGGTCGTCGAGATCGGCTCGCCCCATTCGCCGGTGTGCCCCGCGAGATCGTCTGGTGTGAGGAAGCCGTCCGCTTCCATGCGCCGCGCGATCGCCTGGCCGACACGTCCGCGATAGAAAAGATCGGGGCCCTCGTCGGCCAGGTCCGCCAGCGTACGACCGAGATCGGCTTGAACCAGTAGCTCGCCGAACGCCGGGCTTTTCCCGTCCGGCACGAAGATCCGCCGCCATTCCGGGTCGGTGTGGACCGGGGTGAATTCGCGGATCGTCTGGCTGAGGAGCGACCCCGTCGGATATCCGCGAGACGCCCACTGGATCGCGGGCTGGAGAAGCTCGGCGAGCGGGCGCGTGCCGAATCGCTCGAGGAGCATCGCCCATCCACGCACGCAGCCGGGGACGCTGACCGTCGCGGGGCCCGTGACCGGGAGGCCGGTCATGCCGCGACGCCGCAGCTCCTCGAGGCTCGCGCGTGAGCCCGAGCGGCCGGCTCCGTTGAGGAAGTGGATGCGGCCGGTCGCGGCCTCGTAGTAGAGGCAGAAGATGTCGCCGCCCACGCCACAGTTCTCGGGCTGCATGACCCCGAGGACGGCGTTCACCGCGACGGCGGCGTCGGCCGCGGTCCCGCCGGACTTCAGGACGTCGAGGCCGGCGACCGTCGCGTAGGAATGCGCCGAGGCGACCATGCCCCGCCGCCCGAGCGCGACGGGGCGATGCGAGTAGCCAACGAGGGGCATACCGTTACCCGCCCTGGAACAACCGGGAGATCTCGTCCTGGGCAAACACGGGCATCGGCTCCTGGCGGCTCCCGCTCATCAGGGTCACGCCCTGCTCGCGCGGCACGACCTGGCCGATGAAGTGACAGTCGATCGACTCGCGCGCGAGGGCGTGGATCACGATGCCGGCATCGGCGGGCGCCAGGGTCATCAGCAGAGCACCCGACGCGATCGTGCCGAGAGGATCGAGTCCGAACGCGTCGCACAGCGCTCGCGCTTCCGGCAATACCATGATGCGATCGCGGTCGATTCGAAGCCCGACCCCGGCGGCGTTGGCCAGCTCGACGAGCGCGGTGGCGATTCCGCCCTCGGTGGGATCATGCATCGAGTGCACCGTGGCCAGCTCGCAGGCGATCTCGACCTCGGGCAGGACACTGAGCCCTGGAGTCTTGAGAAAGCCCTTCGCCCGACGAATCGCCGCCGGGGACACGCCGCGCTCCCGCAGCTCGGCCTCTTTCTCACGCGCGATGATCGCCGCGCCCTCGAGCGGAACGCCCTTCGTCATCACCACAGCGTCGCCCACGCGAGCGCCGGCCGTCGTCACGAGCTTGTCCTTGTCGACCTCGCCCAGCATCGTGCCGGCGATGATCGGGCGATCGAGACCGTGCGTGACCTCGGTGTGGCCTCCCACGAGAACGACCTCGAGCTCCTCGCACGCCGAGTGCAAGTCGGCGAACAGCGCTTCGACCGAGGCATCGCTGGTCGCACCGGCTGGCAGCAGCAGGGTCGCCAGGAACCAGCGCGGCCGGGCGCCACGGACCGCGATGTCGTTGGCGTTGACGTGCAGGGCGTACCACCCGATCTCGGCGGTCGCGAACGTGATCGGGTCGCTGGTGGCGACGAGGTACCGATCGCCCATGTCGATGACGGCGGCGTCTTCACCGACCTTGGGACCGACGACGACGCGGGGATCCTTGGTGTGATGCTTGTCGAAGATCGCCTGCAGCGTCTCGGCACGAAGCTTGCCGATAGGCAGAGACTGCATGCTGGCAGGTAGTATACATGGCATGTCGTGCGGGCCGACCACGACACAAGCGGTCGAATGGCGCCGTGGCTCGCTCGACCTGAGCGCTCAGCCCAGGAGCTTCAAAAGATCCGACGTCAGGTCGTAGAGCTGGGCGCAGCCGGTCTCGCCGCCGAGGTGGTTCTGGATTCGCCGCCGGAGGCCGTCGTCGGCGGTCTCGCCGAGAAGTGCCGTGATCTTGCGCTGGGGCTCCGAGCAGATGCCCATGTACGGCAGCGGGGGGGTCAGGTGCTCGGCCCGCCCGATCGTGCCGGTCGCCAGATCGATCTCGTACGTGATCTCGAACCCGTGGACGTTGTCGTGCATCGAGTGGAAGAGGGCCAGGCGCCCATCGCGCCGCGTGAGTCGCGCGACCTTCTTCCGCTCGAACACACGCCGCTGACCCAGCCGAGAGCTGTAGAGGTCGGGCTGCATCGGCGTCGCGACCGTGCGTGAGCCGAAGAGGCGTCGCCCCGCGTCGGTGTACGTGAAGCACGAATTCGGCAGATCGACCCAGCCGGTCATGTCGAGCTGCCAGCACTCCCAGGCGTTGCCGCCAGCCGCGCGCTCGGCGCGCTCTCTGGGCAGCTTCGCGGTCTGACGCGCGAGGCGCGCGACCTCGACGACCGCGCCGAGAACAAAGGCGGCGCCCGGACCCGCGCCGGCCAGCTCGGCCACGCGCCGGCTCAGCCCGCCGACCATCGGCGTTCCGGAGAGCTTCTCGATGTTCGCCACGAGCGCCGGATCGAGCACGCCGGCAAGGCACCGGCAATGCGCCTCCCGGATCAGATAGCTCGGCGATGGCTCGGCCACCACCGACAGCTCGACGGCTTGATCGTCGTCACCGACCACGACCGTGTGGGTGAACGCGTCCGCGTGAGTATTGTCGACCCATCCCTCCATGACGCGCTCGTAGCGGTCACGGCCCCGGAGGAGCGCCGGCGCGATCAACGGCGTCATCGGGCCAGATATTTCTCCGGGTCCTTGTCGAACTGCTGCTTGCAGCTGGCCGCGCAGAAATAATATGTCTGCCCTCGGTAGCTGGACTGCGCGGCAGCCCGAGCGGGCTCCACCGTCATCTTGCACACGGGATCGACCGCCATCTCCCCGCCTCCTTTGGAGCCGAAGCGATCGATCCGCGCCGTGCCGGCGTCGGCCTCGCTCCGCCATGTCTTGAGCCTGAGACTGTTCGTGACGACCGACACCGACGAAAACGCCATCGCCGCGCCGGCCAGGATCGGCGACAGCAAGACGCCCCAGATCGGGTACAGCGCGCCCGCCGCCACCGGAATCAGCACCACGTTGTAGCCGAACGCCCAGATCAGATTTTGCTTGATGATGCGAATGGTCTGTCGCGACAGATCGACGGCGGCCACCACACCGCGCAAGTCGCCGCGGACCAAGGTCACGTCGGCGGCCTCGATCGCCACGTCGGTGCCGGAGCCCATCGCGATCCCGACCTCCGCGCCGGCCAGCGCCGGCGCGTCGTTGATGCCATCGCCCACCATCGCGACCTTGCGGCCTTCTGCCTGAAGCGTGGCGATCTCTCGCGCCTTGTCCTCGGGCAGGACCTCGGCGAGAACCCGCTTGATTCCGGCGCCGGCGGCGATCGCCTCCGCGGTCGGCCGGGCGTCGCCGGTGAGCATCATGACGTCGATGCCGCGCCGGGCAAGCGTCGCGACGGCGTCGGGCGCCTCGGGCTTCAGCACGTCGGCGACGGCGATGACGCCGAGCGTCCGTCCAGCGAGGGCCAGATAGACCACGGTCTTGCCCTCGCCGGCAAGAGCCCGTGCGCGAGAGCTCAGGGCTTCGACGTCGATGCCCCGCGCGTCCATCAGCGCGCGGTTGCCGAGAAGGACCCGGCCGTCGGGCGCCATCGCGTCGATCCCCTGGCCCGGCGCCGTCGTGAACTCGCTGATCGGCGGAAGCGCAAGGCCGCGCTCTTTCGCGCGCGCCACGATCGCCTCGCCCACCGGGTGCTCGGAGCCTTGCTCGGCAGCCGCCGCGAGCGCCAGGATCTCGTCCTCGCCGAGCTCTCCGCGGGCCGCAGTGATCACGTCGGTCACCACGAGCCGACCGACCGTCAAGGTGCCGGTCTTGTCGAACACGAGCGTGTTGACGCGATCGAGCAGCTCGAGGGCGGTCGCGCTCTTGACGAGGATCCCGAGCTCGGCGCCGCGGCCCGTGGCCACCATGATCGCCGTCGGAGTCGCGAGCCCCATGGCGCACGGGCACGCGATGACGAGAACGGCCACCGCGTTGGTGAGCGCGTAGAGCGCCGACGGCGCGGGACCGAAGACCCACCACGCGAGAAACGTCAGGGTCGCGAGCACGAGCACGATCGGGACGAAGACCGCGGCGACTCGATCGGCCAGCCGCTGGATCGGGGCGCGCGAGCCCTGCGCGTCGGCGACGAGCTTGACGATCCGCGCGAGCGCCGTCTCGCTCCCGACACGCGCCGCGCGGAAGATGAAGCTCCCGGTGCGGTTGACGGTGCCTGCCAGTACCTTCGAATCCAGCATCTTGTCGACGGGCAGGCTCTCGCCGGTCAGCATCGACTCGTCGACCGTGGACGCGCCCTCGGTGACGACCCCGTCGACGGGGACCCGCTCGCCCGGACGAATGCGGACGAAGTCGCCGACCTGCACGTCGTCGGTCGGCACGTCCACCTCGGCGCCATTCCGCACGATCCGCGCCGTGCGCGGGGCCAGGCTGACCAGTCGCCGAATCGCCTCGGAGGTTCGCCCGCGGGCGCGCGCCTCGAGCCAGCGCCCGAGCACGACCAGGGTGATGACGACCGCGCTCACGTCGAAGTACGTCATCGCCCCGTGCTGAGGGAACGCATGGGGCCAGAGCGTCACCGCCACACTGAACAGGTACGCGGCGCTCGTCCCGACCGACACGAGGGTCGACATGGACGCGTTCCGGTAGCGAAGGTCGTGCAGGAACCCGCGATGAAACTGCCAGCCGACCCAGAGCTGAACCGGGGTGGTGAGCACCAGCTGGACCCAGGGATTCTGGAGCACCGCCGGCACCCACGGCAGGAGGTGGGCCATTCCACCGACCAGCACGGGAGCGGAGAGCACGGCACCCACGATCAGGCGGTTGCGCTGACTGCGCAGCTCGGCCTCGCGCGCCGATTGCTCGGCGTCGTCCACGGGTCCCGCGCCCGTACGAGGCTCGGCGAGCTCGTAGCCGGCCGCCGCGACCGCCGCCTGCAGGGCGTCGACGCTGGTCCGCGCCGGGTCGAACGAGACGGTCGCCTGCTCGGTCGCGAGATTGACCGACGCCTGATCGACACCGGGGACCGAGGTCAGGGCGCGCTCGACCTTGCCGACGCAGGCGGCGCAGTGCATCCCGCGCACGGGGGCGACGATGTCGGTCGCCTGGGACTCCGCCATCACTTGCCTCGGAACCGCGCGAACACGTCGAGCAGCTCGTCGATCTTCTGCTGACGCTCGCTCTTCGACCCGGTCCGCAGCGCGTCGGCGACGCACGACTCGATGTGCCGGCCGAGCAAGAGCTTCTCGACCTGCTCGAGCGCGCCCTGTACCGCCGAGACCTGGAGCAGGATATCGACGCAGTACGCCTCGCCGTCGATCATGCGCTGGAGACCTTGCACCTGCCCTTCGATGCGGCGCAGGCGGCCGAGCACCTTGGTCTTCGTCTCCTCGTTGATCATGCGATCCCTCCGGGGCTATACCCCCTGGGGGTAGTATCGTCCCGGTCTGCCGCACTGTCAACCGAGGGACGCTCGGGGATCGGCTCGAGGCTCAGACGTCGAACAGGGACGGCTGCTCGGTTGCGGACACCCGGCGGCGGCCACGGGCGCTCGACTTGGCGTCCTTCCGGCCGCCGGCCTTCGGCTTCGGCGGCTGCGGTCTGGGCAGTTTCCACCCCTTCTGGTAGGCGATGCGGTCGCCCTGCTTGATCACCAGGAGGTCGACGAGGCGCGCGAGCGGATTGGACAGGAGCGAGAGGTATTTTTCCCAGTAGCGCGGCGAATGGGCCAGGGTCCGCATCTGGTCGAGCGCCAGGGACAGCGCCGTCCGGTCGCCGCGCTTGGCGGCGAGCTTGAGATCGCCGACCAGCCTGGCCTGGCTGATTCGCGACGGGCGCTGGCGGGCCATCAGCGGCTCACTGCGCCGCGCCGCCGCGCAGCCTCACCTCGTAGCCCTCGCGCTCGGGGAAGTTCGGCTGGATCGTGATCTTGCGGTCGACGGCCCGCGCGAGCCGCTCGAGGCCGTCCTGCCCGTCGCCTTCGAAGTACCGGGCCAGGTCGGGATGGACGCGGATCACCACTTCTCGGCCGTTGACGTCTCCGGACGTGGCGGCCTTGGCCTGAACGGTGCGGAAGATCTCGGCGGCGATCGTCGCGTCGGACTTCGTGATGCCGCTTCCCTTGCACGTCGGGCACGTCACCGAGAGCAGGGCGCGAAGATCCTGGCGCACGCGCTTGCGCGTCATCTCGACCAGTCCGAGCTCGGAGATCTCGAGCACGTTCGTGCGCGCCTTGTCCTCGGTCAGCGCGCGCTTGAGCGCGCGGTAGACCTGCTCGCGGTGGTCCGCCGACTCCATGTCGATGAAGTCGATGATGATGATCCCGCCGAGGTCGCGCAGGCGGATCTGCCGCACGACCTCGCCGACCGCTTCGAGGTTGATCTTGAGCACGGTCTGCTCGAAATCGCGCTTGCCGACGTACTTGCCCGTGTTCACGTCGATCGAGACGAGTGCCTCGGTATGATCGATGACGATGTAGCCGCCGGACTTGAGCCACACCCGGCGCCGCAGCGCTTTCTCGATGTCCTTCTCGATGCCGAGCGCCTCGAAGATCGGCGTCGGGTCTTCCCACGACCGGACCCGCTCGCGGAGTGCGGGCACGAGCGCCTCGACGTATCCGGCGCACTTGTCGTAGACCTCGCGCGAGTCGACGACGAACTCGTCGACCTCCGGCGAGAACAGATCGCGGACGACCCGGAAGGTGAGGTCGCCCTCCTCGTGCAGGACCGCCGGGGCCGCCGCTTGCTCGAAGCGCGACTGCACTTGCGCCCACAGCCGCGTCAAAAACTCGACGTCGGCGGCGAACTCGCCCTCGGTTTTGCCTTCGGCGTTCGTCCGTAAGATGAAGCCGCCCGGCGGCAGATTCACGGAGCGCAGCGCGGCCCGGAGGCGCTCGCGCTCGCGGTCGTCGCGGATGCGGCGCGAGACCCCGATGTGGCGCGCCTGCGGCATGTAGACCAGATAGCGGCCGGGCAGCGAGATGAACGACGTGATCCGCGCCCCCTTGGTCCCGAGCGACTCCTTGGAGACCTGCACGAGCACAGTCTGGTTCTTGTGCACGAGCTCTTCGATCGGCGCGGTCTCGCGGCGCGGCTCGAGCTCTTCGACGTCGAGGTCGACATCGGCGTCTTCGTCGCCGGCGGCGAGCATCTGGCCGGCGACGTCGCCGAGGTTGGTCGTGTAGTCGCCGGCGTAGAGAAAGGCGTCCTTCGTGAGACCGATGTCGACGAACGCCGCCTGCATGCCAGGCAGGACGTTCGTCACGACACCTTTGTAGACGCTCCCCACGATCGAGCGGTGTCGATGCCGCTCGAGGTACAGCTCGGTGAGGAGACTACCCTCCTGGACTCCGACTCGCGTTTCGGTGAGACCCGCATTGACGACAATCCGTTTGCGCACGGCAGCACCTCGCCGACACGACGACCCGCGCCATACCGCCGCGTCCTCCGTGTCTCATTGGAACTGCCGCATTCGTACCGAAAGGAGGAGGCCAATCGTCATGAAGGAGGCGACCATCGAGGAGCCGCCGTAACTCATCAGCGGCAGCGGAATCCCGACGACAGGGAGAAGCCCGGTCACCATCCCGACGTTGATCAAGACCTGCGCCGCAAACAGCGACGTGGCGCCCAGCGCCACGAGCCGGCCTACCGGCTCGCGCGCGGTCGCCGCGATGTCGAAGCCCCGCAGGAGGAGCAAGACATAACACAGCAGCAGGACGAGACAGCCGACGAACCCCCACATCTC
>WNFK01155315.1_pt1 | contig 21613 bp, 17 predicted proteins | sample 5400281 | NCBI WGS metagenome assembly WNFK01 (sample SAMN13153350, study PRJNA577476) | soil metagenome | isolation source: 20 cm soil on Douglas fir-dominated hillslope | place: USA:California | collected 2013-09-17
GTGCCAAGGGCCTCGAAGCGCTTTCCCGTGATGGTCGCGAGCAACGTCACCCCGTAAGCGCGCTGCGTCACGCCGGGATGCTCGGCGAGCGTGGCCTCTAGGTGGGCTGCGATGGTGGCGACACTGTATTCGGGGCCCGACTCTCCAAGGCGGATCACGTCACCCTGTTTCACTCCAGTCGGCGTGCTCACGCGCTTGCCGTTCAGAAATGTGCCGTTCTTACTACTCAAATCGGCGAGGATCCACGCCCCATGCTCGAACCGCAGCTCCGCGTGGCGGACCGATGCGACGCGCGCCGCCTCACCCCGGACGACGATACTCGCATCGGGATCGCGCCCAAACCGCAGCGCCGCGCCTGAGGACTCGGCGACCTGCTGTCCCGTGGGATCGGTCAGCTTGAGATACGACACGAATCGAAACTACGGTTGCTCTGGACGGCCCGCGAGGTCGTGCGGCATCGTATAACCATGGACAATCTCGCCCACGCGCTCGTTGGCGCCGCGCTGATGCGTGCCGTCGCTGATCGTCACGTGCCGCGTGCCGGTTTGATCGGCGTCGTGGCGGCAAACGTGCCGGATTGGAGCGAGCTCTTCATCGGGCTTCCGGGCACGCGAGCCGACTTTCTCGTGCTACATCGCGGCATTACGCATTCGCTCGTCGGTGCGCTCGTTGAGATTGTCGGTCTCACCCTGCTGGTGGGAATCGCGTGGCGCCTGGCGCGCTCGATTCTGAGCCGGCATGGTCGAGCCGTCGCCGTCCCGTCCTGGGGATGGCTTGTCGCTGGGATCGGAGCAGCGGTGTTCAGCCACCTGTACATGGACTGGCAGGGCTCGTACGGCTGGCGGCCATTCTTGCCCTGGAGCGGCACGTGGTACTACCTGGACTGGGTCGCCATCGCCGATCCTTTCTTCTGGCTGGTGCCGCTAGTCGCGCTCGCATGGGGCGCGGAGCGCCATTGGAGGTCGCTCGCCGCAACGCTGGTCGTCGGCGGGACGATCACGGTGATCCTCGTCCTCTACCGTGACGCCGCAACGTGGGTGCTCGTTGTTTATGCGGCCGTGTGTGTCCTCGGGGTGGTCGGATGGATTCGCTATTGGTTCGGGCCCGTGGAGCGACAGCGAGCCGCTGCGTTCGCGCTGCTGCTACTGCTCCTATATGCCGGCGCCCAGGCAATCGTGGCCGGAGGCCGGAAGCGGGAAATTCACCAGGCGGCCGTGCGGCGCTTCGGCGCCGGCGCGATGTGGGCGGCGCTGACGAATATCGGCCGGCCGTTTACGTGGGAAGCGATCTACGCGAGCGCCGACACCGTTGCCGGCGATGACTGGACGCTACCGCGTCACCTGCGCACCCCGGCCGTCGCTCGCGCGTTGGGGCAGACAGTCGACGGGCGTGCCATGAACCAATTCGCCCGCTTCCTGGCGGCCGACGTGGATACGAGCTCGGGGGCCGTGTACTTGTGGGATGCGCGCTACGCGCGCGCGAGCCGCGCCGGCTGGGCCGTCGTGACGGTCAGGATGGAGTCGAGTCGTTGAACGTCAGGCCGGAGCCGCGACGATCGCGCAAATGCCGCCGCTGCTTGAACGAGCGCCGCTCCATGCGACTGCGTCGCTCGGACCGCCCGCGCCGCTCTACCAGGACTGCGGCGTGGCGGACGCGCCGATCGGTGATCCGCCGGTCGAGCCCGGAGCGGCGCTCAGGTCGCACGCGACGTTCCACGTGATGTCGCGGCTCACGGTACTCGTTGTCCATCCCGATGAATCTGCCGTGTCCCTGGAGTTCGTGCCAGCCGAAACGACCGGCTAGATTTGTCGCGCGTGCAAACACCCGATCGACGCTCAGGTCAAAACGTGACGCCCGACAAATCTAGCCGGTCGTTTGAGCCGACTTTCCGGCTCGACAACCTTGTCGCGCTGTCGTCGGATCGCGCGCTGTATCACGGCTGGGATCGCGTGCTGAAGCGGCCGGTCTCCATTCGCGTGCATCTCGCGGCTGAGGCGCCGGGACGCGCCTGGTTCATGCGCGAGACCGAAACGCTCGCCCAGCTCGACCATCCCGCGATTCGCCATGTCTACGCCGCCGGCGAGATCGCGTCGTTCGCCTATCGCACGGCGAACTGGATCGAAGGCGAAAGCCTCGCCGATGCACTGCGGCGTGGCCCGCGCCCGATCCCGCAATCCATGTCGCTCATCCGGGATCTGCTGGCGGCGCTCGAGCACGCACACGCCCGCGGCATCATCATGCGCCGCATCGTGCCCTCCACGCTGATGATCAACTCCGGCGGCCAGGGCGTCATCACCGATCTGCGCTACTCCAACTGGTGCCTGCCCTATCTCCCACCGATGGAGGCGGATGACGCGAGCGCGTCCTTTATGGCCCCCGAAGTCCGCGCGGGCGAGGCGGGTGAACCCGCGAGCGATGTGTACAGCGTGGCGGCGAACATCTATGCCGCGCTCACGGGGTTTCCTCCCGACCCCGATCCGGCACGCATCGTGCCGCCGCGCGAGCAGCGCCCGACGGTGCCGGTGGCGGTCGAGCGCGTCATCGTCCGTGCGCTGTCACGCGTGCCCAAGGATCGCTACTACACGGCGACGGAGATGCTCGAGGACTTTGTGACGGACGCCGGCACGTTTCAAGTGCTCGCCGCGGCGCCGGTCATCACCGAGACTGGGTTCGAGCGACGGCTCCGTCGCGCGCTGGGCGACGACTACGAGCTCCTCGAGGAAATCGGCGCGGGAGGGTTCGGGCGGGTGTATCGCGCCCGGGACTTGGCCCTCGAGCGCGACGTGGCCATCAAGGTCCTGCATCCGGCGCTCACCGCCGATCCCGGAGTGACCGAGCGGTTTCGCCGCGAGGCGCAGCTCGCGGCGCGGCTGCGGCATCCCAACATCGTGAGCATCTACGACATTCAAGGCCGCGCCGGCCTCACCTGGTATGCCATGGAGTACGTCCCCGGCTCGAGCCTGGCGCAGGTGGTCCAACGGCACGGCACCTATTCGCTCGACCAGACCGAACGGTTGCTGAACGAAGCCCTGTCGGCGCTCGAGCACGCCCACAGCCTAGGCCTGATTCACCGCGATCTGAAACCGGAGAACATGCTGATCGACCCCGACGGGCGACTCCGGATCACGGATTTCGGGCTGGCGCTGGCGCTGCGCGGCAGCGCGCGCTTCGGCGGCGCGACGTCGCGCAGCGGCACACCGCAGTTCGCCGCACCCGAGCAGCTGCTGGGCGAACGCGTCGACCAGCGCGCCGACCTGTACTCCTTGTCCGCGGTCGCCTATTTCGGGCTGCTCGGCCGACCACCGTTCGCCGGGAAGACACCGGAGCAGATTCTCGCGAAGCAAACGACCGACGACGTGCCGCCGCTGTCCCCCGAGCGGCGCGACGTGCCGCGCGAGGTGGAGGACGTCTTGCGGCGCGCGATTCGCAGCGACCCGAACGAGCGGTTTCACTCGGCCGGCGCATTTCACGCGGCGGTGCGGGGTGCGTTTGGAGGCTTTTTGCGGCGGTTGGCGGCGCTCTTCAGGCCAGAAAGCTAACGCCAGCGGAAAATCTTCAGGGCGATCACGAAGCTCACGGCACCCCAGGCGACGACGATCGCCAGCGGCGTTCCCAGCGCCGTCACCGCAGCGCCGTCGATCATCACTGCCCGCAAGGCGTCATTGAGCGCCGTGAGCGGCAGCGCTTTCACGAATGGGATCATGGCATCGGGGAAGCGGGAGTAGGAAAAGAAAGTCCCCGACAGAATCCACATCGGCAGCATCACGAGATTCATCAATCCCGACACGCCTTCGATCGTCTTCGCCCGGCTCGCCACCAAGAGGCCCAGTCCCGCGAATGAGAACGAGCCGAGGATGGTGATGCCTGCCAGTGACGTAAATGAGCCGCGGACCGCCACGCCGAACAGCAGCCAGCCGAATCCCACCAGCGCCACCACTTCGACGATGAGGAAGACGAGGCGCGACAGGATGAAGCTCAGCAGGTAATGGCTGCGCCGCATCGGCGTCGCCATGTAGCGCTTCAGCAGCTTCCGCTGCCGTGCCTGCACGACCGAGAACCCGACTCCCCAGATCCCGCTGCCCAGGAGATTCATGCCCAACAGTCCGGGGATCAGGAAATCGATATAGCGCGACCCCGGCGCGACCACGCGGTCGTCGCGCACGGCGACCAAATCTTTCCGCCCCCGCGCGCGCTGCAGCACGTCATCCACCTCGAGCCGCGCCAGGCCGCTCTCGGTACGGGTCGAGTCGTAGCGGTACACGACGGAGTCGCCCGGAATGACGAACAGCGCGATCCGACCCGCCCGCAACCGCAGGCGTGCGGTGGCCGTGTCGAGGACCGAGGCGAGGAGGCGGGGGGACGACGCGAGAGTGGCCGCCATTGCGCTGTCGCCGGGTCCGCGAGCGACGCCCACCTGCAGTTTCCCCGGGCCGGTGTTCCGGAAGGCGAGCCCGAGCGCGAAGGCGAGCACGATCGGGAAGCCGAACACCCAGAATACCGCTTCCGGCTCGCGGTAGAACTCCCGCATGCGCGCGAGCGCCAGCTGATACATCGCATGCTCACGTATCACGCAGCTGCCGTCCCGTGAGCGCGACGAACACGTCGTCGAGCGAGGCGTGATGCGTGGTGAGCAGCGACAGCTCCACGCCGCGCTCTTTGAGCAGCGCGAGCAACGCGGGGAGGGCGCGGTGCAGCTCTACGACCGTGAGCGAGACTCCGTCGGGACCCGTCCGCACCGCGGTCACACCGCCCATTTGTCGCAAGACCTCGAGCAGATCGTCCGCGATCCCGCCCTCCGACAGCGCGAAATCCACCACGTGGTCCGCGCCCAGCGACGCAATCAGCTCCTTGGGAGTTCCCTGGGCGATGATCTTGCCGTGATCCATGATCGCGACCCGATCGCAGAGGTGCCCCCGTCGGCGCGGAAGCGGCGGATGATCTCCCACAGCTGGCGGCGCGACTGCGGGTCGAGACCCGTCGTGGGCTCGTCGAGAAAGAGCAGCTCGGGTTTGCTGACGAGCGCACAGGCGACCGCGAGCCGCTGCTTCTGCCCGCCCGACAGGGTCACCACGCGCGCCTTGCGTTTCTCCTCGAGCGAGACGAGCGCGAGCACTTCTTCCACGGTATGTGACTGGCGGTAGAACGATCGAAACAGCCCCAGGACTTCGCTGACGGTGAGCTTGTCGGCGAGCTGCGTTTCCTGGAGCTGAATGCCGAGCCGTTCGCGCAGCGCGCGTCCCGGCGCCCCGTCCTGCCACCGCATGCCGAGAATCTCGACGTCGCCCGAATCGGGCGGCGTCAGCCCTTCGAGGATCTCGATCGTCGTCGTCTTGCCCGCGCCGTTCGGGCCGAGCAGCCCGAAGCACTCGCCGGCGCCGACCGTGAGATCGAGGCCGGCGACCGCGACGACGTCATCGAAGCGCTTCATGAGCGCGCGACAGTTGATCGCTACGATTCTGGATTCTCTTTGTCTTTGTTCTTGTCTTTGTCTTTTTCGGGCTCGTGGGCCGCTTTGAGCGACTGATCGAGCTGGATCGTCATGCTGTTTACGCCGTCCGCCAGCGCGCGCACCTTCATGTTGATCCCCGTCCCCGCGCGGTTCGCAACGACCGCCAGCTGGCCGGCCACGTCGGGCAGAGTGCCGAGGTTCGCCGTGAGCGCGCGCTGGCGCATGTGCGACAGCTCGCGGGCGATGTTGCCGCAGATGCCGTTGATGATTTTCGGCTTCGCGGCGCGGTTCGCTTCGAGCTCGGCGACCAGCTTTCTCACGTGATCCACGGTCCGCACGTACCCCTGCAGCTCCTCGATGCGGCGGATCTGATTCGCCGATTGCTTCTGGACGGCCACTAGTTGCGCGGCCCCAGGGCTTCCGTGCGGGCGTGGCCGTCCACGAGCGACAGCGGCGACACGCCGAGCAGCGCGCCGAGCGTGGGCGCGATGTCGACGGTGTTCGTCCGGCCCGCGTACGAGCCGCGCCGCACGCCTTTGCCCCAGAAGATGATCGGCACGTGCGAGTCGTCCTCGGTGGGCTGGCCGTGCATCGCGATCGGAAGGTTTGGGATATCCCATACCGACCCCGCCTGCAGCGTCACCGTGAGGACGACGCCCGCATCCGGCGGCAGCTGATGCAGCCAGCGCCGCGCCACCGGATCAGACACCGTGTCGGCCCGCGCCAGGTCGGCCGGCTTGATCACCCGGGCAACTCCTTGAATGCGCGCGATCCGTACGATGAGGGCGTCGAGAATGCTGTCGGTCTTCACGCCCAGCGCGGCGAACCGGCCGTTGTCGCGCAAGAACACCATGCCGGTCTCGAAGCTGAGCCAGTCGCGGGGCGCTCCACCGGCGCCCGCGACCCGGTCGAGCTCGTGGTTGGCGGCTGTGATGAGCGTGTCGAGCGAGACGCGATAGGCAGTCCCACCCTTCGCGCGGGTTCGCTCCGGAAACGACGTCACGCCGTGATCGGCGGTGAGCACGATGACGATGTTGTCGCGTCCCACCCGGTCCATCAGACGCTTGAGGAACCAGGCGAGATAGTGATCCAGCCGCAGCACCTGATCGTGAATCTCGCGGGAGTCGGGGCCGAACGCGTGCCCGACGGCATCGGTCGTCGACAGGCTGACGGCGAGGAGATCGGTGCCCTTGCGGCCCAGGTGCAGCGCTTCGAACCCCTCGAGTGCGAACAGCAGCGTCAACGAATCCATCGCGGGCACGCCGGCGACCGCCGCCGCGGCGCGGATGCTGTCGGCGGGCAGCACGTGGGGAAAGACGACGCCGGCGCCGCCGTTCTCCCACACCTCATTGTCCGCTTCCTTATATGCGCTGTCGGGCAGCAGCAGGGACCAGGTCGTATTCGCGGCCTTGAAGGGCAAGCGTCGAGCGTTGAACGCCTGCACCCAGGACGGCAACGAGTCGGCGTAGTAGCGGCTCGTGGTGAAGAGGCCCGACTGATACCAATAGACCTGTTCCTTCGCCTGCCCGAGGGGGAGAATCGCCCCGCGGTCTTTCCGACTCACCGACAGCGCGCGGGCGGTGGGATCGGCGGCTTTGAGCCAGTCGAACAGCGTGGTCCCGCGGAACCGGCGCGGCGACGCCCCCGGGCCGCTCGTACCGATCAGCGGCGCCAGCGAGTCCTGCACGCCCTCGGAATTGCGGATGATGCCGGTGTGAGCGGGCCACATCCCGGAGAGAATCGTCGAATGGCCCGGGGCCGTCTCCGTCACGGCATGGTCTTGATAACCGTCGGTGAAGAACGCGCCTTCAGTGGCCAGCTGGCCCAATCCCCCGCTCAGCTGAGCCTTCCAGCGTGTGAAGTAGTCGGGTCGGAGCTGGTCCACGGTGATCACGACCACGAGCTTGGGCCTCGGCGGCGCCGGACTGAGCACCCAGCCGAGGAGTGCGAAATAGACGGCGAAGTTCATGGCCAGAAACTAGCGATTGTCAGGCCGTTGCCGCCACCGGGTCGTAGGGACGCTCACGGAACGCCAGGATCCCGGCCACCGCGACGACACCGGCAGCGAGCAGGAACGGCACGCCGTGCCCGAGCGTGGCGAACGCCACTGTGGCGCCCACGGGGCCGACAATGCTCATGATCCCGCGGAATGTCTGTTGTGCTCCCATGACCAACCCCAGCTCGTCCCGATCCGTCCGCTCGCTCACCAGCGAGGTCGAAGCGGGAAAGAGCAGCGCGGTGCCCATCGGCACCAGAATAAGGAAGAGGATGAAGAGCGGCATCGCGCGCGACGCCGACAGCACCGCGGCCGGCAACGGCATCAGGGCGAGACCCAGGAGCAGCGCGATAGTGCCGATCTGCATCGTACGAATCTCACCGAAACGGGCGTTGAACCAACCCACGATCGTGGCGCGCATAATGACGCCGACGACACCAAAGATCGGGAAGAAGTATCCGATGGTACGCGCGCTGATTGCGAAGGTGTCCTTCAAATACAATGCGAGCACGCCGATCACGACGTTCAGCGCAAGCATCCCCACGACGTAGATCCAGATGACGCGGTGCGCGGGCGTGGTCGGTTGACGGATGATCTCCCACAGCGCCTGGCGGACGGACCGGCCCTCGGGCACCACGAAGTGGCCGCTGGGACTGCGCGCGTGCGTTGCGCGCGATTCGGGCAACCACTTCCACGCGAAGATGACGTTGATCAGGACCATCACCGCCGCGACGAGGCCCGGGGCCTGGCGGCCAAAGTTGTACGCTGCCGACCCGATGAACGGCCCAATCACCACGCCCGCGCTCGTCGCCGCGGAGAGCCACCCCAGCGCCTTCGCGCGTTCCCTCGGCTCCATCGTGTCGGCGACGTAGGCCTGCGCGACGCCGGTCGTCCCACCCCCGAGTCCCTGCACGATGCGCGACGCAAACAGCATCCAGAGGCTGGTGGCAAGCCCGAAGATGACGTAGGCAAAGGCCGATGCGCCGAGGCCGATGAGCATCGCGGGCCGGCGGCCGTAGCGGTCGGAGAACTTGCCCCAGATCGGCGACGACACGAGCTGCGCCACTGCGAACGACGCGATGAGCGGCCCGACGAGCCATTCCGGCGCCTTGAGGTCGAGCGCGTAGAACGGCATTAGCGGCGCGACGAGCATCAAGCCCATCATGTCGACGAAACAGACGGCCATCAGGACCCAGAGCCGCTTCATCGCCGCGCTCCCACGCCGAGCACAATGGCGCTGATGAGCATCAACACCACGCCGAACGCGGCGGCTACGCCGGTCTCCGACAGTCGCAAGCTCGACAGGATTTCGATGGACACGGGCCGCGTCTCGTAGGTGTAGAGGACAATGGAAGCGACGATGTCACCAAGCGCGGCCACGAATGCCAGGCTGGCACCCGCCGCGAGCCCGGGTCGGAGCTGCGGCAGCGTCACACGCGCCAGCGTGCGCCACGGTCCCGCGCCGAGGCTCGCCGCCGCCTCCTCGAGCGACGGATCGAGCTGGCGATACGATGCGATGATGCCCCGACCGGTGAGCGGCAGCGCGCGGACGAGATAGGCGAGCGGGAGAATGATCGCCGTCCCGACGAGCACGAACCGCAACTGGAGTGGCGCGTGCGTGCTGAATGTGATCGCGAGCGCAATCGCGAAGACGGTGCCGGGCAGCGCCCAGGGCAACGCCAGCAATACTTCGATTGCCCGCCGCCACCGCGCGCGCCGGCGCACCACCAGCCAGCCCGCCGCGAGCGCAATGGCCACCGCCGCCGCGGTGCTCACCGCCGCCATCCACAACGAATTCCACATCGGCCTCAGCCGCTCGGCCTCCGACAGGAGGCGGCGATAGTTCGTGAAGTTGATCACCGGCGGCAGGATCTCCGTCGTCCAGGCGCCGTAGGGCACCAGCGACACGAGCAGCAGCGTCAGATGCGGCAACAAGAGCAGCACGGCGAATCCCCAGCCAAGCGCCGTCGTCAGCCTGCGGACGCTCGCGCGCCGGATCGGTCGCGGCCGGGGCGCGATTCCCTTCCCCAGCGCGACGAGGATGTCGTCGCCTTCGGTACGGCGCAGCATGACGAGTCCCAGCACCGCGACGAGCGCGAGCGCGACCGTCTCGACCATCGCGAGCGGCAGATCGCCGTTGAGTTTGGTCGCCACGATCTGCGTCGTCATCACGCGAAAGCCGCCGCCAAAGATGTACGGCGCGCTGAACGAGCCGAGCGCGGTCATGAACGTCAGCATCGCGGCGCCGACCAGCGAGGGACGGAGCAGCGGCACGATCACGCGCCAGAGCGTCGCACGCCGATCGGCGCCGAGTGCCTGCGCGGCTTCCAGCATCGACACGTCGAGCTTCGCGAGTCCGGCGCGCGTGAAGAGATAGAAGTAGACGTACATCGAGTACGCGTGGACCAGCAGAATCGCCACGGCGCCCTGCAGCCGCCACGGCGCGTTCTGGAGATGCAGCGCGGCCTGGATGGCGCGCGCAATGAACCCCGACTCGCCGTACAGGAACAGGAACGCGATCACGCCGACGAGCGGCGGGAGCACGACCGGCAGCGCGATGAGCGCGCCGAGCGTCTTCCGGCCCGGGAAGTCGAACCACTCGAACAGAAACGCGAGGGGAATGCCGATCGCCGCCGCCAGGACGACGCTCAGCAGCGAAATCCACACGCTCGCCCACAACGCGGCCCACTCACCGGGGCGCGTGACGAAGGCGCGGATCGCGCTGCCGTCGGCGGCCTCGGCTCCGACCACCATGATGGGATAGACGACGAGCCAGACGAGCAGCAGCGCGAGCGCGACGGCTGCGAGGTCGGTTCTCCGCCACCGCCCGATCATAGTGCGATCACGCGCGTCGCCTCGACATAGACGCGCTGGCCCACCCGCGCGGCGTCAGGTTCCGCGAGCACCTCGAACCGCTCGTGGTCGTCACCTTCCACAAGAAAGAAGGCCCCCGCGCCGGTATACCGCCGTTCGCGGACGATCCCCGGCAGCCCGGCATCGGCGAATTGCAAACGCTCCGGCCGCACGACGACGACGCCTTTCCCGTTGCCGCCAAGCACGCGGGCGGAGTCGCCCCGGAACACATTCGCACGACCCACGAATGTGGCCACGAAAAGATTGGCCGGATGTTCGTACAGGTCGTCGGGCACGCCCGTCTGCTCGAGATGTCCGTCGTTGAGCACCGCGACGCGGTCGCCCAGGTCGAACGCCTCCTCCTGCTCGTGGGTCACGAAGATGGTGGTGATACCGACGCGTTTGATGACGTCGCGCAGCTCGCGGCGCGTGCGCTCGCGCAACGCGGGATCGAGATTCGAGAGCGGCTCGTCGAGGAGCAGCACGCGCGGCTCGGGCGCGAGTGCGCGCGCGAGCGCCACGCGCTGCTGCTGGCCGCCGGACAACTCGTGCACTTTGCGCCGCTCGAAACCGGCCAGGTCCACGAGGCCGAGGGCGGTCGCGACGCGAGTCTCGCGGTCGGGAGATCGGGTGAGGCCGAACCCCACGTTCGCGCCGACGTCGAGATGCGGAAACAGCGCGTAATGTTGAAAGACCATGCCGAAACGCCGGCGGGCGGGGGGAACAGTGGTGACGTCCTCGCCGGCGACCGCGATGCGGCCACCGTCGGCCGCCTCAAAACCGGCGAGCAGGCGCAGCATCGTCGTCTTGCCGCTCCCCGAGGGGCCGAGCAGCGCGAGAATCTCACCGCGCGCGATGTCGAGGGTGATGGGACCGACCGTCACGCCGTGGCCCCAGCGCTTCTCGAGGTCTCGAATCTCGAGGAAGCCGGTCAGTGGCCGCCTCCCGTGCCGCGCACGTGCTGGTCCCACCACCGCATCCAGTCGGGGCCGTGCTCGGCAAGGAAGTTCCAATCGACGTCGGCCACCACCATGCGGCGGTGCACATCGCGCACCCAGTCGGGCAGCGAATCGGCGGGCAGATCCTGCCGCGCGGGTACGCGAAAGACTTCCCGCGCGGCCGCAAGCTGCATTTCGACGCTGCCGACGAAATCCACGTACGCGCGCGCCGCTGCGAGATGCTTGGCGTTGCGCACGACCGCGATGCCGTCTTCGATGGCGACCGTGCCGCTCTTGGGAAAGACGTAGCCGATCGGCATGCCGCGGCGGCGGCTGATCAGGACGTCGGGCAGGTCCCAGATGGTGACCAGCCCTTCCTGGCGCGCGATCTTCTCGCTCACGAGCGCGGGGTTTTGTTCATAGACCTTCGTCTGGCCATCGAGGCTCCGCAGCCACGCAAACCCCGCCGCGGTGTCGCCGGTCTGCTTGAGCCCGCGCGCGACGATGAGTCCGAACACCGCCCGCATCGTGCCGCTCGCGAGGGGATCGCGGATGATGATCTTCCCTTTCCATTTGGGAGCGAGCAGGTCGTCCCAATCCTGCGGTGCTTCCTCCGCCGATACGACCTTCTCGGCGTAGAGAAACACCGCGGGCGTCTCGTAGGCGGCGAAGTAGCAATCGCCGGCACCGCGTCCGCGCGGCGCGATCGCATCGGCCCACACCGGTCGCCGGCAGTCGAGCAGCGAATCGTGCGCAGCCTGCGCCAGAACGAGCGACGGCCCCCCGAACCAGACGTCCGCCTGCGGGTTGGCGCGCTCGGAGCGAAGGCGGTCGTAGACATCCTGCGAACCCATGTCGAGCCAGCGGACGTCGATGTCGGGATGAAGAATTTCGAAGCGGTGCTCGAAGAGCGTCAACAAATCTCTGCCATGTGGTGAGTACACCACCAGAGGGGTGCGGTGATCGCGCGAGCAGCCAAGGAGCAGGACCACGCACCACGCACCACGCACCGCCTTACGGAACATTGCGGCGCTTCAGTCCCAACAGATTCACAAACAGGCGGTAGGCTCCAGGCACGCCGGCCGGCAGCTGCCTGAAGAAGCTCAGCCCGCTGTACACGTACGTCCCGCGTCCCACCGGCGCGATCAGGAGGCCCCCCTTCAGGTCCGCGGGCGGATTCGGCGGACCGGGATCGTGCATTTCCAGCACCGGTACGTACGTCGTGTCCCAACTGTGCGCGAAGTACAGGCCGCGCTCCTGAATCCAGCCCCGCCAGTCTTCGACGCCGATCTCGTTGGGATAATGGAAGACGGGATGCGCCGGATCGAGCTCGGTGACCGCTGCATTCTCATCGGTCACCCTGTCGTGGGGGCGCGCGATGGTCAGCGGATAGGGCGCAAACCCGCCGTCGACGAACGGATACTGCTGGTATTGCACGATGACGAGACCGCCGTTCTTCGTGTAGTCGAGCAGGCGTCCGTTGTTGGCGACCAGCGCGGGCTCGGTTTCGTACGCCCGGCTGCCGATGATGATCGCATCGTAGCGCGACAAATCGCCGCGCGCGAGCGAATCAGGACCGATGAGATCGAGCGGCAGACCGACGGCCAGCAGCGCTTCGGGCACGCGGTCCGCGGCGCCGCGGACATACCCGACGCGTGACAGCGCGGGCAGCGCGATCCGGGCGGCGCGAATCTGCGCCAGCGCCGGCCGGGTGAGCGCGCGCGGCCGAATGTGCGGGTAGTCGATGATCTCGAGCCACCCTGATCCCGCGCGGAGATCGTACGTCCCCGGTCTGACACTGTCGGCCGCGGGCGGCGCCAGCGACACGACCACGCTTTTCGTTTCGTCCTCATGGGTGAAGGCGAGACTCTCGGGCGAGACCGACGGCCAGCCCTGCGGTGAGATCACCGCGGTGCGCAGATTCGCCGCGCCGCGCGACCGGTTCGTCACGGTGAGCGTGAAGTGCCGAGGCTCGTGCGCGGAGCCGTCGATGGGCCAGAGCAGCTCGTCCGGCGTGATGGCGACATCCACGTCTCGCGTGACGAAGATGGGCCGGCGAATTTCGCCGATGGCCTGATCGCGATAGCGGTAGACGACCTCTCGCGTCAGCGTCACCGGCTCGCCCCCGATGATCAGACGCACTCGCGCGCTGACGGGCGGCGGCTCGAACGGCAGGCCGCGCACGTCCGGCGGCGCGGTGGACCAGTCGTACAGACCGCCCCGATTGGTGAGCGGCCGCCGCAGGAAGTACGGCTGGGTGCGCTCGGCATCTCTCGCAACGGTCAGGACGAAGCGGCGGGTGAGCAGCGCGCCCGGAGCCACGCTGGGCGTCCCGAGCTCGAGTCGCTCGAGGCTCCACCCGGCGGGCGCCGCGATAGTGACGCTGTCCACACGCACGGCACTATCGCTCGCGTTCCAGACGTTCACCTCGACCTGCAACCGCTCGCCGGGGATGACGATCCCGTCATCCGTCGTGCCGTCGATCGTCACGCCCGCGGCGGTGCTGATCGCGCGCTCGAGCAAGCCCCGCTGCACCGAGTCCGCCGGGGAGGCGCCGAGGAGTCGCAGCGCCCGGAGCAGATACGGCAGCGTCGCGGCGGGCCGCCACGGTGTCAGCGCGGCGCGGGCCGAATCGATGAGCGCCGCGTATCCGGCCACGTGAATCGTGGTGTCGACGCCCGCGAAGACCGACGTCTCGCCCGGCTGCGGTGATTTCGTGGCGAGGAGCGCGACCCCGGACGTCGCGGGCCCCGGTCGCTGCAGCTGGCCCATGTCCTGCGAGCGATGGCGACTGCGGCTGGCGGCGGCGACCTGGAAATACGATTGACCGATGATCGGATCCAGCGTGCCGACCGACAGGGTGAGGGTCGTAGCGGTTGGATCGCCGCGCGTCGAGCGGTAGAACTTCTGGGGACCACCGGCGGAATCCCGCAGCAGATCGAACGCCTGCCGGGCGAGGATGGCCGAGACCTGGTGGTGGCCGTGGCCGTCAGCCGGTGTCCCTGAGAAGACGGCGATGATGATCTGCGGCCGGAAGCGCCGGATCACATCGACGACGTCTTTGAGAATCGAATCGCGCGGCCAGAAGCGGAACGTCTCGTCGGCCGACTTGGAGAACCCGAAGTCGTAGGCCCGGGTGAAGAACTGCCGAGCCCCGTCCAACTCGCGGGCGGCGAGCAGCTCTTCGGTCCGAATGATGCCGAGCTCGGGGCCGAGCTCGGGGCCGATCAGGTTCTGGCCGCCTTCGCCGCGGGTAAGCGACAGATACGCGGCCTGCGCACCCATCCCGCGCGAGAGCAGCACGAGCAGCTGCGTGTCCTCGTCGTCGGGGTGTGCGCCGATCATGAGGACGCGTTTGTTGCTGCCGAGCTGCCGCAGCGTGCTCGCCAGCGCAGCGACGCCGCCCGTGCCGGCCGGGGAGAGTTGTCCCGGCATGACAGGGGCGGCGCCAAGGCTCAGTGAGAGCCCGAGGAGCCCGACGACACACAGTTTCACTATTGGGAAAGGTACACGGCGCCACTCTTCATAACGAACTTGACTCGTTGCAGTTCCGTGATATCGCGCGTGGGATCGCCGGCGACGGCGATAATGTCAGCATACAGTCCGGGCGCGACCGCGCCGAAGTTTTGCTCCTGGCCGAGCAACGCCGCGGCCACGGAGGTTCCGGACTGAATCGCCTGCATCGGCGTCATCCCGTACTGCACGTAGTACTCGAACTCCTTCGCCTGATTGATCTCGGTCCAGGGGAAGCCGCCGACGTCGGTCCCCATGACGATCTTGACGCCGTGCCGCAGCGCCCGGCCAAATGCTTTGCGCTCGAGATTGACCAGCGCCACCCAGACTCCGCCCCGGGCCACGACATGCGCGCCGACCGTGACCGTCGGCACCCAGTACACATTGTTCCGCACCATCACATCCATCAGCGAGTCGGTCAGCCCGTCGCCGTGCTCGATCGAATTGACGCCCGCGCGCAGCGCCGCGGCGATGCCGTCGGACCCGATCGCATGCGCCGCCACGGGACGACCGATGCGGTGCGCCTCGTCCACGATTGCTTTGGCTTCGGCGTCGGTGAAATTGACCCAGCTGTGCAGCACGCTATCGGGCGTAAAGAAGTAGCGGCGGTCGCTGTAGTACTTGATCCAGTCGGCGCCGTGCTGCACCTGCTGGCGCACGGCGAGACGGGCCTCGTCGACACCGTCCACCGGCTGCACGCCGTGCGGCAGCTCCAGCTCCCAGTTGTTGGTCGTGATCGGATACATCCCCGTCGGCGCCATGGCGCGTGTCGAGGCGAAGACGCGTGGCCCCGGAATCTCGCCGCTGGTGATCGCGAGCTTCACGTCGACGTCCGCGTACATCGCGCCCTCGGTTTCGAGATCGCGGATCGCGGTAAAGCCGTGCTCCAACGCAATCCGCGCGTTGCGCGCCGCCAGAATCGCTCGATACGGAGTCGACTGTTTGAGTAGCTGGTCTTCGTACTCCTGCGACGTCACATCGCCCTGCAGCAGCAGGTGCGTGTGCGCGTCGATCAACCCGGGCAGCACCGTCATCTGGCTGAGATCGATGACGCGGGCGCTGCCCGCCTGGCCTTGGATCTGCGCGAGCGGACCGACCGCCTTGATGCGCTCGCCCTCGATCAGGATTCCGACGTTGGTCTGGACTTGCTGGGAGCGGCCGTCGATCAACCGGCCGGCTTTGATGAGCACCTCCTGTGGGGTCTGCCCGGGCAGGGGTGCCGCGGTCGCGAGGATGCCGAGGACAACCAGTTTGAGCGCGCGCAAAGTGGCTCCAAAAGAAAACGGGACGGGAGAACTTACTCTCGTCCCGTTACTCTCACTACGGGTGAGGTCAGCGTGATGCCAGAGGCTTCCCGTCCGCATCCAGGAACCGGATCTCGCCGAAGTTCAGCTCCCGAATTCCCGGCTCGATCTTGGCCCGGTCCCCCACGACCACCCACACCAGATGATCGGGACGGATCGCGTCCTGCGCCGCGGTGGCGGCGTCCGGAATCGTCAACGCCCGCACGCGCTGGGCATACGTCTCGTAATAGTGATCATCCAGTCCGAACGTCACCATCTGCTCGAGCGAGCCCTGTACCGCGTCCATCGTCTCCCAATTCCCCGGGAGCGTCAGGGTCAGATTCGCCTGCGCCTTGGCGAGCTCGTCAGGGGTCACCGGCCTCGGACCGAGGATGCCGCGCAGCTCGCGGTCAACCTCGATCATCGATTCCTTGGTCTTGTCGGTCTGCACCGGCGCGTACGCGATGAACGGGCGCTGGCCCCGCGCGTCCCACACGAACGTGAACGCGCCATACGACCAGTGCTTCGCCTCGCGCAGGTTCATGTTGACCCGCGACGTGAATTGCCCGCCCAGCAATGACGTCATCGCTTCGATCGCGTACTCGTGCGGATTCGCCTTGGGTGGAGCGAGATCGGCGGCCAGGATCACCGACTGCTCCGCGCCCGGCCGGTCGAGGATGTAGACGAGCGGTTTCTGCTGATCGGCCACGGTACTCACGTTCTTCTGCGGTACGTCGCCCCGCTGCCAGCGGCTGAACAGGCGGGTCAGCGTCGGCTGAATCTCCGCCAACGACACGTCGCCCACGATCACGAGCGTCGCGTGGTTGGGCTTGAACCAGGCACGGTGGAAGCGCACGAGATCGTCGCGCGTCATCCGCGACACCGACTCTTCGGTCCCAGATCCCGTCAGCGGGTTGCCGTACGCGTGATTCGCGCCGTACAGCAGCTGCGGAAAGACCCGGAGCGCCATCTGCACCGGCTGCACCTTCTCGCGCTGGATGCGCGCCAGCCGCTGCCGCTGCTGGCGCTGGAAATCGGCCTGCGGGAACGACGGATTGAGCACGACGTCGGCAAAAATGTCGAGCGCCGGATCGAGGTTTTCCTTCAGGCTCGACAACGCCACGCGCGACACGTCGAGCTGCGAGCTGGTGAAGAGCTGCGCGCCGAGCTGCGACAGCGTGTCGCTGATTTGGAGCGCCGTGCGTTTGGTCGTGCCTTCGTCCAGCATGTCGAGCGCGAGACTCGCCGTGCCCGGCGCCGCGAACTGATCGGCGGCGTAGCCGGCATCGAGCAGCAGCGTGAGGTTCACCTGCGGGATCGAGCGCCGCTCGGCGAGCACGATCTTGAGTCCGTTGGGCAGCGTGGCGCGGGCGATGGCCGGGAACCGGGCATCGGGCGGCGTTCCAGCCTCCGGAAGCTTGGTGCGGTCGGCGCCGGTCGCCGCGGCTTCGAACGCCGGGTAGGGATGCACCTCGAGCGCCCACTCGCCGTCGCTGAGCCAGCGCGCCGCCGCCGACTTCAGGTCGGCCGCCGTCGCGCTCGCGATGCGCCGCTGCAACACCAGGTAATGATCGGCGCTGCCCGTGAAGACCTCGTTGCGGGCCAGCACGTCCGACTTGCCGCCGAACCCGCCGATCCGCTCGACGCCGCGGATGAAGTTCGCGCGTGACTGCGTCTTGACGCGCCGCAGCTCACTCGCCGTCGGGCCGGACTGGATGAAGCGCGCGAGCTCCTGGTCGATCGCGTGCTCCACCCGGCCGAGATCTCCGCCGGGCTTCGCCGTGGCGCGAATCACGAGCTGCCCGCCGATCTCGCGGAGATCGACGTATGCACTGACGTCGGTCGCGATCTGCTCGTCATAGACGAGCCGCTTGTAGAGCCGCGACGTCTTCCCCGCGGCGAGGACGTCGGTGACGAGGTCGAGATAATCCGCGTCGGCCGCGCCGTACTCGGGGATGTTCCACTCCTTGTAGATCCGCGCCTGGGGCACGCGGTCCTGCATGAGCTCACGGTGCGCGCCGGTCCGCCTGGCGATCCACGTTGCCTGCTTCGCGATCGGCGGCGTCGCCGGGATGTCGCCGAAGTATTGCTCGACCTTCTGTCGTGCGACATCGGGCGTGATATCACCGGCCAGGACGATCACCGCGTTGTTCGGGCCGTAGTAGGTCCGGAACCATTCCTTCACGTCGTCCACCGAAGCGGCGTTGAGATCTTCCATCGACCCGATGACCGACCAGGAGTACGGATGGCCGGCCGGGTATGTGCCCTCGGTCATGAGCAGGTCAACTTTGCCGTACGGCTGATTCTCACCCTCACGCTTTTCGTTCTGCACGACGCCACGCTGCTCGTTCACGCGAGCGGTGTCGATGACGCCGAGGAGATGGCCCATGCGGTCCGATTCCATCCACAGCGCGATGTCGAGCGCGGTCGTCGGCACGTTCTCGAAATAATTGGTGCGGTCTTCGTTCGTCGTGCCGTTCTGGTCGGTCGCGCCGATCCGCTCGAACGGCTGGATGTAGTCATCGTTGAAATGTTCGCTGCCGTTGAACATCAGGTGCTCGAACAGATGCGCGAAGCCGGTCCGGCCGGTCCGCTCGTTCTTGGAGCCCACGTGGTACCAGATGTTCACGGCCACGATGGGCGCCTTGTGGTCCTCGTGCACCAGCAGCGTCAGGCCGTTTTTCAGGATGAACCGCTGATAGGGGATCGTGATCGGCGCCGCCACAGCGACGCGTACCCGGGCACGAGTCGCTCGAGCGGGACGCTGGGCGGTCGCCGGGAATGCGGCAGCGACCCCGAGCGCCAGGGCGAGAAACGCTAGGCGAGACATGGAATTTCTCCTTCATGAAGGCTGACGGCGGGCTGAACGCCGTGAAGATATTACATTTAAGGGACATGGCTACTCTCGCCCCGCCCAAACGAAAGGTCAGCGCCGACGAGGCGCGTGAGGTCGCCGAAGCGGCACGCGAGCAGGAATGGGCTTCGCCGAGCTTCGTCCGTGACCTGTTCCTCGGCAAGCTGCGGATGGACCTGATCCATCCCTACCCCGAACAGGACGCTGACGAAATCGCCCGCGCCAAACCGTTCCTCGATAAGCTCGAGCGGTTCCTGCGCGAGGACGTGGACTCCGACAAGATCGACCGCGAGGGAGAGATTCCCGAGCCCGTCATCGACGGCCTCCGAAAACTCGGCGCGTTCGGCATCAAGATCCCGCGCGAGTACGGCGGCCTCGGCCTCTCGCAGCTCTCCTACATGAAGGCGATCGAGCTCGTGTCGTCGGTCGACGGCTCGCTCACCGCGCTGCTCTCCGCCCATCAATCGATCGGCGTGCCGCAGCCGCTGAAATTGTTCGGCAGCGAAGCCCAGAAAAAGAAATACTTCCCGCGCCTCGCCAAAGGGGCGATCTCCGCCTTCGCGCTCACTGAAGAAAGCGTCGGCTCCGATCCCGCAGCGATGGAAACCACCGCGATCCTCGACGACGACACCTGGGTCCTGAACGGCGAGAAGCTGTGGTGCACCAACGGCACCAAGGCCGAGCTGCTCGTGGTGATGGCGCGCACGCCGTCGAAGATGGTCAACGGCAAAGAGAAGAAGCAGATCACGGCGTTCATCGTCGAGACGGACTGGCCGGGCGTCGAAGTCGTGCACCGCTGCCACTTCATGGGACTGAAGGCGCTCTACAACGGCGTCATCCGGTTCACCAACGTGCGCGTGCCGAAGGAGAACGTCCTGTGGGGCGAGGGCAAGGGGTTGAAGCTCGCCCTGATCACGCTCAACACCGGCCGGCTCACGCTGCCCATCTCGTCAGTCGCGGCCGGCAAGCGCTGTCTCGAAGTCTCGCGGCGCTGGGCGGCGGAGCGCGTACAGTGGGGCCGGCCGATCGGCCAGCACGACGCGATCGCGCAGAAGATCGGCTCGATGGCCGCCAACACGCTCGCGATGCAGGCCGTCGCCGAGCTGTGCGGCGCGATGGCGGAGCGCGGCGGCTACGACATCCGGCTCGAGGCCGCGATCGCCAAGCTGTACAACTCCGAAGCCGGCTGGCGCATCATCGACGACACCGTTCAGATCCGCGGCGGCCGCGGCTACGAGACCGCCGATTCGCTGCGCGCGCGCGGCGAGACGCCGGTGCCGGTCGAGCGCATCATGCGCGACTTCCGCATCAATCTGATCTTCGAGGGCTCCTCGGAAATCATGCATCTGTTCATCGCGCGCGAGGCCGTGGACAAACACCTGCAGGTCGCGGGCGACGTCGTCATGCCCGGCAAGACGGCGAAGCAGCGCCTGGCCGGGCTCGTCCGCTCCGCGGGCTTCTACGGCTGGTGGTATCCGTCGCGCTGGATCGGCTGGAGTCTGTGGCCGCGCTACGCCGAATTCGGCCGGCTCGCCAAACACGTGCGGTTCGTGGAGCGGAGCTGCCGCCGCCTGGCGCGCAGCGTGTTCCACTCGATGATCCGGTTCGGGCCCAAGCTCGAGCTGCGGCAGTCGGTGCTGTTCCGCCTGGTGGACGTCGCGGGCGAGCTGTTCGCCATGGCGGCGACGTGCTCGCGCGCGCAGCGACTGTATGAGCGCGACCGGACGACGGGCGAGCGGGCGGTGAAGCTCGCCGATTTATTCTGCCGACAGGCACGGCGGCGTGTGCGGTCGAAATTCAACGGACTGCGTCGTAACGAGGATGTGCCGACGTACAAGTTTGCACAGGAGATTCTGGCTGGAGAACATCGCTGGCTGGAACGGGATATTGTGGAGCTGGCTGAGTAGGTCGGATCGGCGGATCGCCGGATGGGCGGATCGCTTGGTGTTGTTTCTGATCCTACCTGTGCTATGGCTTGACGCTACTCACATACCGCATCACGGCCCAGTTTCCAAACCACGAACGATACGGTCTCGTATCCCAAATGCGTCGAGCAGCCTTTTCCACGGCCGCGAACATTGCCGAGGGGGCTGCCAAACGCGGACGCGCCGAGTTTCGCCGATTTCTCGACATGAGTTTGGGATCGCTTTCTGAGTTGTCCGTGGCGATTCGTCTCGCGAAGGACCTTTCATACATCGATACGAAACAGGGAGAGGAGATCAGCGAGGCATGCGCACGAGCTGGAAAGGTGACGATGGGACTCTATAAGGCGATCCAGTCAACCATCCGGCGATCCGCCGATCCGCCCATCCGTCGTTAGGCGGCCTGATGTGCAATCATGATACTCTTCAAACGTTCAGGCGCATCCGCACCGGCATCGCCGTAGGGCGACGGATGGCCTTCCTGTTCCATGACCACACTCGGGCAAACCAGGGTATACTGTCGGCCGCGAATCCGGTCGGCGGCAGGTTGGGCCGCCACCGGCGTCGCGATTACCACCTCGCGCGCCCCTAACCCCTCCGCCGCCTTCGCGGCAGCCAGCGCCTTCCACGGATAGACGATCTGGCCGTCGACGATGATCGCGGTCCGCCCCTGCAGGCTTTTCACCGGCCGCTGCGTCCGGTACAGCACGAGATCCTGCTTTACGCGGGCGCGGGACTCATCGATCGCGGCCTGCAGTTTCTCGAGGAGATTCATCCCCGGCTGAAAATCGGGATCCATCTCGGC
>WNFK01206048.1_pt2 | contig 21595 bp, 13 predicted proteins | sample 5400281 | NCBI WGS metagenome assembly WNFK01 (sample SAMN13153350, study PRJNA577476) | soil metagenome | isolation source: 20 cm soil on Douglas fir-dominated hillslope | place: USA:California | collected 2013-09-17
AGCGCCCGACGCAACATTCGTCGCGCCGCGAAGCTCGGGCTCGTGGCCCGGATCGAGGACGACGAAGCGATCGTGGCCGAGCACTACGCGCAGCTCGAGGAAGTGTTCGTGCGCGGCGGCAACACCGTCTCGTTCGGGCCGGAGCGCGCGCACGAGTTCTTCCGCCATATGCGCGCCGCCGGCAAGCTGCTGGCGGTGTCCGTGTATTTGCCCGAGGGCGAGAACATCGCCACAGGGTTGTTCACGGTCGACGACCGCGAGCTGCTGCTGTGGTCGTGGGCCCACCGGACCGCGCACCGCTGGTTCCGGCCGACCGAATTGCTCACGTGGACCGTCATGACACGGGCGATGGCCGCCGGGTGCGAGACCTTGGACTTCATGGGGCTCGGCGACTTCAAGACGAAATTCGGGGCCGAGCTCGACGTCACGAAATACCGCTGGGTGCGCAGCCGCTACCGCTGGCTCGCCCGGGCGCGCGACTTCGCCGAGCGCGGCTACCGCTGGCAACAGTCCGTGCGCGGGCGCATCGCCCGCATCCGGATGTTCGGCTGGCGCCCGCCCGCCGACGAAGCCGTGCGCGCGGAGAGCCCGGCATGACCACCCACTGCACCGGAAGGGCAGACTAGTATGTGTGGCATCACCGGCCTCCTGAGCCTGCAGGGGGCTCCGATCGACCCGACGGTCCTTCAGCGCATGACCGACCGCCAGGCCCACCGCGGGCCCGACGGCGAAGGGTTCCTGCTCGGCTGGGAAGCGGGGAGCGGGTTCGCGCACAAACTGGTGCCGCACACCAGGCAGTGGGACGGGCGTGCCCCGGTGCGCATGGCGCTCGGTCACCGCCGCCTCGCCATCCTCGACCTCTCCGACCGCGGCTTGCAGCCGATGTCCGCCGGCGAGGGCAAGTGCTGGATCGTGTTCAACGGCGAGATCTACAACCACCGCGAGCTGCGCACCGAGCTGGAGGGACGCGGCTACGCCTTCGGGACGCGCACCGATACCGAGGTGCTGCTGCAGGCATATCGGGAGTGGGGCGAGGATTGTCTCGCGCGGCTCCAGGGGATGTATGCCTTCGCCATCTGGGACGGCGCCAGCCGCCGGCTGTTCGCCGCGCGCGATCGCCTCGGCATCAAGCCATTCTACTACGCGACGCCGGGAGGCGTCTTCGCCTTCGCGTCCGAGATGAAGGCCCTGCTCGCATGCCCGGGCCTCGACACCACGCCGGACGACGAGGCGGTCGTGGGGTTCCTCATCCACGCCAACTGCGACTATGGCGCGCGGACGCTGCTGCGGTCGGTGAAAGCGCTGCCGCCCGGGCACTGCCTCACGGTGCATGCCGCCACGGGGCAGATCGACGTCCGCGGCTACTGGCAGCTCACGCCGGAGCACGCCAACGGCGTCCGCGATAGCGTGCGACTCGACGGGCTGCGGACCCTGCTGACGAGCACCATGCAATCGCACCTCGTCAGCGATGTCCGCGCGGGCAGCTGTCTCAGTGGCGGCATCGATTCGTCGACGGTTGTCTCCCTGATCGGCAAGATCTGGCGCGAGCAGCCCGATCAGGCAACGGCGCTCGGGGACCGCTTCCTCACCTTCACGTCGTGCTGGAAGTACCCGGAGCTCGACGAGCGGACCTACGCGGACACGGTGGCGCGCTCCGCCGGCGCCGAATCGCACCTGGTGTTCCCGTCGGCCGAGGATTTCTGGGAGACGTTTCCAAAAATGGCGTGGCACCAGGACATGCCATTCGCCTCGTTGAGCTATTACGCGCAGTGGTCGGTCATGCGCACCGCTCGGGACGCCGGCGTCAAGGTTCTGTTGGACGGTCAGGGGGGCGACGAAGTCTTCGGCGGCTACGCGAAGTTTCGCTATGCCTATCTCGCCTCGTTGCTGCGATCCGGACGACTGCTACGCTTCGCGCGCGAGGCCGGGGCGATGTTGACGCAGGGCGACCTCTACTACGTGCTCAACCTGCGGCGCGGGTATCGCTACCTGCCGCCGCGCCTGCGCCGTCTGCTCGGCGCCGACTCGCTGCTCGAGGGAGTCCTCCGGGCAGACTGGGACCGCGCGCTGGCGGGCGAGAGCACGCCGGCGACGCGGTGGTGGCGTTACGCGCGGGCCGGCGGGACGGGTCACACGGGGACCAGCGTGATGCAGCGCATCCAGGTGGACGACATCATGATGGACACGCTGCCGTTACTGCTCCGCATGGAAGATCGCTCGTCCATGGCGTTTTCTCTCGAGGCGCGCGTTCCGCTCCTCGATCACCGGCTCGTCGAGTACGGCATTTCGCTGCCCGACCACCTGAAGGTGCATCACGGCTGGAGCAAATTCGCCATCCGCGAGGCAATGCGGGGCGTGCTCCCCGACGCCGTGCGGCAGCGCACGAGCAAGCTCGGCTTCGCGGCGCCCGACCGGCGCTGGCTGGCGCACGACCTGCGGCCGCAAGTGACGACGCTGATCGAGGATTCACTGCGCTGCGAGCGGTACGTCGACGTCGCGGCGCTGCGCCGCTGGTATGCCTCACCCCAGGCCGCCGGAGCGTCTGAAGAAGCCTACCTCGGTCTGTTTCGGATCCTGGCCCTGGAGATGTGGATGCGCGCGTTCGACCTGCGGTAAGAGCGTCGCCCTAGTGGAACGCGCCGGCGCCGCAGCCGGAGCGCGCCGCGCCGTCGTAGTCGGTGGACGGGCACCACCGCGCCACACCCGCGCTCCGTGCCGGACTCCCGGATTGCAGGTGGAAGTCGAGCGCACCGGCGTTCACCAAGAGTGGGTCGGTATCGGAGAGGTTGCCGGGCGTGACGAGGTCCGAGCCGCCGACCTGGAGCGCGGTCGTGGACACATTCCCCGTGACGGTCGCCCCACTCCCCGCTCCGTCGAACCACACGCCCGCCGTCGCCGGCTGATAAAAGATGTTGTTCGCGATCACCAGGTTCGTGGTCGCGGTCGCGATGATGATTTGCGCATCGCGATTCGGGTTCGCGCCGATGAACGTGTTGTTCATAATGAACAGGCCGTGCACCACTTCCCCGCCGCCGTCATAGCGCTGGATCGCCCAGCCGTGCGTGAGGTTGAAGAACACGTTGTTGACGATGAACACGTTCGTCCCGATGCCGTTATAGATCCCGTGGTCGTGATTCTGCCAGTTGCCGTTGGGTTGGACACACCCGTTCTCACCGGGCGAGAAACGCCCCACGTCGTGGATCCAGTTGCCCGCGATCACCAGACCCGACGCATAGGCATCGATGCCGACGATCCCGCCGGTGCCACTTGTGCAGGCGCGGCCGACGTCGTGCACGTTGTTGCCGATGACCACCTGATCGTGCCCGACATCGGTGTCGATACCGTAGCGGCCCGTGTTCCGGACCTCGAACCCCTCGACCCACACGAACCCGCCCGGGATCGCGATGCCGGTCGTGGAGGCGTTGTTATTGCCGTCGATGATCGCCCCCCAGCGGGTCGCGGCGCGGAACACGATCCGGTTCGCCTCGGTCCCGTTGCGGTTGATGTAGACGACCGTCGAACCCCCCGTGTATACGCCATTCTCCACCAAAACGCCGTCACCTGCGTTTACGATGTCGGCGGCATGCTGGATGGTGAGGAACGGTGCGGCGGCGGTGCCCGGGTTCGCGTCGTTCCCGGTGGTGGCCACGTGATAGCACACACCAGCGCCGGTATTCCCGCACCCGGGCGGCGGCGGCAGCGGCAGCAACGGCGGACCGACGGCGTCCTGGACCCGCGCACATGTGCAGGTGACGAGAACGCCCGCGACCAGCAACAGCAGCGGGAACGTGGTGAGCCGCATGAGGGAGAAGAGACGCGCAAAAACGGGCGGTGTCAATATCGGGACAGCGACGCGACGCCACGGCGGACTCATCTCCGCCGTGACGCCCTAGCCCCGCGTCAGTTCTGGTATGCCCCCGCGCTACAGGCACCCGACCGCGCCACGCCGTCGAAGTCGACCGACGGGCACCATGCCGCCGCGCCCAGACCGCGCGCCGGACTCCCAGCCGTCAGGTGGAAGTTGAACCCCGTCGCGTTCACGAAGAGCGGATCGGTGTTCTGCATGTTGCCGCTCATCGTCAGGCCCGAGCCGCCGGTTTGTACCGAGTTCGTGGACACGTTCCCCACCAGCGTGCCCCCGTTGGACCCGTCGAACCACACCCCGGCCGTGGTGGGCTGGTAGAACAAGTTGTTCGCGACCACCACGTTGTTCGTCGGAGTCGCGATGATGATTTGCGCATCGCGATTCGGGTTCGGGAAGCCGAACGTGTTGTTCACGATGGTCAGCCCGGTCGTGACGGAGCCGGCGCCGTTGTAGCGCTGGATCGCCCAACCGCGCGTGAAGTTGTAGAACACGTTGTTGCGAACCACGACGTTGTTGCCAACGCCGTTGTAAATGCCGTGATCGTGATTCTGCCAGTTGGCGTTGGGCTCGACGCAGCCCTGTTCGCCCGGGCCGAGCCGCCCGATATCGTGAATCACGTTGCGCTCGATGGTCAGGTTGTCCGAGTAGGCGGACACGCCCACGATCCCGCCCGTGGTGCCGGTACAGATGTGCCCCACGTCGTGCAGGTGATTCTGCGACAGGATGACGTCGTGGTTCCCGGCGATGTCCTCCCGGCCGCCGTAGGTCTCCATCGCGTAGCGGCTCGTATAGCGCACCTCAAAGCCCTCCACGCGGATGTAGTTCCCGTTGATCTCGAACCCGGTGGTCGAGCTGTTGTCTTGCCCGTCGATGATCGCGCCCCAGCGGTTGGCGGCCCGGAACACGAGCCACGCGGCCGCGGTGCCGCTGCGGCTGATCGTCACGATAGTCGCCCCTCCCGTGTAGACCCCGTCGCGCACGATGACCGTGTCCCCGGGGTTCGCCACGTCGGCGGCATGCTGGATCGTCTGCCAGGGGGCGGTGCTCGTTCCCGGGTTCGCGTCGTTGCCGGTCACTGCCACATAGCGGCACGCGGTCGTGCAGCCGGTGGGCGGCGGGAGCGTCGTCACCGTGACGGAGGCGGTGCCGCTCTGCCCCTCGCTCGTCGCCGTGATCGTGGTCGAGCCAGCCAGGACTCCTGTTACCAGCCCGGTTGCCGACACGGTGTCCACCGCGGCGTTACTCGTCGCCCACGTCACCGTCCGGCCCACCAGCGGATTCCCCGCGGAGTCCCTCGGCGTCGCCGTGAGCTGGACCGTCTGGCCCACTTGCTCACCTGCCGAGGCCGGGCTCACCGTCACCGTCGCCACCGGGACTCCCGGCGCGACCGCGACCGTGGTCGTTCCGCTCACCTGGTTCGAGCGCGCGCCGTACACCGCGTTCTGTTGCATCGTCCCTCGGAACGCGACGAGCTGGAACGTGTAGGTGGTGCCGGGCTCGAGACCCAGCACGCTACAGTCCCGCTTCGCGCCGATCGCCGCACCCGCCATCGGGGTCGCGCACGTCCCGCGCGTTACGCTGGTCCCCGCTGCCCACGAGAAGGTGCCGGTCGCGTCGCGCACGTCGTAGCTCGCCGGCTGCCCTAGGCCGTCGGTGACTTCAGTGAACGTCAGCGTCACGCCGCTGTCGCTCGTCGCGCTTACCGCGAGATCGGTCACTTGGCCCGGCTTGATGTGGGTCCCGACTCTACGAAATTCGACAGGTGACTGCGAGGGGTCTGTAATCGGATGTTCGCAGGCGAACACCGCGGCGAGCGAGAGACTGAGTAAAACCCATCGTGTTCGAGACAGGCGATGGAACAACTTGAATGCGAATGGCATAGTGTTGCACTCCTTCAACAATTGGTTTTAGGACGCAAAAAGGGCCGCCAGTTGTGTAACTCGGCCTAGCGGCCCGGTCACAACCCATTTCTTCGCTTCTGTTTTTTTACCGATTCAGCTCAGATCAGCACACCACTTTTGCGCGTCAGGTGAAAGCGAATAGCATTGTGTTGCACTCCTCCCACAGTGGGTTTTAGGTACGTAAAAAGGGCCGCCAGTTGTGTAACTCGGCCTGGCGGCCCGGTCACAACCCGCTTGTCGATTCTGTTTTTTTGCCGATTCAGCTCCAGATCAGCTTTTGCCGATTCAGCTCAGATCAGCGTACTACTTTTCTGCTCCTCTAGTTCTGGTACGCCCCCGCGCTGCAGGCACCCGACCGCGCCACGCCGTCGAAGTCGACCGACGGGCACCACACTGCCACGCCCAACCCGCGCGCCGGACTCCCAGCCGTCAGGTGGAAGTTGAACCCCGTCGCATTCACGAAGAGCGGATCGGTGTTCGGCATATTCCCGCTCATGGTGAGGCCCGTGCCGAGGGTTTGGACCGCGTCGGTGGAGACATTGCCCACCAGCGTCGCCCCGTTCCCGGCCCCATCGAACCACACTCCTGCCGTCGTGGGCTGGTAGAAGATGTTGTTCGCGACGACGATGTTGTTCGTCGTGGTCGCGATGATGATCTGCGCGTCGCGCCACGGGTTCGGGAAGCCGAACGTGTTGTTCACGATGGTCAGGCCGGTGGTAACGGAGCCCGCACCGTTGTAGCGCTGGATCGCCCAGCCGTGCGTGAAGTTGTAGAACACGTTGTTGCGAATCACGACGTTGTTGCCCACGCCGTTGTACACACCGTGATCGTGGTTCTGCCAGTTGGCGTTGGGTTCGACGCAGCCCTGCTCGCCCGGGCCGAGCCGGCCGATATCGTGGATCACGTTGCGATCGATGAGCAGATTGTCGGAGTAGGCCGACACGCCCACGATCCCGCCCGTGCTCCCCGTGCAGATGTGCCCGACGTCGTGGAGATGATTCTGGACCAGGGTGATGTCGTGGTTCCCGGCAATATCCTCCCGGCCGCCGTAGGTCTCCATTGCGTAGCGGCTGGTGTTGCGCACCTCAAAGCCCTCCACGCGGATGTAATTCCCGTTGATCTCGAACCCGGTGGTCGAGCTGTTGTTTTGCCCGTCGATGATCGCGCCCCAGCGATTGGCGGCGCGGAACACCATCCAGGCCGCCGCGGTGCCGCTGCGCGTGATGAGCACGACGTTGGCACCGCCGGTGTAGACGCCGTCATTCACGATGACGGTGTCGCCGGCGTTCATGACGTCCGCGGCATGCTGAATTGTGCGCCACGGCGCGGTCTTCGTCCCCGCGTTTGCGTCGTTGCCGGTCACCGCCACATAGCGGCACGCGGCAGCACAGCCCGCTGTGGCCACCGCAACAGAGACGGCGGAGCTGCCGCTCTGCCCCTCGCTCGTCGCGGTGATCGTCGCCGTACCGACCACGAGCCCGGTGACGAGCCCGCCGGTCGAGACGGTGGCCACCGCAGCGTTACTCGTCGCCCACGTCACGACCCGCCCGGTCAGCACGTTGCCGCCGGCATCCTTCGGGGTCGCGGTGAGCTGGACCGGCTGCCCGGCCCCCACACTCGCGGACGCTGGGCTCACGGTCACCGTGGCGACCGGAGCGGCGGTCACCGTGACGCTGGCCGTCCCGCTCTTCCCCTCGCTCGTGGCCGTGACTGTCGCCGACCCTGCCGCCTTCGCGGTGACCAACCCGCTCGCGCTGACAGTCGCAACGGTCGTGTTACCGCTCGCCCACGTGATCGTCCGACCCGTCAGCACGTTGCCGGCCGAGTCTTTTGTCGTAACTGACAGCTGCGCGGTTTGCCCGCCGACCAGGCTGGTCGATGCCGGGCTCACGGTCACTGAAGCCACTGGCACAGCTGTGACGGTAACCGAAGCTGTTCCGCTCTTCCCTTCGCTCGTCGCGGTAATCGTGCTGGTGCCTGCCGCGACGCTCGTCACGAGACCGCTGGCCGACACGGTCGCGACCGCGGGCACACTACTCGCCCAGGTCACGACGCGGCCCGTCAGCACGTTGCCCACCGAGTCCTTCGTCGTCGCGCTGAGCTGCACCGAGCTGCCAATCCGGATGCTTGGCGCGACCGGGCTGACGGCCACAGAGGCCACCGGCGCTGGAGGCGGCGGTGGGGGCGGCGGCGGCGGCGGCGGCGGCGGCGGTGGTGGTGGTGGCGGTGGCGGCGGCGGCGGCGGCGGTGGCGGCGGTGGCGGCGGTGGCGGCGGTGGCGTCGTCGTAACCGTTACGGCGGCCGTGTCCGCTAGCGATCCTCCCCGCTGGTCAGCAATGACGAGGTAGTTCCCCCCGCTCTGCGGAGCCGAATACATGCCGCTCCCCGAGACCGAACCGCCCGTCGCCGCATACGCGACGTTGACACTGACACTGTCACCGCTGTTCCGACGGCCGTAGACAGCGAACACCTGGCTACCGCCCGCGGGTACCGTGGTGCTCTTGGGGCGGATGAAGATCTGGATCACACGTTTCTTCTTGACGTTCGCCGAGCCGCTCACCGTGGAGTTGGTGAGGGTCGCTGTCACAACCACGTCGGCGGTCGACGTGTCGGCCGTGTACAAGCCGCCGGATGTGATGAGGCCTGCCGACGCGGTCCAGCGCACCGACACCGGCACACTGTCGCCGACCTGGGTGCGGCCATAGACGCCAAACTGGTAGCTTTGCGAAGGATCGAGCATCGTGCTGTCGGGAGAGACAACTACCCGCGTGACCGGATCGTTCACGCCGGTGCTCGACCGCGGCCGCAGGTCGCAGGCCGCGACCGCGGTGAGAAGCGTCAGTATGCAGAGCAACGGCGTGCGAGATCGCATAAAAAACCCTCGCGAAGAGGTTCGGCGGCTCGACTGGCATGGCACGCGAACGGCGTGCGGTAGCCTCGGGGCTTTGCGTCGCCGGCTTTCGCCGGGTTTGCCTTTGTCGCGCTCCCCTCGAGGGGGGTGCGATCCTGCCGTAAATGGAAAAGGCCGCCAGGTAACTCGAGGGCGTCTCGAGTCGCTGGCGGCCGGGCTGACATGGCGACCGACTGGTCGCCGAAGTCCCCTTAGCTCTGCGTCACCGCCTTTCGGCGGTTTTGCTCTGAGCAGCGGTGCAGCCTGCTAGTCAACGGCGCTAGTATGCACCAACTGTTTTCCCTGCGAAGTGACTTACCGCACGGCATCGCCGGTAGCGTGTCTGCCCAGAGTTTTGGTAACCCACATCACTGGGGTGGTAGCCACGACGCGTCCCCCCATGACTCGAATGTGTGGCGAATAGCTGTCATTCGTGCTGTGAGGCGTTCAGCGGCGTGCACGGCCTCGGGGCACAGAATGTGAGTGTTCGCATCTCACCCTTGGTGCCCCAGGAGGCGCTTTCTCCATGATTCGGACACAGTTGAGATCCCGATACTTCGCGCTTGCAGCAGTCTCGCTCCTTGTGGCCTGTGGTGGCTCGGTCGATCCGGGTCAGGGTCACGGCACGCTCCTCGTGCGAGCGGACGTCTCCGGCTCGTCGGTCGCGACCTTGGTCGCGGAAGTCACCGCCCCGGACATTCCCGCGGCCTTGATTTTCAATATCCCCATCTCGGCCGGCGTCGCGTCGGGCACCGTCACCGTCCCGGCGGGCTCCTACCGAACCGTCACCCTGCGGGCCTACGACGCGGGGGGCATCCTGACCCACAGCGGCTCGGCGACGCTCAGCGTTCAGTCCGGAACCAACGCGACCGTCGCGATTACCCTCACTCCGCTAACGGGTGACCAGGCGATCGTCGTGACGTTGGGAAGCTTCACCATTACCGTGACGCCGTCCTCGCCTACCGTGGCGATCGGCGGGACCGTACAGCTCGCCGTCGCGATCACCGACTGGAATGGGGCTCCGACCACCGGAACCGTCAGTTGGGCGACCCAAAACCCCGGCATCGTCACCGTGGATGCTACCGGCCTCGTCACCGGGGCGGGCGCAGGCTCCGCGAAGGTTGGGGCAACGTTCCACGGGGCGACTGGGACCGCGACTGTCGTCGTCACCCCGTAATCACGAGCGCGATCGCAGACCGCTGAGGCCTCGCCTCGTGATCGGTACCAGACGACTCTGGCTGGGGCTCGCCCTGGTATCCACGCTCGGGCTCGCGTCCTGCGTGAGCGAACCCACGGACAGTGGGCGCCGGCCGCCCGAGGCCAGGCTTCTGCTCAGGGCCGACCTGTCCGGTACGGCGGTCGCGACCCTGGTCGCGGAAGTCACCGCGCCGGACATTCCCACGGCTCTGATTTTCAATATTCCCGTTGCGAGCGGCGTCGCGTCAGGCACTATCGCCCTCCCGGCGGGCTCCAATCGTACCATTGCCATCCGGGCCTACGACGCAGGGGGGGTCGAAACACACAGTGGCTCCATCACCGCCAGCCTCCAGCCCGGTGCGAATCCGACCATCGCGATTGTCCTGACGCCGCTCGCGGGCGACGTGCCGATCCAGGTGACATTGGGAAGCTTTGCCGTGATCGTCACGCCGGCGACCCACTCGCTCCTCATCGGAGATACCCTCACCCTGACGGCCACGATTCTCGACGCCAACGACACGCCGGTGCCGGGACAGGTGGTCTGGGGCGCCCTGAGCCCCCGCGCCGCCAGCGTGGTGAGCACCGGTACCCAGACGGCACGCGTCACCGCGATCCGCCCTGGTCAGACCACGGTCGTGGCGACGTATGGCGGTACTGCCGGCCCCGCCGCCGTCGCTGTGCTGGGATGGTTCGCTGCGCCGGCTGGGTCGAGCACCGGAGACGGCTCGAGCCGACCGTGGGACCTCCAAACCGCGCTGCACGGCGGGAACGGCAGCGTCCAGCCCGGCGACACGGTCTGGCTGCGCGGTGGCACCTACACGAGCGCCAGTCCGCTCACCAGCACCCTCGTCGGCACGCCGTCCGCTCCCGTCGTGGTGCGCCAGTACCCGGGAGAGCGGGCCATCCTGGACGCGAGGGGAGCGACTTCCGCCACGAATCGCGGCGATTTCCTCACCGTGGCCGGAAACTACTCGACCTTCTGGGGCTTCGAGGTCATGGACTCGGACCTGGTTCGGACCACGGACACGCGTCCAAACCTGATCGTCGCCAACGCGTCGCACCTGAAATTCATCAACCTGATCGTGCACGACGGCGGGATCGGCTTTTACACGTTCTCGGCGCCGGTGGATATCGAGATCTACGGTTGCGTGGCCTATAACAACGGCTGGCAGGAATCCGTCTTCGGCAACGGCCACGGCATCTACGCCAAGAGCACATCGGGCCCGGTGTACCTGCGGGACAACATCCTCTTCAACCAGTTCGGCTACGGCATCCACATCTACACGATTGCCGGGCCGGACGGGCTCACCAACCTCCACGCCGAAGGGAACGTGTCGTTCAACAACGGGGCCGTAACGGCCGACCCGGCGAACTCGCCGAGCGCGAACATCCTGTTCGGCGGCAGCATGCCGGTCCGGAACGGCACGCTCGTCGACAACATGACGTACTTCTCGCCTAACGTCGGCGTACACAACCTGCTGATCGGCTTTGGCGTAACGGTCAACCAGGACCTCACGGTACGGAGCAACTACGCGGTGGGGGGCAAGTTGCTGCTCGATGTGGGCTGGTGGCAGTCGCTCACGATGACGGACAACTCCCTGTTCGGGTCGATCAGCGACATGATCTGGCTGCGGGACTCCACCGTGTCGGGGTTCCAGCTGGCCAATAACCGCTACTACCGCGACTCGAGCGCGGAGGCGTGGGGCTACATCAACACCGACTACGGTTTCGCCGGCTGGCAGCAGGCGAGCGGCATGGGCGCGACCGACCGGGCGGTGATCAGCGATCCGGCCGAGCCGAAGGTGTTCCTGCGACCCAACCGCTACGAGCCCGGGCGGGCGAACCTGATCATTTATGACTGGACTCGTCAGGTCACCGTGCCGGTGGATCTGAGCGGGATCGTGCGGGTGGGGGACCACTACGACGTCCGTAACGTGCAGGACTTCTTCGGAGCGCCGGTGTCGAGCGGCACGTACGCGGGCGGCCCCGTGGATGTGCCGATGGCGGGCGTGACCCCCGTCGCTCCTATCGGCGGCTCGCCCACCCCGCCTCCCCAGACTGGACCGGACTTCGGGGTATTCGTCGTCACGAGCACGCCGCCGTAAGAGGCCGCGCGGCAGTGTGTCGACGTGTTTCAAAGACCTGCCAGTCTTGACCGTGGTCCGGAACATCTGGCTCGCCGCGGGAGGCGGGTCGCACGTCGTAAGTGACGGCGGGCCAACGCGCTACCGTTCGCGCGTCTGCGGCACTCGGCTTGCCTCATAACCTGCCTGACTAGGGCCCTAGCCCCTCACTCAAGCTGTACGTGCCATGTCCCGAGCGATGCCCGGGACTCACCACCCTGGACGGAACATGAGATCTGGATCTCACCGCGTTGCGTACGCTGCTCGGGCTCTTGCCCTGCTGCTCCTCACGACGTGCAGCGACAACGCTGGCCCCTCGTTTACGTCCTCGCCGGCAGCACCCCCCCCACCTCAAATCGCTGCGGACATCACGCCTGGATCTCCGGCAACGCTCATTGGCGCCGGCGACATCGCGCGTTGTGACCGCACCAACGACGAGGCGACCGGGCTGCTGCTCGATAACTACCCGGGCGCGACGGTGTTTACCGCCGGCGACAACACCAATGGGAACGCGACGCTCACAAACTTCAACAACTGCTACGGGCCATCCTGGGGACGCAACAAGGCGCGCACCCGGCCCGCGGTCGGGAACAACGACTACAAGACAGCGAACGCGGCCGGCTTCAACCAGTACTTTGGCGCCGCCGGTGGCGACCTCGGGAAGTACTACTACAGCTACGACCTTGGCGCGTGGCACGTCATGGTGCTGAACGACCAAATCGCCATGACCGTTGGCTCTCCGCAGGAGCTGTGGCTGCGCGCCGAGCTGGCGGCGAACACGAAGAAGTGCACGCTCGCCTACTGGCATCGCCCCCGGTTCAGCTCGACCGGCACCAACAACCTGGCGGCAGTCAAGCCGCTGTGGGACGCGCTCTACGCGTACAACGCCGACGTCGTGGTGAACGCGAACTACACGGTCTACGAGCGGTTCGCCCCGCAATCGCCGACCGCCGTCGCGGATCCCCTCGGCATCCGCGAGTTCATCGTCGGCACCGGCGGCCTGAATCTGCAGAACCCGGGCGGCGCGCGCCCGAACAGCCAGGTGCGCAACGGCACGACCTACGGCGTCCTGAAGTTCGTGCTCGACACGGCGGGCTACGCGTGGGAGTTCGTTCCCATCGCCGGTGCGACATTCACCGATGCCGGGTCCACCGCGTGCCACACCAGAATCGCCGTCGCTTCGGTCGACGTGACCCCCACCACCGCCAGTATCTCCACGGGCACAACCGTCCAGCTCACCGCAACGCCGAAAGACGCAGCCGGCAATCCGCTCACCGGACGAACCGTGACATGGACGACGAGCAACGCGACCATCGCAACGGTCGACGTGAACGGCATCGTCACGGCCAAGGCCGCAGGTGGCCCGATCGCGATCACGGCCACCAGCGAAGGTAAAAGCGGAACATCCGCCGTGACGATCACGCCGGCTCCCGTCGACTCGGTGGCCGTGACCCCGGCGCCCGCGAGTGTGGCCGTCGGCATCACGCTGCAGCTCACCGCCACGCTGAAGGACGCGAACGGCAACACGCTCACGGGTCGCACCGTGACGTGGGGCACGAGCGACGCGACCCTCGCAACAGTTGACGCGAACGGTCTCGTCACCGGCAAGAGCGTGGGTGGACCCGTTGTCATCACGGCGACGAGCGAAGGCAAGAGCGGGACGTCGAGCCTGACCGTCACGCCGGCACCCGTCGCCTCAGTGGACGTGACGCCGACTCCGGCCAGTGTGATCGTCGGCACAACGCTGCAGCTCACGGCCACGCCGAAAGACGCGGCCGGGAACGCGCTCACGGGCCGCACCGTCACATGGGGGACGAGCAATGCGACCCTCGCAACAGTCGACGCGAACGGCCTCGTCACGGGCAACGCCGCGGGCGGTCCGGTCACCATTACCGCGACGAGCGAGGGGAAGAGCGGGAGCTCCGCGGTCACCGTGAACGCCGTCCCGGTTGCGACGGTCGATGTCAGCCCGGCAACGGGCACGATTGAAGTCGGCGCCACCATTCAGCTCACCGCCAGTCCGAAGGACGCGAACGGCAATCCCCTCACAGGGCGCATCGTCACGTGGACCACGAGCGACGCGACCTTGGCGACGGTGGACGCGAACGGCCTCGTCACCGGCAAAGCCGCCGGCGGTCCGGTTACCATGACTGCCACAAGCGAAGGCAAGACCGGCACAGCAGCCATCACGGTGATCCCCGTTCCCGTGGCCTCCGTCGACGTGACGCCGGCGACGGCAACGATCGCGGTGAATGCCACTGTGCAACTCACCGCGACCCCCAAGGACGCCAATGGCAATCCGCTCACGGGCCGCGCGGTGACGTGGGCGACAGCTGACGCAAGCATCGCCACCGTGGACGCGAACGGTCTCGTCACCGGCAAGGCCGTGGGTGGCCCGGTCACCATCACCGCGACGAGCGAAGGCAAGAGCGGCACATCAGCCATCACCGTCAGCGCGACGGTCATTCCGGTGGCGTCGGTCTCTGTCACGCCCGCTGCGCCGAGCATCCCGATCGGCGGAAACGTGCAGCTCACCGCCACTCCGAAGGACGCGAACGGCAATCCATTGTCCGGCCGCACGATCACGTGGCAAAGTGGCGCGTCAGGCACCGCAACCGTCGACGGCAGCGGACTGGTGCACGGGGTCGCAGCGGGATCCGCGACGATTACCGCCACGAGCGAGGGCAAGAGCGGCAGCGCGACCGTTTCGGTTACGCCGCCGCCGGTCGCCGCTGTGGCCGTGACGCCCAGTTCGGCCACGATCCCGGCGAACGGCACGATTCAGCTCACCGCCACACCGAAGGACGCCAACGGCAACGCGCTGAGCGGGCGGACCGTGACCTGGGCGAGCAGTGCGCCTTCCATAGCGGCCGTGAACGGCAGCGGATTCGTCGCGGGACTGGCCGCAGGCACGGCGACGATCAGCGCGACGAGTGAAGGCATCGTTGGCACGTCGGCCGTGACGGTACAGCCCGCGTCGGGTCCGGCCGTACTCGCCGGTGCGGGCGATATCGCGGACTGCTCGCGCGTGAGCCAGGAAGGGACGGCGCGTGTGCTCGACGGCATCGTCGGCCAGGTCGCTACGTTCGGCGACGGCGCCTACCCCGACGGATCGCTGACGGATTACATGAACTGCTTCGATCCGTCCTGGGGCCGCCACAAAGCGCGCACGCGGCCGGCGACCGGCAACCACGAATACAATCACGGCTCGTCGGCCGGCGCGCCGGGCTACTACGCCTATTGGGGCGCGGCCGCAGGTGACTCGGGGATCGGCTACTACAGCTACACCCTGGGCACGTGGCACATCGTGGTCATCAATTCGAGCCTCGACATGAGCGCGGGCTCGACGCAAGAGCAATGGCTGCGCGCCGATCTGGCGGCGCACCCGGCAACCTGTACGCTGGCCTACTGGCACCACCCGCGGTTCAGCTCAGGCGGGAACGGCAGCACGGTGGAGACGCAACCGATCTGGCAGGCGTTGTACGACTTCGGCGCCGAAGTGGTGCTCAACGGTCACGACCACGATTACGAGCGCTTTGCGCCGCAGACTCCGACCGGGGCGCTCGACAATACCAACGGCATCAGAGAGTTCGTCGTCGGCACCGGCGGCAACTCGCTCTATAGCTTCGATATCCCCCCGATCGCGAACAGCCAGATACGGAGCAACGTCAACTACGGAGTCATCAAGCTGACGCTGTGGCCCACGAGCTACGACTGGCAGTTCATCCCGGTGGCGGGCGGGACCTTTACCGACGCAGGAAGCGCGTCCTGCCATTCGGGGTCGCCCTTGCCGAACCAGGCGCCGGTCGCGAATCCCGGTGGCCCCTACAACTCCGAGGGCACCGTCGTCCTCGACGGCACCCAGTCGCGCGATCCGGACAACAACACGCCCATCACGTACGCATGGGACCTGGGCGACGGGACGACTGCGACCACCGCGACGGTCACGCACACCTATCCGTCCGATGGATCGTACGTGGTCACGTTGACGGTGCGGGATGCCAAGGGTCTGAGCAGTACTCCGGCGTCGACCAGCGTGAACATCAGCAACGTCCCACCGTCCGTAAACGCCGGACCCGACCAGTCGGTGGTCGGCGGGACCGCCCTCAACCTGCGCGCGACGTTTAGCGATCCGGGAACGACCGATAATCCGTGGTCCTACACCATCGCCTGGGGCGACGGCGTGACGGACGCCGGGAGCACGAATATCCAGGCGAATCCGATCACCGCGAGCCACTTGTATCCCGCTCCAGGGCGATACACGGCACGAGTGACGGTCACGGATAAAGATGGCGCCGTGGGCTCGGATGACATCGTGGTCAAGGTGCTCGACCCGGCGACGGTGCAGATCTTTTCGGGAGCCAGCAACATCGCGTCGTGCGGCACGGATGAGGACGAAGCGACCGCGCAGATCCTGGACGGGCTGCCCGGCACCGTGTTCGCGCTCGGCGACAACGTCAACCCGAGCGGCAGCGCGGCCAACTACACCAACTGCTACACGCCGACGTGGGGACGCCATAAGGCACGGACGCGCGCGGTCGTGGGAAACCATGAATACGACGTCGCCGGGGCCAACGCTTTCTATAATTACTTCAAGCCGACCGTGGGCGACTCGGCGAAGTACTACTACAGCTTCGACCTCGGTCCCTATTGGCACGTGATCGTGCTCAATAACACCGCGTCGGTCGCAAACGGCGCCGGCTCGGTCGAGGAGCAGTGGTTGAAGGCGGATCTCGCGGCGAACACGAAGCCGTGCACCATCGCCATGTTCCATTACCCGCTCTTCTTCTCGTCCGACGATCCGACATGGCACAGCGCGTCGGGCGTCCTGCCATTCTGGATTGATCTGTATAACGCAAACGCAGAGATTGTCCTGAACGGCCAGCAGTACGACTACGAGCGCTTTGCGCCACAAGACGCGGGCGCCAATCTGGACCCGGCGCGTGGTATTCGCTCGTTCAATCCCGGGACCGGTGGCTATGCGACGAGCATGCCCACCTCCATCGCGCCCAATACGGAAGCGGTCTCCGACGCGTATGGTGTCTTGAAGCTGACGCTCGGCCCGGACAGCTATATCTGGGACTTCATCCCGGCGCCCGGCTACACCTTCACCGACCACGGCTCCGGCAACTGCCACTGATTTCTGCCTGCCACAACGTCCCGGCCGCGCAGTTCGCGACCGGGACGTTGTGTTTTCCCGTGTTCCCCAACCCGACCGTTGCAGCGCTCACGACGCGCCATCCACGATCAGTTTCGTCACGAAAAATACCGCCGCACCAGCAAAGAATGCTGCGGGAAGCTTCCAGCCCTTCTTCCCCTGGAACTCGGGGACCAGGTTCGACGCAGCGACATAGATCGTCACCCCCGCCGAGAGCGCCAGGCCGTTCTGCACGAGAAACCCCATCTCCTCGGTCAGCACCACGCCCACGAGTGTCGCGACACCGAGCAGCGCCGCTGCGCCGACCGCGCGGCCGGTCGTTCGTCCGCCCGCCAGCATCAGGCTCGAGATCGTCACGCCCTCGGGGAGCTTGTGCAGAAAGATCGCGATGAAGACCATGATGCCGAGCTCGTGGCGCACGAGAAACGCACTCGCGATCGCGACGCCGTCGAAGAACGTGTGCAGCAGGAGTCCGACCAGCGCCGACGTGCCGGCGACGGAGCTGACCGGGTGGGTCTCTTCCCCGAAATGGAAATGCGGCGTCACGGTGTGCTGGGTGAGATGCACGGCGAGATAGCCGACCAGCACCAGGGCGGGCGCGACGGTGCCGCTGCGCGCCAGGGCCGCCGGCAGCAGCTCCACGATGGCCACGGAGAGCATGAACCCGGCGCCGAACGCGACCAGCAGCTCGATGACGCGCAGCTCGCGCACCGCCCGGCGTGTGACCGCGAGCGCGCCGAGCACGTTGCCCGCCGCCGCGACGAGAGCGTACAGCAGGGCCTTAGACACGAGAGAGCAGGTACTCCCTGGTGTTGCGCGCAGGATCCTCGAGCACTTCGTCCAGCAAGCGGGCGAGCGCCTCGCCGACGTCGGGACCTGGCCGCACACCGGCCGCGATCAGGTCGTCGCCCTTCACCGCGAGGTCCTTGAATCCAAGCGGCGGATTCTTGGCGCGAATGGCGGCGACGGACTTCGGGAGCGGGGAGCTGGGAGCGGGGAGCAGGGCAAGCAAATCATCCGCGTATTGCTCGACCGCCGAAAGCCAGCGCCGAATCGCCGCGAGATCCTTGGGATCGGGATATTTGTCCCGCCACTTTCCAATTGCCCGTCCGCGCTCGATGTCTTTGTTCGAGCATTTGAGACGCGTCAAGAGCGAGGCGGGATCCTTGGCGAGATAGGCCGTGATGAGCACCGGATCTCGCGGGAGCTTGTCTACCGCTCCCTGCTCCGTGCTCGCTCCCAGCTCCGGGAGCCAGATCCGCGTCGCCCCCACGTCCCGCCACAGCGTCACCAGTTTCGAGACCTTCTTCGCGGTTTGGATGCCCTTGAACCACTCATCGCGCACCCGTTCGGCCGACAGCTGCGCGAGACCCTGGATGTTCGCCTGGGCCGCCTCGAGCGTGCGCGGGTGAATGCGAAACTCAAACCGCGCGCTGAAGCGCAGCGCCCGCAGAATGCGCAGATAGTCTTCCTGAAAGCGCCAGTTGGGATCGCCGACCGACCGGATCAGCTTCTTGGCCAGATCCTGCTCGCCCTGAAACGGATCACGCCACTCGTGGCGGATCGGATGGTACGCGATCGCGTTGATGGTGAAATCGCGGCGTGCCAGATCGTCCATGAGCGACACCCCGAATTCCACCACCGCGTGCCGCCCGTCGGTCTGGATGTCCTTCCGAAACGTCGTGACTTCGTGCGCGTGGTTGGCGGCGTCGAGCACCGCGACGGTCCCGTGCTCGATGCCGACCGGCACGGTCCGTTTGAACGCCTTCTGCACCTCGGCCGGCGGCGCTGCCGTCGTCAGGTCGAAATCGTGATTGGGGACGCCGAGGAGATTGTCACGGATCGCCCCGCCCACACACCACGTCTCGAAGCCTGCGTCTTCGAGCTTCTTGGCGATCTTGAGGACTTCGGAGGGGATCGGGAGTTTCGCCGGAAACGTCATCCGCAGAGGACTGAGCCACCGTTCACGTTGAGGATCTCGCCCGTGATGTGCCGGGCCAGCGGCGAGCAGAGAAACAGGATCGGCCCGGCGATATCGTCCGCGCTGGCGACGCGCCGGAGCGGAATCGTTTTCTCGATCGCGGCGCGGCCGTCGCCCGAGTACGGCTTCGCCGACATCTCGGTGTCGACCCACCCCGGCGCAACACAGTTGACCGTGATCCTGGGCGCGAGCTCGACGGCGAGCGACTTGGTGATCGCGATGACGGCGCCCTTGGTGGCGGCGTAGTCGGTGTGAAACGCTTCCCCGCGCTGACCCGCCGTCGACGCGACCAGCACGATCGTGCCACCGTCACGCAGCTTGGGAATCGCCGCGCGAGTGACGTAGATGACGGCATCGAGGTTCGCGCGGCGCGTGGACTCCCACTGCTCGTCCGTCATCTTTGCCACGGGCACGTCGTCGGCCGGCCACACGCCGTGATTGATCACCAGAATGTCGAGGCCGCCAAGTGCTCGAATCGCCTCGGCGACCGCCTTGCTGGCGCCGATCGCCGTGCCGAGGTCGCCGCGCACCGCCGCCGTGACGTGTGCCGCCGGCGCCGGTTTGCGGCTCCGGTACCCCACGGCGACCGTGGCGCCGGCACGGGCGAGCAACACGGCGGTCGCATGCCCGATGCCCCGCCCTCCCCCCGTGACGAACGCACACTTGCCGGCGAGGTCGATCATCCCTTGAGCCGGTCCTCGACGAGATCGCAGATCACGTGCTCGATCGCGAGATGGATCTCCTGGATGCGCGCCGTGTCGGTCGACGGCACGATCAGGACGGCGTCCGCAAGGTCCTTGAGCGCTCCGCCGGTTTTGCCGAGCAGCGCCACGACGCCCACCCCGCGAGACTTGGCGGCCTGCGCGGCGCGAATCACGTTGGGACTCTCGCCGGACGTCGAGTGCAGCACGAGGAGATCGCCCGGCTCGGCCAGCGCTTCGACTTGCCGCGAGAACACCTCGTCGAACCCCATGTCGTTGGCGCACGCCGTCAGCAACGAGGTATCCGTGGTGAGCGCGACCGCGCGCATCGCGGGCCGATTGGTCTGATAGCGGACGACGTATTCGGTGGCAACGTGCTGCGCGTCAGCGGCGCTGCCGCCGTTGCCGGCGAAGAAGAGCGTGCCGCCGCCGCGCAGCGTCGTCTCGTAGCGCTCGGCGATGGCCGCAATCTCGCCGGCGTGCTCCGCGGCGACCTGCCCCGCGAGTGCCGCCAGGCCGCCCAGCGATTCCCGGATTCGCTCGAGACTCACCGCACGGCCTCGACAAAGGCCTCCAGCCCGCCCCCCCCCTGCGGCTGTTCCTCGACCACGGTGCCGATAACCACGAAATCGGCACCCGCCTGCCGCGCGGCACGCGCCTGCGCCGGCGTCCGAATCCCGCCGCCGACGAACAGCGGCCGCTGGGGCACCGCCGCGCGGCAGGCGCGAATGATCTCCGGCGGAACGGGCCGCTCGGCGCCGCTCCCCGCCTCGAGATAGACCGCCTGCATGCCGATCAGCTGGGCCGCCGTCGCATGCGCGGCCGCCAGCTCCGGCTTATCGGCGGGGAGCGGGCGCGTCTGGCTCACCGACTCGACGCTGGTCACCCGGCCCCCGTCGATCAGGATGTACGCGGTCGACAGCGTCGGCACCGGATGCTGCTGGAGATACGGCACCGCCCGTACATGCTCTTCTATCAGATACTGCGGGTTACGACCGGAGACGAGCGACAGGAACAGCACGAGATCCACCTGGTCGGTGAGCTGCATGGCGGACCCGGGGAACAGCGCGACCGGAATCCCCGGCGCATTTTCCCGCAGCGCGCGCGCCACCTCGTGCGTCTGGGCGGCGCCATCGAAGGAAGAGCCGATCAACAACCCGCGCACGCCGGCGGCCTTGGCCGCCCGGCCGATGCGCGCCGCTTCCGCGCCGCTGGTGCGAACCGGATCCACGAGGACGAGTAAACCCTGACCATCAAGTCTCATGTATCTCCTCCGCTTGGGCCTCGCAGGCGTAGGTGGCGAACGCGTCGGCGGCGAGCAGATCGAGCGCCAGCTCGCGGCCTCCGCCCGGCCGGGCGGCCACGCGGTCGAGCAGCTCGTGGCCAAGCTGCGCCAGGTGGGCCGGCAGGCCGAACGGCGTATCGTGGACGGCGCCGCGCAACCGGTCCCGCAGCGCGTCCGGCGGGGCCGGCCGCCGCGTGTCGAGCCAGGACAGGACCTGGTCGCGGGTCATCGCGCGAAGTCTCGCACGATGTCGGGTGTGCGGGCGCGAGCCTCGCTCAGCTTGGACGCATCCCCCACGCCCGCCGACGCAAAATGGGGGCGCCCGCCCCCTTTGCCGCCCGTCGCCTGGGCGATGGCGTTGGCGATGTCGCCCGCTTTCACGCCCTTGGAAACCAGGTCGTCCGTGACGGCCACGTGGATTCCGGCGCGCTCACCCTTCGTAAACAGCACCGAAATAGCGCGCTTATGCTTCGCGCGGAAGCCGTCCATGATCG
>WNFK01202209.1_pt1 | contig 21593 bp, 24 predicted proteins | sample 5400281 | NCBI WGS metagenome assembly WNFK01 (sample SAMN13153350, study PRJNA577476) | soil metagenome | isolation source: 20 cm soil on Douglas fir-dominated hillslope | place: USA:California | collected 2013-09-17
CTGTCATCAGGACAGCACCTTCCTCTACACTGAACCGCAGACGATTGCCGGTTTATGGTTTGCGCTCGAAGACTCGACGATCGAAAACGGTTGTCTCTGGGCCCTTCCTGCTGGACACAGATCAGGATTGAAATCGCGTTGGTTGCGGAGCGAGACAGGTGGAATGAAGTTTAATGTTTTTGATCCGACTCCCTGGCCGGAAGAGACACTGGTTCCGCTCGAGGTGAGCAAAGGTAGCTTGATAATTCTCAACGGGCAGCTGCCGCACAAGAGCCTTGCCAACCGCTCAAGCAAATCGCGCCACGCCTACACGCTGCATGTAATTAGCGCTGACTGTCAGTATCCGGAAGCGAACTGGCTCCAGCGTTCGCCGTCACTGCCGTTGCGCGGGTTTAAGTAAACAGACGAACGGGGGATTCGGGACGGAAAACCGCCCAAAACCTCAGTGAAATCGGCCTTTTTATTTGGATTGCCGGAGCAGACCGCGGAAGATTCCCTGAATCCGGACGTTGCCGGCAGGAACTCTAATCGACTCCATTTGGGGATTGGAGGGGCGCAATTCAACCTCGGCGCCATGTCTGTAAAGCCGTTTCAGCGTGGCGTAAGTTTCATCAACCAGGGCCATCACAATCTCGCCGTTGTGAGCTTCCGGACGATCCTCGATCAGGGCAATATCTCCGTCGCAGATGTGTTCGTCGATCATCGAGTCGCCCTTGATGCGCGCCGCGTAAACCTGCTCCGGTCTGACCCGGCCCAGCATGAAGCGCGGCACAGAGATCGTTTCGCCGCCATTAACAAGTTCTATTGGATGACCGGCAGCGATGTAGCCCGCTACCGGGATCTCGCAAAACAAATCGGAAGCAGGAAGCTCTTGTTGGTTAATTACAATCTGCGAAGAACTACCCTCGCGAATGATCGTAACCAAGCCAAGACGGACCAGCGCCTGAATATGTTTCGCCACAGTCGCGCGAGACTTGACTCCAAGATGTTTGGCGATTTGGGTGTAAGTAGGAATGTAACCGCGCCGCTCGAGAAAGCTGACGAGGTAGTCGAAGACTTCTTTCTGTCGCTGGGTACGTGGGAGTCTCGAAAACATATCTTCTTAACCAATCGCGTGCGCAAGCTGATGTGAGTAATACAACCCCTGGAAGTCAGCGGGCATTCTATGGCGCGCAATCCAAAGCGTCAAGTCTCTTCTTGCGCGCCATAGACCATCGAGTCCAATTAACGCAGTGAGTAGCGCGCGAGAGTTCGCGGAAAGATGCGAACACCGGCAGGCATCTGACTCAACGTCATCGAGGTGTCGGTCAAAACGTCTTTCGCCTTCTTGCCATCGTAAACTGCTTCATTGAGATCATTGTCGGGACTGATCACCGCACCCTTCAACGCCGCGCCGATGAAAGCACCCTTGCTACGAGAGTATGAAAGGATTCCGGCATCCAACCTCGGATTAGTAGAAGCCGCAGCTTCACGGCCCACTGGCCCAGCGGCCACACCCACTTCGCCGCCAATCTCAAACTTGTCTTTCAGCAAACCATTCAAACCGTCCTGATTCATTATCAATAAGACGTAGTCAGTCTTGGTGGCGCCGATCTGCGCGCCAAAGCTACCACCGCTGAGATTGAAGAAAGCGGGCGCCGACCAGCCTTTGGGCGTGCGTTTGCTGATAACACCCTGACCGCCCTTGCCGCCGAAGATAAAGGCGGCCTTGATTACCCCGGGAAAAACCGCAATTGCTTCAGCTTTATCCAGTAATTCCTTGGGAATTGCTTTTTCCCGCACGTTCATAATCTCCGTAAACACCTTCGCGGCGTCGCTGGAATGTCGCGTCGCGTCCTTCAGTCTATTTGTCTTTGCTGAGACCAGCGCTACGGAAAACGCCAGCAACAGCCCTACCGTCAAAACGCTAATCGCCGTGTGTCGCAGGAAAAACTTCATGGTCACTCTCCTCGCCAGGTTTGTGGAATAAAAGCAAACGAGTGTTAGGGGGTGCTACTCGATGTAAGTCCTGCGCCGATATTACACCCGCTGTCGGCTGAGGGGTAGTTCACATTGAGAACTGCCGGGGGACAAGCGACTAAGCAAGAAATCTTTCTCAAATCGAAAGTCGGAGCATTCGCCCTGGCACTTTCAGTTCACAATCGACCAACTTATGATTCCCGATTCAGCCCGAATTACTTAAGGGGTACGAGCTAACACTATGCAATATGCGATGATCGTCGAAAAGGGTGAAAGGAATTATTCAGCTTACTTCCCCGATCTACCCGGGTGCTTCGCCACCGGCAAAACTCTGGAAGAACTGAAGCAGGCTATGCGTGAAGCTCTCGAACTGCACTTGCGCGGTATGCGTGAAGATGGACTACCCGCCCCGGAGCCAAGCCTGGTTGAGTATGTCGAAAGCGGTGTCGAGCAAGACCAGCATTGATCGCATCTTCAGAGAGGTGTTATCTTGGAAGTAGTAGAGAGTCACGGAGGAAACAGTCATGACCGAAGTCAACGATTTTTTATCGCGGAACCCTGACCTCGGATCTGAACTCAGAGACTTTGTGAGGCAGCATGAAACGCTGCGAGACGTATGGGGACGTTGCCCGGCGTGGTACTGGATGTTGGACCTCCTCGATCGTTGTCACTACCGTAACGCAGAAGGGTTAGAGAAATACATTGACCGGCAGAGCCAGCATATTGAGGATGTCAGTGAGGAGGCCATAGAGGCAACATGGCAGATGCATTTCAGTTATCAACAGGGCGCAAAGCAAATTGAAGCGGAAGTAGAAGCCGGAGTAATCGGCCCATCCGAAGCAAGACGCCGCCGTTTCATATGGGCGCGGATTGTGGCTCATGAGATTGAACGTGTGAGATTCAATAATGCCTGTGCACCGATCATAGAAGCAGAAGTGGGTATTGAATTGCCTCTGACGGACGAAACTGAGGTTGGCCGCAGTGTTCTGACCCAACAAGCTGACGAATTGCGGGAGATCCACGGAAATCCATTTCAGTTTGATGCACCAAACGACTTCTACAACGGTGAGATTGCCCTAAACGCCTTTTAAACCCACCGACCTAGAGAGCATCGCATGGTAAGGTGTCGGAGACTATGGAAGCACCACAAGTAAAGAGTGAAATTGTTCGAGCCGTGCAAGATCTGCCCGACGATGCGACCGTGGAAGACGCGATCGAGCGCCTCTACTTTCTCGCAAAGGTCGAGCGGGGTCTGAAGCAATCTGAAACAGGCGAGACGATTTCTCATGATGAAATCAAAGCCAGGTTTTTGAGGTGATTGTCCACTGGACACCTCAGGCAACGGACGATCTTCAAGCCATCTACGACTTCATCGCGCGCGACTCCCCGCACTACGCACAGCTAACCGTCGAGGAAATCATTCTTGCTATCGACCGGTTGGTGCAGTTTCCGCTGATGGGTCGAGTTGTACCGGAGCGTCGCCGAGACGACCTTCGCGAATTGATAAAACCACCGTATCGCATCGTCTATCGACTAGGCGAAAGGATTAACATTCTTACAGTCTTTCGCGCCTCTCGTTTCTTTCCCTTCATTGAGTCTCGATAGCACGGCCTTTTCCTATATCGAGACTCTCCGCAGTCGCAGCGAATTTGCAATCACCGACACCGAGCTGAAACTCATAGCCGCCGCGGCAATCATCGGGCTCAACAAAATTCCCAGAAATGGATAAAGCACGCCGGCCGCGACCGGTATTCCTAAGGCGTTGTACAAGAACGCGAAAAAAAGATTCTGCCTGATGTTCCTCATCGTCGCCCGGCTAAGTCGAATCGCACGGACAATGCCGCGCAAGTCTCCTTTAACCAGCGTGACCGCCGCACTCTCCATAGCCACATCGGTGCCAGTGCCCATCGCTATGCCGACGTCGGCCTGAGCCAACGCTGGAGCATCGTTGATGCCATCGCCGGCCATGGCAACCTTATGACCCTCAGCCTGTAACCGCTTAACGGCCTCCGCTTTCTGATCCGGCAAAACTTCAGCAACGACGCCGTCGAGGTTAAGTTTTCCGGCAACAGCACGCGCGGTCGTTCCGCTGTCGCCGGTTAACATAACGACACGAATGCCTTCATCGTGTAGTTGCCTAATCGCTTCGACGGTTGTCGCTTTAATCGGATCGGCAACCGAAACTAAACCAGACACGGCCCCATCGATAATCACAAACATTACCGTTTGACCATCGAGCCGCAAGGTTTCCGCTTTTTCGCCAAGGTCCGACGTCGTCAGGCCTAACTCTGCAACCAACACCTGGTTTCCAATACTAACTTTGTGGCCATCTACTTCGCCCGCCACCCCCTTGCCTGTTAGCGACTCAAAGGTTTTTGCTTCATTCAATTCAAGGCCCCGTTCTTCAGCGCCGGCTACGATAGCAGCCGCTAGCGGATGTTCACTGCCGCGTTCAAGACTGGCAGCGAGGCGCAACAGAGTTTGCTCGTCCATTTCCGGCGTTATTACCGACGTTACAACAGACGTCAGCCTCGGCCTTCCTTCAGTGAGCGTGCCTGTCTTGTCAATCACTAACGTATCGACTTCCCGCAATACTTCGACGGCCTCGGCGTTTCTGAAAAGCACGCCACTCTGCGCCGCTTTTCCGGTTGCCACCATGATCGACATCGGCGTGGCGAGGCCAAGCGCACAAGGGCAGGCGATTATCAAAACGGCCACCGCATTCACCAGCGCATAGGCCAGGCGCGGTTCAGGCCCCCACAGGCTCCATACCAAAAAGGTCAAGACGGCAATAAACACTACTGCCGGTACGAAATACGACGAGACGCGATCGGCAAGCTTTTGAATTGGCGCCCGACTGCGTTGCGCTTCGCTAACCATTTGCACAATTCGCGCCAGCAATGTGTCTGGCCCCACCCGTTCAACTTCCATCACAAAGGTTCCGGTGGCGTTTACTGTGGCTCCAATAACGCGATCGCCGGCTCGCTTTACGACCGGGATCGGTTCTCCAGTGACCATCGATTCGTCAACTGCACTTGAGCCTTCAAGGACAACGCCGTCCACCGGAATTTTTTCGCCGGGCCGTACTCGTAATTTATCTCCCGGTTTGACATGGTCCAGCGAAACGTCTTCATCGTTGCCACCTTCACCAATGCGCCGCGCAGTTTTCGGCGCCAGACTGAGTAGCGCCTTGATTGCGGCTCCGGTGCGGCTACGCGCTCGCAGTTCCAGTACCTGCCCTAACAACACCAGCGTTGTAATCACCGCTGCAGCTTCGAAATAAACCGGCACTTCTCCTGATTGATCGCGAAACGAAAGCGGAAAGAGATCCGGGAACAGTCGTGCAACGACGCTAAAGATATAGGCGACGCTGACACCAAGCGCGATCAACGTAAACATGTTCAGGCTGCGGTTTACGAGAGACTGCCAACCGCGAACGAAGAAGGGCCAGGCACCCCAAAGTACAACCGGTGTCGCGAGCGCCATTTCGATCCAGCCCCAGCCGCGCATCGGCATGATGCTCTCGAGGTTTAAGGCCGGAATGAATTCGCTCATCGCGATCAAAAGCAATGGCAGGCTGAGGGCCAGACTAACCCAAAAGCGCAGGGACATCTCCCGAAGTTCGGGATTCTCTTCCTGATCCAGCGCGGCTGTTCGCGGTTCCAATGCCATGCCGCAGATAGGACAACTGCCGGGCGCGTCACGAACGATCTCAGGATGCATTGGACAGGTGTAGGTCGAGTCCAAAGTCCCTAGTCCAAAGTCCAAAGTCTGGTCAGCAGCGGGTGTGTTTGAGATCTGACTGTTTTCGCCGGGTTGCGACTTCGCGCGTTGAATCCCAACCAGTGGCGCCATTGTCGCTTGAGGTCTGGCGAGGAAGGCGTCGGGATCTTTGCGAAACTTCTCAAGGCAATGCCGGCTGCAAAAGTAGTAGGTCTTTTTTTGGTAATCGTACGACCCTGCAGCAGAGTCCGGATCAACCGTCATTCCGCAAACCGGATCGATCAACGCTTCGCCCTTTTTGGCAGAAGCTTCATCAAGCTGATTGGAGTCAAGCATTCGAATACGCAGCACAAAGATTTAGCAATTAAGTCTTCATCATCGCGTACCGGGTGAATTCTCGCAATCCAACATGTCCCTGGTCCTCGGTTCGAACTCTGGTTCAGTTGGTGGACAGCACAAGTTATTTGCTGGGACCGCGGGCGTCCCGCCCGCAAATGAGCGCGCAGCGCGAACACCGTGCGAGCAAGTTATTCGATGGGTCAAGCAAACCGGCCGCAGGCTCGGATTTTTTTGAAACTCCCTTTTCTTCAATCTGTTTTCGCGCTGCGCGCTCATTGCGCGGGACGCCCGCGGTCCGAGCAAATCACTTGACCGTCAGCGCAGCGAGGCTCACCGTGCGTAGGTGTATGATGCTCGTGCCCTGACTGCCACATTCTTGCGATTCACCTTCACTCTTATCTTTCTCAATCCGAGCCGGTCCGGCTCGTTCGGCTCATAGCCGAGCACATACTGCCGTCGTAGTTCTGCCGCCACCTCAACAAACGACCGCTTGACCGCATTCATGTCGCCGCCTTTGAAGTAACGGCCACCTGTTTTCTCGGCTAACTGCTGAAGATAAACCTGTGGTGCTGCCTGATGTCTTAAAGGCTTCAGATCGCCATACTGAAGTGTATAGACAACAACGTCAGACTCTTCTGCTTCTCGTAGCGTGCTCTTCATCGAAGCCTTGCCCCAGGTATTCTCGCCATCGGTAATCAGCACGACCGCCCTTCGCGTGGCCAACGGCCTTAATGAGTTGAGGCCGAAGTGAACCGCGTCATACAACCTCGTCCCCATATTGGTCGGTCCCGGCTCAATCCGATCAATCGCAGCGTCAAATAGTTTGGGATCGTTGATACCTTCCGCGGTGAGCGGCTTTATCTCACCGTGAAAATAGACAGGACGGATGGTGTCCGCCGGTCGCAGTTGGTCAACAAAAGCTTTGGCTGCTCCTTTAATCTGATCGATGAACGGCGCTGTCGAACCACTCGTGTCAATCAAGAGGATGACCGAAAACGGCTGGTCAACATTGCTGAAGTGAACAATCGATTGTTCCTTGCCATCCTCGAAGACGCGGAAATCCCCCTGCTGCAGATCGACAACGTATTGACCCTGACGATTCATAACGCTGACCGGCACAGAAACAAGATTTGAGGAAATGTGCAGCACTTCTCCCCGGTTTGAACGGCTGAGTTGGTGGCTGCGGGTGACGGGGACGGTGAGGGCAGCTGTTGAGCCTGCACAAGAGAGCTCAAGACTAGCAGGAGCAGGATGGTGTGGACGTGCATCTTCATCTACGGTTTCGCTATGAGCGTGTTGTGCGCCGAGACCACTTGCCACTGTTCTTTGCTTTTTGCGTAGACGCGGGTGAAACGAACCTGTCGCGCGACAACCTCGCTGCCCTGCCCAGCTCTTTTGGTCGTCGAGCGACCGGTAACTACCGCCGTGTCTCCATAGATCCGCACCATGACTTCATCATTATCAATGGATATGATCTTGAATGAACCGTCTTTGAGCAGTTCCATCAGTTTCGCTTTGGTTGTAATCGAGCCGTCAGGATTTATGTTCATCCAATTGTCAGCCAGCAGACGGTCGTTTGCGGCGATATCATTTTTCAACGTTGCCTCGCGACCTTCGCTTTCAAGACGCAGGATCACCTGCTCAGTGTCGCTTCGATCGGGTTCCTCTGGCCTTGTTTGAGCCGGAGTGATAACGCAATTAAGAATTACAAACGCAACTACAAACAATTTTTGTTTCATTAGTTGGATCCGGGAAATCTTAACGATCTTGTCTTTTCCGTTTTCGGAACGACCTGCTGTCGTTTCGACTGGCTCAAACTCTACCGCTACTTTGATGTAAAGACATTCCCGATAGACATACTGGCGCTGGGTTCGAGTCGAAAGACCTCCTTCCTCCCTAAACACTTTCAGCAGATCTGTCATGGTCATGCCAACCTTGATCGTCTGCATTTCTTTGAGACTTTGAGCTATCCACTCACTATGAGTTTTCGCGTCGTGGGATTGAGCGTCAGATTGAGCAAAGACAGTTAGACCGGCAACGATCGAAATCGCCAGGAACGCCAGACTGATTTTTCGCATGACTTGTGATTCTCCCTAAAGACTAAGGTCCCCAATAAAAGCGGCAAAACGTTTGAGTAGAAATGCAGGCTTTGGGATGTCCTCCTGAGTGATGGATAACTAAGTAAACATCAGCTGATTGAAAACGCACAGCTTTACTTATTAGACCGGAGTGTTGTCAAGTTAGTTAGCTGATTGAGAATTTAGCTCGCGAAACAGAGCAACTGCACCGGCGGGGGGGTCGGCAATATCTGATGGTTGAGGATTGTCTATATCACGGCCCGGTTTCTTATATCGTTGGGAGAAAAAAAGGGTAGTATCGTCTCCAGGATTTTGGAATTGGATAAAGATGTCCTTGAGGTGTTTTGAGAAAGGATTCAGTTGCACCTAACGAACGAAAATGACTCCACATATTCGATTCCTGGCCGAGCAGATTTGGCGTTACCACCAGATGAATCATCGGCTTGAAAAGGCCGATGCGATTCTGGTCCTTTGCAGTCACGACAAGAGAGTTGCTGAAAGAGGTGCCGAGTTATTCCTTGAGGGCTGGGCGCCGTTGCTCATCTTTTCCGGAGGGTTGGGAAGCATTACCAGCGAAATATGGACTGAAGCCGAAGCCGATCAGTTCGCTGCCATCGCCATCAACCTGGGCGTGGCGAGCGAAAAAATTCTGATCGAAAACAAATCATCGAACACCGGCGAGAATATTTTGTTTACCAGGCGTCTCCTCGCCGAGAAACAACTCAATCCTGAAAATTTTATCCTGGTGCAGAAGCCTTACATGGAACGCAGAGCTTACGCGACCTTCAGAAAGTTCTGGCCCGAGAAAAAGGTGCTCGTCACTTCACCGCAAGTGTCCTTTGAAGAATATCTGGATCACTACGTAAACGAGGAACTATCGAGCGACGACGTCATCAGCATCATGGTCGGGGATTTGCAGCGGATCAAACTGTATCCCGAGAAGGGATTTCAAATTCACCAGGAAATCCCGGGTGAGATCCTGGCGGCGTATGAAGAGCTGGTAAGAACTGGATATGATCGGCATTTGATAGCGATTTGATTCAGGTGGATTCAGGTTAATGTGGAAGTCTGATAGTTGACCTTAGCCCGAGGGCTGGCAGATAGTAACCGGTGGTTGCAGCGAAGCGAAAACCACAAGAACAAATCAGGAAAGAGTTGCACCCCGGGAGAGTCCGTCGGGGTGCGGTCATATCTGCCTCAACCGGTGGTCTTCGCTTCGCTACGACCAACGGCTACTTTCTCGCAAACCCTCCGGGTTGCATTGTTGGACTTCAAACTTGAATTCACCTCCTGCAACGGTCGGAGCACCCGGAGTCGGTGCAAATAGGTTTAGCCGGGAGTTAGCCGGGAGTTGGGTATGAACAGAACGCAAGTGTTGTTGGCGATAGTCTTCGTCTTTTGCGGATTGGGAGTTGTTTTTTGGCTCGTCACGCGACCCAATCCCAACGATGATCCAACTTTTATTTGTGGTTACCCGCCGCTGGCAAAGATCCATCAGGGTCTCTCGAAGGACGAGGTTGTGGGGATACTGGGCGCGGCCACGGAGGAGATCGATAAGTCAAAAACTCCTCACAATTTTTTCCAGGGAAGATCGGAAAAAGAGATAAGAGCAGGCTGGATCTATGAGGTGAAGGGCTGGCACGGAAAGATCGAAGTTTATTTCGACCAGCACGGCAAGGTGCTCAGGAGTAACTGCGGATCGGGATGACGCTAACCTGCGGAGCACGTTTCTCGATCGCCTCGCTCAGACATTCCGGGCAAAGACAATCCTGATCCGCCTCGCCAACGACCCCGACGTGCGGAAGCTCCGTACACCAACAAGACAAATCTTCCGTTCCATTTGCAGCTCCGGAGGTTGCTCCGCAGTGAAAATCCTTGCCGCAGTTGGAACAATTCTTTTGCATAGTTTTAGTCGCCTGTTTGTTTGACTTACACGCAACTGCGAGACGATGAGGTCAGTACCACCTCCGAACGCTCGCTTTGTTAGCAATACATTAACGGAACACTACCCAGCGATCCTGGATCGCGAATGCTGTCCCTTAATAGGTGCAAAGGCTGTGGCTGACCCTTGCCAGGCAAACAGATCCGGATGAATTAAATGCGCAAGCAATTCCGTTCCCTCTACAACTCTCAGGCTGGGCCGCGCGAAATAAGAGTTTGCGTCAACCGCATAAACACGATCGTTGCGAACCGCGGGCAGCTCCGACCAGCCGGGATAATCGAATAGCGCTCCGGTCTGCTTAATGACCTTGTCCAGATTGAAGCCACAAGGCGTAATGATCAAAACTTCCGGCGCCCACTCCAGCACATCGGTCCAGGGAATACGAACTGAATCGGCGCCCGCCCGCCCAAGTCCATCAACGCCACCGGCTATCGCCACCATCTCCGGCATCCAGTGGCCACTGCAATAGACGGGGTCAAGCCATTCCATGCAAAACACGCGCGGGCGTTCCCCTATCGAGCTTGTCAGCGCCTTGATCTTCTCAAGCCTTTCGCGACCGAAGGCGATTAATTGCTCAGCCTCCTGGGCCCGGTCCGTTGCCGCGCCCAACTCACGCATGTTGGCGAAGATTTCATCCAGTGATTTCGGCGTTAACCAAAGAATCTCCGGTTGCTGTGGCAGGACTTTCAAAACCTGCGCTACTTCGTTACCCGAGGGCGCGCAAACCTGACATAAGTTTTGTGTCAGGATCAGATCCGGAGCGAGTTTGCGGAGAAGTACCTCGTCAACCTGATAAAGACTGAGACCAGCTCGCATTCGTTGCGCGACTGCGACATCGATTTCTGACTGGCTCATGCTCTCGATCGGAAGAGCGTTGCGAACGACGACCGTCTTGCCGCGCACTTCCGGCGGATAGTCGCATTCGTGCGTGATGCCAACCAGTTGCTCGCTAAGCCCCAGCGCACACACCATCTCTGTCGCAGATGGTAGAAACGAAACTATGCGCGGCAGGGTCGTCATGGTTTGGTTGGTCATTGTAAGAGTCGGAAGTCCAATGTCCAAAGTCTGTCGTAGGTAACTATCAAGCCTGCGATGCGCGGCTCTAATCTCGCCGCACAGACTTTGGACCTTGGACTTTGGACTGCGTTTCAGTGTCCGCCGTGCATTGTGTTCATCTCCATCTTGCCGGGACGCATCCGCAGAAACAATTTCCAGGAGACCGGATGCTCGCCATAAAGCTGATCGAGCAGGTCAGGCTTGGAATAGAACGTCAGGTCACTACCAACAGCGACTGACAGTTTCTTGTTGGCGAGAACATCACGCGCGCCGCCGAACGTGTACGCGCCAATGCGAAACGACGGATGGTCGTCGCTGATTCCAAGTTGTGCGCGATCCACCGCGCGCAACAATTCATTCTTGTCCACCAACTCCAGACGCGTGTAGAGATAATTCTTATCGAGGAAGTTAACCGTAGACTCAAATGTGTAGCCATTCAGATTGTGGATCTCGCCGGGACTGCTGGTGTGATTGCGTCCCCAGATGAACGCCGAAGCCCAGTTGCCGCGATCGAGCGGCTTATTGTACTGCACAGAGGCGGTGGTGCGTCGAATATCGGTGTCCGGTTCTGACGCCTCGGGGCGGCGCAGGAAACCATAACTCACTTGCATCGTCCAGTTAGAATTTGGCATTAGCGAAAGCCGCGCCGAGCGTGAGTTCCATTTGTGCCCATCGAAGTTGTAACGATTCTCGTCGGGTTCGCGGCCATTGAAGATTGAACCTTCAAGTTTTAGCCAACGATAAGTAACTCCCGTTGTTAAGACGCCAAAAGTAATGTGCGACGAATCCTGTAAGTGATGCCCGAGCGTGGCCGCAGGATTCTCCGCGGCCGACGCACGATGCATGAAAGCCACCGGCCCTAACGCCGGCTCTCCGGGATAACCGAAGTAAGTAAACCATGTCCCGCGCTCCCCCAACGGCAGCGTGTACTGCGCCGACAGTTCCATAAAGAGATCGTGCGGATGTTGGCGATCGATCAGCGGCTGGCCTTTGTAAGTTTCACCAGTTTGAAAAAGTAGCGGTGACCCGCCGCGTGGAAAAGTGAACAGCTCGAAACTAAACATGCCACGCAGTTGCACAGTTCCCTTTCCAAGCTTGCGATAGGCCATCGGCATAAACCAATTCGCGGACTCAAACTTCGTGACTCCGCGCGGCCCGCCTTGCGAGTTCACGCCGACGACGGCGTTGTAGTGAAACATCAACAGCCAGCTGCCTGATTGTTTGTGGCTCATGTACATCGGCGCTGAAGACGGTTGCCAGGACGTGCCGGAACCCATTGCGCCCATCGACGTTACATTGGTAGCGCTTGAGCCGACACGAATGCCTATATCCCCGCCGCTGCCGGACATCACCAGCAGCGGTCCCATATCCATTGCGCCATTTTTCGACATGTCCATGCCGGGCATCTTGTTTTCTGCCGGCGTCCCATTAGGACTTTGAGACGGCATGGGCATGTTCATATCCATCTTATCGGGAGAAGCAGTGGAGGCCGGAGCCGTAGTCGCCGGCATCTTCATACCCTGAGTGTGGATATGCGGTGCGGCGCTGGGACTGGCCGAGGGCATGGGCGTATTCATGTCCATCTTTTCAGGGGATGGATTAGGTGATGGTGAACTCGTAGGCGTCTGCATCCCCGGCATGTGGAGGTGGGGTGACGCGCTGGGACTCGCCGAGGGTTTGGGCACGTTCATGTCCATTTTTTCCGGGGCGGCTGCCGGATTCGTTGATGGCGAACTCGCGGGCATCTGCATTCCCGGCATGTTCTTCAGGTCGTGCTTTTTCGCCGGCCGCGTTCTTTTTCGGACTGCGGTTCTCTTCCTGCTGGATGCGCTTCGTCGTTTCACCTTCGCCTTTGGTTTTGACTTGGCTTTGCTCATGCCCGGCATGTTGTGGCCTTCATGTTGTGAGAACGCGGTCGGCGCGGTCGCGAACGAGATCAAAATCAAACTAACCAAAACCGGGTAGCTGTAAAACGAAAACTTCCTTCCCATAAATCCTCTCCTTGCTCTTGGGGCGTGGGCGCTCCCACGAATGAACCGGGAACGCCCGCACCTTTACTACACCGTAATTAACTCTTCGGCTTGTCCTTGTCGTGCATCTTCAGGTCGCATGAATCACCGCCGCAGCAACAACAGCATCCATCTTTTGCCGCGTGGTCTTTCGCGTCATGCTTCTTCATGTCGCAGGAATCGCCTTTACAACAATCCGGCATCATCGCGCAACATGACTCCCCTTCTTTCTTTTGATCCGTTTGCGAAGTGTTCTGCGCAAACCCGACTCCCGAAATCGCGAGACCGAGTCCAAGCACGAGGCCCAAAGCAAAGCCTTTGAAGTTTTTCATTTGTATTCTCCTGTCTAGAAAGATCATTGCCCTTATATCAGCAGAATGAACACACTGATACCCACAATAGGAAAGACATTCGTGTCAGTCCCATTAGCGTTAAACCTGGGCGGACGGAACAGTCTGCCCCAGGGCGATCTTTAAATCAGGAAGCTGCAGCAGTGCAGATAGGTATGGCCGCGGTTGGGTAGCCGCAGCGGACGCGCAAATGCGCTGGTCTGCTCAGGTGGATTTGAAAGCGAAGCTAACTCGCTCGGGGATGGTAGAGCCACGTTCGACTGATCCGGCCCGGCTTTGGAGAGCTCTGCTGTGGCATTGACGGCCAGGGGGCACTCCATCATCGAGGGGAAGGTCGCGCCCAGCGCTCCAAAGAGAGCAGCAGACGGAACCTTGCGAGATTCCGCCACAAGCTCAGGTTTGCCGGACGTTGGTTTCGTCTCAGGTTTCGCAGCCGAGTGCGCGTTACGTTTGGCACAACAGTCGTGCGATTGCATTGAAGCGCAAGCTTCGCCGCTGACGACAATTGCCGAGGAATTCGCCGGCGACGCGATTTCTGTGGCAGTCGCGGCGCTCGCCATATTCGCGCAGCCAAGCATGCAACCGGCGCCAGCCATCCAAAAGGCAACGGTGAGCGCAAGCGAAACTCGAACAATTCTTGTTGAGGAGAGAAACCTCATCATGGCAGGTAGTCTAAACTCCAGGCGTGTTGATGTCGAGTCACATAGGACCTATCCGCAGATTAAACGGATTAGGTCGATTAATTAATAGACCTTACCGGCAATCCTCTCTTTGTAATCTATGCAATCTGTGTAATCTGCGGATATGGGCAGTTGGCATCAACCGTCGACTTTCGTTAGACTGATTTTTGTTCCCCTGTACACAATTGAAAAGCAGAATCCTGACAGGAGAGATTTAGCATGGGTATCGATAAAGACCGCATTAAGACTCAAGATGAAATCGGCGAACCGGCGCCAATTGATCAGGTGGAAGATCGGGTGGATGCTGAAATGAAAAGGCTGCAAGGCGAAGCCAAGAAGTTCGTGGCAGATGGCATGCAAAACGACAAACTGGCGGAAGAGGGCGAACGAATGGTTCAAGAAGCAGAACGTGAGTTAAGTGAGAAAGAAGACTCCAAATAACTAATCGGCGGCGCTCTTGTCGTTAAGTGCTTCTTGAATGGCTTCTCTTATTTGGTCTGGAGTAGCGCTCGCATTGAAGCCCACGAATCGCTTGACGATGCGACCGCTGCGGGAGATTACGAAACTCTGCGGAATCGCATCGCGTCCCTGCATTAACGCTACTGCGACCTGCGCACCCGACCAGCCCACCCGGTAATCTACTTTATAGTTCTGAACAAACTCGCGCACCTGGTCGGCAGATTCGTCAGGATTCTCGGTCGATAATCCGATCACCTCTACTCCCTGAGAGTGAAATTCCTTATTAAGCTTAACCAGTTCGGGAGTCTCCTGGCGGCAGGGACCACACCAGGTGGCCCATAGATTTACCAGCAAGACTTTTCCGGCATAGTTTGAAAGCTTGATTGGCGCGCCGGTCAGGGCCCTTAGTTCTGCTTCAGTTACGCTCGCCGGCAGCGTAGTAACCACAGGTGGAGCAGCAGTCCGCGGGGGAGGCACGCCGCGATTAGTCGCAACTCCGGGGGCTGGCGGGTTGGAACGCCTTTCGTCGCTGGAACTACAACTTGAAATCCCAAACGCTGCGAAAAGCGACAAGACGAGCGCCGTGAAGGCGATGCGCGTTGGCGTCCACAGTCGTTTTCCAATATTGGTTTTATTCTTTGCTTGCATTTCTTACCTATTAAACTACTCAGGCTGAGTGAAGCATATCACTCTAATTGGGTCGATGCTAAACGCAACTCTTCAGTTTGCTTGCCAGATCCGGACGATAGCTTAGTGACTCTGTCCAAACCGGAAGGAATCCAGGATAACCGGCATTTCCCCTCTTGAGCCTACATCTTCAATGCTCGACAACTCCGGTGCGAGCGAAGTTGTAAACATAGTAAGGACTGCGCCATTAGCGTCTCCGACCTTACCGGTGGGCACAAACACAACCCGGCCCCACAACTGCAGGTCACCTCGTTCAGTGCCCTTTGAGAGACCGACGTAGCGAAATTCATAGGCATCCAGCGAATTGATCTTGGTGGGGCCTTCAGACACCTTGCTATAGCCGGGCAAAACCTTGGCCAGACTGTCGCTGAAGTCCTTAACCAGCTTCGGAAAATCTGGCAGGTCTTCGGCGTAGGTGCCTTTGCTCTCATAGTAACGGACAGCGACGTTCTCTTGCGTGAAGTCAGGTGGCAGTCGTCTTTCGAATTTCGCAAAGTTTCCTGAAGCGCCGCCGGCCTTTGGATCGGCAACCCAATTGTTTGGATAGTAGAACGAGAAGTCGAGGTAATGTTCGGCCAGCTTACCCTCCAGGTTCGCTTGTGCGTTTGTAAACTTGGTGGTGTCGGGCGGCGCTACATACTCAGGCTGAGTTTTCTCAGGTTCCGGTGTCGCCTCACTGACGCTCGGGCTAGTGACTGGATTGCTATTTACGTTCTCGCCTGGGTTGTCTCGTACTACGACCGGCGGTTCAGAGTTCCTATGATCAAGCCGCGGCTTGATCACGAGGAAGAAGGCCGCGACGGCGGCGCCTGCTCCCAGGATGAAGAGCAGGGCAAGGATGCCGAGGATCAATGGCAGCTTTGATTTTTTCTTTGCGACTGGCGGCACTCCGGCAGCAGGCGGCGCGGGTGCGCGTTGTGCCGCTGGTAACGGTGCGCTTTTCGCGGGCGGAGGCGCAGGTGGCTTCGGTGACGGGGATATTGACCCGCTCGTCGTCGGCGTTGGCGTCACGGGCGCACCCGGCGCCGGGGGCGGTGGCTGCGGTAAATTAGAGGACGTGGGTAAACCGGTAGGGCCGGTATCTTTCGGAAAAACTACTGTCGGCGCCGAGGCCGCTATGGTTTCGTCCCAATCGTGCGGAGGATTGCTTGCCGGCACTTCGCCTGGTGGCGCCGTAGGTACATCAATGTTTGCCGAGCTCTGAATTGTAGCGCTTGGATCGAAAGGTTTGTCACCGGCCACCAGCAAACCGCCATCGATCGTGCAAAACTTTTGATTGTCGTCGGGAAAAGTTCTACTACATTTCGGGCAACGCTTCATGAGTGACATCCGCTCCTGATTAAGTTGGGGTTAGACTACGGTCCAGTCGCCGCTAGCGGGCCTTGGCAAGTTTTAGTTCCAGCTGTTTGTTTCCCGGATCGAGTTCCAAGGCCCGGGTATACGCCCGCACCGCGCTCGGCTTCTTCTTCGCTTTCAAATAGCCATCGCCGACGCCCTCAAAGCCGTAGACTCCCGCCAGTTGCTTTCGATCTCCCGGTGACGCGACTCCCGCCGCTCGCTCGTAAACTACTTCCGCTTCCTCAAAGCGATCCAGGGCCAGATAAGTGCGACCGAGAAGATTGATAGGCTGGAACGCGCGCGGGCTGACCTCCGTAGCCAGCTTCAAGTAAGGCTCCGACTCCTCAAACCGCTTGAACACTACGAACATTCGGCCCAGTAAATAAAGTGAGGTGGAATTGCGAGCATCAAGCTCGAGCGCCCGCTTCAAAACGGGTTCTGAGTTTTGCCATTGCTGTTCGGCTTGTAACGACTCAGCAATAAGGTTCAAGGTCGCGGGATCTTTAGCTAACTGCGTGGCCTTGTCATAGAGCGGCGTCGCCTCGTTTGCCTTTCCCATTCGCTTGAGCACACGCGCAAGGTGAGCATAGGCCACCGGAAATTCCGGATCGAGTTCCACCGCGCGACGGTAAGCATGCTCGGTTTCATTGTTGAATACACCACGCGACTGCAACGCTACGCCCAGCCGATCCCAGGCGGTCGCATTCTGCGGCGCCAGTTGTACGGCTCGACGCGCAAAGTTTTCGGCGTCAGCAAAGCGACTGGCATTGTCTCCACCGGTGCGCGGCTGCACCAGTACCACGCTCAACGCAACCAGCGCATCCACATTTGTCGGACTCCAAAGGGCGGCATTGCGGTAAGCCACTTCCGCCTCTTCCCAGCGTTGCTGATCGGAATAAATATTGCCGAGCCCGTAAGCCGCGCGACCATCCTTGGCGTTAATTTTCAGTATGCTCTGGTAGGAACTCTCGGCTTCAGCAAACCGTTGCGCGTCGCGAAACTGGTTTCCTTTGTCCAACAAGTCTTCAATCTTGTCCTCTGAACCTGCGCTCGCGCCCGTGGTCCGGGTGGTGGTACCGCGTCTGGTCGTTGTTGTTCGAACCGTTCGTTTTTTCGACTCCGGATTCTTTGGTCTAAAAATCCCGGCGCCTCCAATTACGTCCGAGCCGACGTCCTGGCCGAGAGCACACACCCCGGCGCAGGACAGCACCACGGACAACACAAGAAACCCAAAAACTGCACGAAAAATCGAGAACGCTCTCATCGATTCTCTCCTGTTAAGAATGTGATTTTAGCCCGCCCCAACCCGGCTGCCCGTCTGAGTCCGGCTGGAATCACCGGTACGATGACATGGTTAGCAACATTTTCACGAGATTAAATAAACCGTGGCGGATTGTAGCGCAGTTTACGAAAGATGAGCTAACACGCTGGTGCACTTACTGGGCCGAACGCACCAGGCGAAAGCCGTAATTTGGATTTCTGAAATCGGGTGCAAACCAATCTCGGTAAGTCGCGGAAATCGGAATCTGCCGGTCGTCTGGATCACTGGCGTATGATCCGCCTCTAACCACCACCCAATCTCTGTAGGCAGCGGGAATCTGAGCAGTGCCGGTATAAAGAGACGCCTTCGAAGAGGTCCACTCCCAAACGTTGCCGATGAGATCGACCACACCCCAGCGGTTCTTGCCATCAGGATAAGAGCCAACGGGCTGGGTAGCTGCCTCTTTGACTACCGCGCGGTTAGCCGCCCAGGTGTTGCCCCAGGGGAAGGATTTGTATTCGCCGCCGCTGCGCGCAGCAAACTCCCACTCGTCTTCCGTCGGCAAACTGTAAGTGACTCCATCTCGTTTCGAGCGCCAGGCCGCAAAGGCTTCAGCGTCCCTGGCCGAAACGTTTACAACCGGCCAGCGCTCCTGACCCGCCAGCGGCCTTCCTCTTACCCAATGGCTGGGTGCAGCGTAGTTCATGTCGCGAACGAAATCAGCGTACTCTGCGTTGGTAACCTCAGTACGGTCCATCAGAAACTTTTGCACGGTGACGCTGTGTTCCGGTTGTTCCTGCGGCGGGCCATCGTTACGACCCATTTGGAACGTTCCACCAGGAATCTCAATCAGGTCTGCCTTGTTTTCGCTTACTGGACTCGCAGCGGGTGTGGGACTGGGCCCGGGCCCGGCAATCCGCGTCGCGCGCGAACGCATCCATAGAAATGCGCCGATCGCGCCGCCAACCAATATGACCAGGACAACCGCCGCGCCGATCATCAACAAAGCATTACTTTTCGGCTTGGCTGCCGGCGTGATGTGAGGTCGACTGTCATAGAGCGTGGCATCAACGGCCCCGCCAGGGAAACTGTTATTTCCAACCGCCTCCGTTCTGACACTCTGATGTATCTGCGCACTTGTCGCTGGATCAACGACAGTCGTAGTGGCTGGAGGTTCAAGTTCTTTCGCCTGACGCTCCACTCGCTCCATCTGCTCGCTCTGTTGGCGCTCGCGTGTTTCGCGCTGTTCCCTTTCCTTAAGGGCCCGGTCCTCTTGTTCTTTACGCTTGAGCTCCTTCTCTTCCTCGGCCTTGCGGCGCTCTTCCGCCTCGCGCAGCAATTCTTCCTGCGCAATTCGCTCCTTCTCTTTTTGCTCCTGCTCATGAGCAGCGCGTGAAGCCGCAAGCTTTGCCTGATCCTCAGCGCTCAACTGCGACGAACTGACGGTACCCGCCATCGAATCGAATGAGGCGCCGAAGTTTTGCGAAGTCTCGCCAGTGCTGGCGGCTGGTGAATACAAGGTCTGGTCCGGGACGGGCGCAGTCTGTCTTCCGGGTCCTATCGTCACCCCACCCTCCGCCACGGCTTGCTTGAGTTCTTTTATGAATGCCTCAACCGATGGCGTGCGAGCCGCAATCTCCTTTTCCAACGCATGCCGGACGGCAGCCTCAAGCTGCGGCGATACCTCGACGCCGGAGGGAATGGATGAACCCTTGAACGGCACATCTCCCGTGAGCATCTGGTAAAGAATTATTCCCAGGCTGTAAACGTCGGCGCGCGCATCGGGTTCATCGTCGGACCACTGTTCCGGCGCCATATAAAAAGGAGAGCCCATCAGGCCGCTGGTCTTCGCCTGAATGAAAGATCCTAAAAGTTCACCCGACTTGATCTTAGCCAAACCGAAATCCAGGATCTTTAAGCCCTCGGAGATCGACTGGCCCTGCTGCGTCATGATGTTTAAGGGCTTCAGGTCGCGATGCACGATGTTCTGCTTATGTGCAGCTCCGACTCCGGCGCCGATAGCGGAGGCGAACTCCAAAGCGCGCTCAGGCGCCATCACTTTTTCTTCCGCCAGAATGTCCTGAAGTGACTGCCCGCTAACAAACTCCATTACCAGAAAAGGCATTGTGCCGCGCACTACACCAAAGTCAGTAACAGCGATAATGTTTTGGTGACGAATGGCTGCGGCCGCCAGCGCTTCCTGCCGAAAACGCGTGACGAGCATGGGATCGTTGCCGACGAGATCCGGCAAGATGACTTTGATGGCGTGAGAAGTCTTGAGAAAAATGTGCCGGGCTTGAAAAACGACGCCCATTCCACCCTGGCCAAGTCGTCGTTCTAATTGGTAGCGCGCGTCGAGGACAGGCTCGCCCAGCAGCGATGGTGTTGTGGCATCGCCGTCTTGCGGACAGTGGATAACTTCGTCAGAGAAACAGCGCCTACAGGCTGGACATTCTTTCATTTATGAGCCCGGTACAAAGCGGCCGACCGGCAAGATGCTTTGCGGCAAGGCTTTGGAATGGAACTGCCTGGCGTTCTGTCAGTGACGCAATCCAAGGTCGCCTAATAATCTCAACCAGCGCCGGGGCAGTAGCCCGACAGTTATGAAGGGCTCCCGCTGTCGATTAGGAGCCCTCCCTGAACTGTCGGGCTACTGCCCCGACCCACTTACTGCCGCAAACCTACTTGACCACTACATTCACCAAACGTTGCGGCACAACGACAACTTTGACGACCTCGTGGCCCTCAATGATGGCGCGGATCTTCTCATCATTGAGCGCAGCCGTGCGCAGCTCTTCTTCCGTAACCTGAGGCGAAGCCAGTAAGCGCGAACGCAGTTTCCCATTGACCTGGATTGGAATTTCGAGCTCATCCAGCTTCGCTAACTCCGCATCAGCCTGCGGCCAGCGTCCGGATTTCAGAAGCCCGCCGGTATGGCCCAGGTGCTCCCACATTTCCTCGGCAGCGTGTGGCGAGAACGGCGCCAGCATAAGCACTAAGGATTCCAAGGCTTCACGCACTGCAAACGCGTCGGCGTCACTTGCGGTCGCGGGCTCAGTCTCAAAGGCGCTGAGCTCGTTGAACAACTCCATCAGGGCCGCCACGATCGTGTTCAAATGCAGATTCTCAAAATCACTCGTGACTTTAGCAATCGTTTGATGAGTCTTGCGACGTAATGCCCGTCCCCCTTCACTCGGCTCATCGCCCGGGACTGACGCACTACTATTTGCCAGGCGCTCGTGCCAACGCCATACCATCGTGTAAACGCGTCGCAAAAATCTGACTGCGCCTTCGATGCCGCTTTCAGACCAGCGCAGCTCGTTTTCAACCGGCGCGGCGAACAGCACAAACAGACGCGCCGCATCAGCGCCAAAGGCTGCAATCATTTCGTCGGGATCGACGCCGTTACCGAGACTCTTCGACATAGCTTTCCACTCGTCAGTCCCTTGAACGCGATTCGTAACCATTCCTTGCGTCAGCAGCTTCTTCACCGGTTCATCAAAAGAAACCAGGCCGAGGTCACGCATAAATTTCGTCCAGAAGCGCGTGTAAATGAGGTGCATGACCGCATGCGAGTCGCCACCGATGTATTGGTCCACCGGCGTCCATTGTTTGGCGATCTCCGGATCAAACGGGGCCGACTCATTGCGCGGATCACAGTAGCGGAAGAAGTACCAGGATGAATCCACGAACGTGTCCATGGTGTCCGTAT
>WNFK01181329.1_pt1 | contig 21588 bp, 26 predicted proteins | sample 5400281 | NCBI WGS metagenome assembly WNFK01 (sample SAMN13153350, study PRJNA577476) | soil metagenome | isolation source: 20 cm soil on Douglas fir-dominated hillslope | place: USA:California | collected 2013-09-17
ACCGACCAGCCGATCACCGTTATGACGGGCGCCGTGATGTTCTGCTCTTCCGCCTTGGCCGCAATCGTCTCGAGCGTCGCGACAACCGTGCGCTGCTTGGGGTGAGTTGCCCACTGAATCGCCGCGGCAGGGATTTCGCCGGGCATGCCGCCCTTGATCAGCGCCTCGGAAATCCCGGAGAGCGTCTTCACTCCCATGTACAGCACGATCGTTCCGCCAGCTTTTGAGAGCGCCGACCAGTTCGTCTGGGTGTCTGGCTTGGCTGGATCCTCGTGGCCTGTGACGAAGGTGACAGATGTCGAGAGTGTGCGGTGGGTCACCGGAATTCCCGCGTACGCTGCGGCGGCGATGCCGGCGGTGACTCCGGGAATCACCTCGAAGGTCACTGAAGCATCGTTGAGAGCCTGCGCCTCTTCGCTTCCCCGCCCGAAGACGAAGGGGTCGCCGCCCTTGAGTCGCACGATGCGTTTTCCTTCGCGGGCGAGCTTGATGAGCAGAGCGTTGATCTCGTCCTGGGTTACCGAATCCTTCGACCCACCGCGCTTCCCGACGTAATACAGCTCGGGGCGTCCGGTCTCGCGCGCTCCCGGTGGAAGCAGGGCCGAGTTCGCGAGCGCGTCGTACACCACGGCGTCCGCCGAATCGATGAGCTGCTTGCCCCTTACCGTGATGAGACCGATGTCACCCGGACCTGCGCCGACGAGAAAAACCTTTCCTTCGCTCACCCCGCGCTCGCTGCTGGCGACAACCCCAAGCTATCCGCCCAGAGTTCGTACTCCACCGGGGAGATCTCCGAGGGCTTGATCTCGCTGCGGCCACCCCAGAAGACGTTGGTGTAGGTGACCGGGATGCCTGCTTCCTCGAGATGTTTGTCTATCGCGGCCTTGTGCTCCAGCACGAGCTGCTTGTCGGTGCCGTGCGCCACGGCCATGATGTTCACATTCGCGAACTCGGGGCCGCCCTCGCGCCAATAAGCGTGGGTCAGAATGTGATGGCGTCCAACTTCCCTGCCGGCCTCGATCTCTCTGCCGGCGGGGACGCGCCAATGGAACAGAGCGTTGTAACGCGTGACGCGCTCACCCGCGGCGGAAGGCTTGACGTGCTCGAGAAACGTCGAGAACCGTCCGATCACCTCGCGCGCGCTCCACGGGTTCGGCGTGATCTCTTCGACGGTGAACTCACGCTTGAGTGCCGTGAGCACCTGCCACTCCAGGGACGAAAGCTCGACGATGTTGGTGTCGAGAACCCGTCCGGCGGTATCACTTCTCTCGCCCGGCTCGATTGCGCGCCGGCGCAGGTGGCCGACTCCCAACGCGAACAATCGCTTCGCCGGCATGATGCGGTACGCTTCCGCGCCGACCTGCGCGGCGAGGAAGTCGCAGTGCCTCGTCATCGAGAATCCCTGGGGGACCTTGAGCGTCGTCCAGAGTCGATAAACAGAGCCGGGAGTATCGGCGTCGGTCGAGCGGATCACGACGTGCCCCGAGAATGGATCTCTCTCCACCATGTAGGTGAATGCGGAATCGAGTTTCTCCGAGGGAACTCGCCAGGCGACGAGAGCGCCAGGCGCAAGGTTGGTCGCCATCAAGGTCTGGCGAATCCTCCGGATGACGCCGGAAGACAGCATCGCGCGCAATCGCTCGATGACGATCGCTTCCGAAAGGTCGGCGGAGAAAGCGATCTCGGCGAATGGCTCGTTGACGAAGCCAGCGATGCGATCCTCGGACACTGCCAGGATCCGCGCGTTGACCGGATCCGATATCTCGGCAGGAACGGTTTCCGTTGCGCGTTCTTCGACCGTCGTCATCGACTCGCCTTAACTCCCTTCCGTCTGATGTAGAGACTCAGACCGTAGACGGCGTAAATGCCGAGCGCGATCGCGTAGGCGATGTGGTAATAGGACGAGGTCTCAGGCATTGTGGTCGGCGCTTGCCGCTGCCGCATCGCGCTCGACGGCAAAGCGATACCGCGAGCGGACGAAGGCGACATAAAGAAGGGTAAAGGACACCATCGCTATCAGGAAGGTCAGCAACATCTCGTTCGGCAGCGACGGCTTGTCGGGCTTTCCGATGATCGGCCTTGGATGCATCGTCGCGAACATGTAAACGCTCAGATGCACGAATGGGATGAGAAGGGCTCCCAGGATTCCCAGGACCGCGGAGTACCGCGCGCGAAGCTCCGGTGACTCGACGGCACCGCGCAGGACCAGGTACGCGACGTAGATGAACCAGAGGAAGAGCGTGGAGACGAGGCGGACATCCCACCACGCCCACCAGGTACCCCAGATCGGCTTGGCCCAGAGTGGACCAGTGATGAGCACGACCGTGGTGAAGACGACGCCGACCTCGGCGGAGCTTTCGGCAAACCGGTCGAGTCGCGGGTCACGGAGCCATAGGTAAACGCCGCTTGCAATGGCTACGAGGCCGAAAGCCATAAACGCTACCCACGCCGCCGGGACGTGGATGTAGAAAATCTTTTGTGCTGCTCCCTGTTTTGCTTCCAGCGGCGTGAAGTACGCGGCCCTGATGACTGTGCCAATAACTGCCGCTACAGCGACAGTCGGGAGCCAGGAGATCTTCATATCGGTTTGATGTACATAGCTCGATCAATTTAACCGCGATACTGCGGACTGCGGACTAACTGCGGACTGCGGAGTAGCTACGGTTAGTCCTCTACGGTGAGCGGATACATCAGTGAACACGCCGCCACGAACACAACGTCGAACGCCAGCAGCAGCTTGATCCAGGCCCCAATCTCGATGATTGGGCGGCCGCTCAGCAGCTTGGCCGTCGATTGCGACGCCGCGATCACGATCGGCACGAAAAAAGGGAGCGCCAGCATTGGCAGCAGCAGCTCCGCAAGCCGCGTGTTGACTGCCATCGCGCTGAAGAGCGTTCCGACGGCGACGAGACCGATTGCCGCCAACAGCGCAATTGCGATCAGCGGTGCGGCGATCTGGCCCAGGGGCAGGTTGTAGAAGAGGGTGAGAGCGGGAATGGCAATCAGCTGGACGGCCGCAACGAAAATGAGATTCGCCATCGCTTTGCCGAGGAAGATCGATTCTCGGCTCACCGGAGATGCGAGGAGGCCATCGATGGCGTGGTCGGCTGTCTCAACTCCAAACGACCGGTGCAGTCCGAGCAGGCCCGAAAACGTGAAGACAACCCACAGAACGCCGGGCGCGAGGTCCGCCACTGCCACGGCTGTCGGATCCCAGGAGTAGTAGAAGATGACCAGCCCGAGCAGCGCGAACACGACCGCGGAGAAAAATGCGCTCCGCGTTCTGAACTCGATCGCCAGATCTTTTCGCGCGATCAGCCACGCGGCGAAGAGAGTATCAGCCATCGGAAGCCACCGCCTCGCGGTAGGTCGCGGTGTAGGATAAAGGGTCGATGCGCTCGCTCGAATCGTACCGGACGAACTTTCCGCGCTGCATCACCGCCGCGTAGCTGGCCAGGGAGAGTCCTTCGGCGAGATTGTGGGTGACGATGATGATCGCCGTGCCCGACGACCGCAGGTCACGAAGAAGAGCGGTGAGAGAGCGCGCTCCACTGTCGTCGAGACCGCTGTAGGGCTCGTCGGCAAGAACCACCTGCGGCGAGTGGACCATCGCGCGTGCGATCGACACCCGCTGTTGCATGCCGCGGCTGAGCAGGCGGACCGGCGCATCGGCGCGTTCGAGCATCGACATCCGGCGCAGCGAATCGTCGACACGAGCGGCGGGATCGCGGATCCCGTAAAGGCGGGCGGCGAAGGAGACGTTCTCCCGGGCCGACAACGCCTCGTAAAGCATCGTGTGGTGCGAGATGAGACCCACCCGCGACCGGGCCAGAGTCCCGCCCGGCAGCGGGATTCCGGCGAGCCGCGCGCTTCCAGACGACGGCTTGAGAAGACCCGCGAGCAACCGCAGGAGTGTCGTCTTTCCCGCGCCATTTGGACCGAACACGGCCAGACAGTCGCCGGGGGCGAGAGAAAACGTGATCCCGGCGACGGCTTTTCTCGACCCGAAAGCGCGTGCGAGGTCGGCTGTTTCGACGATCGGACCCGTCGACGAAAGATTTGATGGGGAGGGTGGGTTCATTCGCCTAGAACTTGCCCCTCTGGCGAGAGCGGCGCAAAACGCTATATCCTTGCGACTCCGCCAATTCGGCGACGCCCATCACTCGCCCCAATGACTGACATCGACGTTCTTCTCCAGGAAAACCGCAAGTTCGACCCGCCGCCTGAGTTCAGGCTCATCGCCAACGTCCCATCGCCCGAGATATACGACAAGGCCAATCTCGACCAGGAGAAATTCTGGGCCGAGCAGGCGCGGGAGCTGGAGTGGATAAAGCCATGGAAGAAGGTGCTCGACTGGAAACCGCCGCACGCCGAGTGGTTCGTGGGAGGAAAGCTCAACGTCTCCGTCAACTGCATCGACCGTCATGTCCGGGGGGCGCGCAGAAACAAAGCAGCCCTGATCTGGGAGGGCGAGCCCGGCGACAGGCGAACACTCACGTACTGGGATCTGTACTGCGAGGTGTCGAAGTTCGCCAACGTCCTCAGGAAACTTGGCGTCCGCAAAGGGGATCGCGTGGCGATCTATCTCCCGCTCATTCCCGAAGCGGCGGTATCGATGCTCGCGTGCGCCCGCATCGGCGCCATCCATTCGGTCGTATTCGGGGGATTCTCTCCCGAATCGCTGAGCGACAGGATCAATGATTCCAAGGTCAAGGTGCTCATCACCGCGGACGCCGGCTACCGTCGCGGCCAGGTGATACCGCTGAAGCGCAATTCTGACAAAGCCCTGGAAACGACTCCGTCAATCGAGCACGTGGTCGTGGTGCAGCGTCGCCCCGGCAGTGCCGGCGACGAAGCATTTGCGGAAATGCGGGAAGGTCGCGACCACTGGTGGCACCGTCTCATGCAGGACGCTCCGCTCACGTGCGAGCCGGAGACGATGGACGCGGAAGACGTGCTCTACATCCTCTACACATCGGGAACTACCGGGAAACCCAAGGGGATAGTTCACACGACTGGTGGCTACCTCACCGCTGTCGCGTCCACGACGAAAATGGTCTTCGACCTCAAGGACGACGATGTCTTCTGGTGCACCGCCGACATCGGCTGGGTCACCGGACACTCGTATCTCGTCTACGGTCCGCTGGCGAATGGCGCCACCTGCGTCATGTACGAGGGCGCGCCGGACTGGCCGGAGAAGGATCGCTTCTGGAACATCTGCGAACGACACGGGGTGACGATTCTGTACACCGCGCCGACGGCGATCCGCGCGTTCATGAAGTGGGGCGACGAATGGCCGGCGAAACACGACCTGTCGCGACTTCGACTTCTCGGGTCAGTGGGCGAGCCGATCAATCCCGAAGCGTGGATGTGGTATCGCGAGCATATCGGCGGCAATCGCTGCCCGATCGTCGACACGTGGTGGCAGACCGAGACCGGCGCAATCGTGATCTCGCCATTGCCGGGAATCACGGCGACGAAACCGGGAAGCGCCACGCAGGCGCTGCCGGGCTACAGCGCGGACCTCCTCGATTCCCTCGGGGTGCGGATCGAAGTCGGAGGAGGTTTGCTCGCGCTCACGAAACCGTGGCCTTCGATGCTGCGCACGATCTGGGGCGATGACGACCGGTACGTTCAAACCTATTTCTCCAAGTGGCCGGGCCGTCCCGATCTGTATTTCCCGGGCGACGGAGCGAAGCGCGACAGCGATGGATATTTCTGGATACTCGGACGAGTCGACGATGTGCTGAACGTTGCGGGTCATCGCATCGGCACGATGGAGGTCGAGTCGGCGCTCGTCGAGCATCCGGCCGTCGCGGAAGCAGCTGTAGTCGGCAAGGCACACGAGCTGAAAGGCCAGGCAATCGCGGCCTTCGTAACTCTTCGGGACAAGAGCAAACAAAGTCCGGCGCTGCGTGACGAGCTGAGAGAATTCGTGGCGAAAAAGATCGGCGCGCTGGCGCGTCCGGACGACATTTTGTTCTCCGCCGATCTTCCAAAAACTCGCTCCGGAAAGATCATGCGACGACTGCTGCGCGACATCGCGGAAGGGCGCGCACTGGGTGATACGACGACGCTCGCGGACCCCAATGTTGTGGCGAAGTTGAAGGATCAGTACGAAGACAAGGAGGGGTGATTCTCTATCACCCAATGAGACCCTACCTCATGTTGTGCAACTGCTTTTGAGGCAAGGCATTAACTCCTTCACCCGAACAAACGCCGACGCAGTTTCACACTTGGCCGAATGTCGAAATCATTTCTGTGCGCCGGTGAACAGATGATTGAAGATTGAATGCTGCGAGCGGGAATAGCCCGCAGTCAAAACGCAAGGTTTTTTGCAAAAAAATGAGCGGACTTCTCTCTGAAAATGGGGTTACAGGAGGGGGTCCGTTTCGTCTTATAGGTACAGATCAATCAACCGCTTTGAAAGGACCGGTTTCAGCCATTGGCTCGTTGCCGGCACCATCAAATTCCTTGGAGATAAACCAACAATGAAGGCGACCCGTACTCTTCTGGCCGCGATGGTGCTCGTGACCGCCGTCGGCGCCAGCCAGGCCAATGCGCAGTGCAGCGGCAACGCTGGCACCTGTAACACAACCAATACCGCATCGGTAACCGTTGGCGCGCTGGTGAAGCTCGGCATGAGCGGAACCACCACCGCACTGACTGCCCCCACTGCTGACGACATCGATGTCGGCGCAGTGATCCCGAATTCAGGCCCGACGTTCACCATCAAGGCGAACCGCAGCTGGACTCTCAAGATCAAGTCGCAGAACGCCGCGAACTGGACCTACGCCGGCGCGAACTCCGGTGTGAAGCCGATCAGCGACCTCGCTTGGTCGACGGCTGTTGGTGGAACCTTCGCAGCCATTTCTGGCAGCGACGCGACCTTCGCGTCTGGTGCCAGCGCGTCGAACGGCACCGCTGCACAGGCTTTCTTCAGAACGACCTGGGTCGGTGACTTCACGGATGTAAGTAACCGCGAAGGTACGTACAGCCTGCCGATCGTCTTCACCCTCACAGCTCCGTAATTGATGCACATTTCTCGCTCTCACCCGCCCGCCCGGGCGGGTGAAGAGCGCAGAGGGCGAGTCCGGGGAACCGTGCTCGCCCTTTGCGCCGTAATAGGGGTAGTGGTCTCGCAGCCGGCTTCCGCGCAGCTGCTCGTAGATCCGCTGGAAGTCACGATGGTGACCGCCGGCTCCGGCCGCGTGTCAGCCAGCTTTTCACTGTCGAACACGACGGATAAGAATCGCTTTCTGCCGACCGGAACCAGCGGGACCTCGTGTGGCGCGATGCTCACCGTCTCGCCGCTCTCGATACGCGTCGAGCCGCACGCGAGCCGGATCATTCGGCTGGCGCTTCAGGACGCAGCCGCCGTTCGCAAGGAATGCTGGGACATCTTCTTCGTCGAGGAAGTCCCGCAGCGCGCAGCGCTTCGCGGCAACTCGCTCCAGTACATCTTCCGCACGGGAGTGAAAGTCTACGTTGCGCCACCGGGTCTCTCGCGGGACGGCGCGGTCGAAGCGATGGCAATCGAGGATGTGGCGGTGGCGCCGGCAGCCTCTTCTACGACTGTGTCCAGGACCTCGGCGGGAGGGACCAAGAAGCAGATCGCGATTCGCTTTCACAACACCGGTGGCGTGCACCTCCTCGCCAAAGGCCGTCTCGAGTTCCGTCGTCTCGACAACTCGCTCGCGGCTGAAGCGCCGATCGCGGAATTCCCAACCCTCCCGGGCGCAACGCGGAAGGTGATGGTCGACGCCCCGAGCGGATTGGCCCCCGGGGATTACGTCGTGTTGGCCCTGATCGATTTCGGCGGCGCTGAGCTCGTTGCCGGCCAGATTGACTTCCAGGCCAAGTAGGACATCGTGTCCTCGCTCAAGCGAACCCTTTCTGGCGGCAGCACCATCGCGGCGATCTCGCTCGCGTTGGCGTTGTTCGCCACCCCGCTTGCAGCGCAGAAAACGAATCTTACGGTCACGGGCGGCACCATAACCTTCCCCGCCCCCACCGCGGCCGATTACATCGCGGGCTTCATCGACTCCTCTACCGGCGCGGCGTTCACGATCGATGCGCAGAACGGTGTGCCCCGCACCACCACGATCTCGATCCGGGCGACTTCGGCTTCCCTCGGCAACGGAAAACTGATCGGCGATCTGAAGTGGCGTCGCTCGGATCTCGCGCCCTGGAACTCTGTGACGCTCACAGACGCTCAGGTAGAGCAGCGGATCGTCGTCAACAACGGTCTGAACGATCCGTGGAACAACACGATCTTCTTCCGCATGGCGCTCTCGTGGACGTCCGATGCGCCCGCCACGTACTCGGCAAATTACGTGATCACGCTCTCCCAGACGGTGCCCTGATCGTGCGCGTCAGCAGCGTGCTGGTGCCCGCTCTCTCTCTTGCTCTCTCGGGCATTTTTTCCACGGCCGCGGCGCAATCGGCTCCGTCGCCCGGCGAGGGTGTTCGACCCACATCGCTCGTCACCTGGACCGGCGCCAGGCCAGACTCCGTCAGCGACGTCGAGATCACGCTCTCGGCCGTAACTGCTTCCGGCGCCCCGCGCAGCTATCAGGTCGTTTCGATTCCCATTCCCGATGCGCTTGCGCACGTCATGAAACTCGAGATCGAGATCGTACCACGCGGGGAATTCGTCGTCCTCGGCCCGCGCACACGATCACTTCCACTCTCGACCAGGGCCCGGCTTGGAGTGACGATCGGCATTCCTGCCAGCGCTTTGGCCGGGCGGCTGCTCGCCGCCGACGTTCGATTCCTGTCGCCAGTCGCTCCGACGATTGTCGTCCCGATCGTGATAGACGTGACACTCGTGAGACAGATTCTCCTTCGTCCAGGACGCACGGCGATCAACGCACAGGCCGGCAACGACGTGTTCGTGCCCTTCGAGATCGTGAACTCGGGCAACGGCCGAGAGAACATTCAGGCGGAGCTGACGTCGGCCCCGGCGAAACGATCAAACGCCGCCTCAGGCTCGCCATTCCCACCCTCTCGAGCACCGGTTCCTCGTTCGTTCGGGTCGAACTGCGCGGCCGCGCCGAAGTCCTCGCGTCAGAGACCATGACCGTCGAGGTGTTCAACTCCGGCTCGATCGGACGTCAGTCCGGTCCACTCGTCACCTCGGCGCTATCACACGCCGCCGATGAGAATGGACGTCCGAACAGCCTGTTCACCGTGAGCGCCGTCGGCGCGCTTTACGATTCGGTCCGAATCGATGCGAGGCTGTCGCGCGGGTCAGCCCTCGGGGGCGCGGCCAGTAATGCGTTCGCGCGGCTCGGGACTTTCCAGTCTGCAGCGTCGGTTGTTCTGACCGCCCCTTCAGGCCAGCTCAGTCTTGGCAATGCCGGCACGTCGTTTTCAGATCTCACTGGACTCTATCCGTACGGCGAGGGCGCGCTTCTTCACCTGCAGCACGCGAACTGGGACGTCCTCACATTGGGTGCGCTATCCATGCCAGCTGTCGGATCGACGGAGCGTAAGCCGCTGCTCGGTCTGCGGGGCGAGCGGACCTTCGGCAATGCGCAGCTCAGTGCATCGATGTCGCATCTCGCCGACGCCGGGTCCTCGCCGCGCCGGCTTGATGCGATCGGCATTGGGGCGGCGCTTCCGTCGATCTTCGGTAGCACGTTGAAGGCGGAAGTTGCGGAGCGTCGCTTTCAGGATGGAAGCGGGATTGGCTGGTCCAGCGAGCTGGTTCGGACCAACGCCGAGAGCAGCGAGCAGTTCCGCGTGACCCACGCGCCTGGTGGCGGCGACGCATACGCGCGCGCCACGAACGAGCTGGTGGCGAACGTCTCGGAGAGGTTGAATTCACGCGCGACCGTGAGTGCCAGCGCCTGGCGCACGACCGATGCGACCGCCGTGTTCAGCGGTCTCAAGTCGAACGGATACTCCCTGCGACCACAGGTCGCCCTTCGGACTGGAACGACGGTAGCGATCGAGATGCGCTCGTATCTGTTCGACGCGACTTCCCGCCAGGGCATCTACAGCGCCGGCGGTGGATTCGGGAGCCGCGAGCAGCAGCTCGGAATCAGCTTCAGCAACTACGTACGCCAATACTACCTCAATACCTCGGCCTATCTCGGAAACGTCAAGCGGACGGTTGCACTCGTTGGGGAATCGGCTGTGACGAGCCGTACGCCGCGGAACTACTGGACGACAAACGCGGGATGGTCGGGTCAGGGCGGCGTGGTGGAATTCCAGACGCGCATCGAGCAGACGCGCGACGCCGGCGGCTTCGTCAATCAGCAGAACATGTTCGGCGTTCGGGGCGAGCAAGTGGTGCTGCCTTGGTTTGGTGGCATTCGAGGCGAGGGAGATTTGCAGCGTGTAAGCGGATCGCGTGGAGAGACGTCGGCGATCGTGAGGGCGGGCCTCGCAATTCCTCTGATCAACGGCTTTGCACTCAAGGTCGACGTGGAGCGAAACTCGATCTTTCGCTCGGTCGGTGGACGCGTCCCCTGGATATTCGGCGCGCGCTTCGAGCATTCGATCACGGTCCCGATGCTGCGCACTCCGGGAACATCAGGCTACGTCTACGAGGATCTCAACGGAAACCAGCATCGCGACGCGGGCGAGCCAGGCATCGCGGGCGCGATCGTGCGGCGCGGGAGCGAGACCGCTGTCGCCGACGCGAGCGGCAAGTATCGAGTGAGCGGGAATCCCACAGCCCCCGTCGCAATCGACGAAGCATCCCTTCCGGATGGCTGGACACCAAGCGGAGCGGCGCAGGGTGATCTGAGCGTGACGTTGTCGACGTCAGCGGAAGTCGAGCTCTTCGTCGCGCCACGCTCGGGGATCTCGGCCGTTAAAGTCGATCTGAGCAAAGCTCATGTAATCGCGCGTGACACTGCGGGTCGCGAGTGGGGTGCAAGAATGACGGGACCAACCACTGCGACGTTCGAGTCCCTGCCTGTCGGCATCTACACTCTCGTATTCGACCTCTCCGAGCTAAGCGAACCGTTGGTAGCGCGCGCGCCTGTTCCCCTCCTGTTGGTGAGTGGCAAAGAATCGAAGTCGATAACGGTAACCCTGGACCCGCGCCCCATTCGGATGTGGAACGGCTCGAGTCCGCGCGGCAACGGCGCCGGGAAGGACAGCCCATGAACGCCGTGATGAGATCTCGTGTTCGTGTATCGCTCCGCGTGCTCGTGTTAGCGAGCGCCGTTGTGCTGTCCGGGTGTCTTCGGTCTACCGAGCCCCAGCCGTCGCTCCTACAGCTCAATGGATCGTGGAACTACACCGGAATCCAGACTGGCCCGGTGCCCGAGACTCTCAGTGGAACCCTGACAATCTCAACCGCATCCGGTACGAGCTTTCAGGGCCAGCTTCACCTCCAGGCGATAAACTCGCAAACCGGGACGCCTAGACTTCTCGATGGTCTCGTGAGCGGCACCGCGAGCTCGAGCAGCGTGGTCGACTTCGACGCGAACGTCGAGTCGACTCCGCGCCGTCACGTTGGACAGATTGTAGCAGACACGATAACCGGGACCTGGATTGGCTCTTCGCCCGATGGGACCATGTCTTCCGGAACCTTTCGAGTGGAACGGGAGACCAGATGAGGAAATTAAGGGAAATTGGCGTTACGTTGGCCGTCGTGATCGGCCTGTCGGCGCCAGCGGTGGACGCGCACGCTCAGTGTTCGGCCACTGGTGGCGGTGCAACGTGCAACCAACCCGGCAGCGTGACCATGACCGCCGGAAGAGTCGTTCGTTTGCAAATGAGCGCGGGCTCTACCTCGCTTACGGCGCCAACGCCCGCGGATTTCGATGCGGGGTTCAATGCCACGACGGGTCCAACTTTGACGGTCAGCGCCAACGCGCCGTGGACGCTGCATCTCCGCTCATCCGGTGCGTTCTGGGCAGCAACCAACACGTCGCCCGGAGCGCCGGCGCGGGCCACAAAACCCGCCGGAGACCTGAGATGGAGCACTGCCTCCAATGGAGTCTTCAGCGCGCTCAGCATCAGCGACGTCAACCTGGTTACCGGCGCGGCGACTGCGAGCAGTGCGACCACGCTGTACTTTCAGACGATCTACGATTGGGCCCTGGATACGCCCGGCAACTACAGCCAGACGATCGTTCTGACGCTCACGGCCCCTTGAAGCCAACCCGGGCAGCGGAGGCGAATTGTGACGCGCGCGACACCTGGGCTAGTCATTCACCTGTGACAGGCACTTCGGACGCGGAACTGATCGCTGCCGTCCTGGCCGGTGACATCGAGGCTTTTTCCGGCTTGGTCAGGCGTTATCAGGATACGTGCACCCGTTTCGCTGTGCGTATGCTCGGATCGCGTGTGGATGCGGACGATGCGCTTCAGTCGGCTTTCATGCGCGCGTTCCGCGGACTGCGCAGCTGCAAGGATCCGAATCGCTTCGGAGGCTGGCTTTATCAGATCGTCATCAACGAATGCAGGACGTACGCAACGCGACAGCGGCGCCGGGAGCTTCGATTTCCACCGGCAGCAGAAGCAATCGAGCGTGCGGTCGCACCAGGGTCGGAAGCAGAAAGGGACACGGATGTGGGCGGGCATATCGAGCGCGCCTTGAGCATGCTCCCCACAGAACAACGTGAGGCTTTCCTGCTGAAGCACGTGGAAGAGCTGAGTTATGACGAGATGGCCGAGATGACGGGCGTGAGCGTACCAGCGTTGAAAATGAGAGTAAAACGGGCCTGCGACGGCCTCCGCGATCTACTGGAAGGGGTTTACCATGGGTGACATCTACGACGACAAGGCACAGATGCAGGACGCTGCGTTCGCTGAGCGGGTAGCAGCTTCGCTGCGCGCGCCGGAGCGAGCCCATCCGTCGTTCGAGAAGCGCCTCATGGAAAAAGTGCTGGTCGAAGGACGCGTGCTGTACAAGACCGCAGCCACTTCGCCCAACAGCTCGTGGTGGCGCACCGAGTGGATCGTTCGGATCTCGCCGCGCGGCGGAGTCGCGATTGCCGCGGGAATCGCCGCGCTCATCGCGGTCTCGAGCGTCGTAGGGTCACGGATCTCGGCTCGCGCGCCGCAGGCTGCGATCGCCGCCCAGGCCGCAGCGGCACGCGACACCGTCCAGGTTGTTCGCTTTGTGTTCGTAGACTCGGGAGCGGCGAGCGTTGCGCTCGTTGGTGACTTCAATGAGTGGACGAAGGGATCGACGCAGCTGAAGCGTTCCGGGGCTCCGGGCGTCTGGACCGTCTCGGTCCCACTGACTCCGGGCCGCCACGAATATGCCTTCATCGTCAACGGCTCGCGTTGGGTCGCGGATCCGCTCGCGGTCAAGAGCTCGGACGATTTCGGGACAGAGAGCTCGGTAATCCGCATCGGGTCAGCTGGAAAGAGCGAGACCTAGCGAAAAGTCAGATACATAAGTTCACAGGAACTGATATCTTTTCAGTTCCTTGAGAGTTGAACGCCCGTCGCCCCCCGAAATCTTCTCAGGAGTGCTCACCGCGCTCCTGATTTTCGCATCGCCGGTTTGCGCGCAACGCAATGAGACAAGTCTGGATGCTGGCGCGGTCGCACTTCGCTATGCGGATACACTGAATGCCGCCGCGGCTACGATTACACCGCGCGCCGCTGCCCAATGGGCGCGGGGAGCCGGGGAAGTGACCGGAACGTATTCCCAATTCACGACGGGCGGTTGGAGCGCCCAGGGTGCTCTCTCTGGATCCTTGTTCGCACCGACCGCGTCCGGCTTCCTTGCCGAAGTCGCTGGCTTCGCCGGTGGAAGCACCCACCACGATGGGACGCGAACCGGGCAGGTGCTCGCGAACGGCAGGCTGCACTTCATGCGGACGGGGGGCGAGTTGTTCCTTGGCGCGGGCGGCTGAGGTCGATGCGACCCTGACAGCGAGCCCCGCGATGGTCGAAGACTCCATCAAGTATGTGGACGGACAGCTGTCGCTTTCCTGGACGCGCGAGCGGCTCGATCTCGGCGCACTGATTGGAACACGGTTTGGAGATCAACTCACATCTCTGGGCGGCACCGCAAGAACGTGGGGCAATCTCACCGCGGTCGCATCGATGACTCCTCGCGTCGCTCTGGTAGTCGCCGGAGGAACCTATCCAATCGATCCAACGCAGGGATTTCCCGGGGGCCGCTTCGTATCAGCGAGCATTCGCCTGGCTACGCGAAGTGTCAGAGAGACTCCACCTGTACAGACGGAGCAGGCACAGGTAGAGACAGGCGTTATGGAAGGAGCGCCAACTGTAACGCGCTTTGCGGCGGAGAGAAGTCACGCTGGCTGGGTGACCCTCAGAGTCAATGCACCGCGTGCACAGCTGGTGGAGGTCAGCGGTGACTTTACCAATTGGACGCCCGTCAAGCTCGAGCGCGCGAGCGACGGGTTGTGGTCTACGACATTCCCGATTAACCCGGGAAAGTATCAGATGAATTTGAGACTCGATGGAGGCAAGTGGTTGGTACCACCAGGGCTTCTCTCTATGCTGGACGAGTTCGGCGGAAGCGTTGGCCTGCTGGTAATCGAGTGAACACAAAGATTGTGACTTTGGCTGCCCTCCCGGCAGTCTATCAGGTGTGGACCGCCAGGAGCTCGGCGCGCCACCTAAGAAACAGTACCGCAATATCGCAAACCACTCCCTCGTGGAGATGAGATTTATTATGAACAGCTTTCGAACTTTCGCCCTGCTGCTGATGGCGACCCTCATGGTCGCTCAGCGAACGAGCGCGCAGACTCCGGCAAAGGATCCTTCCGTGCGGCTGAAGGAAGTGCTGCCGGCGGATGTTGCACAGCGCGTTCTGGCTCGCATAGCTGATGCGCGTGCCCGTCAGCTCCCCGCCGCAGCGCTCGAAAATCGGGCGCTCAAGTTCGCCGCCAAAGGCGTCGACCCGAAGGACATTGAGCGTTCGGTCAACGAGCAGGCGCAGCGAATGGAAAGCGCGAGATCCGCTCTTGCAAGTGGTCGCGGATCCAAGCCCGCCGGCGAGGAGATCGAAGCAGGCGCTGAAGCGATGCGAAAGGGCGTGGATGGCGCATCCGTCGCGTTGCTTGCCAAGACCGCACCACATGACCGATCGCTTGCTGTTCCGCTCTTCGTGATCGGAGGTCTTACCGATCGCGGACTTCCCTCGGATCAGGCGTTGCAGCGGGTGCTGGCAGGCCTGAACGCGCGAGCCTCGGATGCGGATCTCGAGCGGTTGCCGGGCGAGCTTCCACCGCAGGCGATTGCCGGTCAGGCGAATCGACCCACGGCGGGCCCTCCGGCCGGTGTCCCTGCCAACGGCGGCGCGAAATCCAATCCGGGGCAAACCCGCAGACCGCCGCCAAAGAAATAGTCAAAGCGGCGTTTCCGATTCAGAAAAGGGCAGCGAAACCGCTGTCCTTTTTTTTTGCCTTCAATGAATTTCGCATGAGGTGTGACCGCTTCCTGGCATAGCCGAGTCTACCAAATAGATCGCGATCTGCACGCGATACCGCGGGCAACCTCTGCCCCCTGAGTTTCATGACCCCAGTGCAGGAGATATAGACGATGAACAGGACCATTCGCCGCTTCGCGGCTTTCGCAATCGCCACTTTCGCGCTCGCAGCGTGCAGTGATTCCTCGGGAACCGGCACCGGGCTGCTCACGGTCCGTCTTACAGACGCTCCCTTCCCTTTCTCGGACGTCGCCCGCGTCGACGTTTACGTGGTTCGAGTCGACGCGAAGACGGCCACAACGACGGATGAGGAAGCGGCTGACGAATCCAATCACGATGGCTGGACGACGATCGCAACGCCGAACGCCCTCATTAACCTGATCGATCTCGGCGGCGGTAAGACCATGAATCTTGGCGCGACGACCTTGCCCACCGGCAATTATCAGAGCTTCCGTCTCGTGCTCGACACCGACAAGTCGAGCATCACACTGAAAGACGGGACCACGCCACCGATATCCTTTCCAAGCGCCGGCCATAGCGGCATTAAAGTCAATCTCGACGCTCCCATTCAGCTGACCAAAGACGGGTCGGTGATGACGCTCGACTTCGACATCGGTCGCAGCTTCGTGATGCGCGGCAACATATCACGGGCAGCGCGACAGGATCGGTTCACGCCAATAGCGCCACCGGTGCCGTCGTTCCGGACGCGACGGTGGAGGTACTCACCGCAGGATCGCTGCTGACCGATGCGGATCCGACGCATATCGTCAGTAGCACAAAGACTGATGCAAGCGGCAATTTCAGGTTCGCCTTCCTCCTGCCGGGCACCTACGTGCTGCGCGCAACACCGACGGTGGCGTCTGGATTCAAGCCCGCCCTTCTAACCGGCGGATTGACTGTCACTACCCAGACCGAGACGAAGGACCTGGTCATCGTCGTAGCGCCATAGCGACCAGGAGCACCAGCTAAAGAAGGAGCCCGGGAGAACGTTCTCCCGGGCTCTTTTGCATCCGTTCATTCGACCAGAGTCGATCAGCTGTTTGCGGCTACTACGTCAGAGTCGCTCTGGTCCTACGTATCATCGCGCATAGGAGCGCAACGGACCCGGGCGCATCGTTCGCGAGTCAACAAGGAGCAACCGCAAAATGACTCGCGCCGACCCGAAGGAACTGAGAACACCCGCCATAGCCGGCATCAGCTATGTGTTTCCGGAGCGCTCGCGCACCGTCAGCGAGCTCGCCGGCGAACTGCAGCTGACCAGCTCCGCGAGCACCATGGAATCGTTCGGCTTCGAGAGCGTGCACGTAGCGGTGGCGGAGAGCCCCTACGAGCTAGCCCTCGCGGCAGCGAGCAACCTGCTGGCTGAAACCGGCGTTGATCGCGACTCGATCGGGCTACTGATCTACGGGGGCACCCCCGGATCCTTGTCGTTCGCGGCCGCAACCGATGCCGAAGCCGCCGCCGGCGGCGTGTGCACTATGTCGCGGTTCAAGTACCCGGCGACGCGACTGCAGTACGATCTCGAGCTCCACAACGCCTGGCCGTTCGCGATCGACCAGCTCGCCTGCACGACCTTGCTCGGCGCTGCTCGTATCGCGCGATCGATGTGCCTCACGGAAGGCATTGAACGCGCGCTCTGCGTCTCGTCCGAGTTCTTCCCGGCCAACGCGGGGCGGGAGGCGATCTTCAACTGCACGTCGGACGCGGCCTGCGCCATTCTGATCGAGAGGAACGGAGCCCGGAACCGCCTCGTCTCCGCCACGAATGTCACCAAGGGCTACTACTGGGATGTAGAGGCGCTCCGGGACGAGATCGTGGCGTCGTATTTTCCGACGGCGCGCCATGTCCTGCTCCGCACCATCGCCGACGCGGGGTGGGAGCCCTCCGACGTCGACTGGATAATTCCGCACAACGTCAGTGCCCGCAGCTGGGAGATCCTGTCCAGTCTCGTGCGGCTGCCGCGCGCCCGCCTCTTTTCAGAGAACATCGCTCGACACGGCCACACTCTGGCCGGCGACAACTTCATCAACTACCGCGACGCACTCGACGGCGGCTGCATCCAACCGGGCCAGCGCGTCGTTCTGTTTTCCTATGGCTTCGGTGCTCATTGGACCGGCATCGCCGTGGAGGCGTGAATGAGAAGCCAAACCAGACTGTTCGTGACCGGAGCCAGCGGATTGGTGGGCGAAGGCGTGCTGCGCCAAATGCTCCGCGACGATCCAGCCCTCGACGCATTTGCGCTCTTTCGCAGCGAGACCAGCTGGAAACACGTATCAGCTCGGCTGGGACCGCTGGCATGGAGAGTTGTCCCCGTTTACGGAGACATGACGGTGGACGGGATGGACCTCGACCCGTTCGTCCGCCAGCGCATCCAGCGCGAGGCACGCGTCGTTCTCCACGCAGCGGCGGACACCTGCTTTTCCAGATCGTTGGATCAGTCGCGCTTCGTCAATACGCTCGGGACGTATCGCGTCGCAGAGCTGGCCTCGGACTGCCGGCGGCTGGATCGGTTCGTTTTCGTGAGCACTGCGTTCGTAGCGGGCCGCTTGACCGGTACGATCCTCGAGCGGGATAACGGCTGTCAGGCCGGCTGGGTGAACGCATACGAGCAGTCGAAGTACGAAGCGGAGTCGACCATACGGGCGGGCGCACTGCCCTGGACGGTCGTCCGGCCAAGCACAATCGTGTGCCGCGGCGCCGAGGGCGACATCCCGCAGATCAACGCGGTTCACCGCGCGCTCCGCATCTACCACCGTGGCCTGGCGGCCATGATTCCAGGCGACCGAGCAAATCCTGTGGACGTCGTCACGTCGAGCTATGTGAGCAGCGCCATCGCCCGCATAGCGCTCGATCCAAGAGCCGCAAACAAGACCGTGCATCTATGCTCGGGGAAAGGTGCGCTGAGCCTGGGCGAACTGATGGACACCGCCTACGAGGTGTGGTCAGAGAGTCCCGAATGGCTCAAGCGCGGTGTGGAGCGCGCGATGATCACCGACACCAGGACTTACGAGATGTTCGAGCGCGCTGTGATGGAGACGGGCGACGTCCGGCTCCGATCGGTGCTGTCGTCACTCTCGCATTTCATTCCGCAGCTGGCACTGCCGAAGATCTTCGACACGAGCGTAGCCGAGGTCCTTCTCGATGCCCCGCCGCCGGTGAGCAGCTACTGGAAGCCGATGCTGCGAAACCTGATCGCGACCAAGTGGGCGCAGAGCGCCGAGCGGGTGGCAGCGTGATCACTCGCCAGGAGGAATTCGCTCGCCAGATGGTCATCTGGCTCAATGAGGAGCTCGCGCCGAAGGGTGTGCATGTCGACGCGGACACGCCGCTGTTCGCGACCAGGCTGCTCGATTCGCTCAAGGTGCTGGAGCTGATCGCGTTCACCGAGCAGGCAATCGGCCGCCCGATCCCCGATTCGCACATCCGCATGGACAACTTTCAGACGGTCGCACGCATCGCGACGGTCTTCGTTCCCCTTGAGGAGCATGCTGCAGCCTGAAGAGATCATTCGCCAGCTCCGCGAGAGCGGATCGCTTTGGGATGTCGCGCCCGGCGTCTCCGGCCTGAGCGGGCGTGTCGCCGCGCTCAGGCGTGAGATCGAAGAGGCGATCGCTGACATCGCCCGCGCGGAAACCCCGAACGAGTGGTACGCACCGGCCGGAGTGAGCTTCGAGACACTCGAGCGGGCGAAGTACTTCTCCTCGTTTCCGCAGTGGCTGAGCACGGCGTCGCATCTAAGTGGAGACGAAGCGATTCTGCACTCGATCGCGTCGAGTGATTCGCCGGGCCGCGTCGCGCGGTCGTCCGCCGGCGCGCCGGAAATCGCGCTGCCTCCCGCCGTCTGCTACAACACCTACGCCGCGCTCGCCGACTCGACCATCGACGCCCCGCTGCTGATGACGGCGCAGGGGACCTGCTGGAGGCACGAAGGCGAACGCCATTCCGCTCTGGAGCGGGGCTGGGCGTTCACGATGCGGGAGATAGTGTGCCTCGGCACTGCCTGGGACGTGAAATCACTGCTCGACCGCGGCGTCGAGCGCGCGTCGGCATTGGCTGCACGCCTCGAGCTGGATACCGAGATAGTCGTAGCAAGTGATCCGTTCTTCGCGCCATCGGCGCGCGGACGGGCGGCGTTGCAGCGGATCAAAGGTCTCAAGCACGAGCTCGTGTTCCGGTTCCCCGACGGTCGTCCGTTGGCGATCGCGTCGTTCAACGATCACGAGGAGTTCTTCGGCGATGCCTTCTCGATCTCACTCGCGGATGGAAGCGCGGCATCGAGCGGCTGCGTCGCTTTCGGGCTCGAACGGTGGCTGTTCGCGGTGCTGGTGACATACGGAGTGGATCCCGCGGACTGGCCCTTTGGCGCGCTGGCGGGCTCTCACCGTCCCTCTCATTTCGGAGCGATCGGCATATGACTATCACTGACTCGCAGTCCAGACTGAGCCTGTACGTCCGCTGCGCCATGGCTGCCGACCGCGGCGCCTGGTCGGTCGAGCAGGATATCAAATGGCTCGAGATCGATCGCGACCGTGCGTACGCGAAGCCGGAAATTCTGGCGGCGCTCCGCGATGCGGCGCTGATCGAATCGTATCACCCACTCAACCTCGCGCGGCTGCTGCGCGCTACCCTCGACGACATCGATGCCGGGGTGGTCTTCTCGCTCGAGCTGTACGAGGGCTTCAAGCACTTCCACTCGCTACGCCGGTATCTGGAGACAATCGGCTACGAGCCGGCAATCACCGACGCGGAGCTCGTGGCGATTCGCCAGTCGCAGGTCGAGATCGATGTGGCGCCGGAGGAACTGGTGCCGCGACTCGTCGAATTCATGCTCTCCGAGCACCTGGCTCACTATTTCTTTCGCCGTCTCGGCGAACAGGCAGAGGACTATGTTCTCGCCGACCTGATGTCGCGCATCGCCGCCGACGAAGTCAGGCACGCGCAGAGCGCGTCAGATCTCATCGCCAAGCGCATTGCCGCGAACCCCTCCGTGATTCCGCAGGTGCTCGACGCCGCCCTCGACTTCCACCACTTCGGTGAAGAGGCGATCGGCGCCGTCCCCGTCGCGCAGCCCGGAGATCCCATCGCGATCCAGACATTCGCGAAGCGCATCGAGCGCCTCTGCGGGATTCGACTTGTCGATCACATCAAGAACACGAACCTGAACCGGAGAGCGTCATGACTTCGACTTCCGAAATCGCGCTGCTCAACTTCTACCGCGCTTCCGAGCTGCATGGGGGGTTGATACTCGGCCAGATGGTGCGGAGGACGCGCGATCCAGAGCTGATTCTCAATCTCACCCGGCACAGCGCCGAAGAGGTAATGCACGCGCAGCTGTGGACGGAAACGATAGTGGCGGTTGGAGGCCGGCCTGCGCCCGTGCGCGAGACGTACCAGACGCGCTACGCCGCGGAAGTGGGAACACCCCTCACGATGCTGGAGATACTGGCGCTCACGCAGGTGTTCGAGCGTCGCGTTTACAGGCATTTCAACGATCATTTGCGGAGCCCGGGCCTGCATCCGGCTATTGCCGCTACGCTCCGCCGGATGCTCGATGAAGAGCGCGGGCACCTGACCTGGGTGAAGCATTGGCTCGACAAGCAGGCAGCCAATCGCTCCACCGAAGTCCGCGAGGTAATGCGCCGGTACGCCGCGGCCGACGAGGTGATATACGCTGCGATCTCGGCAGAATACGGGTGGAGGTTGGCCGCATGACCGCGACCGCCATTCAGGAGACTGGGCGCGAGCCCCGACGAGAGCGGATTTCCCGCAGCGAGCTTCCTGGCTCCCGCGAAGACCGGCTCTTCTTCGCGCAGGTCCGAGAGGATCCGTGCCTGGAGATCGAAGCCCTCGCTCCTCTGCATGATGCGAAGGTCGTCGTCGTTAGCTCGGGCGGCTGCACCGCGCTGTCGCTGCTCGCAGCGGGTGCGGCTCGGGTTACCGCCGTGGATCTCAACGCCTCCCAGAATCACCTGGTGGAGCTGAAAGTCGCTGCGCTTCGCCGGCTGACAATGCCGGAGATAATGAGCTTCTTCGGTGTCGCCCGCGGTACGCCAGAACGACGCCTCCGAACCTACGAGACGATCAGGCCGCTGCTGTCGGAGCGAACAGCGAGTTTCTGGGACGCACACCAGTCGATGTTGGGACGCGGGGCGCTCGCGTGCGGCGTGAGCGAGCAGTTCATCTCGATGGTCGTGAAAGTCGTGAAG
>WNFK01151636.1_pt1 | contig 21564 bp, 21 predicted proteins | sample 5400281 | NCBI WGS metagenome assembly WNFK01 (sample SAMN13153350, study PRJNA577476) | soil metagenome | isolation source: 20 cm soil on Douglas fir-dominated hillslope | place: USA:California | collected 2013-09-17
TGGTGGTGAGGTCGGCCACGATCTTGTAGCCGTCCTTCTCGGCCAGGCTCAGCGCGATCTTGCGGTTGTCCTGGCAGAACAGGTTGTCGCAGGTGAACAGCGCGATCGTCTTGAGGTCCTTGGGCCCGCCGTGCGCCGGCCACTCCTTCAGGAACTGGAACACGCTCGCCACCATGGTGCTGTCGTTGGGGCCGGTGCGGTAGAACCACTTGAAGCCCTTCTCGGTCAGGGTGGGGGAGGCGCAGGGATGGCAGCTCATCGGGATGCCGTAGCTGTCCACCAGTGGCTGGATGATCGAGGTGTTGCCGCTCGTGCCCTCGCCGTTCAGCCAGTGGACCTTGTTGACCGTGATGAGCTGCTCGGCCAGGGTGCGCGCCTGGTCGCCGCGGCTCTGGTCGTCGCGCACCACCAGCGTCATCTTGGCCCCGCCCAGGCCCGGGAAGCCCTTGCCGGGTCCGAGCGGGACGGCGAGATCCGGGTAGTCGTTGTTGACGATGTCCTCCACGGTCTGGCCGGCCCAGAGGTACTGCTGGCCCAAGCTCGCGAAGTTGCCGGTGAGCGGCAGCAGCTCGCCGATCAGCACCTCGGTGACCGGGGCCTGGGCCCTGACCGTCGGGCTCAGCGAGATGGCGACGAACGAGAGGATCGCGACGGCGGCGATGAGACGGAGCATGCGCATGCGGGGCCTCCTCCAGTGAGTGCGGTACGGACGGCTCGCGACCAGGGCGGGCGGCGGCCGGAATGGCCCGGATCCCGCCTCGCGCGCGCCGAGTCTAGCGCACGACCCCGCGCCCTGTCATCACGGAATGGAGCCGCGGGCGAATGGAGCCACCGGGGGAATGAGCCCCGGGGATGCGGCTAGAGGCGGGCCATCACCCGGTCTGCGAGCTGCTGGCTGAAGCGCCACTTCTCGTCGGTGCCGGTCGCCCACATCAGCTCGCGCAGCCCGCCGCGCTCGAGCTCCTGGATGCGCTCGATCAGCTCCTCCGGGCTCCCCACCAGGCAGGTGTCCCGCACCAGGTCCGCGTCGATCAGCTCGGCCTCGCCCGGGTGGATGTAGGTGTAGTGGCCCTCGTGGGTGCGGAAGTGCCGGTGCGCGGCCGGGATCTCCTCCACCAGCGCGCAGTAGCGCTTCCAGATGCGCCGCAGGAAGGGCGGCGGCTCGATGCCGCGCTCGTGCACCGCATCGTAGAAGTAGTAGACGCTGGCCATCACGTTGGGCCCCACCGCGCGGATGACCCGCTCGGAGTCGGCCGCCTCGCCGGGCTCGAGCAGCACGATGCTGGTGAGCGCGCACATGTGGAAGTCGGGGCCGAGCGTGCGCCCGTCGCGCCGGGCGCCGACCTGGGCCTGCGCGAGGGCCTCCGCGGGTGGCAGCCCGCGGGGCGGGATCGCGAAGACGAGCCCGTCGCCGTACTGCCCGGCCAGCTCCATGGCGCGCGGCCCGAACGCGGAGACGAAGAGCGGGATGCGCGGCTCGAGGCTCATGTACTTCTTCTCGCGGATCAGCATTCGGATCGGGTGCCGGGTGCCCTCGTGGACGTAGTCCACCGCTTGGCCCTGGAGCAGGCCGCGCAGCACGCGCAGGTACTCGCCGTAGTCCGTGATGCGCATCGGCGGCTGGCCCATGCTGCGCAGGGCGGTGTTGCCGGTGCCGATGCCGAGATGCACGCGGCCCGGGGCGAGCCGGTTGAGGGTGGCCATGGCCGCCACGTGCACCGGCGGGATGCGCGTGCCGCAGATCGCCACCCCGGGGCCGAGCCGCAGCCGCGAGGTCTCGCGGGCGGCGAGGGCCAGCACTGCGTAGCAGTCGGAGAACAGCATCTGGCTGTCCGCGACCCACACCGAGTCGTAGCCCAGGGACTCGACGTGGGGGTAGAACGCGATCTCGTCGATGTCGGCCATCACGCACACGCTCATGCGCATATTGTGGTTCCTCTCCAGGTCAGGGTCACTTCTTGTCGCGGATCGATTCGAGCATCTGCCGGGCGCGCGGCACTTCCTTGAGCGTCCAGCGCGGCCGGTCGGTCGGCGCGCGCTCGGCCAGGACGGACTGGAGCTGCTGGCGCGCCTCCGTGTATCGGCCCAGGTTGATGTAGAGCTGCGCCAGCTCGATGCGCACGCCGGTCTGCCTGGGGTCGAGCCGCTGCGCGGTCTTGAAGTGCTCCTCCGCTTCCTTACTGTCGCCGCCCAGCACCAGCGGCAGCTCGCGGGCGATGCTGCCGGCCATGACGTGCGCCGCGATGTTGTTGGGGTCGAGACGCAGCACGATGTCGACCTGCTTGCGGAGATCGCGCAGCGCGAGGGCCGAGCGGAGCAGGCCCTTGGCCTGCGACCACGTGCCGAGCGTGATCGCGTACCAGATATGGGCTTCCGCGTCGTTCGGGGCCAGCTCGGTGGCGCGCTTGGCGTAGTCGCGCGCCTGGGCGTAGGCCGCCACCTTGTCGTCCTCGGTCTTCGCGCGCTCCTCGCCGAAGAGAAACCAGGCGCGGGCCAGGGTCAGGAGCGTGGGTACGTCGGCGGCGCCGCCCCGGGCCACGTGGGCCTCGAGCAGATCGCGGGCGCGATCGATCCGCGCGGGGTCCTCCTGGTACTGGCGCAGCATCGCGCGCGCGGTCTCGGCGGGCGTCGCGGTCTGGGCGGCCGCGGGACCGAGGCCGCCCAGGAGCAGCAGGGCGGTCAGCAGGAGCGGCCGGCGCATGCCCCCGATCGTACCGGCCGCCGGAAGCGGGGTGGGGAAGAAAATGCGCCAGAGAAGGCGTGTAAGCCGGGTCCTGTCTGACCGCCCCGGTTTCCCGTGACGGCGAGATGATCATTTCTCTAGGACGCCGGTTACCCGGCGCCTCAAGCGGCCATACCCGAGAGCACCACGCGGGCCGCGCTTCACCTGCCCTTGCGGGCAGGATCGCTCTCCTATTTGACCTTGCTCCGGGTGGGGTTTACCGAGCCGACCCGGTCACCCGGGCCGCTGGTGAGCTCTTACCTCACCGTTTCACCCTTACCGCCCGTGAGGGCGGCGGTTTGCTTTCTGTGGCACTGTCCATGGGGTCACCCCCCCTGGCCGTTAGCCAGCACCCTGCCCTGCGGAGCCCGGACTTTCCTCCCGCACGGTTGCCCGTGCCGGCGATCATCCTGCCTTCTCTGACGCAATCAAAGAGCGTGTGTCGCTGCGGGAAAGTATAGCCGGTCAGGGCTCACCTCGCTTGGCCGCCTTCTCCTGCGCCCGGCGCTCCAGATCCCAGTAGCGCCGGTCGCGTTCCTCGAGCATCTCCTCCGAGGTGCGGAGCGGCGCGGTCGACGGCTGCTCCACGCCCAGCGCGTGGCCGATCTCGTCGACCCGGTCCTGGTCGGGGGTCGAGACGCTGCCGCCGGCCGCCTCTTCGCCGGAGCTCTGCGCCCGCTGCCAGTCCGCGTCCAGGTCACCCGCGGTCACCGCGGGCCCGGTCTCGTGGTGCTCGAGCACCTCGCGGAGCAGGCCCACCGTTCTCCCTCGATCCTCCGCGCCTTCCCGCCCGCGCCGGGTGGCCGCGGTCCGCTTTCGCCCGCGACGCGGGACCCGCCGGCCCGGCGCCGCGCCGCCCTTCTTCTTCGCGGCCTTCTTCTTCGCGGCCGTCTTCTTGGTGGCCTTCGTCACCCGCCGCTTCGGCTTCGCCTTCCGCTTGCTCATCGTCCACCTCCCCCGGGGTCCGCGCTGCTCCGGGTATCATACGCCCCGATTTGACGCTCCTCCGGCCGTCTGCTAGGGTGGCCCCGCGAATCGCTTCTCCAACGTTTTCCTCTCGAACGACGACGTCTCAGGGAGGTCGCAATGGCGCAAGAAGCGCACGATCCGGAAGCCGGCACTTCGATGTCGCGGCGGGTGATGCTCCGCAGCGTGGGCGCGGCGGTGGGAGCCGCGGTGCTCGCGCCGCGTCTCGCGGGCGCGCAGACCCCGCCGAGCGGGCCGATGGCCCCGCCCAGCACCGTGACCACCCCGCCGCGCGACTTCAGCCCGCGCGGGGCCCCCACCACCTACTTCACCGATCCCGACGTGCTCACCGTGGAGCCGGCCTTCAACGGGCTCCGTCAGCCGAACGCGCCGATCCAGCGGCTGTGGACCGGCTCGCTCTGGGCGGAAGGGCCGGCGTGGAACGCGCAGGGCCGCTATCTCGTGTGGAGCGACATCCCGAACAACCGGCAGCTGCGGTGGATCGAGGACAACGGCCACGTCAGCGTGTTCCGCATGCCGTCGAACAACAGCAACGGCAACACCTTCGACTTCCAGGGCCGCCAGCTCTCCTGCGAGCACGTGACCCGGCGGGTGGTGCGCTACGAGCTGGACGGCTCGGTGAGCCTGATCGCGGGGATGTTCAACGGCAAGCGCCTCAACTCGCCCAACGACGTCGTGCCGCATCCGGACGGCAGCTACTGGTTCACCGACCCGCCCTACGGCGCGCAGCTCTACGAGGGCACGGTGGACGCGCCGGGCGGGCCCGCCAACATGGCCGGCCGGCTCAACCCGAAGCTCGGGCAGCCGCTCGAGCTCGGCAGCTACAAGCGTGAGCTGCCCACCGCGGTGTACCGCGTCGACAAGAGCGGCACGCTCACCCAGGTGGCGGGCGAAGACCTCGTGCCGGATCCCAACGGGCTCTGCTTCTCGCCCGACTACAAGAAGCTCTACGTGGTCAGCACCGGCAAGGGGCCGGGCGACACCCACGCGGGCGGCAAGGGCGACATGTACGTGTTCGACGTGGGCGCGGACAACAAGCTGAGCAACGGCAAGCTCTTCAGCGCCTTCATGGTGGACGGCGTGAAGTGCGGGCCCGACGGCGTGCGCGCCGACGTGGACGGCAACCTCTGGTGCTCGAGCAACGCGGGCCGCAGCGTGGGCTACAGCGGCGTGACCGTGTGGACACCGCAGGGCCAGCTCATCGGGCGCATCCGGCTGCCCGAGATTTGCGGCAACGTTTGCTTCGGCGGTCCCAAGCGCAACCGCCTGTTCATGGCGGCCAGCCAGTCCCTCTACGCGGTCTACACCGCCACCCAGGGCGCCGCGCCCGGCTAAGAACCGGGGTCAGGTCTTGAATTACGACATTTCCGCGCCCGTGGCGGTGACCAACCGCGGAGCAAATGTCGTAATTCAAGACCTGACCCCATCTTCGCGATGAAGCTAGGGGTTTATCTCAACGCGCAGCATCCGGCGGCCGACGATCCGGCGCGACGGTTCGCCGAGACGGTGGAGCAGGCGCAGCTGATCCGCGCCCTCGGGTTCGACTCGCTCTGGGGCGGGGAGCACCACGCCACGCCGGGGTTCCACTATTTCCCGCTGCTGCCGATGCTGCAGCGCCTGGCCGCGGAGGCGCCCGGGCTCTCCATCGGGACCAACCTGGTGCTGCTACCGCTGCACAACCCGATCGAGATCGCCGAGATCGGCGCCTTCCTCGACGTGATCACCGGCGGACGCTTCCTGCTCGGCGTGGGGCTCGGCTACCGCCCGGAGGAGTTCGCGATCTTCGGCGTGCCGATGACGGAGCGGGTGAGCCGGCTCGCCGAGGGCGTGGAGATCATCCGGCGGCTCTGGACCGAGGACAAGGTCACGCACCGCGGGCGCCACTGGACCTTCGAGAACGTGACGATCCGGCCGCGCCCGGTCCAGCGCCCGCGCCCGCCCATCCTGGTGGGCTCGCAGGTGCCCGCGGGCATCGCGCGCGCGGCCCGCATCGCGGACGGCTGGCTCGTGGTGCCGGTGCCCCGCGTCGACGAGTTCGCGGCGCAGGCGCAGGCCTTCACCGCGGCCCGCGCCCGGGAGGGCGTGACCGCCGCGCCGCAGATCTGCCGGCTGCTCGAGGTGGTCTGTGCCCCCGACGAGGACATCGCGATCCGCCGCGCCGCCCCGTACCTGCTCGAGAAGTACGCGGCCTATCTCTCCTGGGGCCTCGAGGGCGTCTCGATCGATCCCGGCGCGCGGCCCGAGGAGCAGCTCCGCCGCCTGGCCGCCAACCGCTTCGCGATCGGCTCACCCGCCCAGGTGACCGAGATGCTGCTCGCCCAGCACGCGGCCGGCGCCACGCACCTCACCATGCGGGTGAGCTGGCCGGGCATGCCGCAGGCCGACGTGCTCGCGGGCATCGAGCTGCTCGGCCGCGAGGTCCTCCCCGAGGTCCGCCGCCGCGTCGCCGCCGCGCCGTGACCGACGCCGACCGCCCGTGACCCCGCCCGTGATTTCGAAAGTGTCCTGGATCTGGGTGCTCCCGCCGCTGGCCACCAGCCTCGTCGTGCTCGCCCATCCGATCATCGATCCGTGGCATGCCGCCGGTGTCACCGGCCTCGCGCCACTGGTCGCCCGCAACGACGTCTGGCTCGCCGTCCACCTGGCACTGCTCGTCCTGTTTCCCCTGTCGGCGCTCGCCCTGATCCAGCCGATCTCCGGCATCGACTCGACGAGTGCCCGCCTCGCGCGCGTGATGCTCGGCATCTTCGGTGTCCTCTATGCCGGCTTCGACACCTTCGCCGGGCTGGCCACCGGGACGGTCGTCCGGTCGGCGCGCGGCCTCGGCGCGGCCGAGCAGGCGGGCGTCCTCCTCGCGGTCAAGGGCCTGTTCAACAGCCCGATCACCGGCGTCCTGTTCGTATCGGGCACCGGGGCCTGGACCGTGGGCGCCGGCGCGGTCGCCTTCACGCTGAAGCGGGCGGGCGCGCCGCGGGGCCCGGTCGGGCTGGTCGTCGTCGCGGCGCTGCTCCTCTTCCTCGATCATCCGGCCCCCTTCGGGCCCGTCACCTTCGCCGCGGTCGCGGCGGCCCTGGCGTGGCTGGCCTGGAGCGGCCCCTCAAAGGATTGACCATGCGCGTCCCCGCCCGCCAGATCCAGCAGCAGCTCGAGTCCGTGTTCACCGCGTGGGGCATGTCGGCCGCGCACGCCGCCACCACCGCGCAGATGATGGTGGAGACCGATCTCCGCGGGGTGGACTCGCACGGCATCTCGATGCTGCCGACCTACGACAAGGAGTTCCGCGCCGGCCGGCTCAACATGCGCCCGCAGTGGAAGACGGTGCGCGACATGCCGTCGATGGCCCGGATCGACGCGGACCGCTCGCTCGGCCACCCGGTGTCGGTGCACGCGATGAACCTCGCGGTGGACAAGTGCCTGATCACCGGGGTGGCGGTCGTCTCCGTGTTCAACTCGCACCACTTCGGGGCGGCCGGCTGCTACGCGAAGATCGCGTCCGATCGCGGCGTGATCGGCATGGTCACCTCGGCCACCCGCGGCGTCACGCTGGTGCCGACCTTCGCGGCGGAGCCGATCATGGGGACCAACCCGCTCGCCTTCGCGGCGCCCGCGAGGAAGAACGCCTCCTTCGAGCTCGACATGGCCACGACCACCGTCGCGGCGGGCAAGGTGAAGGTCTACAAGCTCAACCACAAGCCGGTACCGTCGGGCTGGGTGGTGGACGGCGACGGGCGGCCGGTCACCGACGAGGCGACCGCCTTCCAGCACGTCTTCGAGCGCCCCGACGGGGGCATCACCCCGCTCGGCGGCAGCCGCGACCTGGGCGGGCACAAGGGCTACGGGCTGGCGGTGCTGGTGCACATCCTGGGTGGCACGCTCGCGGGCGCGTCGTTCTCGCCGCTGCGCAACAAGACCCAGAAGGACTCCGACCCGCACAACATCGGCCACTTCTTCATGGCCATCGATCCGGGGGCATTCCGCGACGCGGGCGACTTCGAGGCCGATCTCGACGACGTGATCGACGTGCTGCACGGGGCCAAGCGGGTGGACTCGAAGCAGCCGGTGATGGTGGCGGGCGACCCGGAGCGGCTCACGCGCGCGGAGCGGCTCGAGCAGGGCGTGCCGGTCCCCGACGACCTGCTGACGCAGCTCCGCGGCGTCGTCGCGGCGGCGGGCGTCCCGTTCGTGCTGGCCTAGCCGAGCGCCTTCCGCAGCGCCCCCGCCATCTCGCCCAGCAGCGCGCGCGACTGATCGAGGATGCGCGTCATCCGCACGAAGCCGTGGAACATGCCGGGGTACTGCGTCGTCGTCACCGATACGCCGGCCTCGCGCAGCCGCTTCGCGTAGGCTTCTCCCTCGTCGCGCAGCGGATCGCAGCCCGCGGTGATCACCAGCGCGGGCGGCAGGTCGGCCAGGCTCTTGGCCAGCAGCGGGGAGGCGCTCGGCTCGCGGCCCTGCTCCTCGCGGGCCAGGTAGTGACGCCAGAACCAGCGCATGTCCTCGGCGGTCAGCAGAAAGCCGGTGGCGTTCTCGCGGTAGGACGGGGTGTCGAAGGCGTGGTTCGTCACCGGGTAGATCAGCAGCTGCAGCGCGAGCCGCGGGCCGTGCCGATCGCGCGCCAGCAGCGCCATGACCGCGGCGAGGTTGCCGCCCGCGCTATCGCCGCCCACCGCTATCCGGGCCGGATCGAGCCCGAGCTTCGCGCCGTTGGCCGCGACCCACTGGAGCCCCGCGTAGGAGTCGTCCACCGGGGTCGGGTACTTGAACTCCGGGGCCAGCCGGTAATCCACCGACGCCACCGCGCAGCCGGCCGCGTTGACGAGGGACCGGCAGATGCCGTCGTGGGTGTAGAGGTCGCCGATCACCCAGCCGCCGCCGTGGTAGAAGACCAGGACCGGATGCGGCCCGTGGCCGGCGGGGCTGTAGACCCGCACCGTGATCTCGCCGCCGGTCACCGGCACGCGGTGGTCCGCCACCGCGGGCACGTCCTCCACCGGACCGAGCCCGACGGTGCGCGTGCGCATGGCCTCGCGCGCCTCGTCGGGGGTGGATTGGTAGATCGGCTTGAGGTTCAGCGCGGCGATCGTCTCCACGACGGTCTGGGCCTGCGGATCGAGCGGCATGGCGTGTCCTCCCCGGGGCGATTCAGGTGGTGCGGCGACAGTAGGCAATCCGGCTCGCGTCGTCAAGACGTGCCTCGTCAAGCGCTCGGTCGGCCGTCACGCGCTCGCTGAGCGGCCGGCGCCCTACGACGCGGCGCCGCGGCGGAGGCGGCGCGCCCCGAGCAGGAGGACCGCGGCGCCCGCCCAGGCGAGCGTGCCGTCCAGCATGAAGGCGCCGGAGAGGCTCAGCGCGGCCAGGCCGCCGCTGACCAGCGGGCTCGCCGCGGTGCCCACCTGCACGCTCAGCGCGAGCCAGCCGAAGGCGGCGCCACGCCGCTCGCCCGGTACCAGCGTCCCGCCGAGCGAGTAGGCGAGGGTCAGCGCCCCGCCCAGGCAGAAGCCGGTGAGGCAGCGCAGGAGCATGAGGCTCTGCCAGCCGGGCGCCAGGGCCATGAGCGCGCACGGCAGCCCGCCCAGGAGCAGGCCGACCAGCAGGAGCCGCTCGGCGGGCCAGCGCTGGGCGAGCCGGCCCGCGGCCAGGGCCGAGCCGGTGGCGCAGATGGCGGCGAGCGAGATGATCTCACCCGAGGTCGCGGCGATGCGGGTCACGTCGGGCAGGGCCGCCACCTTGAGCGGCACCAGCAGCGAGAGCCCGCGATCGATGAACTGGCTGATGAAGAGCAGGAGCAGCACGAGCGGAAACCCGCGCAGGCCGAGCACGTCGCGCAGCGAGAAGCCGCTCTCGCGGGGGCTCGCGGCGGCGCCGTCGGCGGCGCGCGGGCGGCCCTCGTCGAAGAGCAGGATCAGCCCGACGAGGGAGATCGCGCACATCCCCGCGGTGACGAAGAAGGCGTAGCGCAGCCCGAAGTGGGAGGCCACGTACCCGCCCGCGGCCGGCCCGATCGCCACGCTCAGGAGCTGCGCGCCCTGCACGCGCCCGATGGCCACCGGCACCTTGTCCTTCGGGCACGACACGCTCGCCCAGGAGCTGCGTCACCGAGGTCACCAGGCCCATCGCGGCCACGATGATCACGAAGCCGGCGAGCGAGCGGATCATCATCATCTTGCGGCCCACGCGATCCGCGAAGCGGCCCCAGAGCGGGCCCAGGAGGCCCGAGACCGCCGGGGTCACCGCGGTCAGCACGCCGGACCAGAGGGCGACCCGGGTGGGCTCGGCGACGCCCAGCTCCATCACGTAGAGCGGCAGGAACGGCGAGAAGAACTGGAAGCCGACGAACGCGATGAAGACGACGAGGGCGAGGGCCCAGACGTTGCGCTCCCAGCTCTCCACCGCGAGGGGCGCCGGTTACCGCGGGGCCCCGCCCACGCTCACGTGGGCAGGCCGAAGAGCGACGACACCCGCGTGGCGTCGTGCATGGCCGCCATCTCCTCGTCCGGGGGGCGGCGGGTGAAGCGGGCGGCCGCGTCGAGCACGCGCGGCAGCAGGGCCAGGTCGCCCGCGGTGTTGAGGAAGACCTCGGGGCGGCCCAGCACCCAATGCACCGCGCGGTCGATGTCCTCCTGCCGCTCCAGGGGCTGGTACCACGTGGCGTGGCTCCGGTCGGCGGTGGCCCACGGCCCGCGCGCGATGCCCTTGATGGTCTGCACCGCCACGTTGCGCTCCCGGCAGATCGCGGCGACCTCGCCGAAGGCCTCGCGGTAGCGGTCGTTCTGGACCATGAAGAAGTTGTAGGGGAGGAGGATCGAGTCGAAGTCGAAGCGGGCGAGGCTCCGGCGGTGCATGGCCGGGATGCTCCAGCCGTGGCCGGTGACCCCGATGGCGCGGGTGAGCCCCTGCGCCCGGGCTTCCACCAGCGCCTCGAGCGCGCCGTCCGGGCCCATGACCTGGTCCCAGTCGTCGGGATGGCCCAGGGAGTGGATCTGGATGAGATCCACGTGGTCCACCCGGAGCCGCTCGAGCGAGCGCTGGAGATCCTCGCGCGCGGCGCGGGCCCCGCGCGAGCCGGTCTTGGTGGCGAGGAAGAAGTCCTTCCGGTGCCGCGCCATCCACGGCCCGATGCGCAGCTCGGAGTCGCCGTAGCGGGCGGCGGTGTCGATATGATTCACCCCGTGGGCGAGCAGGACCTCGAGCGCCCGGTCGGCCTCGTCCTGGCTGGCGCGCGCCAGCGCGGCGGCGCCGAAGATCGTGACGGTGGACTGGTGCCCGGTGCGTCCGAACGGCCGGCGCTCGATCATGGTGGAGCCTCCTTTGCTATCTGGCCGGCCAGCGGCCGCTCGCGCGCAGCAGCTCGAATACGCGCGCGGCGGTCACCGGGGGGCGGTCGATCTCGATGCCATAGTCCGCGAGCGCGTCCTCCACCGCGTTGGCCACCGCGGCGGCGGGGGAGATGACGCCGCTCTCGCCCACGCCCTTGATGCCGAGGGCGTTGATCGCGGAGGGGAAGTCCATGTGGATGACCTCGAGCGGCGGCATCTCGTCCGCGCGGGGCAGCGGGTAGTCCATGAGCGTGCCGGTGAGGAGCTGGCCCGCCTCGTCGTAGATCAGCGACTCGCCGAGCGCGCTGCCGAGACCCTGGGCGATGCCCCCGTGCAGCTGGCCTTCGACGATCACCGGGTTGATGGCCCGGCCGCAGTCGTGCATCGCGGCCAGCTTGAGCAGCCGGATGCTGCACGCCTCCAGATCCACCTCGGCGACGACACCCTGCACGCCGAAGGCCCACGTGACCGTGTCGGGATAGAAGAAGGCGCAGGCGCTGAGCCCGGGACCGCCCGCCTCGGCCACCGCGCGGCTCCGCACCGCCGCGCGGGCCACCTGGCCCAGGCTCACGCTCCTGCCGGGCACGCCCTTCACGTGCACGCGGCCCTCGGCGAGCACGACGTCCTCGGGCGCGCACTCGAAGAGCTCGGCGCCGACGAGGCGCGCCTTGTGAGCCACCTGCATCGCGGTGCGCTGCACCGCCGGGCCGCTGACCGCGGCGACCCGGCTCGCGATCGTGCCCATGCCGTAGCCGACCAGGTTGGTGTCGCCGCCCACCACCACCACCGACTCGAGCGGCATCGCCAGCTCGTCGGCCGCGATCTGGGCCAGGGTCGTCTCGTGCCCCTGGCCCTGGGCGCAGACACCCAGGTGCACGAACACGGTGCCGTCCGGATCCACGCGGATGTCCGCCCCCTCGAACGGCCCGATGCCGGTGCCTTCCACGTAGGCGCAGAGCCCGAGGCCGATGGGCCGGTTGCTCCCGCGCCGCCTGGCCTGCTCGGCCCGCCAGCCCGTGTAGTCGAGCGCCACGAGGAGCCGCTCGAAGGCCTCCGGATAATCGGCCGGGTCGTAGGTGATCGGCGCGCCGTCGCGGTAGGTGAGCCCGGTGGGGCTCGGCATCTCGTCGGCGCGGATCAGGTTCCGCCGCCGCAGCTCGGCCGGGTCCATGCCGATCCGGCGCGCCGCGCGATCCAGCAGCCGGTCAAGCACGAAGGCGGCCTCGGGCCGGCCGGCGCCCCGGTAGGCGGCGGCGAAGGTCTTGTGGGTGAGGATGTTCCGGCCGACCCCGCGGTAGTTCGGCACGTGGTACGGCCCGGGGAGGTGGTTGATGGTGTTGAGCGTGATGGCCTCGCCGAGCATCGGGGAGGTCCCGTGATCGCGGGTGAACGCGGTGTCGATGGCCACGATGCGGCCGTCGCGCTGGAGCCCGATCCGCGCCTCGTGGACCTGGTCGCGATCCCCCGCGGCGGTGAGGCAGTGCTCGCTGCGCGTCTCGGTCCACTTCACCGGGCGTCCGAGGCGCCGGGCCACCACCGGCACCAGGATCTCCTCGGGATAGACGTGCCCCTTCACGCCGAAGCCGCCGCCCACGTCGGGCACGAGCACGCGGATGCGCTCCTCCTGCAGGCCCACCACCGGCGCGATGCCGCTGCGCACCGCGAAGGGCACCTGCGTCGAGGTCCACACCGTCAGGCCCCCGCCGACCGGATCGGGCGCGGCCAGCACCCCGCGCGTCTCGAGCGGCATTCCGGCCACGCGCGGGTAGGCCAGGCGCGCGGCCACGACCACCTCCGCGCCGGCCATCGCGCTCTCGGGATGGCCCTTGGCGCTGGCGGTCACCGAGACCAGGTTGTCGGGCCAGGCCTCGTTGACGCGCGGGGCGCCGGGCGCGACGGCCGACTCGGGCGACAGCGCCGCGGGCAGGGGCTCGTAGGCCATGGCGACGCGCTCGGCGCCGTCGGCCGCGACGTAGGGATCGTCGGCGATCACGATCGCGACGATCTCGCCCACGTGGCGCGCCCGCTGTCCCGCCATGATCGGATGCACGTACGGCCGGCTCTTCGGCTCCGGCACGAGCGGCGGCACGTTCGCGACGGCCAGCTCCGGCAGGTCGTCGAGCGTCCACACCGCGGCCACCCCGGCCAGCCCGCGGGCGGCGCGGCCGTCGATCGAGACCACGCGGGCGTGGGCGTGGGGGCTCCGCACCAGGGCCACGTGGAGCAGGCCCGGCACGCGCACGTCGTCGAGATAGCGGCCCTGGCCGGTGACGAAGCGGCCGTCTTCCTTCCGCTTCGGTGACGCGCCGACAAGCACGTGGGAGCGGGGACCGGGACGCTAGCCGCGAGAGCCCGCGGCGCGGAGGTGCTCGTCGCGGCGGGACTGCAGATCGCCGTCGGCATACGTCATCAGCTCGGGCCTGGCCTTGCCGAGCATCACCTGCAGATACGCGGGCTCGAGCCCCACGTTGGTGAAGCCGTGGATGACGTCGGCCGGGCAGGAGACGCAGTCCCACGGGCCCAGCACCGTCTCGGCCCGGTGGCCCGCGCCGTCCTCGATGAAGACCAGGACCTTGCCCTCGAGGATGAAGAAGACTTCCTCGACCTCGTGGGTGTGCGGGGCATTGCCCTGGCCGGGCGGGATGAACATGACGGAGAGGGTGAAGTGCTGGGCCGGGATGACCGCGGCGTCGGCCTTGCCGGAGGCGCCCGAGCCGATGAAGCGATGTTGCGCGCGCTTGAAGCCCTCCACGCGCGCGTCGGCGAAGGCGTCCCAGTCGGCGCGGCGGTCCGTGAAACGCGCCACGTGGGTGCGGAGCAGCTCGTCGAGTGCCTGGCCCATGTCGGTGTCCCTCCCGGGGGCTTCAGTCTAGTCGCACCGCATCGGGGCCGCAAGACGCGCGCGCCTTGCGTCCGCGCGGGCCATCCGCTACGATCCGCGACGGACCGCTCTCCAAGGAGGCCCGCATGGGCAAGATCATCTTCGCCGGCGCCATGTCGCACGTTCTCGATCCCGACTACTACCAGCGCGCGTGCGGCGACGAGGGCCGTCGCAAGACCGTCGAGTGCATGACCGAGATCGCCCGCATGGGCGAGCGGCTCACCGCGGCCCGGCCCGACGCGCTCATCGTGGTGGCCGACGATCACCTCAACGCGTTCTCGTTCAACGCGGTGCCCGCGCTCTGCGTGCGCATCGGCCGCACCGTGCAGCGGATGAAGCAGGACCACGCGGAGGCCTTCGACGCGGTCCTCGACCACATGCCGGAGGAGTATCCGCTGCACGAGGACCTGGCCAACCAGATCCTCGCCAAGGGGATGGACGCGGGATTCGACCTCGCGATGTCCTGGGAGGCGCCGGTCGACCACGCCTTCCTGAGCCCGGTGAACACGATGCACGGCACCCGGCCCATCCCGCCGCTGGTGCCGATCTGGGTCAACTCCTTCGTGGCCCCCCAGCCCACCCCGAAGCGCTGCTTCGACTTCGGCCGGCATCTTGCCAGAGTTGTCGCGGTTTCTCCGTGGAAGGTGGGGATCATCGCCACCGGCGGGCTCTCGCACTTCCCCGAGCTGTCGCTGCCGCGGGTCGGCGAGACCGACACCGTCTTCGACCGCAAGCTCATCCACTGGATGGAGGCGGGCGAGCACGAGCCGCTGCGCAACCTGGGGGTGGACGAGCTGCACAAGACGGGCGAGCACGAGTTCCTGAACTGGATGGTGCTGCTGGGGGCGGTGACCCCGGCGCGCGCCCAGGTGCGCTACTTCGGCGAGCTGCCGCGGATCAACCTGGCCGCGGTCGAGTGGAGTCTCCCGTGAGCCGCTACGCGGTGAACAGCCTGCTGTACCGGCTCAAGAAGGACCAGGAGTACCGGGCGCGCTTCGAGACCGACGCGCGCGCGGCCCTGGCCGGGCTCGATCTCACGGAGGCCGAGCGCGCCGCCTTCGTGGCGCGCGACACGCGGAGGATCAACGAGCTCGGAGGCTACCTCCATCTCGTGATGTCGGTTCCCGGCCTCGCGGCCCACTGAGGAGGCGACATGAAGCTCGTACGCTACGGCCGGGCCGGTGCCGAGAAGCCCGGGCTGATCGACGCGCAGGGGAAGCTGCGGGATCTGTCCCGGGTCGTCCGGGACATCACCCCCGAGACGCTCACGCCCGCCGGACTCAAGCGGCTGCGCGCGGCGAAGCCGTCGCAGACGCCCGTCGTCAAGGGCAAGCCCCGTCTCGGCTGCCCGCTGGCCGGCATCGGCAAGATCGTCTGCATCGGGCTCAACTACACCGATCACGCGGTAGAGGTGAAGATGGCGCTCCCGAAGGAGCCCACGATCTTCATCAAGGCCAACAGCGCGATCAGCGGGCCGGGCGACCCGATCGCGCGGCCGCGCGGGGCGGTGAAGCTCGACTACGAGGTGGAGCTGGTGGCGGTGATCGGCCGCGCCGCGCTCAACGTGGCGGAAGGCAGCGCGCTCCGCTACGTGGCCGCCTACTGCCTGATGAACGACGTCTCCGAGCGCGAGTTCCAGATGGAGCACGGGGGCGGGACCACCAAGGGCAAGAGCTGAGGCGCTGGGTCTCTGGACCACGGTCAACGGCGAGCGGCGCCAGCAGGGCAGCACGCGCGACATGGTCTTCCCGGTGCGCCAGCTCGTGTCCTACGTCAGCCGCTTCATGTCGTTCCGGCCGGGCGACCTGCTCTCGACCGGCACCCCCGCCGGAGTGGGCCACGGGGCCCGACCGCCGCGCTACCTCGACGACGGCGACGTGGTGGCGATGGGGATCGACGGCCTCGGGACCCAGCAGCACCGGGTGGTCGCCCCGCGCTCGTGATCCTCGTCGAGCACGGCACCATCATCACGGTGGATGCCGGGCGGCGGATCCTCACCGACGGCTCCGTCCTGATCGACGGGGGCGAGATCGTCCAGGTCGGGCCCGCCCACGAGGTCCGCCCGCCGCGGGTGCCGGACCGGGTGATCGACGCCCGCCGGATGGTGGTGGCGCCCGGCTTCGTGGACACCCACGTGCATCTCTCCGAGCACCTCAACCGGGGCCTGCTCCTCGACGACATCCCGGTGGATCGCTACCTGCCCGACTGGCTGATCCCGCTCTACTCGGTCATGACCGCGGAGGACGAGGAGCACGCGGCGCTCCTGGCCGGCATCGAGATGATCCGCACCGGAACGACGACGTTCTGCGAGGCGGGCACGCTCTTCGAGCCCGCCTCGGTGGCGGGGGCGATGGAGCGCCTCGGGATGCGGGCGATCCTCGGGCGCTGGACCTGGGATCTCGAGTCGGGACCGGCGCGCATGCGCCAGAGCACGCGGGAGGCCCTGCGCCTGAACGAGGCGATGCTCGAGCAGGTGAACGGCCGGGCCGGGCTCGTGTCCGCCTGGCCGCTCCTGCTGGGCTTCGGCACCTGCTCCGAGGCGCTGATCCGCGGAGCCAAGGCGCTGGCCGACCGCCACGGGGTCGGGTGGGGGATGATGCACCTGGCCTCGCATCCCTCGCGGAAGACGCGCGACAACCTGCCGCTGGCCACCCTCGAGGACTGGGGCGTGCTCGCGCCGAACGCGAAGCTCTCGCACATGGTGTACCTGGACGGGGCGGATATCGCCTTGCTCGCGCGGCGCGGGGTGAAGATCAGCCATTGCCCCACCGCCGGGCTCAAGCACACCAAGGGGCTGGCCGCGCACGCGCGCGTGCCCGAGATGCTGGCGGGCGGGGTGTGCGTCTCGCTGGGCGGCGACAGCGGCAACGGGTCGAATCACTTCGACATGCTGCGGATGATGTACCTCGTCGCCAACATCTACAAGGACGCGCGGCTCGACGTGACCGTGATGCCCCCCGAGACGGTGCTGGAGATGGCCACGATCCGCGGCGCGGAGTCGCTGCTCCTGGAGCGCCGGATCGGCTCGATCGAGCGGGGCAAGCGCGCCGACCTGGTCTTTTACGACCGCGATCAGCCGGAGTGGCGGCCGCTGCTCAACCCGCTCAACAACCTGGTCTACGCGGCGACCGGATCGAGCGTGCGGAGCGTGATGATCGACGGCCGCCTGGTGCTCGACGACGGCCGCATCACCACGGTGGACGAGCGGGCGATCTACGACCGGGTGGAGGTGCTGGCGCGAGAGCAGGTGCGGCGCGCCGGGCTCACCATCGAGAGCAAGTGGCCGACTACAGGATGAAGCCCTTCAACCCCTTGCGGGCCAGCGCCTCGCGGGCCGACTCGGCCTGCTCGCGCGAGGCGTAGCCGCCGATCCGCACCACGTACGGCACCGCCGACGACTCGATCCGCCGCACGTCGGCGGGATAACCGTCGCGCTTCACCCGCTCGGCGAGCTGGCCGGCCTGCTTGGCGTTCTTGAAGGCCGCGATCTGGACCGTGAACGTCCGCCGGGAGGAAGCGGCCGGCGGCGCGGTGACCGCGGGCGGCGCCGGCTTCGTCTCCCGGGAGACGGTGGGGGCGATGACGGGCGCGGCAGGCTTGGTCTCCTTCGCGATCGGGGCCTTCGGGAGGCCGACCGGCGGCGCCGTGGCGGGCGGCGCCGCGGCCGCGGGCGGCCCCGTCTCGACCACCGCGGCGCCCGAGGGCTTGGCGGTCACGGTGGCGATGACCGATTCCGGCGCCGGCTCGCGCTTGGACTGGGGCGGCGGGCCGATGTCGTACCAGCCGAGCCACTGCGGGATCGCGAAGACCAGCACGAAGGTGACGGCGGCGGCCGCGATCCCGATCCACATCCCCCGGAACGGGGAGTCCGACGGCTCTTCCATCTCCTCGTCGGTCTCGTCCTCGAGCCAGGCGGGCTCCTCGAGGGCCGGGAACTTCATCTGCGCGTCGTCCGCGCGCGAGCTCAGGCCCTCGCGAGGGAGATCGCGCTCCTCGGGCTCTCCGTGGTCGTCGTGCTCGCGCCGGGTCTCGTGTTCGGTCAGCATAGTCTCGGTGTAGCATGGCCCCCGCCGGCCTCCGGCAAGAATAAGCGCCGTCTCGGGTGACGCTGCGCGGCAGTGAAAAAATCTCCCACGCTCCGTCTTGACTCGACGCGGGGCCGGACGTAGCGTTCATCCGGTCCCGACGACGTCGACCCCCCGGAGGAGCCCATCCATGGACACGGTCAGCCACGTGAGTATGCGCCTCAAGGATCGGGTGGCCCTCGTGACGGGCGCGGGGTCCGGCATCGGCCGGGCCATCGCGCTGCGCTTCGCCCAGGAAGGGGCGCGGGTGATCGTGAACGACGTCAAGCAGGAGACGGCCCAGGCGACGGTGGACGCGATCGCGTCGGGGAGCGAGGCGTCGCGGGGGCGCGCGCTCGCCGCCGACGTGGCCGACTCCGGGCAGGTGGCGCGGATGTTCGCGGAGGTGGACCGCGAGTTCGGCGCCCTCGACATCCTGGTCAACAACGCGGGGATCGCGGAAGGGGCGCCGGGCGATCGGGAGAAGATCCGCGCGCGCTCGGAGGCGCGCATGGGCGAGCTCATGGGAGGCGGGCCGGTGACCACCCACTGGGATCTCACCCAGGAGATGTCCGACGAGGTCTGGCACCGGATGATCGGCGTGCACCTCAACGGGACCTTCTTCTGCACGCGCGAGGCCCTGCGGCTGATGGCGCGCCGCAACCGCGGGGCGATCATCAACATGTCGAGCGTGGCCGCGCTCATGGGGCTCGAGGCGGCCCCGCACTACAGCGCGGCCAAGGGCGGGATCCTGGCCTTCACCCGCGCGATCTCGCGCGAGGTGGCCTCGCGCGGGATCCGGGTCAACGCGATCTGCCCGGGCTACATCGACACGCCCATGACCAGGCCCATGTCGCCGGTCTCGCAGCGGCTGATCGTCGCCCGCACCCCGCTCGGGCGCTGGGGCGAGCCGGAGGAGATCGCGGCCACCGCCGCCTTCCTGGCCTCCGACGACGCCTCCTACTTCACGGGCCAGTGGCTCTCGCCCAACGGCGGTCTCTTCATCGGATGATGGGAAACGGGGTCAGGTCTTGTATTACGACATTTCCGCGCGCAACAAGATCGTTGCCCGCGATGAAAATGTCGTAATGCAAGACCTGACCCCGATCTAGCGCCCGGCCTACCGCGCGACGCGTGAGATGGCTGAGCGGGCGAGCGCGTCGGCGCGGTCGTTCAGCGGGTCGCCGCTGTGGCCCGCGACCTTGTGCCAGGTGACGTCGTGGTGCTCGAGGGCCAGGGCGATCAGCGGTTCCCAGAGGTCGCGGTTGTCCACCGGCTTCTTCTGGGAGTTGATCCAGCCGTTCTTCCGCCAGCGCTCGTACCAGCGGTCGCGAAAGCAGTTGATCACGTACGCGCTGTCGCTGTAGATGGCGACGCGCCGCCGGCCCGCGAGCGAGCGGAGGCCTTCGAGCGGGGCGGTGAGCTCCATGCGCTGGTTGGTGGTGGGGTTCTCGCCGCCCGAGAGCTCGAGCTCCCGGCCGTCCTCCATGAGGAGGGCGCCCCAGCCACCCGGCCCCGGATTGCCCGAGCAGGCGCCGTCCGTGTACATGACGATCGGGGGCTGCGTCGGCACTACCGACCCCTCAGGGTGAAGGGCGGGCTCAGGAGGGCCAGTAGAGGTAGCGGCCGCAGGACTCGCAGGGGATCAGCGAGGCCTGCGCGCGAAGCTCCTGCAGGCGCTGGGGCGTGATCGTCATGCGGCAGGCGCCGCAGAAGTTCGGCTTGGTCACCGGCACGAGGGCCACCCCGCCACGGGCGCGCAGGATCCGATCGTAGTCACCCAGGATGGGGCCGGGGAGCTGGCCGGCCAGCTCCTTGCGCTCGGTGCGGACCCCGGCGAGCTCGGCCTCGACCCTGCGCAGCTGCTCCTTGGCGGTGGCCTCCTGGCCCCGGCCCTCGGCCTCGCGCTGCTTGAAGCGCACCTCGGCTTCACGGATGTCCCCGGTCAGCCGCTCCTGGGCCTCCATGAGGACCAGGATCTCCTCCTCCATCTTGGCCTTTTCCTGCTTGATGTCCTCGATCTCGATCAGGACCGCTGAGTATTCCTTGTTGGTCTTGACCTCGTACAGGCGGGCTTCGTTCTTGCTGCGCTTGGCCTGGACGACCTCCAGGTCCTTTTCCTTCGCGCGCTGGTCCTTGCGGGCGGCGTCGAGCCGGGTCTTGGCCTGCTCGACCTGCGTCCGGGCGTCATCGAGACCGGCGTGGATGGCGGCGATCTCCCTGGGGAGCCGCGCGGCGTCCGCCTCGAGGGCGGCGATGCGCGAGTCGATCGCCTGCAGATTGATCAGCGTCTGGAGCTTCTGGTCCACTATCTCCCTACTCGCGTTCGGTAAGGCATTTTTGATATCCGCTCGGCTCGCCTTCGGCTGCGCCTCGCCACTGCCCCTCAAGCATTTCTTGTATTCGCTCGGCTCGCCTTCGGCTGCACCTCGCCAAGCTTTTGGTGGGCCCACTTGGACTCGAACCAAGACCGGACCGGTTATGAGCCGGGGGCTCTGCCAATTGAGCTATGGGCCCGGCGGTCATCATACCACTGTGACCGGGGCTCACGATTCCAGGAAGCTCCGCAGCTTCTTGGAGCGCGACGGATGGCGCAGCTTGCGCAGGGCCTTGGCCTCGATCTGCCGGATGCGCTCGCGGGTGACCGCGAAGTCCTGGCCGACCTCCTCCAGGGTGTGCTCGCAGCCGTCGGACAGGCCGAAGCGCAGCCGCAGGACCTTCTCCTCGCGCGGGGTCAGCGAGTTCAGGACCTTGTTGGTCTGCTCGCGCAGGGAGAGGCCGATCATGCTCTCGACCGGCGAGCCCACCTGCTTGTCCTCGATGAAATCGCCCAGGTGGCTGTCCTCCTCCTCGCCGATGGGCGTCTCGAGCGAGATGGGCTCCTGGGCGATCTTGAGGACCTTGCGGACCTTGTCCACCGGCACTTCCATCTTGACCGCGATCTCTTCGGGGGTGGGCTCGCGTCCCAGCTCCTGGACCAGCTGGCGGGACGTCCGGATCAGCTTGTTGATGGTCTCGATCATGTGGACCGGGATCCGGATGGTGCGGGCCTGGTCCGCGATGGCCCGGGTGATCGCCTGTCGGATCCACCAGGTGGCGTAGGTCGAGAACTTGTACCCCCGGCGGTACTCGAACTTGTCGACCGCCTTCATCAGACCGATGTTGCCCTCCTGGATCAGGTCCAGGAACTGCAGGCCCCGGTTCGTGTACTTCTTGGCGATCGAGATCACGAGTCGCAGGTTGGCCTCGACCATCTCCTTCTTGGCCCGCGCGGCCTTGGCCTCGCCCTGCTTGATGATCTTGACGATGTTCTTGAGCTCCTCGGCCCGCGCGTCCGCCAGCTCCTCGGCGCGCTTGATCTTCTGCTGGGCCACCCACACCAGCCGCTCCTTGATCGAGGGGTGCTTGGACGCCGCCTTCTGGTAGAGATCGCGGTCCCCGTCGTCGCGATCGTCGTCGGCGAGCGAGGAGAGGAACGCGTCCACCGCGGTGGGAGCGGGGCGCTTGCCGTCCGACCAGAGCGCGATCTCGCGCTCGGCCCGGTGGATCTTCTCGACCAGCTTCTTGAGATCGTTGCCCCAGAGATCGAGGAGG
>WNFK01095713.1_pt1 | contig 21551 bp, 19 predicted proteins | sample 5400281 | NCBI WGS metagenome assembly WNFK01 (sample SAMN13153350, study PRJNA577476) | soil metagenome | isolation source: 20 cm soil on Douglas fir-dominated hillslope | place: USA:California | collected 2013-09-17
GCTGACGGGCGGCAGGCGCTACGAGCCGAGCACCTGCCGGAGATAGGCGTTACCAAACCTGCGGTCTGGATCGAGCTTGTCCCGCAGCTCAAGGAAGTCGGCGAATCTCGGGTATACGCCGCTCAGGTACTCGGCGTCCCTGGTGTGCATCTTGCCCCAGTGCGGCCGTCCGCCTGCGGCTGTCATGATCGCCTCGGTGTCGCGGAAGTACTCCTCATGCGGCGAGGGGTGGTACACGTGGAACGCGATGTAGGCGCTGTCCCGGCCGCTGGCGGTGGAGAGCCACAGGTCGTCCGCTGGCGTGACCCGGACCTCGATCGGGAAGCTGATCAGCCAGTCCCTGCGGTCGAACAGGGCGCGCACCTCGCCGAGCACGTCGGCCAGGTGTTCCCTCGGGATCGCGTATTCCTGCTCCTTGAACCGGACCCGGCGCGGGCTGGTGAACACCTTGTACGCGGCGTCGGTATACGTTCGGGCGCTGAGCGCTCGGCTGGCGAGCGAGTTCACCGTCGCGATCGCGCGCGGCGCCAGATAGCCCAGACGGCAGGTCGCGCCAAATAGCGAGTTGGACAGGAACTCGTCGTCCAGCCAGTACCGCCAGCGGGGCAGCGGGCGTGCTGGCCCTGCTGACCGGTTGTTGCGCTTGGTGAGGCAGCCCGGGACATCAGCTCGGACCATCGCATCGGCTCTTCCCGCGCCGTGAGCAGGAACAGCGGCTCGGCCAGGAACGTGACCGCGGTCAGCACGCCCAGCGCGCCCAGGCCTACCCGCGCGGCGTCGAACAGCCCGGATTGCGGGTCGTCGGCCGAGCACGTCACGATGCTGCCGTCGGCGAGCACCATCTCGAGGCCAGCGACCTGCGCGGCCATGCTGCCACTGGCCCGCCCGGTGCCGTGCGTACCCGTCTGAGTGGCGCCGGCGACGGTCTGAACCTGAATGTCGCCCATATTGGTGAGCGACAGGCCGCGGGAGTAAAGCTCCTCGTTCAGCCGGGAGAGCGGACAGCCGGCTTCTGCCGTCACGAGGCCTGCCTCCGTGTCGACGGACCTGATGGCCGTGAGCCCGGCCGGGCTTAGCAGGACTCCATCCGTGCTGGCCGCTGGGGTGAACGAATGGCCGGTGCCGGTCATCCTGATCGGCAGGCCGTCCGCCGCGGCCTTCGTCACCTCGGCGGCCACCTCGGCTGCCGACCCCGGCATCCGCACCCGGGCCGGCCTGGCCGAAACGTTGCCGGCCCAGTTGCGCCAGGAGGTTGCGTCGTGGCTGGTCATGGCGAAACACCCTCCGGGTCAGGGTCAGGCAGATTCAGGTCGCAGCACTCAATTCTGCCTGTTGCTGGTCATCGTCGGTCCGCAGCCGGCGACGCCCCGCTACACAGATCAGGACGCCGGCGGCGCCGCAGCATGCCGCGAATGCGAAACTCCATCTCGCCCCGACGGCGTCGATGATGTGGCCGGAGAAGGCCGAACCCACAGCCACGCCAACCGAGATCGTCGAGCTCAGCCACGCCATCGCCTCGGTCGTGCGGTGCGGCGGCGCCTGCCGTTCGAGAATCGCGTAACCGGTCATCAGCGTGGGCGAGATGGCGAGTCCGGCGATGAACCCGACCGCATCGAGCACCAGCAGCCCCGGCACCGCCCAGAAGGCCGATACCCCAGCAACCGTGAGCGCGGCCGTGATCGTGAACCGCCGCCCGAGCGGCGCCGTCCAGTGCCGCGACCCATACCAGAGCCCGCCGACCGCGCTTCCGAACGCGTAGGTCCCGAGTATGAGGCCCGCCACCGGCCGGTGCCCGAGGTCGGTGGCGAACGCCACGGTACTGAGGTCAATGGCGGAGAACATCGCCCCGAAAAGCAGGAAGGCTGGCGCGAGCGTGACCAGGCCGGCGGCTGGCAGGCTCGGCCAGCCGACCGGGCCGAGCCGCTGCCACGGCCGGAGCCGGCGGGCGGGTGCCGGCTCTGCGACTGTGTCACGGGTCGGCTTCTGCTTCGGCTTCGGCTTGGGGGTCGGCTCGGTGCGGCGTTGTGCAGCGAGCAGTAGCGTGCCGACGATGCACAGCAGGCTGGCCGTGCCGATCCCTGAGGCCGGGAATAGCTGGGTGGCGAGCAGGGTCACCAGGGCCGGCCCGATTACGAAAATGAACTCGTCATTGACGGACTCAAGGGCGAATGCCGTGTGCAGCCGCTGCGCGTCACCGTCAACAAGGGTGCTCCACCTGGTCCGCACCATCGTGCCGATTGAAGGCATGGATGCCCCAGCCAGCAGGCCAGTTACGAGCAGCGTCCAGAACGGTGCCCCCAGCTCGGCGAAGCTGATGAAGACCACGCTGCTGAGGGCGAAGACAGCCGCCTGCACAAAGAGCACCCGGCGCTGGCCCAGCCGGTCGGCCCGGGTCGCGATCACGGGGCTGAGCACCGCGTATCCGACCGCGCCGGCCGCTGCGACCGTTCCAGCCTCGCCGTAGTGTCCCGTCAGCAAGGCGATCAGCAGCACGGTGCCCAGCCCGTACATCGACATGGACATCCGGCCGACGAAGCCGGCCGATGAGAACGCGAGGGACCCGGGAGCGCGCAGCAGCTCCAGGTACCGGTTCCTCTTCGCCGCGGGGTGAGGATCGTGTTCCCGGTCGCCGCGCCGGGCCCGGACCTGCGTCATCGCTCCAGCCTCCCCGCCTGACCGTATAGGGTACGACGACGTAGTTTGTCCCCGAGGGCCCGGGCAACTGCGCAGGCCCGGTATTGGTTAGGACCGCGATCGCGCGGTTAACATGGGGAATGACATGGGATCCTGGCTTGAGCGTGTCCGCCGCCGTGCCCGCCTGTCATTCTCCAAATTTGCCCTGCTAAGCGGCGGGGCCGTTCTCGCTGGCATAGCTGTCATCATCGCCCTGACCAGCGGCGGCGTGACCGCGCAGGCGGGCCAGGACAGTCAGTCCGGCCCAGTTCCCGTTGGTCGCGGCGCCCCGCAGGTCGGTCCATTGGCTGGATGCCCAGCGGCCTGGCGGCCAGCGACATCACCGGCCTTCGCTCGATTCCGGGCGTCAGGAAGATGATCACTTTCGACGGGGCCCAGATCACCGTGTCAGGCAAGGCGGCCAGCGTGATCGGGGTGAACCCGGATCAGTTCAGGTCATGGGTGCCGTTGCGGGCCGCGTCGGACCAGGCGCTCTGGGCGGGTCTGGCGGCCGGCGACTTCATTGCGTCGAGCCCCGCGGCCGCGCGGCTCGGCCTGTCGGGCACCGGCAGCTACTCGCTCGCGGCACGGTCTCCTGTCACTCTTCCCTACGCGGGATCGGCGTGGCTCAACATCGCGGGCGTCGACTTGCTCGTGAACCAGGCCACATCACGCAGGCTGGGCCTTGTGCGCCGGGTGGCCGCTCTGATCAGCGCGCCGGGACCAAGCATCGCCTCGCTGACCGCGGAGGTGCACCGGGTGCTGGGTGCCAGCGCGAAGGTGGTCGACCTGCGCGGCCAGCGGCTGCCAGTGAGCATCACGCAGCCCGCACAGATCACGAGCTACCTGCAGCTCTTCCAGGCATCCGCGGCGAGGTACTGCCCCCAGATGTCGTGGACGGTGCTAGCAGCCATCGGCCAGATTGAGAGCGCTGACGGGCAGAACATGGGGCCGTCAAGCGCTGGCGCGCTTGGTCCCATGCAGTTCATGCCGGCCACCTGGGCGGGGTGGGGGATCCGCGGATTCGGGCGGCCGGGCCAGCCGAACATCATGAACCCGTTTGACGCCGTACCGTCGGCGGCCAGGATGCTGTGCGCGGATGGCGCCTCGTCAGGCACCCAGGTCGGCCTGCGCCAGGCGATCTTTGCCTACAACCATGCCACCTGGTATGTCAACGAGGTACTGGCCCTCGCGGGACGGTACGCGGCCGAGTACCACTAGTCGGCGGTCACGGTCGCCCGCCGTCAGGGTCGCCCGCCGTCAGGGTCGCCCGCCGTCATCGCTGTTCCCAACGGACGCGGCGTTCCTGCTTGTCTCCTTCGGCGGGCCAGAGGGCCCGGACGACGTCATGCCGTTCCTGCGCAACGTCACAGCCGGGCGGGATGTGCCCGAGGACAGGCTCGCGGAGGTGGCCGAGCACTATTACCAATTCGGCGGTGTCAGCCCGATCAACGCGCAGTGTCGTGATCTCGTCCGCGCGATCGAGAAGGATTTCGCGGCCAGCGGCATCGGGCTGCCCGTCTACTGGGGGAACCGCAACTGGCGGCCGTACCTGGCCGAGACGATGCAGGCAATGGCCGACGATGGCGTCAGGACCGCGATTGCGTTCGCGACCTCGGCGTACAGTTCGTTCTCAAGCTGCCGGCAATACCTCGACGACATCGCGCGGGCTCGCGCCTTGGTTGGCGAGAAGGCTGCGCAGGTGACGAAGATCCCGCCCTACTACCGGCACGAGGCATTCATCGCCTCTTTCGCCGACGCCGCTGCGCAAGCCGTGGAATCGCTACCCGAGGAGCTCAGGGCCGGAGCCGAACTGGTCTTCACCGCGCACAGCATCCCGGAGTCGATGGCCGCCGCGAGCGGCCCGCGCGGGACTGCCTACCAGGCCCAGCTGGCGGAGGCGGCGGGGTTGGTCGCCGGCGGGCTTGGCAGGGCAAGCTGGCGGCTGGCCTACCAGAGCCGTAGCGGCCCGCCAGCCGTGCCCTGGCTCGGACCCGACATCAACGACTGCCTTGCCGACCTGGCACAGGCCGGCGCGCCCGCGGTCGTCGTGGTGCCGATCGGATTCGTCAGCGACCACATGGAGGTTCTGTTCGACCTGGACCTTGAGGCGGCGCGCACGGCGCGCGACCTTGGCTTGCCGATGGCGCGGGCCGCGACACCAGGCACGGATCCCCGATTCGTGGCGATGATCTCCTCGCTGGCCTCGGACTTCGCCGCGAGGCGTGGCGGCCGGGGGGCCATCCCTCTCGGGTCGGATGCGGCCATGTTCTGCGGCCAGTACTGTTGCCGCGCCTGCGCCCAGGACGGTCCGTGACCGGAGGGGAGCCTGCGCGGGACGCGCCGGCCGCCGCCGATCCGCACCGCCTGCTCGGCCTGGCCATCGCGGTCGCGCGTGAGGCGGGTGAGATGCTGGCCGACCAGTACGGCAGACCGGCCGTGGTCGGGACGAAGAGCAGCCCGACCGATGTCGTCACCGAGATGGATCAGGCCGCCGAGCGACTGATCAGGAGCCGGATACTCGCCGAGCGGCCGGACGACGCGATTCTCGGCGAGGAGGGCGGGCAGATCGGGGGACGGCTTGCCCGATTGGGCGGTCAGCATTGCCGCCGAGGCCGGCGGGCGGGGGGTTGCCGGAGTTGTGTGCGTGCCGCCAAGGGACGCACTATTCGGCGCTGCGGTCGGTGCCGGGGCCTGGCGATCAAGCCTGGCCGGCCTCACTCGCGCGGCATCCGGAGCGTACCGCCCAGATCCCTATGAATGGGGCGAAGCCTACCCACCTGGCAGCCAACCCCTTTCCTGCACCGCGGATGTGCCGCTTTCGCATGCCCTGATCGCTACCGGGTTTGGGTACGAGCGTGCCCGGCGGCTGGTGCAGGGTCAGGTGCTTAGCGCTGTGCTGCCGCGGGTAAGGGACATCCGGCGCAACGGAGCCTGCTCGGTCGACCTCTGCTCGGTGGCGGCCGGGAACGTGGACGGCTACTACGAGCGGGGCGTGCAGTACTGGGATGTCGCGGCGGGTACTCTGATCGCCCGCGAGGCAGGTGCAGTCGTCGGCGGGCTGGCCGGCCGGCCGGCTGGTCCAGCGATGACGATCAGCGCCGGTCCGGCGCTCTTTACCGAGTTGCATGACCTGTTGCTTGGCCTTGACGCCGAGCGGGACTCCTGACCCGCCGGCTCGCTAGATGGGCGGATGCGGTAGTTAACAGTGATCTGAGAGTAAATCAGTGCGACACGAACTGCTGCTGAGGTCGGCTACGTGTACCTAGAGACAGGACGTGACAGAATTCCCCGCCGGATTCGGGCACAACTACGGCCTCGAAAGCGTTGCACCCGCGCGACGACATTTAAACGATGGAGGAGTAAGGCCACCATGGCTACCGACTACGACAGTCCGAGGAAGACTGACGAAGAGCTGACTGAGGACAGCCTGCAGGAACTTCAGGCGCGCCGGATGGATAAGTCGTCGACGTCGATCGACCTGGACCCTGATGACGTTGCTGAGTCCCTTGAGCTGCCTGGAGCGGATCTCTCGAATGAGGAATTGTCGTTCCGGGTGATCCCGCGGCAAGCGGACGAGTTCACCTGCTCAAGCTGTTTCCTTGTGCACCACAGGAGTCAACTCGCTGAGACCCGCAAGGGTGTGCTTATTTGCCGGGAGTGCGCCGCCTAGCCGGAAATGCGCAGGACCTCGTGCGGCCGACGCCGCACCAACCAGGCGCCATTGCCGGCCGGGCGCCACAGCCGGCTGGGCCGAACCCGGCCAGCGGGCGCGTCCGTTGGCCCAGTGGGTGACCGCGACCCGGCGCTACTGCGCAGGCCGGTTCGGGCGCACGCGAGGCCTGACGACGGTCCAGTCGGCGACGCTCAGCGCGGCCAGATCTCGCGCTCGTCGCGCCGTGGATCATTGCGAACACTTCCGCCACCCGTATCGAAGACCATCACCGCGCGGCTGGCACAGTAATTCGGCCACCCGGGATCGCCGGTCACAGCAAATCTGATCCAGGCCGCGTGCATCTCGGCCGCCAGGTCACCCGGCGCGTCGCGTCCCGCGACAAGCTCGGCTCCCGGCGCTGCCAGGTTGTCGAACACAAACGGGACATCCAGGCCATGTCCGGCGCCGACCTGGGGATGCTGCCAGGCGAATTCATAAAAGTGGGTAGGCGCTTGCGCGCCGGCCCGAGCCTCGGCGACGGCGAGGGCAGGCAGCAGGAAGAACCGGTCGGTCAGCAGGGCGGCCAGCAAATCCCCTGGTGAGGCACCCGCCCGGTGGCTTCGGTACACGTCGATCACCTCCTTGCCTGCGCCCATCGCGCCCGCCATGCTCGCCAGCACTTCGTCCGTGATCACGTCCGCCATCCCAGACGGGACGAGGAACGTACGGAACTCGTCGCTATTGGTCCCGATCAACAGGGGCACTTCCGAGCCGCTGCCAGCGGCGATGCTGGCCAGCGGATGCTCGGGCAAAGAGTCGCCGTCGATCACCGGAATGAACGCCATCGTGCTAGCGACGATGCTTGGGCCGAATCTTGCCGGATCGGGCCTCGCTGCCAGCGCGTCGCGAACGGCTGCCTGCGCAGCGATCAGCGCGGGCAGCTTGACCCTGGCCAGCTCGGCGGCCGTCAGCCCTGGCCCAGAAGGGCCGGTCTTTGCTACCGCGAGCGCTCGCCCGAGTTCTGCGGTGACCAGCGCGGCGTCAGCCGGAGCAGCCGCCGCCTGGGCCGCGCCGCTCTGAGCGATGGCCCTGGCAAACAAACCAGCCGCCCCCGGCATCGACAGCAGCGTGATGACGCTCATCCCGCCGGCCGACTCACCAAAGATCGTCACGTTCTCCGGATCTCCGCCGAACGCGCTGATGTTGTCGCGCACCCACTCCAGGGCGGCGATCTGATCCAGCAGGCCCCGGTTGGACGGCGCGTCGGGAAGCTGCGCGAAGCCGTCGACGCCAAGCCGGTAGTTGATGCTGACGAGCACGACGCCGTCCCTGGCAAACGCGTGCCCGTCGTATAGCGGGATCGCCGAGTTGCCGTTAGCGAAGGCGCCGCCGTGGATCCAGACCATGACCGGCAGGGCGGCCGCTTCGGGATCCGGCGTCCAGACGTTCAGGTTCAGCCAGTCGTCGCCTGCGATATTAGGTTCAGCGAAGAGCGTGTCGAACGGGGATGGATAGTCCGGCTTGGGCGGCGTCGGGCCATATGCCACAGCATCTTTGACCCCGGTCCATGGCTCTGCCGGCACCGGCGCCTTGAACCGCCTGCTGCCGGTCGGGCTGGCCGCGTAGGGAATGCCGAGGAAGCTAGCTACGCCATCGCGAAGCTGGCCGCGCAGCGTTCCGTACTTAGTTACGACAGTTGGGCCCATGTACCGCACTCTGCCACAGACCGGCCAGAGCGAGTCTGGCGGACCGGCCCAAGGTGACATCCTGCTTCTTGGCGTACATTGCGGTCAGCGCTATCGGGCAGCGCTATCAGTCAGGGTGGTGATTATGCGTGTCCTCGCCGCACTCGTAGCCGCGCTTGCGCTGACGGCGTGCACCTCAGGATCCGCGCCGACCGGGATTGGCGTGCAGCATTCGCCGACCGGCACAGCCACCGGAAGCCCGGTGGCGAGCGGTTCACCCAGCGGGGTCGGGCCGACTGTGCCACGACCGCAGCACACAGTAGTGGTCGTGTTCGAGAACCACTCTTACAGCGCCATTATCGGAGCCCCGGAGGCCAGCTACATTAACGCGCTCGCCGGCAAGGGCGCCGTGTTTACCGCTTCGTACGCGGTCAGCCACCCGAGCGAGCCGAATTACCTGGCCCTGTTCTCCGGCAGTACGCACGGCATAACCAGCGATCAGTGCCCCACATCGCTGCACGCTCCCAACCTGGCTTCCGACTTGGCCGCCGCCGGGTTCAGCTTTGCCGGCTACTCGGAAGGACTTCCCGCGCCCGGATCGTTCGCGTGCCACGCGGGCGAATACGCGCGGAAGCACGTTCCGTGGGCCGACTTCGGCAATGTCCGGGCCGCGGCGAACCAGCCATTCGCCCAGTTCGCCGCAGGCGGCTACGCAAAGCTGCCGACAGTGTCGTTCGTGATCCCGAATCTGTGCCATGACATGCACGACTGCTCGGTAGCCACCGGCGATGCCTGGCTGCGAGCGCATCTGCGCGGCTACGTCTCGTGGGCTACGACGCATGACAGCCTGCTGATCGTGACCTGGGACGAGGACGAAGGGTTTCACTCCAACCACATCGCCACGATCTTCGTCGGCCCGCAGGTGAAGCCGGGCAGGTACCGCATTCCGATCAGCCACTACAACGTGCTCAGGACGATCGAGCAGGCCTACGGCCTGCCCTACCGCGGGCAGGCGGCGACGCACTACCCGATCACCTCGATCTGGCGCCGGCCCGGCTAGACAGGCAGCGCTCCTCGGGCTCATGCGGGATTGTGCAGCCGGGTGGGTCCCGGGATCGACCCGGAGTGTATCGAGACAAGGAGAGCCCATGCCGGGATACGCGGACGTGATCTTCGCCGGCGGCGCTATTTACACGGCCAATCCCAGCGGCCGGCGCATGATCCGCGCGGCCGCGCCTGATGGCAGGCAGGCGACCGCGGTCGCCGTCGCTGACGGCGCGATCGTCGCGGTCGGCGCAGCGACCGACGCCGCGTTCGCCGACCTGAAAGGGCCAAGGACCGAGCGCGTCGACCTGAGCGGCCGCGCACTGCTGCCCGGATTCCAGGACGCGCACGCCCATCCGGCGTTCGCCGGCGTAACGATGGTCGGCTGCAACCTGATCGGGGCGGCGACCCTCGACGAGGCGATCAGCCGGATCGGCGCCTACGTTGCGGCCCATCCGGACAAGGACTGGGTCTCGGGCAGCGGATGGCGGATGGAGTGGTTCGAACGCGGCACTCCCAGCCGGCAGCAGCTGGACAAGATCACAGGCGGCAGGCCCGCGTTCCTGCTGAACCGGGACGGGCACGGCGGCTGGGCTAACACCCGGGCACTCGAGCTTGCCGGTTTCGACTCCCGCACGCCGGACCCGGCCGACGGCAGGTTCGAGCGCGACGAAGACGGCGGGCTGCAGGGCACCGTGCATGAGGGCGCGGCCGACCTGGTCGGCGCCTTCGCGCCGAAGCCGACCTTTGACGAGCGGCTGGCCGGCCTCCTGCTTGCCCAGCGTCACCTGCACGAGCGCGGCGTCACCGGATGGCAGGACGCGATCGTCGGTCCGTACCTCGGGTCGCAGGACCCGCTGCCTGTCTATCTGGCGGCGGCCGAGTCCGGCCAGCTCACCGCCCGGGTCCAGGGAGCGCTGTGGTGGGAACGGGGCAGGGGAGCAGATCAGCGTGGCCGAGAACTTCACCGCCGGCATGCTCGAGCCGTACCTGGACGCATGCGGCTGTCAGACGGCCAGCCGCGGCCTGTCCCATGTCGATCCCGATGAGCTGGGCGCACACGTGACCGCGCTCGACGCGTTGGGATTCCAGCTGCACTTCCACGCCATCGGCGACCGGGCGGTGCGCGAGTGCCTGGACGCGATCACGGCCGCCCGCGCCGCCAACGGGAGCAACGACCTCCGGCACCACGTCGCCCATCTCCAGGTGATCCATCCTGATGACGTGCCGAGATTCGCCCGGCTCGGGGTGACGGCCAACATGCAGGCGCTATGGGCCGCGCATGAGCCGCAGCTGGACGAGCTGACCATCCCGTTCCTCGGCCCGCAGCGGTCCGCGCGCCAGTATGTCTTTGCTGATCTGCTGCGGTCGGGTGCAAGGCTCGCCGCGGGCAGCGACTGGGCGGTGACCAGCGCGAACCCCCTGCGCGCCCTCCACGTGGCGGTGAACAGGTCGCTGGCCGGCGCGACCGGTGCTGCCGCTGAGCCGCTGCTGCCTGAGCAGGCGCTCGACCTCGCAGAGGCGATGGCCGCCTACACGATTGGCTCGGCCTTCGTGAACCACCTTGATGACGTGACCGGCTCGGTCGAGGCTGGCAAGCTGGCCGACCTGATCGTGCTTGACCGCGACCCGTTCACTCGCCCGGCGGCCGAGATCGCGCGAGCCACGGTGCTCGCTACCTACGTCTATGGCGAAGCGGTCTACCGGGCTCCGGCCTTCTGCTGACAATCGCCGCTGGGGTTGGTTAATCACCTGGATTTTCTGGTCCCGGCGCCCCGCGCTGAGTGTCGGCAGGCCGTGACAGCATGGGCCGGTGACCGATGTCGAGGCACGGCCGGTTCAGCTGGTCGCCGAGCGCTGCGGGGCGCAGCTGCTGTCCGGGCCGCGCGCGGCAGCGCCGGCTAACGTGGTCCGCAGGCTCCTCGCCGTCCAGGGCCAGGACGCTCGCGGCGTGCGGCTGGCTATCAGGGCCAGAACTGCCGGACTGACGGCCGCGGACGTGGATCATGCCATGACGGTCGACCGGTCGCTCCTGATCACCTGGCTGAACAGGGGCACCCTCCATCTAGTCGCCGCCGAGGACTACTGGTGGCTGCAGCTGCTCACTACCCCGGCAATGGAGGCGGCGATCTCGCGGCGGCTGGCACAGGAGGGCGTATCCGCCGACGACGCGGACAAAGCAGTCGGCGTGATCGATGCGGCACTGGCGGCCGACGGCCCGCTCACCCGTGCTCAGCTCGGCCGGGCGATCGGTTCGGCTGGCATCAGAACCGAGGGTCAGGCGCTGGTGCACCTGCTGGCCACAGCCTCGGTGCGCGGACTGATCATCCGCGGGCCGATGGTCGGCCGTGCGCATGCCTTCGCCCGGGTCAGTGACTGGCTCGGCGCGCCGCCCGCCAGGTTCGCGCCTGGTCGTTTCGACCGTGACGTGGCCCTGGCCGAGCTGGCGCGACGGTACCTGGTGGGGCATGGCCCCGCGAGCGAGCGTGACCTGGCCAAATGGGCTGGCCTGCCGCTGCGGGACGCGCGGCGCGGGCTGAACGCGATCGCCGCCGAACTCCGGCCACGCGCGGACGGACTTGCTGAGCTCGCGACCAGCCCCGTCGGCCGGTGGCGCGGGCCGGGCCAGACCCCTGACCTCCCGCCGCCGCGGCTGCTCGGCTCTTTCGACCCGCTGCTGCACGGCTGGGTCGACCGGGAGCCGGTGCTCGGCCCGGCCACCGGCATCGTCACGGTCAACGGGGTCTTCCGCCCCTTCGCGTTCGTCGCCGGCCGCGCCGTCGCGACCTGGACGCTGGCAACCGGTGAGGTGGCGCTGGCTCCGTTCGCGCCGCTGCCCGAACCTGTCGCCGCCGCGTTGAGAGCCGATGCGCAGGACGTCGTCCGCTTTCTCGGCTGACTCGTCCGGGTGCGCTGTCAGTCAGCCGCGGTGCTGGGCAGCCAGTTCGCTGAGCCTGCCGTGCGTTCCGTCCATGACCGGCGCGCCCGGCAGGTATCGCTTGGGCATCTTCGCGATGGAGGTGTAATTCACGTCCACCACGTTGGCCAGCGGCGCCTCGACTCCCTGGCTGACTAGCTGGTAGGCGTCCATCACATCCATGCCGTACTCGCTGGCCGTCCAGCGGATCAGCTCGGTCTGCGCGATCCGGAAGGCGTCCTCCAGCGGCCTGGCTGACCCGGCTGTCATGATGTAGTTGTCGTTCTCCAGCCGCGGCCATGGGCACGGCGTGCCCTTGAGGAGGTCGACGATCATGACAGAGTTCATCGCGGTCTCGACCGCTACGCCGCAGGTTTCGCCCTCGCCCTGGCGGGCGTGCCCGTCGCCGAGCGAGAACAGCGCGCCCTCCACGTTGACACCCAGGTAGCAGGTCGTTCCGGCACACATTTCTGGTGTGTCCATGTTGCCGCCGAACGCATCAGGAACCAGGGAACTGCGCGCTTCCAGGTTCGCGGGTGCCACCCCGACGGTGCCGTGCATCGGGTTCATCGCCATGTCGGTTGTGAAGTCACCATGCCGGGCCGTGAACCGGCAGGTCTTCGCCGCGCGGTCCAGCTGCCACATCCATACCAGCTCGGGCAGCGGCTCGTTCAGCAGCGCGGTCAGGTGGGTATTGGTGAGGGCGCCGAAGAGCGGGATGGTGGTCGACGCGCCCCAGTCCCTGGCCGGCGTGATCGAGATGAAGTGCACGGCGACGGTGTCGCCCGGCTCAGCGCCCTCGATGTAGAAGGGACCTGTCTGCGGATTCACGAACGGGAACTCGCAGACCTGCGACACAAGATCGTTCTCGCCGCGTACGCGGCCGAAGAACGCATCCTCAGTGAAGACATCGAGCACCACGGGAGTGCGGATCCTGGCGACCGGTGAGGCGCCACCGAACGTCCACGCGTACTGATCGGCATCAGGTTTGAACGTGACGACCTGCAGATCGCTCATTGAGCGACTCTAGGGTCCGGCGTGACGGCTGGCGCTTCGTCGAGATGGATCAGTGCGACGTCCATGATGCGCTGACGATGACGCATGTACAGGTACACGAGGTAGATGATGCCGATGACCATCCAGATCCCCGCGGCCGGCCCCATGTATGACAACGGCGCGCTCAGGGGCGTGATAAAGCTCAGGCCAGGAGCCTTGATGCCAGCCCCGGCAAGCCACGCCGGAACGAAGGCGGCGATTCCGAGCACGGGGACGATCAGGTGTGAGACAACGTTGAACCCGTGCCCCCGGCGGGCGAAGTAACAGATGCACGCCACGTTCATGACCAGGTAGATGCCCACGAGCAAGATCACGAGCGCGGTCGCGACCATGCCGAACCCCGTGATGGGGTCGTAGCCGAAGCCAAGGCCGAGCATCACCGCCAGGCCAATGGCGCAGCCGGTGCCGATCGCGAGCACCGGGGACCGGTGGCGGTGACTGACCTCCGCGAACTGCGGCGGGAAGGCATGGACCCGGCCCATCGCGAACGAGGTGCGGCTGGCCACGTTCACGCCAGCGTTGGAGTTAGCCAGTGTCGAATTGATGATCGCGAAGAAGACGAATACCCAGAACAAGCCGTACAGGGCCCTGGCTACGCCCACCCAGGAGGCGCTGCCGGCTGTGCCGAATTTCGAGAAGCCGGCGGGGCCGAATGACACGTCCATCGCGTAGGTCGTGAACACGTAGAGCGCGCCGATGAGCAGCGTGGACAGGAGCACCGCGAGCTGCACGGTACGCCGCGGGTTGCGGGCTTCCTCGGCGAGTGGTGCAGCGCTCTCGAACCCGAGGAACGCCAGGACCGTGAAGACCGAGCCCGCGATGACGCCTGACAGGCCGTGGTACTGGCCGACGGGGGTGAACTTCGTGGTGAACACCGACAGCGTGTTGTGCCCGCCCGCGTGGATCACCAGAAGGACGCCGAAGATCAGGAAGACGGCGATCTCGAAGATGCCCAAGATCGTCCCCAGCCCCGCGGACGCGCGGACGCCGAAATAACCGACGAGGAAGACGATCAGCATTCCGGCGATCGACCACGGCCACCACAGACCGGCCGGCCAGCCGAACTCGGTGGTCATCGTGGCCGCCGTCGTGAAGCCGAGTTGCAGCAGCACGAGCGGCGCGACCAGCCAGCCGACCATGACGTAGGCCCACGCGACTAGGAACCCGGCTCCCGGGTGGATGCCGCGGGCGGCGTACGTCGCCAGTGATCCGGCCGCCGGTATCTCCTTGGCGAGTTGGCTGACCGTCCAGGCCGTGAACAAGGACGCGACCAGCGCGAACACAACAGCCAGTGGAAGCGCTCCGCCAGCGAAGGCCACGCCGAACGGGATCGAAGCGGCGATAGCCGCTCCTGGAGCCATATCTGTGATGCTCTGGAACAGGACTTCGCGGAGCCCGATCGCGTCACGCCTGAGTCCAGTTCCGGCCGCTGCTGCGCGGGTTTCGGAATGGGTCACCGTAGCCTCCGAGACTTCATGGCTGACCTTGCGCCGATCATGTCACGGACGTGCCGTCAGACAACAGACCAATCATGAGCTAACTGCCGCATCGTGCGAGCCATTGGCAACGGCAGTTCATGACCGCCAGCCGCCGCGCGCGAAAGTGTGCCGTTCCGGCCGGATCGCTTGGCTCGAAGGAGCACAATCTGGGGCATGCACTCGATGGATGTGCCGCGCGGGCTGTTTGACCGGAGGTCCGGCCAGCCCAGCGAGCTGGCAGCAGAAGGCGATACGCGTCCCCGGCCCTGGGCGCCCGACGGCCGCGCGCGACCACCCGCGGAGTTACTCGAGAACCTGCGGCTGCGCCTGAACCAGCTGGCAGACAACCACCCATCCGCGCAACGAGACCGGCATGCGCCAGGGGACCGGAGTGCGCCGCGCGACTGGGACGGGCGGGGCAACTGGGATGCCCCGCGAAACCTGGATGCCTCGGAAGACTGGGCCGCGCCGGGAGACTGGCGCTGGCGGCCCGAGCAGGATGGGTGGCCCGGCGAAGGCGAGGCTGCCGGGCAGGACACCCGCGGGCCCGGCGATCGGCCCGCCGATGCCGACGACGGCCAGCCGGGGCGCTTGGGGGGCCTCGCGGACGCGATTCGCGCGGCCAGCCGGCGGGGCGACGCGTTCCCGGCCTCGGTTGATGGCGGGCTCGGCGTGCTCGACGAGACGAGCGTGTTCGCCAACCGTGGCCTGGCCGAGCCGTACCGCCCGTGGTTCATGTCTGGCGAGCCCTCGACGCCGTGGTGGGCGGCCGACGAGGGCCAGTAGCGCGACTTAGGTGAAGAGTTAGGTGCTACAACGCAAAAAGAGCTGTCGGCCGGCCCGCCCGGCCAACCTACTGGAGAACTGACACCCGCCCGGTGACATCCGCGGCCAGCCTGACGGTGTCACCGTCAACGAGCCTGACGTCGATACCTGGCAGCAGCCGGTCGTTGTTGACGAATGTCCCGTTTGTGGAGTTCTCGTCCCTGATGGTGGCGTGTCCACCATCGTCTACGGTGATCAGCGCGTGCCGTCGGGACACGTTCTCGCACTGCTCGAACGCGGCCGCCACGAGCGACTCGGCCGGGTCGCGGCCGAGCATGACGGATGTGCCGGCCGGCACCTCCACGTTGCCCGCCGGGAAGGTGATCCGCAGCACGGCCGACGAGATCCGGCGGCCGGCCTTGTTGCCGGACAAGGCTTTCTGGGCGACGGTGATCGGAGGCGGCGGCTCGTCGGCCGACAGGACCCTGGGCAGATTGGCTCCGCAGGTGAAGCAGATGAGGTCGTCTGAGCCGACCTCAGTCGCGCAGTCCGGGCAGGTCCGCGTCACCATCACAGCGGGCTCCTCTCTCGATACCGGGCCACCTACCGGGCCACCTACCGGGCCAGACACCCGGGCCATCTCTGCCGGGCCGTGAGTACTCGTCGCTGGGCCTAGAGTCATTGTCGCGTCGCGCCCGTTCCTATCAGTCTGCGCCGGCCAGTCCGAACGTGCCAATTGGGACGGAATTGCCCAACCAGCGCCATGTTCACAGCCTAGCGCTGCTCCAGATGAGGCCAGGTAGCATCGCTGGGGTGATCAGCTTCAGTCTCGACGATGAGCATGAGGCCCTGCGCAGCACTGTCATGGAGTTCGCCCGCGAGGCAGTTGCTCCCGTCATCGGCGGCTTCTATGAGCGTAACGAATTTCCCTACGAAATCGTCGCGGGCATGGGGAAGCTCGGTCTGTTCGGACTGCCGTTCCCTGAGGAGTACGGCGGCATGGGCGGCGACTACTTCGCGTTCTGCCTCGCGCTGCACGAACTCGCCAGGGTTGACTCCTCGGTCGCGATTACGCTCGAGGCGGGCGGGGGGCTCGGGGCCATGCCGATCTACCTCTACGGCAGCGAGGAGCAACGGGCCCAGTGGCTGCCGGATCTCTGCAGCGGCGAACGGCTGGCGGCCTTCGGCCTCACCGAGCCCGGCGGCGGCTCTGACATCCCTGGCGGTATGCGGACCACTGCCCGCCTGGAGAAGGGGGATGGGGATGCGCGTGGGGAGTGGGTGATCAACGGCAGCAAGGCATTCATCACCAACTCGGGTACCTCGATCACGTCGGCGATCACCGTCCTGGCGATCACGGGCAGGGCCGACGGCAGGCCGGAGATCTCTTCGATCATCGTCCCGTCCGGGACGGCGGGCCTGACGGTCGGCGCGAAGTATTCGAAGGTGGGCTGGTGCGCTTCGGACACCAGGGAGTTGTCATTCAGTGACTGCCGGGTGCCCGTTGGCAACATGCTCGGGGGGCCGGGCCGGGGTTACGCCCAGTTCCTGCGGATTCTCGACGAGGGCCGGATCGCGATCGCCGCGCTCGCGGCCGGCCTGGCCGAGGGTTGCCTCGACGAGTGCCTGGGCTACGTGGCGCAGCGGTCGGCGTTCGGCCACAACCTCGGTCATTTCCAGGCCATCCAGTTCAAGATCGCCGACATGCAGGCGCGTGCCTCTGCGGCCCGGCTGGCGTGGTACGAGGCGGCCGCCAGGCTCGTGGCCGGCCAGCCAGTGAAAAAGGAGGCGGCGATCGCGAAGTTGACCGCGTCCGGCGCCGCTATGGACAACGCACGCGACGCGACCCAGATCTTCGGCGGATACGGCTATATGAACGAGTTCCCGGTCGCCAGGTTCTACCGGGACGCCAAGGTCCTGGAGATCGGCGAGGGCACCTCGGAGGTGCAGCGGATGATCATCGCACGCGAGCTGGGACTGACGTCAGATTCCTAACCGGACCTTCGGCGCGCGTGTCACTCGCAGCGCAGACCACCACCCGGGAGACCCAACCGTCGACGCCGTCCGGCTACTCGCCGCAGCCAAGGTCGGGCACCGACGCCAGGGTCGGGCGCCTTACCGGGCGATCATGTTCGAGACATTGAGCTGCTTCTTGATCATTCCGGTGCCCCACAAGAGGTCGGCGGTCCGCTGCAGGCTGGCAGTGATCGTGGTCAGGGGGTAGACGCCTGTCGTGATCAAGGCCGCCGCCTGCTTGCTCAGCCCGGCGTACCCGGGCAGCACGGCCTGCACCGGCCCCGGCATCGAGGCCTGGGCATCAGCCTGCGTCAGTCCGGCGCGGAACGCCGCCACTTCCTGAGTCTTGTCCCGCGACCATGACGTGCTGGTGAAGTAGCCGGAGAGCGGGATTCCGGCGGTGGCACCGCTGCAGGCATCGACCAGCTCAACAGCACCGGCTTGCTGGGCTTGGTAAATGTACGGCTCAGTGAGCAGCGCAGCGTGCAGCTGCCCGTGGACGAGTTCGCTGACCTCCTGCTGCTGGCTCATGTTCTTCCAGGTCACGCCGGAGAGGTTAACGCGGAAGCTGGTGAGCACCGATGTCGCGCTCGCGATCAGGAGGCTGTTCGGCGCGCTCGTCGGTTCGCTGACAGTGTTTGTGTCGGGGGCTCCTATGATCCGGTTGGCGAGGCCGGCCGGCGTTGTGACCGGCGAATCCGGCATCGTCATGATCTGAACCACCCCCGGCGCCGCGTCGTAGCCGTCGGCGAGGATCTTGTAAGCGTTTTTCTGGAGCGCCGACTGGGCCAAGAAGAGGTTGCCGTAATCACCGGCTGCGACGTCGACCTGGCCGAGTGTGAGTGCCTTCAGCTCGCTGTTGATGGACGTGAAGTCGACGATCTGCACGTCGATCCCAGCGCTGGCGAAGTAGCCGCGCTTTTTCGCCAGGTACAACGTGGCGTTGTCGACCCCCGGAACGACTCCGACCTTGACGATCGGCCCACCGGACGACGCGGCCGCCTGGGTGAACGGATTGCAGCCCGAAATGCCCGTCGCGACCCCGAGACTGGCCAGGACGGCGGCGATGCGGCGCAGCCGCCGGTGCGATGGCCTGAATGCGAGCAGCTGGTTCCTCGCCGACGACAGCGTCATCACGCTCCTCACCTGGGTTCCGTGTGGCACCAGCGCATGACTGAGGCTGCGGTTGGCTGGTGATACGGGCAGTTTTCTGATCACCGACGATGCGGGTGAGAGTACCCTAAACAAAGTTGCGGCACAGGCGGAGGCTGCTGCGCGCGAAATGCTGCTGCGCTGGCCAGCCGCGTGCTTCCGCGAATATCCGGTTCACGCTCTTATCGCTGCATGTCGGCCAGTTCAGGGATAGAGTCGCCCATGGCCATGAAAGTTGTCTGGCCGCCACAGCGCCGTTTCCAGGAGGGACCTTCGATGCCAGTTCCGGGGCTCCGGAGCATAGGTCGCCTGCTGCCAACCAGGTGAGAGGTACACCAACCGTGCCGTCCCGAAGCAAGAAGTCGCGCTATGCCGGGCCCGGCTCAGCCAGGCCGTCCGACGCCGGCGCTCCGGCGGCCTTCGCGCGGCCTGTCGGCAGGCCCGTGACCGATGCGCTGGACCCGCCGATGCGCGACCAGGTGGCGGCGATCGACCCGGTGGCCGGCTCACCCCTAGCGGAGCCACCAATCGCGAGGCCAGTGCCCGCCAAGCCGCGCCGACGGATCCTACGGAACTGGCGGCGATTCCCACCGCGACGGCCGTAGCGCTGGGCGGCTCGAGCATCGTCTCTTCCTGGCGGACCGCGGTTGCATACCAGCGGGTCGCTCAGCTGGCGAGCCTCACTGCCAAGATCACGAAGCTGGCATACGAGCTTGAATACGAGCGCGACAACACCGTTTGGCTCATCGCACTGAAGACAGGGCCCAACGGAATATCGAACACGAACCTGAGCGCCGCGGCCCAGAGCCATTTTCAGGTGGTGCGCCAGCAGTACAAGTACACGGACAAGTGGATCGGTCCGGTCCAGTCCGGTGTCGCCAGCATTGGCTCGGGCTACCCGCCCGGCGTCGTCCTCGATGCCCAGTCGGTGCAATCCCAACTCGGCTCCATTCGGAGCGTGCGCAAGGCGGCTCTGACGGCCGGGGCCGCCCCGATCGCCGTCATCCAGCACTACACACAGGTCATCGACGTCCTGCTCGCCTTCGAGGACCAGATCGCGCTGAGCAGCAACGATCCGCAGCTCACCTCGACGGTCAGCGCGCTAAGCCAGATCTCCAGGTTCGAGGAAGAGTATTCGAACCAGCGTGCCCTGATCGTCTACGCGCTGACGGTGGGCAACTTCGCGCCGAACATGTTCGAGCAGCTGAATGCGTCGGTGGCGAACCAGAAGTCCGACAAGGCGCAGTTCGAGAACTTCGCATCCCCCCAGCAGGCCTCACTTTTCAATGTGGCGCAAGCCTCTGGCTCGCTGGCCGACCGGGTCAATTCCTTCGAGTCGGCGGTGCAGCACCAGCCGACGCACACCTCGCTAGACCAGATCGGGATCGTTCCCGAGGAGTGGTTCGGCAACGTGACGGAGACGATCGTCAAGATCCGCTCCGTCGAGCAGGCTTTGGTCTCTCAGGCCGTCAACCGCGCCCAGGACCTGCGCAAGAAGGCGATCATCTCGGCGATCGTCATCGGCGCCGCCGTCCTGCTCGTGCTCGTGATCTCGCTGCTGTTCACGGTGGTCGTCGGCCGGTCGATGGTGCGGCCGCTGCGGCGGCTGCGCGCCGGAGCGCTCGAGGTGGCGGGCATCCGGCTGCCCGAGACGGTCCGGCGCGGATTCCTTCGACGAGATCGGTGAGGTTGCCAGGGCCTTCGACCAGGTTCACCGTGAGGCCCTGCGGCTGGCAGCCAACGAGGCTGCCTTGCGCGGCAACGTCAATGCGATGTTCGTGAACCTGTCTCGACGCAGCCAGTCGCTGGTCGAGCGCCAGATCAGGCTCATCGACGAGCTTGAGCAGGGCGAGCAGGATCCTGAGCGGCTCGGCAGCTTGTTCCAGATGGACCACCTGGCCACCCGCATGCGGCGCAACTCGGAGAACCTGCTGGTCCTCGCGGGACATGACTCAACGAGGCGCTGGAATCAGCCAGTTCCGCTCGTCGATGTGCTCAGGGCCGCCGTCTCGGAAATCGAGCAGTACGAGCGGGTCACGCTGAACGTGCAGCCAGGTATCGCGGTCCGCGGCCCCGCGGTGAACGACGTCGTCCACCTGATCGCCGAGCTAGCCGAGAACGCGACGTCGTTCTCCTCGGCCGATACGCCGGTCAACGTCTCCGGGCACCTGCTGAGCAGCGGGGGAGTGCTGCTCGACATCACCGACCTCGGCGTCGGCATGGCCGGCGAGGAGATGGCGCACGCGAACTGGCGGCTCGACAACCCGCCTGTCGTGGACGTTGCTGTGTCCCGCCGGATGGGTCTTTTCGTTGTTGCGCGCCTGGCCGCGAGGCACGGTATCAGGGTCAGGTTGCGGCCAGCTTCGGGCGCCGGCCTGACAGCGCTGGTCTGGCTGCCCGACGAGGTAGTTGTCCGCGAGGGAGCTGCCAGGCCGGGCGGCGTCGGCCGGTTCCCAGAGCCGCTGGCCCGGTTTGCCATTGGATCGGGGCCGGCGGGTACCGCTGGCCCAGACGCGGTGGGCTCAGGAGAATTTGCCGGAGCGCCGGGGTCCGGGCTCGTTGGCGCGGGCAGTGCGGCGGGCGTCGGCGGCGCGGTCGGCTCAGGCGAGTGGCCGGCGGTCGCGGCGTCGACCGCCGAGCAAGAGGTCGCGGCCGCGCGTACTCCCAGGTTCGCGCCGCCAGACCAGGAGTCCGATTCGCCGCTCGGTCCGCCGCGTGTTCCCGGCATCGGCCGGCACCCCGGCCGGTTCGGAGGACCCTCTACCGGCCCCATACCGGTAGTCAAGCCGGACGCGGCCGAAGCTGAGCCAGCGGCCTACGCGGGCGACTACGGTCCCCCGACGGCCGGCGCTGGCGATGCGCAGCCGGCGGCAGCAGGCGGCATGTTCGGCACCGGTCCGAGTCCGGTATTCGGAGTTGAGCACACGTCAGTCCCGTCGCCGGCAGCCGGCAACGAATGGTCTGCCCCGGCAGCGGCGGCCACCAGCGAGCATCAGAGCCAGCGGGCAGCCTGGGGCAGCGACCTGTCGTCTCAGCCTGCCGCAGCCTGGCCCGGCGAGGAGTCCGAGCGCACGGTAGTCGGATCGCCCATTCCCGGCCTAGGCGGATCT
>WNFK01168398.1_pt5 | contig 21543 bp, 26 predicted proteins | sample 5400281 | NCBI WGS metagenome assembly WNFK01 (sample SAMN13153350, study PRJNA577476) | soil metagenome | isolation source: 20 cm soil on Douglas fir-dominated hillslope | place: USA:California | collected 2013-09-17
GCACCACCCGCCGCTCGGGCAGGTCGAGCTCGAGCGGATCGCGCTTCTGCCGCGCCGCGAACAAGGCGCGCCAGCAGGCCCACAGGGGCTTGAGGGCTTTTTCGACCAGTTCCTGCGGCACGCGGCCCTCGATCGGCGGCATCACGCAGGTCGGCGAGCTGACTTCGATCCGCGCCTCGCCCGCCGCATCCATCGCCGCCTGCGCGTCCTCATAGGCGATGTTGGCGGCGATGCGGACCTTGGCACGCGTGAACCGCCAGTCCTTGAGTGTGCCATCCTTGCCGATCTTCAAATGGCACGTCAGCGCAGCGCGATCCTTGCCTTCTTTCAGCGAGCAAATGTCGGCCGACAATTCCTCGGGCAGCATCGGCACCACCCGGTCGGGGAAATAGACGCTGTTGCCGCGCGCCCGCGCCTCGCGGTCGAGCTCGGACCCGGGGCGGACGTAGAAGCTGACATCGGCGATGGCGACGATCGCATTCCACCCGCCTTCGCCATCCGCTTCCGCCCAGATCGCATCGTCATGGTCGCGCGCGTCCTCAGGATCGATCGCGACGATCGGCAGATGCGTCAGGTCCTCGCGCTCACCCAGCGGCAGCTTCGCCACGCGGTGCGCCTCGTCGATCGCCTCCGGCGCGAATTCGGCGCGGAGACCATGTTTGTGGATCGCGATCAGCGAGAAGCTGCGCGGCGCGAACGGGTCGCCGAGCACGGCATCGACCCGCGCCGTCACCCGTGGCGGCCGGCCGCTTACCTCGCACAGCACGAGATCACCGGGCTCGGCGTCGTTGAGTTCCGTGATTGAGAACTCGCGCCGTTCTTTCTTGTCCACCGGCGACAGCCAGAAGCGCTCGCCCTCCTTCTTGACCACGCCCAGCGCGAGTTCGGCCGAGCGTTCGAGCTTTTTGAGTGGATGCGCGACCCAGGCTTCGCCCTTCTGCTCGGTCCGCGACAGCACGCGGTCGCCGATCCCAAGCGCGCTCTTGCCGTGCTCGATCACGCGCAGGCGCGGTGCCGGGGTCTCGGCGTGCCATTGCTCGGGCACCGCAAAGACGTGACCGCTGTCGTCGACCTGAGAGACGCGGAGAACGGTGACCTTGGGGACACCGCCCATCTGGTGGAAGGCGCGGCCGCGCGAATGGTCGATCAGCCCCTCGTCGGCCATATCCTTGAGCAGCGCCTTGAGTTCGATCTTGTCTTGCCCCGAAAGCCCAAACGCCCGCGCGATCTCGCGCTTCCCCGCCGGCTGGTCGGACGAAGCGATAAAATCGAGGATTTGCTTGCGGTTGGGCAGGCCGGAAGATCGGTTGCCCGACTGCTTGCGCGGAGGTCGGGATGATCGGGATGGCCGTGCGTCGCGTGCCGGCCGGGGGGTTCTCGGTGTTCGGGGCGGTCGGGCCATGTCTCGCCCTAACCAGCCCTAGCGCAACTGGCTATCCTTGCTGCCGCGGCGGTTGATGGTCGAGTGGACGACCGCCTTGTCGCGCTCGGTCTGGCAGGCGACGCAGGTGCGCACGCCCGGCAGCGCCGCGCGGCGCTTCCTGGGGATCGGCTCGCCGCAATCGTCGCATTCCTCGGCACTCTCGCCCGACGGCGTGAGCGCCCGCGCGCGCAGCACCGCGTCCTTCACCGTATCGTCGATCTGGTCCTGCACCGCGCCGTCGCGCGTCCATCCGCCGGCCATGACCTCACTCCCGTCATGCTGAACTTGTTTCAGCATCCATTTAGGAGAAGTACGCCGACCTTCAACAAAATGGACCCTGAAACGAGTTCAGGGCGACGATTTCGGCGGCGCCGCGACGAAAGGCTTGAACGCGCCACCGGGCACCGCCGAGGCGACCGGGCCCTCGAAGCCGTCCTTGCTCACCGACGAGACGCCGAACACCCAATCGTCGACGCGGATGTGGGGGAGGACGACACGCCAGTCGCAGCCACCGGGATCATGTTCGCCAGTACTAACTTTCGTGCGAGCCTCGCGGCAGAACAGGCCGTCTGCTCCTGGGTCATTCCCGAGTGTCGATCCGCTTACTGAACGGGCAACTTGCCACTGATTGGAGTCCGTCCGCCGCCACCAGACTTTGAATGAGGCGTCTCCGAAGACAGCCGGCCAACTCACCGTCGTATCCGTGCTCACCGACCCCTCGACCTTCGGCTCGGGCGGCGGCGGGGCGCTGGCGATCGCGGCGAGCGCGGCGGTGTTCAGCTTCGCGACCTTCGCCAGATAGCCGAAATCCATATGGTCGACCGTGTCGCCGTACGGCTTGCCCTTCTCCACCCGAACATCCTGATGCTGCCAGTCGTAATTTTCGACCGCGACGGTGAAACGCACCGCGGGAAAGCCGAGGTTGAGAAATTCGGTATGGTCGCCGCCCCGGCCGAAGCGGTCGTTGCGCCAGATCTGACGGACGTCGAGGCCGATGTTGAGCCGGCCCGCGAGCCCGTCGAGGAAGCGCGAGATGTTACGGCCGGGCGAATCGTTCTCCCCGCCGAAGCTGCGGATCTGCTTCGCGAGATCCTCGTGCTCTTGCCAGCGCGGCCCCTCGGAAAAGACGCGCACGTGCGTCGAATCGCACACTCCGTCCGATCCGCAGCTGTTGCCGATGATGTCATTGTTGAGGTCGGCGATGACATTCCAGCGCTGCGCCTTGGCGTAGGCCGCGATCACCTTGCCGCCGTAAAGGCCCTGCTCCTCGCCCGACAGCGCCGCATAGACGATCGTGCCGGGGAATTTATGCTTCGACAGCACGCGCGCCGCCTCCATCAGCGCGGCGACTCCCGAGCCGTCGTCGTTCGCGCCGGGCGCGTCGGACGTGCCGTTGAGCGGGTCGGTCACGCGGCTGTCGATATGGCCGGTGATGATGACCACGTCGTTGGGCCGCTCGGTCCCGCGCTGGATCGCCACCATGTCGCACACCCGGGTGGGCTGAGGGAGGCGGTCGCCGCTGAACGTGTCGCACGGCCGCTCGGTCGCCAGGCCGAGGTCACGGAACTGCCCTTGCGTCCAGTCGAGGGCCGCGCCGATCCCGCGCTTGGGGTCGGTCTGCGACGAGAGCGTGTGCCGCGTTCCGAAGCTGACCAGTTTCTCGACCGTCGCCTTCATCCGCTCGGCGCTGACCGGCGCGACGATCGCGCGCAGCTTCGCGTCGGGCGACGGCGGCGGCGCCGCGCCAATCAGGGTCAGTGCTGACCAAGCGACTAAGCTACGCATCGCAATCTCCTTCGGCGCTTTCGTTTCGACAAGCTCAACGAGAGCGCAAGAGGTAGCGCTCACCCTGAGCCTGTCGAAGGGCGAGCGCTCCAACTGGCATTTGCCGCATCGCGGGTCTAGGGGAGCCGCGACTTCAAACCACCTTAAATCGGGACGCGTTTCATGTTGCGCAGCATCGACCATTTCATCGGCGGATCCAGCTTCGCGAGCGGCGAGCGGCAGGGCGACGTGTTCGACCCCAACCAGGGCGAGGTCCAGGCTCATGTCCGCCTCGGCACCGCTTCGGATCTTCAGAAAGCGGTGGATGCCGCCAAGGCCGCCCAGCCGGCCTGGGCGGCGACCAACCCGCAGCGCCGCGCCCGGGTCATGTTCAAATATAAGGAACTGATCGAAGCCAACATGGACGAGCTCGCTCACCTGCTGAGCTCGGAGCATGGCAAGGTCATCGCCGACGCCAAGGGCGACGTCCAGCGGGGGCTCGAAGTGATCGAATATTGCTGCGGCATCCCGCAGGCGCTGAAGGGCGAATATACCGTCGGCGCGGGCCCCGGCATCGACGTTTACTCAATGCGCCAACCGCTCGGCATTGGCGCCGGCATCACCCCGTTCAACTTCCCGGCGATGATCCCGATGTGGATGTTCGGTATGGCCATCGCCTGCGGCAACGCGTTCATCCTGAAGCCCAGCGAGCGCGACCCGACCGTCCCCGTGCGCCTCGCCGAGCTGATGAAGGAAGCCGGCCTGCCCGACGGCGTGCTCAACGTCGTCCACGGCGACAAGGAAATGGTCGATGCGATCCTCGATCATCCGGACATCGCGGCGGTGAGCTTCGTCGGGTCGAGCGACATCGCGCACTACATTTACTCGCGCGGGACGGCGGTGGGCAAGCGCGTCCAGGCGTTCGGCGGGGCCAAGAACCACGGCATCGTCATGCCCGACGCCGATCTCGATCAGGTCGTCAACGACCTCGCCGGCGCGGCGTTCGGTTCGGCCGGCGAACGCTGCATGGCGCTGCCGGTGGTTGTGCCGGTCGGTGACGAGACGGCGGATGCCTTGCGCGCCAAGCTCATCCCCGCGATCGAAGCGCTGCGCGTCGGCGTCTCGACCGACCCCGAGGCCCATTACGGCCCGGTGGTCAGCAAGGCGCACAAGGAGCGGATCGAAAATTACATCCAGATGGGCATCGACGAAGGCGCCGAGTTGGTCATCGACGGCCGCGGATTCACCCTCCAGGGCCACGAGCAGGGTTTCTTCGTCGGCCCGACCCTATTCGATCATGTGAAGCCGAGCATGACGAGCTACAAGGAAGAGATTTTCGGGCCTGTCCTGCAAATCGTTCGTGCAAAGGATTTCGAAGAGGCGGTCGCGCTCCCCTCAAACCACGATTACGGCAACGGCGTCGCGATTTTCACCCGCAACGGCCACGCCGCGCGCGAATTCACCGCGCGCGTCAATGTCGGGATGGTCGGGATCAACGTGCCGATCCCGGTGCCGGTCAGCTACCACAGCTTCGGCGGGTGGAAGCGCTCGGGCTTCGGCGACATCGGCCAGTACGGCCAGGAGGGCCTGCGCTTCTGGACCAAGAACAAGGTCGTCACGCAGCGCTGGCCCGACGGCGGCGGCCATGGCGAGAGTGCGTTCATCATTCCAACGATGGGGTGAACGGATGGCTGACGTCGGCGCGCTCAACCAGGATTTCCGCCGCTACGACCAGGTCGAGAAGGCGCATACCTATCGCCTCGCCGAAAGCGACGGCGACGCATTCGACAACGATTACAAAATCGCGACCCTTGGACTTCGCGCCGTTCCTGCGCGGCGATGGGGCGGACAAGGCGCGGTTCGCCGGAGAATTCAGCGCCGCGCTCGAAAACATCGGTTTTGCCGTGCTGCGCCAGAGTCTGACTTGACGAAGCTCAGGCGCCACACCTACCAAACGACGATGCCGAACCTGAGGGCCATCGCTGCGACTCAAATCGCCCACTTCTGGTGGCGCGGACGCGAAGCCGCGGCGCGATGGCGCGACTGATCGATTTATATCCGATCGTCGACTGCCCGCCCGCCTTTCGGCGGGCTTTTTTGTTTCAGGTGACCCTTTATGCATAAAGCCTTCCCGTCATGTTGATCGCGCTCCTGGTTGCGCTGGGCCTCGCAGTCCTGGCCTATGCCGTCGCCTTAACGCGCGCGGCGATTGCCCAGCGCGCCCGGCCCGACCTCGAGGCGCTCGGCCTCGGTGCCGTCGTCAACTTCTTCGATACGCTGGGGATCGGCTCGTTCGCGCCGACCGCGGCGTGGTTCAAATTCCGCAAGATGGTCCCCGACCGTCTGATTCCTCCGACGATGGTGGCCGGCCTGACACCGCCAGTGATGGTCGAAAGCATCATCTTTCTGATCCTGCTCGGCGTGTTCGTGGATCCCGTGCTGCTGTTCGGGTGCGCGATCGCAACCATGCTCGGCGGGCTAGCCGGCGCGCCGCTGGTGGCGCGGGCCCGGGTGTGGATCGTGCAGGCGGTCGTCGCGATCGGGCTGGTGCTGGCGGCAATCGCTTATGCAATGACCAACCTCCATCTGTTTCCCGGCGGCGGGACCGCGACCGGACTGCCGATCAGCCTGACGCTTGTTTCCATTGTCGCGAGCTTCGGCTTCGGCATCCTGGCCAATTTCGGCGTCGGCAATTATGCCCCGACGCTGGTAATGTTGAGTTTGATGGGCATGGACCCTCGGCTGTGCTTCCCGATCATGGCAGCTGGCGGTTCGCTGATGGGGGCGGGCGCAAGCCTGCGCCACGTCGCCATCGGCCAGATCGACCTTCGGATCGTGCTCGGGCTGGCAATTGGCGGCATCCCCGCGGTGCTGGTCGCGGCGTTCGTCGTGAAGTCGATGCCGCTCGAAATTCTGCGCTGGCTGGTGTTCGTGGTTGTGCTCTATGCCGCAGCCATCATGTTCCGCGCCGCGCTGGTTGGGCGGCGAGATCGTAAGGCCGTGGCGGCAACCGCAGAGGTGGCGATTTCATGACCGGTGTCCTCAACCGCGAGTTCGAAAAATACGATCAGGTGCAAAAGGTGCACACCTATCGCCTGGCCGAGGACGCGAGTGACGAGTTCGATGACGAGTATCAGATAGCGACGCTCGACTTCGAGCCGTTCCTGCGCGGCGATGACGCCGACAAGGCGCGCTTCGCGGACGAGTTCGGCAAGGCGCTGAGCGAGATCGGCTTCGCGGTCCTGACCGGCCACGGAGTGGACCCCGCCCTCTACGACGATCTGCACGACGTGGTGCTCGACCTGTTCACGACAACGACGCTCGATGAGAAGATGCGCTTCCGCGCCGAGCGCTACGGATCGGTCAACCAGGGCTATTTCCCGATTGAGGAGACGAGCGACATTCATCCGGACCTGGTCGAGGGTTGGGTCTGGTGCCGGCGTGCGTTCGACATTCCGCAGGAGCGTGAAGGGTCGTTCCGCGCTGAGAATTATTGGCCGCGCGCAGAGTATGAGGCGCGGTTCCGCCGCATCGTCGACGCCCACGAGCCGCTGATCAAGCCGATCGCGCAAGCGATGTTCCAGGGCCTCGGGGTCGATCCCCACATTTATGACGACAAACTCACGGGCACGAACTTCGGACTGCGGGCGAATTACTATCCGCCGATGTCCGGCGACCAGGATCGTTCGGGTGCCGGCCGGTTGCTCGGCCACGAGGACGTGGATTTGTTCACGATCCTTCCAGCATCGCGGATGGAGGGGCTGCAGGTGTGGAACCACCGCTCCGGCAAGTGGGTGCGGATGGTCGCGCCGCGCGGGTCGATCATCATCAACACCGGCGATTACATGCAGCGCATCACCAATGACCGGCTGCCGTCGACCACCCACCGCGTCGGCAAGCCGACCGACGGCTCGCACCTGGCGACGGCGCGGGTCTCGATTCCGATCGCGGTCTATGTGTGGGAGGACGAGGTGCTCGAAGTGCTGCCGGGTCTCGGCGAGCCCAAGTACGAGCCGATCAAGGCGATCGCCTTTCATACCCGCAGCACCAGCAAATTCTATGGCGACGATTACGCGGTCGAATCGGCCTAGGGATACGCGCGGCGCCTGAAGGCGTTGGGGCATCATGCTCCGCGCCGTCGCACCGCTCGTTTCCTGCGCTGCCATGCTGGCGGTGGTCGCGTGCAGCGCGCGCGATCCCGTCGACAATATGGCGAAGAACGTTGTTGGATTGCCTGCGGTCAATGAATCGGCGCCCGACCCGGGCGGCGCGCCTACAGCCAATGCGGTGGCGGCGCAGCCGCTGCCCGCGTCCACCGCGAAGATTTCCGCGCGGCTTCAGGGCCACTGGGGTTTGTCGCCCAACGATTGCATTTCATCACGCGGCGACGCCAAAGGCCTGCTGATCGTCGGCCCATCTGACCTTAAGTTCTACGAGTCTCGTGCTGTTCCAGCACCGGACATCCAGATCAGTCCGGACTCGATCAGCGGTAATTTTGCCTTTACTGGCGAGGGTCAAACGTGGACCAAGTTTCAGGCGCTCGAGCTTCAAGGGCAACAGCTGGTGCGCACCGAGAGCAACCCAATGGCGAGCTTCACCTATGCGCGATGCACATAAACTGACCCTGATCCTGACCGCGGCGGCGCTCGCCGCCTGCACCAAGCCGGCGAGCGACAACAATGTCGCGATCGACATCAACAATGCGGCGGCCGCCGACATCGAGCAGCTGCCGCCTGACGAGAGCGTCGACACCTCGTCCAACGAACTGATCAACGGCGCCGACAACGCCGACGTCGGCGAACTCAACAACTCCGCCAGCGCATACTGACGCGGACTTGCTGACATTCCGGCGCCGCCCTAGAGCGCCCGCGCAATGACCCAGTTCGATCTGACCGACGACCAGCTCCAGATTCAGGAGATGGCGCGCAAGTTCACGGCCGACGCGATCACCCCGTTCGCCGCCGAGTGGGACGAAAAGCACATCTTCCCCCGCGACACGATCCGCGAAGCCGCCGAACTCGGCTTCGGCGCGATTTACGTCAGCGAGGAGAGCGGCGGGATCGGGCTTGGCCGTTTGGAAGCCGCGCTGATCATGGAGGCGATGGCCTACGGCTGCCCATCGACCAGTGCGTTCATCTCGATCCACAACATGGCCGCGTGGATGATCGATCGCTTCGGCTCGGCCGAGGTTAAGGCGAAATACCTGCCGTCAATGATCGGGATGGAGCGGATGGGCGGCTATTGCCTGACCGAGCCGTCATCGGGATCGGACGCCGCAGCGCTCAAGACCAAGGCGGTGCTCGACGGCGACCATTATGTCGTGTCGGGCTCAAAGGCGTTCATCTCGGGCGGGGGCGAGAACGAAATCTATGTGACCATGGTTCGGACCGGCGAGGACGGCCCCAAGGGCATTTCCGCTTTGGTCATCGACAAGGACATGAAAGGCGTCAGCTTCGGCGCGCAGGAGAAGAAGCTCGGCTGGCATTCGCAGCCGACCGCGCAGGTCAATTTCGACGAGGTCCGCGTGCCGGTCGCCAACCGCGTCGGCGGCGAGGGCGAAGGCTTCCGCATCGCCATGATGGGTCTCGATGGCGGGCGCATCAACATCGGCGCTTGCTCATTGGGCGGCGGCCAACGCTGCCTCGACGAAGCGATCGCCTACACCAAGGAACGCAAGCAGTTCGGTTCGGCCATCGCCGACTTCCAGGCCACGCAATTCACCCTCGCCGACATGGAGACCGAGCTCCAGGCGGCGCGCTATCTGCTCTACGTGGCGGCTGCCAAGGTCACCGCCAACGCCCCCGACAAGACCAAGTTCGCGGCCATGGCCAAGCGCCTCGCGACCGACACCGGCTCCTCCGTTGTCGACCGCGCGCTCCAACTCCACGGCGGCTACGGCTATCTGATGGATTATCCGATCGAGCGCTTCTGGCGCGACCTTCGCGTCCATTCGATCCTCGAAGGCACGAACCAGATCATGCGCGTCATCGTCAGCCGCGACCTCATCCGCCAGTGACCAACGATGTCCTGATTTCGGCCGAGCAAGGCGTCGGCCGGATCCGCCTCAACCGGCCCAAGGCGCTCCACGCGCTGACCACGCAAATGTGCGAGGTGATGAGCGAGGCTTTGCTCAAGTGGCGCTCCGATCCCGCCGTCCAGGCGGTGGTGATCGACCATGCCGAGGGTCGCGGCTTTTGCGCCGGTGGCGATGTCGTCATGCTGTGGCGGAGCGGCAGCGGCGACGCCGAGGACGCCAAGCATTTCTTCTTCGCCGAATACCGCTTGAACCATTTGCTGTTCACTTACCCCAAGCCGACCGTGGCGATCATGGACGGGATCACCATGGGCGGCGGGGTCGGCATCTCGCTGCCGTGCGAGTTCCGTATCGCGACCGAGAACACGCGCTTCGCCATGCCGGAAACCGGCATCGGCCTGTTCCCCGACGTCGGCGGCGGCTGGTATCTGCCGCGGCTGCCGGGTCGGGTCGGCGAGTTCATGGCGCTGACCGGCGCGCGGCTCGACGGCGCCGAATGCCTCTACCTTGGCCTCGCGACCCATTACGTCGAGCAGTCCGCATTACCCGACCTGGTCGAGCGGATCGCCAAGAGCCCGGCGCGCCTCAACGGGGGCATCGGCGCCCTCGCCGCCACCCCGCCCGACGCAAGGATCGCCGAGAATTTGCCGGCGATCACACGCTGCTTCGCCACCTATTGCCTCGAGGATATCGTTGCCGCGCTCAAGGCCGACGACAGCGAATGGGCGGCGACTGAGCTGATGACGCTGGGCACCAAGAGCCCGCTGTCGTGCAAGGTCTCGCTCCGTCTGATGGCCGAGGGGGCAGAACGCGCCAGTTTCCGCGACGAAATGATCGCCGAATATGCCCTCGCCAGCCGGGTCGTCCGCACCCACGACTTCCGCGAGGGCGTGCGCGCGCTGCTGATCGACAAGGACAACAACCCACGCTGGGACCCGGCGACGCCCGAGGAGGTCAGCGACGAAATGCTCGACGTCCTGTTCGCCGCTTTGCCCGGCACCGAAGCCTGGACGCCTTTCCCGGAGACCGGCGAATGAGTGATTACAATACCATCCTGGTCGAGCAGCGCGGCGCGGTGACGCTCGTCACCTTGAACCGCCCGCAAGCGCTCAACGCGCTCAACAGCGAAGTGCTCAAGGAACTGATCGAGGTGTTCGCGGCCTATGACGCGGACGACGGCCAGCATTGCCTGGTGCTCACAGGCTCGGAGAAGGCGTTCGCCGCCGGGGCCGACATCAAGGAAATGTCGGGCCAGGGCTTCGCCGACATGTACGGCCAAAATTTCTTCGCCGGGTGGGAGATGGTTACGGCGACGCGCAAGCCGTGGCTCGCGGCGGTCGCCGGTTATGCGCTCGGCGGCGGCTGCGAAGTCGCGATGATGGCCGACTTCATCATCGCCGCCGACAGCGCGAAGTTCGGCCAGCCCGAGATCAAGCTCGGCGTGACGCCTGGCATGGGCGGGTCACAGCGCCTGGCGCACGCGGTCGGCAAGGCCAAGGCGATGGAAATGTGCCTGACCGGGCGGATGATGGACGCGGCCGAAGCCGAGCGGTCGGGGCTGGTCGCCAAGGTCGTCCCGGCGGCAGACCTGCTCGACGAGGCGCTCAAGACCGCCGAAGCAATTGCAGCCATGCCGCCGCTCGCCGCCATCGCGGTCAAGGAAATGGTCAACGCCGCCCAGGAACTGCCGCTGACCCAGGGGATCCGTTTCGAGCGCCGGCTGTTCCATGGCCTGTTCGGGACCGAAGACCAGAAAGAAGGCATGGCCGCGTTCGTCGAGAAACGGCCGGGGAATTGGAAGGGACGATGACCGTCGGTCCTATCCTTATAGTTTTATGCATCATTCAGGTGATTTGGATGACCTGGAGCATACGGAGGTATGATCCCAATCGAGTGAGCGTGGTTCAAACGGCGCTGCATGATATTACCCGAACGAAGTTGCGCCCGAAAACCAAACTCGGCGTCATGATTGAGAGATCTTCGAATTGGGTCGGGTTGTTGATGGGATTCGTCATCATCAGTCTGGGCCTGGTTTTCACGGCTATGGAGTAGTCACATGGCGCGTATCGCATTCATTGGGCTCGGGCACATGGGCGGTGGAATGGCGCCGAACCTCGTCAAGGCGGGGCATGAGGTCTGGGCGTTCGACCTGGTCGCCGAGGCGGTCGAACATGCCGCGCACGGCGGCTGCGCCCCGGCCGCTTCCGCAGCGGATGCGGTCAAGGACGCCGACGTCGTCATCACCATGCTGCCGGCCTCCAAACATGTCCGCGCGGTGTTCCACGACGACGTTGCCTCCAACGCCAAACCCGGCACCCTGCTGATCGACTGTTCAACCATCGACGTCGCCAGCGCACGCGAGGTCGGCGAACAGATGAAGGCCGCCGGTTTCGAGTTCGTCGACGCGCCAGTTTCGGGCGGAATCGCCGCGGCGGCTGGCGGCACCCTGACGTTCATGGTCGGTGGCACCGACGATGGCTTCGAACAGGCGAAACCGTTCCTCGAGCCGATGGCCAAGGCGGTGATCCACGCCGGCGATCTCGGCGCGGGCCAGGCCGCCAAAATCTGCAACAACATGATCCTCGGCGCGACCATGGTCGCGACCTGCGAGGGGTTCGCGATGGCCAGGAAGCTCGGGCTCGACCTGCAGACCTTCTACGACATTTCGTCCAAGGCCTCGGGCCAAAGCTGGTCGATGACGAGTTATTGCCCGGTCCCCGGTGTCGGTCCGGAGACGCCCGCCGACCATGATTATGAAGGTGGGTTCGCGGCCGAGCTGATGCTCAAGGATCTGAAGCTGGCGATGGACGCCGCCAAGGCGGTCGACGCCTACACCCCGATCGGCGGCGAAGCCGAGGAACTGTACCAACGGTTTGTCGACCGGGGCGGCGCCGACAAGGATTTTTCGGGCATCATCAAGATGATCGACGACAGCTGGAAGCCACCGCAGGACTAGGAGAGACTATGCGTATTGTGTTGTTAGTTGCCGCTGGATCGGTTGCGCTCGCCAGCGCGGTGTTGGCCGCAAAGCCGTTTACGAGAGCCCAGGCCCTCGGGGTCATGCACGAGCGGCACGAAGGCATGGAGGACGTCGGCAAGCAGAACAAAGTGTTGCGCCGCGAGCTGACGGCATCCTCGCCCGACCTCGCCGCGGTGCGCGGGGCGGCGGCGACCATCGCCAAGCATTCGTCCGAAGCGGCGCACTGGTTTCCGGCCGGGACCGGCCCAGAGCTTGGCAAGACCGGCGCAAAACCGGAAATCTGGCAAAAGCCACAGGATTTCGCGGTGAAGCTGCGCAATTTCCAGGTCGCGGCCCACGCCCTCGACGCCGCGGCGAAGACCGGCGACTTCAACTCGATCAAGGCGCGCTACGCCGCCATCGGCGATACCTGCAAAGCGTGCCACGACGATTATCGCAGTGAGATGCACCACTGAGCAGCGAACTCATCCTCAAGCAACGCGTCTGGGACCTGCCGGTCCGGCTGACGCACTGGCTGCTCGCGGCGCTAATCGCGTTCAGCTGGTGGTCGGTCGAATACCGCCACAAGGACTGGCACATCTGGTCCGGGATCGCGATCCTGACCTTGCTGCTGTTCCGGCTGATGTGGGGGTTCGTCGGCAGCACGACGGCGCGTTTCGCGAATTTCATTCGCGGGCCCCGGCACGTGCTTGGTTATCTCCGCGGCGACTGGCGCGGGGTCGGCCATAGCCCGCTCGGCGCGCTGAGCGTCCTTGCTCTGCTTCTCGTCACCGCCATCCAGGTCGGTCTCGGGCTGTTCAACGAGGATGATGACGGCCTCTTCGCCGGACCGCTCGCCAATTTTGTCAGCCCCGACACCACGGAAACAATCCGCGGGCTCCACGAAATCGTCTTCTACATCCTCCTCGGCTTGATCGGCCTGCACATCGCGGCGATCCTCTATTACCGCCTCTTCCGCGGCAAAAAGCTGGCCAAGGCGATGATCACCGGCCGCGCCGCGATCGACCCCCCCGCCGAACCGATGCGTCCCGGCAAATGGTGGGTAGCGTTGATTTGTCTCGGTCTCGCGCTGGCCATCAGCCGCTGGGTTGTTGCCGGAGCGCCGCCATTCGGTTCTTGATTGAGGCCGGACGGATGGCCACATCGCGAGCATGCTGATCCGCACCGAACAGACGCCCAATCCCACGACCCGCAAATTCCTGCCCGGCCAGGCGGTGATGGATGCTGGCACGCGCGATTTCGCCGACGAAGATTCGGCACAGGCGTCGCCGCTTGCTGCGGCACTGTTTTCGAGTGGGCTGGTCGAAGGCGTGTTCTACGGCAGCGACTTCATTTCCGTGACCGCGGCGCCCGGCGTTTCATGGACCGACCTCGAACCGGTCGTGATCGAAACCCTTCTGGACCATTTTGTCAGCGGGGCGCCATTGTTCGCGCCCGGCACCGCCGCTGGAATCCACGTCGCGAGCGAGGCAAGCTTTGAGGAAAATCCGGCTGACGCCGACATCATCGACCAGATCAAGGAGTTGATCGAGACACGGGTCCGTCCGGCAGTCGCCCAGGACGGCGGCGACATTGCCTATCATGGGTACAAGGACGGGCGACTCTATCTGACGATGCACGGCGCCTGCTCGGGCTGCCCGTCGTCGACGGTCACGCTGAAACGTGGCATCGAAAGCCTCATCCGCCACTATGTGCCCGAGGTCGAATCCGTCGAAGCCGTCTAGGCTTCGGACGGACGGAATCGCCGGGGGTTGCGGCAAGTCGCTGGTTGTGACCACTATTCATCCATGATCCTGGCGTTCGACACCTCGAGTGCCGCCTGCACGGCAGCCCTGTTCGATGGAGCAGGCGTGTGCCTTGCGCGCAGGGACGAAGTCATCGGTCGTGGGCACAGCGAGCGGCTCGTGCCAATGCTTGACGAATTGCTCGACGGGCGGAGGCCGGAGTCGATCGTGGTCGGGCTCGGCCCCGGCAGCTTCACCGGCATCCGGGTCGCAATCGCGGCCGCTTATGGCCTCGCCATCGGTTGGGAAGCGAAGCTTTCGGGCATGTCCTCACTGGCGTTGCTCGCCACGGGAGCGCCGAGCGACGGTCCGCTCGCGATCGCCGTCAGCGGTGGCCATGGCGAGTTGTTCGTCCAGGAATTTGATCGGGGCGAGCCGGTCGGCGACCTCGCCAATCTGTCGCCGGCCAGCGCCGCAGCGGTTACCTCAGCGAACCTGGTCGTCGGCTCCGGCGCCGAGGCTTTGATCGCGGCGCGCGGCTGGGGCGAGGCCCGCGACGCACTGCCCTCCGCCGCCGACGCGATGAAGCTTGCGCTCGATCAGCGATCGCTTCCGGCCAAACCGATCTACGCCCGCGCGCCCGACGCCCAGCCGAGGCAGGCGGCATGATCGACAGCCCCGACCGGATCACGACAATGCGAGTCGAATCCGGCACGTCCGACGACCTCGATTCGGTGATGGAAGTCATGGAAGCGGCGTTCGGCTCTCGCTTCGGCGAGGCGTGGACGCGGTCGCAATGTGCCGGGATCCTGCCGATGGCCGGCGTGTCTCTAATGCTCATCCGCGACGGAGACAGCGGAACTCCGGTCGGTTTCTCGCTGTTCCGCAGCGTCATGGACGAATCGGAACTGCTGCTGCTCGCCGTCGCCCCGGATCACCGGCGCCGGGGAATCGGCCGCGGCCTGCTCCACAATTTTCTCGAACGGGCGCGAGCCGACGGCGCGACGCGCGCCCATCTCGAAGTCCGCGACGGAAATCCGGCAATTGAAATGTATCGCGGCGCCGGCTTCGCGCCAATCGGCCGACGGCGCAACTATTACCATACCAGCGACGGCCGGGAATTCGACGCGCTCACCTTTGCGCTCGATCTTTAATCTTCGCCTGATCTAGGAAAACACAGCCCGCTATTGCGAGCGCAGCCGGACGCTCCTAAAGTTCCAGTGACCAAGGGTCGCTTTGATTACTTGGCCTTTTGCTCGGACTGGAACTTAACAATGGTTGATAATGATTCTGCAGAAGATACCCTGCTAACTCTTACGGCCGACATCGTCGCCGCCCACGTCAGCAATAACAGCGTTGCCGTCAACGACTTGCCGCACCTCATTCAGAATGTTCATTCGGCGTTGAACAGCATTTCCGGCCGATCGTCGGCCCCGGAACCCAAGCCCGAACCGAAAGTGCCGATCCGTTCGTCGATCAAGCCGGACTTCATCGTCTGCCTCGAGGACGGAAAGCGACTGAAGATGCTCAAGCGGCATTTGATGACCCACTACAACCTGACTCCGGACCAGTACCGGCAGAAATGGGGTCTTGCGGCCGACTATCCGATGGTTGCGCCGAACTATGCCGAACAGCGCCGGACGCTAGCCAAGTCGATCGGCTTGGGCACCAAGCGGCGCAAGACGAAGGCCAAGTGACGCGGCTGGCGTCGTGCTGAACGTGTTTCATCGGCATGACGCCAGCATCCCTTTGACCCTGCCGTCGCCGATGCTTACCTACGCGCCATGACCCGTACGATCGATATTGAAGCTTTGTGCGCCGACAAGGGGCTGCGCATCACCGAACAGCGCAAGGTGATCGCGCGCGTGCTCGGCGACAGCGAGGACCATCCCGACGTCGAAACGCTGCACCAGCGCGCCTCGGCGATCGATTCCAACATCTCGATCGCGACCGTCTACCGCACGGTGCGGCTGTTCGAGGAAGCTGGCATTCTCGAGCGCCACGAATTCGGCGATGGCCGCTCGCGCTATGAAGCCGCGGCCGAAACCCACCACGACCATCTGATCGACGTCGAAACCGGCCGGGTGATCGAATTCGTCGACGACGATCTCGAGGAGTTGCAAAAACGCATCGCCGAGCGACTCGGCTTCCGTCTCGTCGACCATCGCATGGAGCTGTACGGCGTCACCCTCGACCGCGATCGCTAAGTCCCAACCGGCGCAGCTAAACCCGCGCGCAGTGGCGCGTGCGCTTGTGCTGATCCTGTGGTTCCTCGCCTGCGCCCCGATCCACGTCGCGACCAAGCTCATCATCGGGCGCTCGCACTGGCCCCGGCGTTTCCTTCGCATTGGAACGCGCATCGTGGGCGTGCGCGCGACGAACGATGGAGCGCCGATTCGTGGCCATACCTTGCTCGTCGCCAACCATTCGAGCTGGCTCGACATCCTGATTCTTGCGGGCGCGACCGATTGCGCGTTCGTCGCCAAGGATAGCCTCGGCCATCCGCTGCTCCACTGGCTCGCCGACCAGAATCGCACGGTTTACGTGAAGCGCGCGCACGTTAAGGGCGCCCGGGATCAGGCGGTCGCCATCGCCAAGGCGCTCGAGGGCGACAAGCCCGTCGCCTTGTTTCCGGAAGGCACGACCGGGCCGGGGACGCATTTGTTGCCGTTCCGATCGACCCTGCTCGAAGCCGCAAACTTCGCCGCGAAGGACGTCGAGATTCGCCCCGTGGCGATCGATTATGGCGCCGCTGCCGCCGAAGTCGGGTGGTGGGAGGAATCGGGCAAAGACAATGTCCTGAGGGTGCTGGGCAGGAGCGGCACCCTGCCCGTCGTCGTCCATCTGCTCCCCGCGCTCGACCGCGCCGGCGACCGCAAACAACTTGCGCATGAAGCGCGCGAGGCGATTGCCGCACGGCTCGGCTTCAAGTTGTCTGGCCACTCGCCTATAGGTCTGGGTGAATGACTCCCAAGACTTTCAAGATCAAAAGCTTCGGCTGTCAGATGAACGTCTATGACGGCGAGCGGATGAGCGAATTGCTCGGCGCTCAGGGCATGGCCGCAGCTGCCGACGGCGAAGACGCTGACCTGGTCGTCCTCAACACCTGCCACATCCGCGAGAAAGCGGCTGAGAAGGCCTATTCGGATATCGGACGGTTGCGGCGCGAAGACGGATCGAAACCGCTGATCGCGCTCGCCGGCTGCGTCGCCCAAGCTGAAGGCGCCGAAGCCAGGCGGCGTTCGCCGATGATCGATTTGGTCGTCGGCCCGCAAGCTTATCACCGCCTGCCCGAGATGATCGCGCAGGCCGCCGGCGGCGGCCGTCCGGTCGACACCGACATGCCGGCGATCTCCAAGTTCGACGCGCTTCCGGCGCGGCGCCGGGCGACCCCGAGCGCCTTCCTCACGGTGCAGGAAGGGTGCGACAAATTCTGCACCTATTGCGTCGTTCCCTACACCCGCGGCGCCGAAGTCTCGCGGCCGTGGGACGACATCGTCGCCGAGGCGCATGCATTGGTCGATGGCGGCGCGCGCGAGATCGTCCTGCTCGGCCAGAATGTGAACGCCTGGAGCGACGGACATCGCGGGCTCGCCGAACTGATCCGGAAGCTGGCGACAATCGCTGGGCTCGAGCGCATCCGCTACACCACCAGCCATCCGGCCGACATGACCGACGCGCTGATCGCCGCGCATGGCGAAGTCGACAAGCTGATGCCCTACCTCCACCTGCCGGTGCAGTCGGGCAGCAACCGCATCCTTCAGGCGATGAACCGCAGCCACACCACTGACACATATCTCCGCTTACTGGAGAGAATGCGCGCGGCCCGCCCCGACATCGCTTTGTCCGGAGACTTCATCGTCGGCTTTCCCGGCGAGACCGAAAGGGATTTCGAGGCGACTCTGCAGCTGGTTGACGAGGTCCGCTACGCCGCGGCTTATTCGTTCAAATATAGTGCCCGCCCGGGAACGCCCGCGGCAACGATGGAGGATCAAATCCCGCGCGACGTGATGGAAGACCGGCTGCGCCGGCTGCACGAGCGGATCAACACCCACCAGCTCGCGTTCAATCGCTCGAAAGTGGGTGTCCACACGCAGATCCTGATCGAGCGCGCTGGCCGGCAAGACGGCCAGATGATCGGCAAATCCCCGTGGCTGCAGTCGGTCCACGTCGAGACCGACGCGCGGCCGGGCGAGAACCTCGATGTCACGCTGGTTTCGGCCGGCCCTCAGAGCATGGCCGGCGCGGTCAGCCAGCGGGCTGCCGCCTGATGGCCCGCCGCGATCTCGCCGCCGTCCCCGACACCGCCCGGCTCGAGCTCGAGTTCGAGCAGCCTTATTTGCTCGGGCCGCTGTTCGGCGATTACGACCGTCACCTGATTACCATCGAGCAGCGCCTCGGGGTGCACATCGCCGCGCGGGGCAACAAGGTGCAGATCGAAGGCGAAGCGGATGCTGCGGCGCGCGCCCGCGATGTCCTGATTGGCCTCTACAACCGGCTCGACAGCGGCCATGACGTCGACGCCGAAGCGGTCGAGGCCGTGCTCGGCATGGCCGCCCAGCCGCATCTCGACGGGATCATCACCGAGGAAGTCACCTCGGCCCCGACGGTGATGATCCGCACGCGCAAGAAAACCATCGTCCCGCGCTCGGCGATGCAGACGCCATACATGGAGGCCCTGGCCCGCGACGACATGATCTTTGGTTTGGGACCAGCGGGCACCGGCAAGACCTACCTCGCGGTCGCGCAGGCCGTGTCGCAGCTGATCAGCGGCAGCGTCGACCGGCTGATCTTGTCGCGTCCCGCGGTCGAGGCCGGCGAACGCCTTGGCTTCCTCCCGGGCGACATGAAGGACAAGGTCGATCCCTATCTGCGGCCGCTCTACGACGCGCTTTACGACATGCTCCCGACCGAGCAGGTCGAGCGACGAATCGCCTCGGGCGAAATCGAAATCGCGCCGATCGCCTTCATGCGCGGGCGCACGCTCAACGATGCCTTCATCATCCTCGACGAAGCGCAGAACACCACGCCGCTGCAAATGAAGATGTTCCTGACCCGGTTCGGGATGCGCAGCCGGATGGTGATCTGCGGCGACCCCCATCAGGTCGATCTGCCCGATCCGAGCAAGTCGGGTCTCGCCGACGCGGTGAGCCGCGTCGAGGGCATCAAGGGCATTTCGGTGGTCCGCTTCACCTCGGCCGATGTCGTCCGTCACCCGCTCGTCGGGCGGATCGTCGACGCCTACGAAGGTCCAAGAGCATGATGCTCGAGATTGCACTCGAAGCCGACGAGGAATGGGACAGTAGCCGCGCGTGGGAGGAACTCATCCGCGCGGCCGCCGAGGCGGCGATCGCGGAGAGCGCCTTTCCGCAGTTGGCGACGTCTGAGAGACCAGTTGAACTTTCGGTCCGGCTGGCTGGCGACGACGAGGTCCGGGCGCTCAACGCGAAATGGCGCGGCAAGGACAAAGCCACCAACGTGCTCTCCTTTCCGCTCGCGGATCCAGGTGATTTAACACCGGCAAATGTTTCAGAGCGAGAATTGTTGCTCGGCGATATCGTCATGGCTCACGGCGTCTGCGTAGCCGAGGCCGCCGAAAAAGGCGTGTCGGTTCAAGACCATGCGACCCACCTGCTGGTCCACGGGACGCTCCATTTGCTGGGCTACGACCACCAAGACGACGCCGACGCCGCCGAGATGGAAGCGCGTGAGGTCCGGGCGCTTGCGCGCCTCGGAATCTCCGACCCTTATGCGGTGAACGACTGATGGCGACGCGCCACGACGATGAGGGCGGCTCACGCTTGTGGCGCGGGATGCGCGCTTTGATCTTCGGCGACAACGGCGAGACCACGCTGCGCGACGAAATCGAGGACGCGATCGACGAAGCCGAGGAGTCGCGGCCGGTCGCCGGCGACCTCAGCCCGGCCGAGCGGCAGATGCTGCGCAACCTGCTCCATTTCGGCGAGAGCACCGCCGGCGACATCTGCGTCACTCGGGGCGACATCATCGCGGTGCCGTCGACCATCAGCTTCGACGATTTGGTCCGCGCGTTCGCCGACGCCGGCCACAGCCGCCTGCCGGTATTTGGCGAAAGCCTCGATTCGATCGTCGGAATGATTCACATCAAGGACGTGTTCAACGCCAATGTCGACGCGGGCCGCGACCGCTCGATGACAACACTCATGCGCGAACCCTTGTTCGTCCCCGAATCGATGGGTGCGATCGAATTGCTCGCACGGATGCGCGCCGAGCGGACCCATCTCGCGATCGTCATCGACGAATTCGGCGGGACCGAAGGGCTGGTGACGATCGAGGACGTGGTCGAGGAAATCGTCGGCGACATCGAAGACGAGCATGACGAGGAAGAGGGCGGCATGCTGACCCTGCTCGAGGACGGGCTGTGGGAAGCCGACGCCCGGATCGAGCTCGAGGAGCTGCAGAAAGCGGTCGACCCGCGCCTGACGTCCGAGGATGACGACATCGATACGCTGGGCGGGCTGGTGTTCCTGATGGCCGGCCACATCCCGGCCAAGGGCGAGTGCATCAGGCATCCGTCCGGATGGACGCTCGAAGCGATCGATTCCGACCCGCGCCGAATCATCCGCGTCCGGCTCCACCCGCCGGAGAGTCAGGCGGCGGCCGACTAGCTTGTCGCGAACAGCTTGGCCGGGTCGGCCATCGCCTTGAATTCGAGCGCGTTGCCGGCGGGATCCAGCAGGAACATCGTCGCCTGCTCGCCGGGTTCTCCGGCAAAGCGGACGGTCGGCGGAACGACGAAGTCGGTTCCCGCTTCAGTCAGTCGTTTCGCGAGCGCCTTCCACTCGTCCATCGACAGCACCAGCCCGAAATGGGGCACCGGCACCGCCTCGCCATCGACCGGATTGGTCGCGCGCTCGCGGATCGCTTCGGGCGCGAGATGGGCGACGATCTGATGTCCGTGGAGATCGAAATCGACCCAATGATCGTCGCTGCGGCCTTCAGGGCAGCCGAGAAGCTCGCCATAAAAGCGCCGCGCCGCGGCGAGATCGTCGACCGGGAAAGCAAGGTGGAACGGCGGCAGTGTCATCCAACCCCTCTGTCATTGCGACCCTCGCGAAAGCAAGGGGAAGCAATCCAACTTTCCCCCGGCTAATGTCTGGTTTGGGTGGAAAGCAGACGCTAGAGCGAAGTGAAAAGCATCCACGTAAAGATGACGGCAACAGCCAGCGCAAAGAGCATGAAGAGCACGCTCAGGCTTACGTGCATCCAAAACGCCGTTGGTCGGTCGGCCCTTCGATAACGAAAATGCCCCGCCCGTAGGCTGATGACGCCGGTCCTGGCGGCGCCAATTAACGCTAGGGCCTGTCCCAGCAGACCGAGCCAACCCAGCAACGAAAGCACAAGCATCCACCACATTCGGCAATAGTGACTGAGGCACCTAATGTCCGGTTTCGACGGTGGTCTCAGGAGGTCGTCGCAACACTTTACCAATGATGGGTGAGGTGATGCGATGGCGAAGAGACGACGACGGATGTTGAGTGCGGTGGAGAGTGCGGAGGTTTGGGATCGTTGGCAGCGGGGTGAAGGGCTGAAGCTGATTGGCCGGGTATTCGACCGATCGTCGGGAGCGATCTTTGCG
>WNFK01095158.1_pt3 | contig 21542 bp, 13 predicted proteins | sample 5400281 | NCBI WGS metagenome assembly WNFK01 (sample SAMN13153350, study PRJNA577476) | soil metagenome | isolation source: 20 cm soil on Douglas fir-dominated hillslope | place: USA:California | collected 2013-09-17
AAACGCGACATGGTGACGCCCGGCCAGGCCCGCCGCATCCTCGACGCCTAGCGCAGAGTCGCGGTCACGCCCGCGTGGTCCGACGGCCAGATCTGGTGCACCGGTCCCGCCACCCGGTCGGCTGGCACGTTGCCGAACCGGTCGATCTGGCCGATGACCCTGCCCTCGGGCCCCGCGACGCCACGCGTGAAGACGTAGTCGATCCGCTGGGAAAAGTCGGCGACATTGTCCGACAGGTTCGGGAGATGACAGCAGGTGAACCCGATCACGCCGGGGCGCAGCGCGGCCCAGACATCCGTGAAGCCGGCGCCGGTGAGCACCTGGTGCATCGATGACGTCGGGATGTCGTTGAAATCGCCCATCATCACCACGCGCCCGTCGCCGGCGACGGTGCCGACCACCTCGCCGAGCTGCGCGGCCCGCAAGGCATCGAGATGCGCACCCGCGAGGTCCGCTTCCGCATGCAGGCTCACGAACGTGTACGGTTTGCCGTCGATCGTCGTGCGCGCCCACACCCAGCCGCGCTTCAGCTCGACGCCGGGCGCGACGACGCCGATGTTGATCGCGAAGTTCTGCCCCCCCGCCGAGGCGACGCTCACCCGGTCGGCGTCCACGAGCATCGCGTCGTGGTCCACGAGGCTGATGCCCGGGAATGGCACCGCCGTGATGTTCTGCACCTGCGCGGCCAACGTGTAGCTCAAGCCGCGCGCCGCGAGCTTCGCCTGGAGAATCGCCAGGAAGTCGAGATGGATGACCACCGGCTGACCGAGGCCCGTCAGGTCGATGTCGATCACCGAGACTTCTTGCAGGCCCACGACGTGGGGCCGGGTGCGCGCGATCGCGTCCGCGATGGCATCGGCGCGCGCCGGGAAATCGGTCTCGCCGAGGGTCTGGATCGCGGAGAGGAGTGCCGCGAGATCGTCGTTCGGGTTGGGCGACGCGAGCGCGCCGATCACGGCGTCGACGTCGGCGCCGACGTAGAGGTTCTGCGTCATCACGGTGATCTCGGACGCGTCGGCTCCCACGCGCTGTTCTGTGAGCCAGTTCCACGAGCCTGGGCGGACTTCAAAAGCGTCCTTGCACGCCGCGGTCAGCACGAGGACGGCAAGGGGGAAGAGCAATCGGCAACGCATGAGAGCCTCCTGGGGGTGGCGATGAAGTCTGCAACGCCAGGGCAACCTCGGCACCGCACGTCAAGACAGCGTCAAGGCTCTGGACGCCCGCCGCTTTCCACTACAAACTTCCATCCTCCCCGAACCAAGGTCACTGCAATGCTGATCGCATCCCTGCTGCTCCTCCAGGCCGCTACTATGGCCCAGCCGGCGGCAGCCTCGAAGAGTCCCGTCGCCGACGCGCTGCGCACCATGACCCAGCGCTACACGCGCATCCTGGTCGCCGCCGCCGAAGCGATGCCGGCCGAGAAGTACAACTACCGGCCCACGCCGGCGCAGATGAGTTTCGCCGCGATCCAGGTCCACTTGATCAACGAAGGAAACGATCTCCTCTGCGGTAAGGTCGCCGGCATGGCACCGCCCACCCGCACAGCGATCGACTCGACGGCCGGCAAGGATGCTCTCGTCGCCCGGCTCAAGGAGAGTTTCGACTTCTGCACGCAAGCGTTCGCCAAACTCGACGACTCGAACCTCAGCGCGCCGGTCCAGCTCTTTGGCCCCAATCCGTTTACGATGGCGTCCGCGATGATGATCACCGTGGGTGACTGGGCGGATCACTACAGCCAAGAAGCGAACTACCTGCGCCTGAACGGCGTCCTGCCGCCGACCGCTCGGCCGCGCACGCCATGACCAAAGCCACCTGCCTGGTGTTGCTCGCAGCGGCCGGCTGCATGCCGCCGCCGTCGGGCGACGCGGCCGCCGCGAAGAAGGCCATCGACTCGGCCAATGCCCAATGGCCCCGGCTCACCGCCGCAGGCCACGCCGACTCGCTCGCAGAGTTCTACCGGGAGAATGCGGTGATCATGCCGCCCAACATGGCGCCGACGCGCGGGAAGCAGGCTATCCGCGGCTTCTTCGCGACGCTGAACAGCATCAAGCCCACACTCACACTGCGCGCGGACTCGGTCTGGGTGAGTGGCGGGGCGGCCGTGGAACAGGGACGCTGGCGCTGGACATGGCCGGCGGGCACCCCGCTCCCCCCCGGCATGGCCGCGGTCGATTCGGGGAAGTACATCGTTCGCTGGGTCAGCGACGGCGGCAAGTGGCTCATCGCCCAGGATATCTGGAACAGCGACGTCGCCATGCCGACTCCCGCGGCGCCTGCGCCGGCGCGGGCCCCCGCCCGACGGACGACGCGGCGGCGTAGCTGACGCACCTGCTATCGCAACGCGTGCCGCCGTGAGCGCGGCTGACCCCGGGCCGATGGCCCGGGGTCACTCGTTTTCGTGCCCCGCCCCGCAGGCGTTCGGTACGGCTCTCGGCGACGACCCCGTTATGGTAAACCCCGGGGCGCCGCCCCGGGGTCACTCGTTTTCGTGCCCCGCCCCGCATGCGTTCGGTACGGCTCTCGGCGACGACCCCGTTATGGTAGACCCCGGGGCGCCGCCCCGGGGTCAGCCGAGCGTGGACATGCCCCATCGAGCCTTCGGCCTGTACGTGCACATCACTTGGCACACGCGGCTGCGACAGCGCTCACTGAGGCGCGCTGACGCTGACCTCGTGCGTGCGGCAATTCGTGAAGCAGCGGCGCGCTGCGAGGTACATGTCCACGAGGTGGCGATCCTCTCGGATCATGTGCACGTCATCTCGAGCTTCAAGCCCGAGGGCGGGTTGGTGTCGTTCATTCGACACGCGAAATCCGAATCGGCTCGCCGTATCAACCTAGCCAGAGGAGCGGTATTCCAGTGGGGGCGTGGGTACTTCGTCGAGTCGCTGTCCCGGAATCATGTGCGCGCGGCATGCGCATACGTAGCCCGACAACATCTGCGGCATCCAGAGCGCGTGCCAACTTGAGCGCGGCTGACCCCGGGCCGATGGCCCGGGGTCAATTACATCCTGACCGGAGCTGCCGCTTCGCCAATCACCCCGGGCCGATGGCCCGGGGTCAATTACACCCTGACCGGACCTGCCGCTTCGCCAATCGCTCCGGGCCGATGGCCCGGGGTCAATTACATCCTTACCGGAGCTGCCACTTCGCCAATCACTACGGCACCGCGAGTCCGCTCGGCACCCGCGCGGGCACCAAGGCCCCGAGGTCCCGCGCCGCCGGGTCCGTTAGCGTCTTCAGGAACGCCACCAACTCGGCGACCTCAACGTCCGTGAAGTTGAACGGGGTTCGCACCCGGAAGTCGAGCCTCGCGAGGATCGAGTCGAGGGTGGCCGGGTCGCCGTGATATTGGTCTCGCACGGCCGCGGGGAGCTGCGACACGTCGAACGTACCCAGCGCCCTCGGCACATCGCTGTAATGACGCACGACGGCCTCGAGCGTGGGATAGACGCCATCATGGAAGTACGGCGCCGTCAGCTCGACGTTGCGCAGCGGCGTCACGCGGAACGCGAAGCGGTAGGACTGGCTGTTCGGGAGCTCGCCCCGCCCCAAGTCGAGCGGCGCGCCGGTACCCACGCCCGGTCCGAGCTGCGGCGCCCCCGTGTTCGCAAAGTCCCGGCCGCCGAGGAACGGACCGTTGTGACAGCTGGCGCAGGGGGTCAGCCGATTCAGTCTCACTGGATTGTCTACGGTGCCGAAGTTGCCGAAGAAGAGCAGCGCGCCGCGCTTCGCCTCCGGCGATAGCGCCCCGTCGTCGCGCGCGAGATAGCGGTCGAAGGGTGAGCCGGTCTTGGTCATGGCCGCCATCTGAAAGGCCGCGATCGCCGTGGCCGCGTGCTGGAAGCCGAGCTGGCTCGTGGGCGTCCCCGGAAAGGCAGCGTTGAACAGGGACACATATTCCGGGATCGCCAGCAGACGCCGCATCACTGCCTGCCAGATCTCGACCCACTGACTGTCCCCGAACTGCGCCAGCTCGTTGGCGTTGCCGAAGACGTCGAGGTCTCCCGGCTCACCCCGCATCTCCCGGCGGTTCGTCACCGGAAACATCGCCTGCGCGGCGAGCACGTTGGGGAGGTCGGCGGGGAGCGCCGTGCCCGCGGGTGTCGTAAACCCGCCCGGGCCCGGGCCGAACTTCGATATGCGACCGTCCCAGAACACGTAGAACAAGCCGAGCCCCGCGTTGAGTAACGACGGGGCGTTCCGGGGCACGAACTGGCGTCCCGGGCCGAGCGTGCGCGACGGGCCCAGGCCCGTCCCCCCGGTGCCGATCGCGAGCGACAGGCCGTCGGCCACGTGCTCCGACGGCTGGTGGCACGTCGCGCACGCGATGTCGCGGTTGCCACTCAAGATCTTGTCGAACATGAGGACTTGGCCGAGCGCGACGAGCGCAGGATCCTGTACCGGCATTTCGCCGATCGGGACTACGTTCCATTGCCGCAGGCTCTGACGCACCTGGGCGTCGAGCGACGGAGGCAGTCCCTCCGGCGGTGTCACTTCGTCGCACGCAGCGACGAGCACGAACGCCGCAAGGCCCAGGGTTCTGACGTGGCGTGTCATCATATGCCCTCCTCGCCGCTCAAGGGAGCGGCAGCGATAGCGAGATCTGATGGGTGACGGTGCTGACGTCGGTCAAGTTCAACGGGCCGCTCGGCGCCGCGAGGATCGCGCCGCCAGCGAAGGCCAAATCCCGACCCCACAACAGGGGGAACGCCTGCGCGACGGGGCGACCCGCGCCGTGGGTAACACGGCCGCGGTAGCGAATCTCGAGCTCCGGGAATCGGAGACTGAGGCCCCACGTGGGCGTCCACTCGAGCCAGCCCGTTTCCAACTCCCGCTGCGTGAGCTGCACGTTGTCCGTCTGGGCGAGTCGGTAGCGGACGGAGCGGACCACGAGCCCGAGCTGCAGGCCGACCGCCTTCCCCAACCCCGGGAGATCCATGTCGCGGTTCACTCCCATCCGAAACACGGCGTTCGCGAACCGGAACCGGTTCTCGACGGCCTTGCCGCCCGCGGGAATCGTGTCACCCTGGACGGTCGTCAGCGGCGTCACCGCGTCGGCCCAGGTGTAGCTCCGGATCGGCTCGAAGATGGCGTCGACGCCGAAAGTCGCTCGGCCACTCGTCTTCGAAAGCCCGATGCCGAGGTTGTAGGCAGAGGAGCGCCCCGGGTCGCGCGGCAGCACCGGCACGTTCGCCATCTCATAGTTCGGAATCTTGGGGTGCGAGAGCCGATTCGCCGTGGCCAGCCAGCCGACGCGCCAGCCGGCCGTCCCGAGCGGGATCTCGTAGTCGAGGTGCAGCCCCCAGGTGTTGGTGCGATCGACGTTCTGGTCGAGCCGCGCGCGCTGCACCGTCTGCTCCAGGGCCGGATCCCAAAACAGCTCGACGAACGTCACGTCGTGCGTGGCTGCGAACTTGTTGTGCAGCAGCACGGCCTCGAGCGAGCGTCCGTTCGCCCAGTCCTTGAGGAGCCCGACTCGCGCGTCGAGGGTGTGGCCGCGTTGCTCGACGCGCTGGCTTCCCGAGTACAAGAGATCGACGCCATCCATCGCGTGCAGTCCCGACCACAGGACGCTAGCGCCGAGCGAGAGCCGGCCGCTGGGCAAGACCTTCCCGAGCATCGCGAAGACGTATTGGTTGCTGTGCGCCCGCGTATCGGGCCCGGGGATGCCCTGCACGACGTCGGCGACGCCAGGGAGGTTTACAAATCCCCCGCCAAACGATGGCGCCCGGCTCGGCTCGACTTGCTGGAGCGCGAGCGCGAGCCCGCCGTACCAGGACCCGGCGCGCGCCAGCGCGGCGAGCGGGAGCGATCGACCGCCGCCGGCGTCCTTGGACAGGTTGTAGACGGTCGGCGCACTGATGAAACGCCCCGAGCGGAGCCGCGCGCCGGTCGCGGGATTCAAGAATGGATCCTGCAGCGAATCCGCGAGCGCGATCGAGACGCTCCCCATGCCGAGATTGTTGGATGGGAAGATCTGGAACTGATCGCCCTGAGCGATCGGGACCGTTCTGATCGAGATGATCTGCGCGGAGGCAGGAGAGAAGCAGAGACAGAGCAGAACTGCGACACGAACGGCCCGCAGGCCGGAGGTTGTCATACAGCACCTCAGCGGAAGGGATGGATTTACAATGACACGAGGTTCCGCCGACGTCAACGGATCGCCGCGGCGACGAGTGTGGCGCGGACGCCACGCACCGGCAACGCACGGGGTCTAGCGCACGTACTCCTTTAGCTGCACCGTTTCCCCACACAACCCTTCTTCTTGATGAGGCCGTCATGACTTGTCGCCTGTGGTCGGCTGCCGCCGTGCTCGCGGTAGTCACCACCCCGCTCGCCGCGCAAAGCCGCGTCACTCTCGACTCCACGCTTCTCGCCGGCTTCCGCTGGCGCAACATCGGGCCCGCCAACATGATGGGCCGAGTCTCGAGCGTCACCGGCATCCCCAGCCCCTCCAAGACGTTCTTCGTCGCGGCGGCGGCCGGCGGGATCTGGAAGACCACGAACAACGGCACGACGTTCCGCCCCGTCTTCGACAACTACCCGTGCGTCGCGATGGGCGAGGTGGCGATCGCGCCCTCCGACACGATGCAAGTGTGGGCCGGCACCGGCGAGGAAGACTCGCGCAACACGATTTCGCCGGGGTGCGGCATGTTCAAGTCCACCGACGGCGGCCTCACCTGGAAGCCCTCGGGCCTCGAGCGCTCCGGCGCCATCGGCCGCATCGTGGTGCATCCAACCAACCCGAACATCGTGTACGTCGCCGCCCTGGGCCAACCGTGGGCGCCGAACGCCGAGCGCGGGCTCTACAAGACGACCGACGGCGGCGCGACGTGGACGCTCGTCAAGTTCGTTTCGGACCGGGCGGGCTTCGTGGACGTCGCGATGGATCCGTCGAACCCCGAGGTGCTGTTCGCGGCGAGCTGGGAGCGGCAGCGCGGGCCCTATTACCTGCAAAGTGGCGGGCCGGGCAGCGCCCTGTGGAAGACGACCGACGGCGGCAAGACGTGGACCGAGCTGAAGGGCGGCGGCCTCCCGACGACGACCAAGGGCCGCATCGGCATCGCCATCCCAACCCCCGCCCCGACAAGACGAAGCCCGCACAGACACGCCCGTCCGGCCTGTACCGCTCGGCCGACGGCGGTGCGACGTGGGAAAAGACCAACGGCAACGACGTGCGCCCCTTCTATTACTCACAGGTGCGCGTGGACCCGAAGGACCCGAACCGCGTTTACTGGTCGTCCACGCCCGTCAACTTTTCGAATGACGGCGGCAAGACGGTCGGCAACGCGACCCAGGGGATCCACGTCGATCACCACGCGATGTGGATCGACCCGAACGATCCGAACCACTTCATCGTCGGCGACGACGGCGGCGTGGCCCAGACGTGGGACCGCGGCGGCAACTACGACTTCCTGAACGTGTTCGCGATCGGCCAGCCCTACATCGTCAGCTACGACATGGGGTTCCCGTATCGCGTCTGCGCCGGCTATCAGGACAACGGCTCCTGGTGCGGCCCCTCGCGGCGCCGCCAGGGCGACATCACGAACGCCGATTGGACCACCGTGGGCGGCGGCGACGGGTTCTACACGGCGCAGGACCCGACCGACCCGAACATCATCTACGTCGAGTCGCAGGGCGGCAATATGTCGCGCCTCAACTTCGCGACCGGCGAGCGCACCAATCTTCAGAAACCCAACTGGCGGCCGCGTTACCAGATGTTCGAGGATTCCATCGTCATTGAACGGCCTGACACGACCAAGCCCGCCGCCGCCGCGCAGGCGCGCCGCCTTGCCGACCTGCGGGCCCGCCAACGCGCCGACTCGACCGACATCGACGTGCGCTGGAACTGGAACACGCCGTTCCTCATTTCCGCTCACAATCCGGAGATCTTCTACGCCGGCGCGAGCAAGGTGATGAAGTCCACTCGCCGCGGCGAAGATCTCTTCCCGATTTCGCAGGACCTCACGACGCGTGACACGATGAAGATCCGGGTCTCGACGCGCACCACCGGCGGCGTCACGCCCGACGTCACGGGCGCCGAGACCTATTGCACGATCGTCTCGCTCGCCGAGTCGCCGCTGCGACCCGGCCTGCTCTTCGCCGGCACCGATGACGGCAACGTGTGGGTGACCCGCAACGACGGCGGCACCTGGGACAATCTGACGGGACGCTTCCCCGGCGTCCCCGCGGGCACCTACGTGAGTCGCATCGAGCCGTCGCGCTTCGACTCGGCGACGTTCTACGTCACGTTCGACAATCATCGCAACAACGACTTCACGCCCTACGTGTACGTGACGACCGACTTCGGGAAATCGTTCCGGTCGATCGCGAACAACCTGCCTAAGGGCGGACCGAACTACGTCCACGTGATCCGCGAAGACGTCGCCAACAAGAATCTGCTCTTCGTCGGCACCGACGTCGGCGCCTACGTCTCCTTCGACCGCGGCGCGTCGTGGCAGAAGTTCATGAACGGCCTGCCCACCGTTCCGGTGCACGACCTGAAGATCCACCCGCGCGAGCGGGAGTTGATCGCGGCGACGCACGGCCGCGCCCTGTGGATCGTCGAGATCGCGCCGCTCGAACAGTTGACCGACAGCGTGATCGCGGCAGCGGCATATCTGTTCCAGCCGAAAACCGCGTATCAATACGGGCAGTCGCCGCTGGGCGGCGGCAATCCCGGCCACAAGGCATTCCGCGCACAGAGCCCGCAGTACGGCGCGGAGATCGCGTACCGGCTCACGGCGGCCAATGCTGACCGCCGCGCACGCACGCGCGTGGTGATCAGCGACGTCATGGGCGATACCGTGCGCACGATTCAGGGTCCGGCGGGCCCCGGGTTGCACCGCGTCGCGTGGAACTTCGCCGGCAAGACGCCTGCGCCGACCGCCCTGTCGCCGTCGCAAAAGCGCGACAGCGCCTGGCTCGTGGGGCGCATCAACGTCGTGTTCGATTCGCTCGGCAAGGCGGGTGGCAATGCCCAGATTCTCGACCCGATCAAGACCGCGCTGCTCGCCGGCGACGTGCAAGGCCTCGCGCAGAGATTCGGATTTGGGGGCGGTGGAGGTGGCGGCGGTGGCGCTGGCGCCGCGGCCGCGGCCGGTGGCCGCTTCGTCGAGCGCCCCGGTGAGACGACGCCGCGCGCCGTCAGCGCGGCCGGAGCAGCCGGGGCGGCGCCCGCGGCAGAAGGCGGCGGCGAGGGCGGCGAGGCAGCACCCGACCCCGGGCTCTTGGGACAGCTGGGGACCCTGCTGCGGCGCCCGGGCCAGGGTGGCGGCGGTGGAGGCGGCGGCGGCTTCGGTGCCCTCGGCTTCATCGCCCAGGCGTTCGGCCGAGCGCCCGCCGGCGGAGGGGGCGGAGGCTTTGGCGGTGGGACACCCGCCGTGGCGAGCGGCGATTACCTCGTCAGCATCACGGTGGGTGGCAAGACGCTCTCGCGCGTGCTGCGGGTCGAGCGGGTCAGCGGCTCGGGTGGCGGCTCGACGTTCGTATTCGATGATGACGATCCGAATGACCCCTGATTGATGGCCTTCCTGGACACGAACCACCAGCGCGCCGCGCTGGTGGTTCTACTCCTGGGGTTCGCCCTCGCGTGGGCCCTCGCGCCCTACGCGACGGGCCTGATTGGGATCCCCGTCCTGTACGTCATCTTCGCGCCGGTCCACGACTGGCTGGCGCGACGCGTCAAGCCGTCAGTCTCGGCGACGCTGGTGGTTCTGCTGGGGATCTTTTTGATCGTCGTCCCGGGCGCCTCGTTCGCCGGGTTGATCGTGGGTGAGGCGCAGCAAATCGCCGCCGGCGTCGTCAAGAGCCCGATTCTCGGACGCCTGTCGGCGCTACGGATCGGCGGCACCGACCTGGGCCCGGAATTGGCGAATCTCGGCCGCAGCATCGTGGGGTGGCTCGGCACCGGGGCGTTCAGCCTCGTCGGCACCGCCACGCGGCTGGCGCTGAACCTCACCATCGCGTTCTTCGGCCTCTATTATCTGCTGCTGCGGCCCGGCCACACGTGGGAGGCCGTGCGGCCCTACATCCCCTTCTCCGCCCTGAACGCCGACAAGCTGCAGCAGCGCTTCAAGGACGTCACGATCTCGACCCTGATCGGCACCGGACTCACCGCAGCGGTTCAGGGACTGCTCGTGGCGATCGGGTTCGCGCTGACGGGGCTCCCCAACGCGGTGTTCTGGGGTGTCTTCACCGTCGTCGTCGCGATCCTGCCCGTCGTCGGCTCCGGGTTGGTGTGGGGACCGGGAGTGTTGGCGCTGGTGCTCGACAGCCGTTACGGCGCCGCGGTCGCGCTCGCCGTCTGGGGTGTACTGGCGGTGGGCGGTGTGGACTACGTCATTCGGCCGATGGTATTTCGGCGCTGGGCGCAGATCCACCCGATCGTCACGCTGGTGGGAGCAGTTGCGGGGGTGCCGTACTTTGGGATACTAGGACTGCTTATCGGGCCATTGGCATTGTCGTACTTCTTTGAGCTGATCAGGATGTACAGAGAAGAGTACCTAGGCTAGACGCCGAGGCGGCTAGGGAGACGTCCAGACGCCCAGACGCCTAGCGGCGGTAGGAGTGAGGAGGCAGTTAAGCCTAACTACCACCTCGTCCCTAACCACCGCTAGGCGTCTCGGCGTCTAGGCTTGGCGTCTAGGCGTCTAGGCGTCTAGGCTTGGCGTCTAGGCTCAGTGACAGCTCCCCGATCCCGAATCCGTAAACGTCGAACCCGGCGATGGAATGAACTGCCAGGTGTACGTGTCCGGACCCAGCGAGAGCTTCAGAATGCCGTAGGAGTCGGACACCGCTTCGGTATTGGGGGCGATCGACGTCGGCATGGCCGTCGCGTACCCGCCGGTCCCCACGTTGAACTCGCGGATGCCCCGCGCGGGATCCAGGTTGCCGCCGGGGTCCTGCGGTGCGAAGCGCTCGTAGTCGTACTGTTGACCGTTGAGCACGATCTCCGCCCCCCCCACGTACAGGGCGTTCCAAATCGCCAGGATACCGCTCGCGGTGTGCCACGACGGATCGTCCGACGAGAAGAACAGCGGGTAGTGGAACATCGCGAGCGTGCAGCGTTTGGTGCTGGCCGCCAGGTCCGCCTGTAGCCACTGCACCTGGACCGAGCCGGCGCCGCTCGCGACAGACGCGGTGTTATTGAGCACGATGATGTGCCAGTCGCCCAAGTCAAAGCTGTAATAGCCCTTGGTCGGGTCACCGGCCGCGGCGCCGAAATATCCGAAGTAGCCGTTCGCGCCCGTGACGTCGTATTCGTGGTTCCCGATTGTGGGATTCGTGCGCGCCTTGTGCCGGCCCCACGTCGGATTGTAGCAGTTGGTGTAGTTGGCGGCGCTACCACTCGGGTTCACGTTATCGCCGAGCACGAACACCCGTCCGGGCAGCGTGTCCAAGCTCCTCGCGGTGGCTTCGTCCTCGTCCGTGCCGCACGACGCGATGTTGCCCGCCCCGGAGAAGACCTGGACTGAGATCGGATCGAGCACCTTCACGAGCAGCTCGTCCCAGCCTGAGCCGCCGTCCTTGTCGGTCACGGTGACGCGCGCCGTGTATTGTCCCGGCGCCGGGTACGAGTGGCTCCGGTTGATCGGATTCGCCTGGGTGTTGACGCTGCCGCCGTCCGTGGCGCCGTCGCCCCAGGTGATCGTGTACGCCCACGGGTTGTCGGTCGTGCCGGGATCGGTGAACCTCGCGCTCAGACTGAGCGGCGCGGTCCCGATGACGGCCTGATCGGCGCCGGCGTTGACGGTGGGCGCGATGTTGCCGACGGTGACCGACGTTCCGGTCGGAGAGCTGACAGCCCCTCGCGCGTCGGTTACCCGCAGCGTCACCGTGTACTGGCCCTCGGCCGGGTACGTGTGGGTGAGCGTCGCAGCGGTGGAGGTCGTGCCGTCACCGAGATCCCACGCGTAGGTCAGCGGCGTGTTGTTGTCCGGATCGCGCGACTGCCGGCCATCCAGTATCACGCTGCCTTCGGAGAAGTACGGTCCCCCGGCATTCGCGACCGGCGCCTGGTTCGGCGGCGGCGTGCCGGAGTGGCACAGCGAGGTTCCGTGGTCGCTGAAGGTCCCGCCCGCGACCGGAATGAAATCCCAGTCGTAGCTCGTCGGCCACAAGGTCACCTTGAGGATGCCGTAGTTCTCGTTGATGCGCAGTTCGCTGTTCGCGATCGGCGCCCCCGGCCAGCTGTAGAGCGAATTGCCGCCGGTGCCCGCGATGATCTCGCGGATGCCGCGTGCATCGTCCCGCACGCCCGTCGGGGTCTGGGGCGCGAACCGCTCGTAGTCGTGGTCGTGGCCGTTCATCACGAGGTCCGCGCCGAAGTCGTAGAGCGCTTGCCAGATCGGCTGCGTCACAAGCGTGCTGCCGTTGCCGCCCGAGCTGAAGCGGGGGTGATGCCAGTACGCCGCCGTGCAGACCGCCGGATGCGCGGCGAGGTCGGCGCGGAGCCACTGCTCCTGTGCCGATCCCACGTTCATGTCGAGGTTGCTGTTGATGACGACGATGTGCCAGTCGCCCAGCTCGTAGCTGTAGTAGCCCTTCGTCGGATCGCCCGCCGCGGCCCCGTAGTACTGATAGTAGCCGGGCGCGCCCGCGGCGGCGCCGTGATTGTACTCGTGGTTACCCGGTGAAGGGCGCGTGCGCGCCTTGTGGCGACCCCACGAAGGATCGTAGCAAGTCATGTACTCGGTGAACGTGCCGCTCTCGTAGGCTTGGTCACCAAACGTGACCACCGTGCCCGGGATGCCGTCCAGCACGCGGGCCGTGCCCTCCTGGCTCAAGCGCGAGCAGTCGGCGATATCGCCGGCTCCCGCGATCACCGGCGGTCCCGTCGAAGCCGTGACGGTCACGACCGATGTGCCGGCGATCCCTTCGCTCGTCGCCGTGATGTTCACTGTCCCCGTCTGGAGACCGACCACAAAGCCGGTGGAGTTGACGGTTGCGATCGACGGCGAGGCGCTCGCCCAGGTGACCGCCCGGCCGCTGAGCGCATTGCCGCTTGCGTCCTTGGGCGTCGCGGTGAGCTGGATCGTGCCGTTCACTTGGATCGTCGGAGACGGCGGCGTGACGTCCACCGAGGCCACAGGCGCCTGGGTGACCGTGACCTGGGCGGAGCCGCTCTGGCCCTCGCTCGTCGCCACGATCGACACCGGTCCACCGGCGGAACGCCCGGTGACGATGCCGGTCGCATCGACGCTCGCGACCGCCGGATTGGTGCTCTGCCAGGTGATCACGCGGCCGCTGAGCGGATTGCCGTTCGCATCCTTGGGCGTCGCCGTGAGGTGCACGGTGACATTGACCGGGATGCTCGATGACGCCGGGGTGACCGTGACCGACGCGACCGGGATGGGTGTTACGGTGATCGCGGACGTGCCGCTCTTACCTTCGCTCGTCGCCGTGATGGTGACGGGCCCGCCGGCGGCCTTCCCAGTGACCAGACCGTTTGCGTCCACGGCCGCGACCGTGGCGTTGCTCGTCTGCCACGTAACGGTGCGGCCCGTGAGCGGATTACCGTTCGCGTCCTTCGGCGTCGCCGTGAGCTGCACGGTCGCATCGACCTGCACGCTCGCCGAAGCGGGAGTGACAGCCACCGACGCCACGGGTGTGGTGCTCACCGTGATCGACGACGCGCCGGAGTGCCCTTCGCTCGTCGCGGTGATCGTGACGGGCCCGCCGAGGGCCTGACCCGTGACGAGCCCGGCCGCGTCCACCGTGGCGATCGTGGCGTCGCTCGTCTGCCACGTCACCGGGCGACCGGTGAGCGGATTGCCGTTCGCGTCCTTCGGGGTCGCGGTCAGCTGCACCGTGCCGCCCACCCCAATGCTCGCCGCGGGGGGCGTGACGTCCACCGACGCCACCGGGATCGGGGTGACCGTGACCGCGGAGGTCCCGCTCTTGCCTTCCGACGACGCCGTGATCGTGACGGGCCCGCCTACGCCCGTGCCCGTGACCAAGCCGTTCGCGTCCACCGTCGCGATCGTGGCATCACTCGTCTGCCACGTGACGGCGCGGCCCGTGAGCGGATTGCCGTTCGCGTCCTTCGGGGTCGCGGTGAGCTGCACCGTGGCGTTCAGCTGAATCGTCGGCGTGGCGGGACTGACGTCCACCGACGCCACCGGAATGGTGACAGTGATTGCCGCGGCGCCGCTCTTCCCTTCGCTCGTCGCGGTGATGGTGACCGGCCCACCGCCGCCGTTACCAGTCACCAGGCCATTCACGTCCACTGTGGCGATCGTGCCATCGCTCGTCTGCCATGTGACCGTGCGGCCGGTGAGCGGATTGCCGTTCGCGTCCTTGGGCGTCGCCGTGAGCTGCACGGTGCTGTTCACCGGAATGCTGGCCGTCGCCGGGGTGACCGCGACCGACGCGACTGGGATCGGCGTGACCGTGACCGCGGCGGTGCCGCTCTTGCCTTCGCTCGTCGCCGTGATCGTCACCGGGCCACCGACGGCCTTGCCAGTGACCAGACCGTTGGCGTCCACCGTGGCCACGGCCGCATCGCTCGTCGCCCACGTGACCGTCCGGCCCGTGAGCGCATTACCGTTCGCGTCCTTCGGGGTCGCTGTCAGCTGGACCGTGGCGTTCATCTGCACGCTGGGCGTCGCGGGAGTGACCTCTACCGACGCGACGGGGACCTGCGAGACGGTGATCGCGGCGGTGCCGTTCTTGCCCTCGCTCGTCGCTGTGATCGTGACCGGGCCGGCGGCCTTCGCCGTGACCAGGCCGTTCGCGTCCACGGTCGCGACGGTGGCGTTGCTCGTCTGCCATGTCACGACTCGCCCGGTGAGCGGGGTGCCGGCGGCGTCTTTCGGCGTAGCGGTGAGCTGCACGGTGGCGCCCACGACCACGCTCGCCGACGGCGGACTCACGTCGACCGATGCGACCGCGATGCGCGTGTGGCAGGCGGTCGAGCCGGCGTCGGTGAACGTCTGCCCGGCGATGGGGATGAACTGCCACGAGTAGTCGAGCGTATCCAGCGTGAGGAGCAGCACGCCATACACGCCACCGGCCCGCGCTTGGCTGTTGGGTCGGACCGTGCCGATGTTGTCGGCGTTCAATCCACCGGTCCCGACCGTGAACTGGCGCAGGCCGTTGACGGGATCTGCGACGGCGGTGGGCGACTGCGGCGCGAACCGCTCGTACACGTCGGCGTGCGCGTTCAGGACCACGTCCGCGCTGTACGCGTACAGGGCGTCCCACAGCGGCTTCACGGCGGCCAGGTTGTTGCCCCCGGAGGAGGAGAACCGCGGCCGGTGCCAGTACGCGAGCGTGCATTGCTTGGTGTTGTTCGCCAATTCGTTGCGCAGCCACAGCTCCTGGGGCGACCCCACGGCCATCGAGATCTGGTCGTTCAAGACCATGATGTGCCACGCGCCGAGGTTATAGCTGTAGTAGTAGTTCCCCAAGGCTCCGCCGGCGGCACCGAAGTACTGGTTGAAGCCCGCCGCGTTGGCCGTCTTGTACTCTTTTTCACCTACAGCCGGCCGCGTCCGAGCCTTGTGCCGGCCCCACGACGGCTGGTAGCAGTTGTTGAACGCCGTCAATGAGCCGTTGCCGTTCATGTTGTCGCCCAGCGCGAATACCGTGGCGTTCGGATACCCGTCGAGCAGCAACGCGGTCGCTTCGTCGTTCGTCCGATCGCAGCGCGCGATGTCGCCGGCGCCGATCAGCTGGACGGCGAGGGGCGAGGGGGGGACGGCGAGAGGGCGAAATGGAACGTCGGAAGGGGGCGGCGGCGGCAGAGCCACGGAGGTCGGGCTTCGGTCTTCGGTGCACGTAACCAGCAACAACAGAGCACCGGCACGACCTACGGTGACGACCAGCTTCCGAAAACTCGATTTCATTATTTTGTCCCAGGTAGGGCGCACACCACTCCCCGCACGCCGCAGCCTGGATTGGCAAGGCAGGTGCCACCGGGGAACCCGGTGACTGTGGTGCCCTATAAGGACTTACGGGGCGCCGCCGACCCCGTCGCCGGGGCTATGTGCGTGGGTGCGGGCAAAGCTGCCACCGCCCTGCCACAACCCCCTACTTCCGCCGGGCCAAGTACTCCCTCGCAGCCCACAACTCCACCCGGCCCCCATCCCCCTTCGCCATCAGCTTCAAGAATTCCCGATATCGGACCCGCGCGATCGTGCTGTCTCCCGCCAGCTCGGCCGCGTGCGCGGCGCCGAACACGCTGCGGGCGCGCCCCGGCTCGCGCCTGAGGGTCGCCTCATAGGCGGTGCGAGCGGCCGCGTACCGCCCGACTGCGGCCAGCATATCCCCCTCCAGCTCGCGCGCGGGCAGCAGCTCACTGGGCGTCACGGGGTGCTTCTCGGCGAGGTCCTCGCGCTCCGCCGCGCCATGCGCGGCGCGCAATGCGGCGGCGGTATCGCCGGCCGCCAGCTGCAGCCACGCGACCACAGCCTCCTTCTTGACACCGACGACGCGGGACCAGCTGTACCCGGGCTGCCCCGCGAGCGCCCGCTCGATCGTGTCGAGGGCCGCGACCTCGGCGCGCGCCTGGGCGGTGTCGCCGGTCCGAGCGGCGCCGAGCCCGCGAGCGAATCGCACCAGGGCTTCGCCGATACCACCCTGTATCGCCGCGCGCACGGGAAGCCGGGCCGCCGCCTCCCAATCGCTCCGCTCGAGCGGCACGCGTGCTTCCATCGCTGCGCGGCCGTAGCTGGCCAGGATGACGTCGCTCGACGGCGCAAGGGCGAGCCCCGTTCCCTCCACGACGTACTCCCGCGCCATCGAGTCTCGCCCTTCCTGGAGGTAGGCATAGACGAGATAGTCGAGCGCGTGGAACTGCTCGGGAGCGACGCCTTGGAGGTGTCGGGCGTGTGCGTACGTCATGCCGGCTTCGAACGCGCGTTTGTTCGATGCGATCGCCTCGTCCCACAGGCCGAGCCGGACGAAGATGTGCGACGGCATGTGCAGGGCGTGGGGGGCCGCGGGAGCGATCTGGGCGTAACGACGCGCGGCATCGAGCCCAAGGGAGGCGAGTCGCGGAGAATCGTTCGCGTGAATGATGTAGTGGGCGAGGCCCGGATGCTGGGGGAAGCGCCGGAACAGCGGGTTCAGAATCGCCGCCGCGCGCTTCTGGCGGGCGAACGTGGTGTCGGTCGCCGACGCCGTCGCGACGAGCGAGAGGGCGTAGTAGATCGCGACCTCCACGTCGCGCGGATAACTGCGGTATAGGCGTCTCAGCGTATCCGAGTAGGCCTGGAGGCGACGCGCGTTTTGGACGGTCTCGTAGTCGCGATATAGCGCGCCCGCCGCCGCGAGGAACCCCCGCTCGCGTGCCGTGGGGGCGCCGAGCGAGAGCGCCCGCGCGGCCGCCGCGGCACCGGGCCCCAGGTCGTCACCCGAGGGGCCGCCCGCAAAGGGGTTCCCCCACAGGTTCAGGGCGAGGCCCCAATACGCCATGGCACACGTCGAGTCGGCAGCGACCACGGCGCGGAATGCCGTTGCCCCCTCGTCCCACCAGAAGGAGTGCAGCGCCGCCATACCGTGCTCAAAGTGTCGTTGCGCCTCGGCATTACAGGAAACGGGGAACACCACGCGGCCGAGCTGGGCAGCAGAGCCGTGCTCGTGTTCCTGTGCGAACAGCGGGAGCGCGGGGGCGAGCGCGAGGAGTGCGGCAAATCGGAGCGGGGTGGCGCGCATGGCTCCTAAGATACCCCTTGCTCGTACGAACCGTCTGACGACAGCAGCCACGCCGCCGGACTCTTCAGCTCCGCGGCGAGGATCCGGTCCAGCTGCGTCCGCGCCGCGGCGTCGAACACGGGCGTCGCTACCTCGACCCGGCGCCGCAAGTTGCGGGGACGCCAATCCGCCGACCCGATGTAGTACTCATCGGCGCCGCCGTTCCCGAAGTGATAGATGCGCGCGTGCTCGAGGAACCGGCCCAGGATGCTCACCACGGCGATCCGCTCGGAGAGACCGGGCACGCCCGGTCGCAGCGTGCAGATGCCCCGGACGACGAGATCCACGTCCACACCGGCTTGCGACGCCCCATACAACGCCTGGATCACGGCCGCATCGGCGAGCCCGTTGAGCTTCGCGCGGATGCGGCCGCCCCTGCCGGCGCGCGCATGGGCGGCTTCGCGGTCGATGAGCGCCAGCAGGCGATCGAGCAGCTCAGCGGGCGCCACGAGCAGATGCCGCAGGCGGGCGCGCGGCGCGCGACTCGATCCCGTCAGCTCGTTGAACAGGGCGTGCACGTCGTCCGTGATGCGGGGGTCGGCCGTGAAGAGACCGAGATCGGTGTACACCCGGGCGGTGTCCGGGTTGTAGTTGCCGGTCCCGACGTGCGCGTAGCGCCGCACCCGCCCGCCGCTGCCGCGACGCACCACGAGCGCGAGCTTCGCGTGTGTCTTCAGACTCACGAGTCCCGTCACGACGTGAATGCCGTGCCGTTCGAGCGCCCGCGCCCATTCGATGTTGCGCGCTTCGTCGAACCGGGCCTTGACCTCCACCAGCACCGACACGTCCTTGCCGCTCGCGGCAGCGCGCCGCAGCGCATCCGCGATGGCCGATGGGCCTCCCCCGCCCGGGCGATACAGCGTGAGCTTCAAGGCCGCCACGTCGGGATCGGCCGCCGCCTCTGTCACGAACCGCTCGAAGGTCCCAGGGAAGGAATCGTGCGGGTGATGCACCAAGACATCGCGCTCGTCGAGCTGCTCCAGCACCGGGCGCTCGGCCGCGAAGCGCTCCTCGGGCGTGAAGGGCGGGTAGTCCGGCAGCGGCAGCGACGCGGCGATCTCCCACAGGCTCCCGGGGTCGAGAGGCCCGTCCGCCTCGTACACGTCGGCAGGTGACAGCGTGCTTTCGCGCTCGCTCTCCTCGAACCGCAGCTCCCGCTGCAGCAGCTGTTGCAGCGCCGGCGGCGTGCCGGCCTCGATCTCGATGCGTAGCACGGGCCGCAGCTGGCGGCGGGCCAACTCCTCCTCGATGGCCTGGAGGAAGTTGGCGCTCGATGCTTCGTCGAGCTGCAGGTCGCCGCTGCGCGTGATGCGGAACGCGTGGGCCGCCACGACCTCGCGGCCCGGGTAGAGACGGTCGAGCGTGGCGCGCACCAGCTCCTCGACCGGGAGAAAGCGCCGCCCCGCGTCGATCGGAACGAATCGCGAGAGACCTTCAGGCACTTCGACGAGAGCGTAGTGGATGGGGCTGCCGGCTTGGTCGCGCAGCGCGATCAGGACCGCGATGCGGCGATCGCCGACGCGCGGGAAGGGGTGACCGGGCGCGCGCGTCAGCGCTTTGGGCGTGAGGAACGGCAGCAGCTGATCACCCGCCCACTCCACGAGACGCGCACGCTCAGCCGCATCGAGCTCGAGCCAACGAACGATCCCGAGGTCGCCCAACGCCCGCAGCGCGCGTGACTGGCGGGCGAGCAACGGGCGCAACCGCACCGCGACGGCGTCGAGGGTCTCCTGGGGACGCAGGCCATCGGCCGACGGACCGGCCCGTCCGGTCGCCACGAGCTGCTTCAGCGCCCCCAGCTGCGTCATGACGAACTGGTCCAAGTTGGTGGAGAAGATCGCGAGAAACCGGAGCCGCGCCGCGGGCGGCGTGCGAGAGTCCTCGGCGAGCGCGAGCACGCGCGCGTTGAACTCGAGCCAGGAAAGCTCTGCATTGAGGAACTGCTCGGGCGCGGGGCGCATCGGATCGAGCGCCGCATCGGGGAGCGCGGCCGTCCGCAGCTCGCTGAGCGTGACGCGGCTGGCGCGGGCGACGGCCTCCGGTGCGTCATCGATCTCGACGCCTGCGGCGCCGCCCTGGTCGAACGCGCCGCCGGACCATTCCGGGATCAGCGGCGAACGCGCCGCGACGGTCAGCGCCGCGAGCGTCCCCGGGTCGCGCAGCACGGGCGAGCCAACGCGCGCCAGCAGATCGGCGGGGGGGAACCGGCGCGCCACCCAGACCTCCGACGCGGGCCGCTCACCGGACGCGGGCACGACGCCGATGAGCCGCACCTGTCCTTCGCCGCTCCCCACCAGGTCGCGCAGGGCGGCGCGGCACGCGGCTTCGCCGCTCCCCGGCTGTACCGGGAGGCGGAGGTCGGCCCCCGCGCGACGCAACGCGAGGCGTCCGTGCTCGACCGCGACGAGCGCCACTTCGCGCTCTCCCCGCAGCTCGCGGGCCTGGGCCTGACCTTGGACCCCGGCCAATGCCGCGATCGCGCGCTGCAGCCCGTCCCCCCCAACCGGACGCAGCGGCAGCCGCGTTTCGAGCGACTGCGCCATGCGCGCGGCCGCGGCGCGGCCCCACACGCGCGGGCGCAGGGCCAGCTCGTGCGAGCGTGCGGTGAACTCGCCGCGTCGCGCCGTGACGACGTCGAGGGCCACGTCGCACATCGGCAGGGGCAGAAGGCGCCAACACAGGGAGCGCCACTCTCGCTCGGTTTCCAAGTCGAGCCAGGGCGCGAGACGGGAGGGATCGATCATGGCCCGGAGCGCGCGGAGCGCGCGACCCGGAGCAGCGTCGGGGGCGAACAGGTCCGCGGGTTCCGCGCTGCCGCTGCGGCTGTCGAGTCTCCTGCCGCCGGGCAACGTCACGGCGAGCATGCACCCGCCGTCCGCGGCGAACCGGACGCGGCAGCGGGCCCCCCGCTGCACCAGGTCGTCGTCGGGCGTGTCGAAGTACACGTCTCGGAAGTAGGTGCGGTGCGGCGGGCGGCGCGAGAAACGCAGGCCGGGCGCAGGCGGGTCGGACAGGATCTGCCGGAGCAGCGCGCTGTCCGGAACCTCCCACCGGTCGGTCATCGGTTCACTCTGGAGCGAGATCGAAGCGAACGGAGGCGCCCGCGCCGACCACGCGGCGCAAGTCGTCCAGCAGCTCGTCGGGCGTGGACCGCCGGCGCAGTCGGACGCGGTAGGTGAGGGTCGCGCGGCCTTCGGCGGCGGGCACCTCGCGGAGCAGTTTCCATTTCTTGGCGTGCCGGTCGAGCGCCGCGGCGATGGCGCTGTCGGCGGAGACACGCGGCGCCCCTTCGGCGACGAGCACGCCCGTCAGGCGGTCGGCGGCGGGGGCAGTCCCCACGTCGAAGCGCCACAGCACGAGCACCAAGAGCACGTACACCAGCGACATCACGAACGCGGCGCTGAAGGACTGAACGCCGGCGGCGAGCCCGAGGGCGATGGCGACGAAGATGTAGACGGCGTCTTTGGTGTCGCGCAGCGTATTCCGGAAACGCACCGCCGCCACAATCCCCGCGAGACTGAAGGCGAGGGCCAGGCTGTTCTGCACGATCAGCACGATCCCCGCGACGGCGACGGGGAGGATGATGACCGTTTGCACGAGCGACGGGTCGTAGCGGGCCCGCGGCTTGGTGCGCATGTACATCCAAGCCACGGGGATGACGAGCGTGAGCGCGCCGAGCATGCCAACCGCGGCGGCGGCGGCCGCGCCGGGCCGGCCCAGCGGCCCCGCCGTCGGGGGTGCGGTCCCGGCGGGGTGCGGCAGCGGGAGCCAGGGGGCCAGCAACAGCGCGACCCCGGCGAGTGCGCCATAGTAGACGGCGAGGCGTGCGAGCAGTGGAAGGG
>WNFK01044079.1_pt1 | contig 21538 bp, 22 predicted proteins | sample 5400281 | NCBI WGS metagenome assembly WNFK01 (sample SAMN13153350, study PRJNA577476) | soil metagenome | isolation source: 20 cm soil on Douglas fir-dominated hillslope | place: USA:California | collected 2013-09-17
GGCGTCACGTAGGCCAGCCGCGGGCGCTCCGCGGCGGGCGGGAGCTTGGCCGGATCGAGCCCGCTCGCGTCCACCGGCACCCGCAGGAGGCGGGCGCCCACCGCCTCGAAGGGAATGGTGGCGCCCGGATAGTGCGGCTCCTCCACCACCGCGCCGTCGCCGGAATCGAGCAGCACGCGCGCGATCAGGTCCAGCGCCTGCTGCGTCCCGTTCACCACGACTATGCGATCCGGGTCGCTCACCACTCCGCGCGCCCGGCCGAGGTATTCGCTGAGCGCCGCGCGCAGCGGGGCGTGCCCGGCGGGCGCGCCGTACCCGAGTGCCTCGGAGGAGGCGCGACGTGCGTGAGCGCCGAGGAGCCGGCGCCAGATCTCGCGCGGGAACTCGTCCATCGCGGGTCGGCCGTAGCGGAAGTCGTAGCGGAGCGTGGGGCGCGGGCCGGGCGGGCGGGAGGGCCCGAGGTCGAGCCGCGCGGTCAGGCGACGCGCATAGGCGGAGACCGCGGCGGGACGCTCCGTCGCCGGGCGAGCGGGCGCCGAGGCCGGCCGCCCCCGCGCCACACCCGCCACGGAGGTCGCGCCGCGATGGCGGCTCACCAGGTAGCCCTCCGCGGCAAGCTGCTCGTACGCCAGCATCACGGTGTTGCGCGACACGCCGAGGTCCCTGGCCAGCGCGCGTGTGGAAGGCACCCTGGTGGCCGGGCCCAGGCCACCGGCCCGGATCTTGGCCTTGAGCGCCAGGTAGACGCGGCGATAGAGTGGCCCGCCTCCCTCCCGCAGGCTCAGCAGCATGGCGCCTCACTCGGGGGCCGGACAATCTGGCCCCGTGGATTCACCAAAATCTGGCTCTTCCCCGGGGCCAGCATCGGGCCTAGGATAGCCGTGCTCGAACGACAACGGAAGGAGGAAATGACCATGGCGAGCAGCACGGACGAGCTCCGGACCCTCGAGGGCTTGAACCGCGGCTATCTCCTCGCGGCGGAGAAGTCCGACGTGGCCTGGTACACGGAGCACCTGGCCGAGGACTACCGCGCCACCAACCCCGACGGCTCCTTCGTGGACAAGGCGGGCTTCCTCGCCCGCATCGGACGGCCCCACACCATGACGAGCTTCCGCGCGCCCGAGGTCCGCATCCAGCGCGTGGGCGACCTGGCCCTGATCCACGCCAGTTTCGAGGACACGCGGCCGGACGGCGGCCACGGCCGCGGACGCTACACCGACATCTGGCAGCGGCGGAACGGGCGCTGGCTCTGCGTGTCCGCCCACTTCGCGAGGTGCTGACCATGGCTACCGACCAGGCGACGCTCGAGGCGCTCAACCGTGAGTACATCCGATCGGTCAGCGAGGCGGACGTACGGTGGTTCGACGCGAATCTCTCCGAGGACTTCGTCAACAGCAATCCCGACTGCTCACTCCTGGACCGGGCGGGCTTCCTCGCCCAGATCGCGCGCGGATCGACCGTGAAGAACCTCGGCATCGAGGACGTGCTGATCCGCGTGCTGGGCGACGGGGCCCTGATCCACGCTCGTACCACGTACACCAAGGCGGACGGTCAGCCGGGCGCCGGGCGCTACACCGACGTGTGGGCGCGACGCGGGGGCGGCTGGATGTGCGTGGCGGCCAACGTCACGCGCCTCTGAGGCGACTCAGCCGGCGATCGTCGTCCGGATGCTGCCGAAATGCGCGTCGATGTGGGCGAGGAGGATGCGCTCGACCAGCTTCTCGGCGCTCACGGGGGGCATCCCCGCGAACACGGTGCCGGCTCGTGCCAGCTCGCTATCCGAGAGGCGACGCACGGCCGCGGCCGCCGCGGCGGCCTCCTTCTTGTGGAGCGCGATCGTCTCCGCCTGCGTGCAGCCCGCGAACTCCTTGGCATGCTGGGCGTTCATCTCGTCGAGCATCGCGCGGGTGAAGTGCGGCAGCGTCCGGCCGGCGGCGATCGTCTCGATGATCCGGGTGGCCGGCTCGTAGCTGCTCGCGATGTGGTGCGCCGTCACCGCGACCGTCCACTTCTCGGCGGCGGTCGTCTTCTTCCAGTCGGCGTCGGTCAACTTCTCGAGAAGAATCGTGGCCTCTTCCACCTTCGCCTCGAACTGCTCGGCGAACGCTTCTCCCTTGGCTCCCATGAATATCCTCCCCGGACCCTGCCTCCATTGACACGACGAACGAGGCAGGCTGAAATCGACATCGGCCGTGCTCCGCCGCCCCTCCTGGCCCTCGAAGAGCCGGAGGTTCGTCGGGGGCGACGTCACGCGCTACACCGCCTATACTGGGCGCATATTTCGCATCCGGGTGCCCTCATCGGCAGCGGCGTGGGGCCGCGGCGGCGCCATCTACGATTTCTCACGAAGACACAGGGAGGGGACGATGCGCAGAGCCCAGCGGATCGCAGCGGCCGTGACGGTGGGAGTGCTGCTCTGGATTGGAAGCGCTCTGGGGCAGGGCAAGCCGACCTGTACGCCCCAAGGGAAGGTCCAGACGGCGCAGAAGGTCGTGGGGCAGGTCGTGAAGGTCGATGCGGGACTCGATAAGCTGACCGTGCGAGAGGACGATGGAACGGTGCACGAGTTCCAGGCCTCCAAAGATGCGCTTCGGGAGTTCAAGCCCGGCGATCGCATCGAGGCGATGCTCCGCGAGGCTCCCAAGTGCCAGTAGAGTACCCGGGCTGACGCCGGGGTGACGTGCTAGCACGGTCCTAGCACCGAGATTGCGCCTCCAGTCACGTCCCGGCGAGAGGAGCCAGCCATGCTCGACATCGCACACCTGAGGGCCGAGACGCCGGGCGTCGGCAATGTCCTCCACTTCAACAACGCGGGCTCGGCCCTGCCCCCGCGTCCGGTCCTCGACGCGGTGACGAGCCACCTGGCGCGCGAGGCCGCCATCGGCGGCTACGAGGCGGCGGCCGAAGCGGCCGCTCGCATCGAGGATGTCTACGACGCGGTTGCCACCCTGATCGGCGCGCGCCCAGACGAGGTCGCGGTCGTGGAAAACGCCACCCGCGCCTGGGACATGGCGTTCTACGCAGTTCCCTTCCGCGCGGGCGACCGCGTCATCACCGCACGCGCCGAGTACCTCTCGAACTATCTCGCGTTCCTCCAGATGAAGGCGCGGGTGGGAATCGAGATCGACGTGGTCGACAGCGACGCGTCCGGTCAGATCGACCTCGCCGCGCTCGAGCGCGCGATCGGTCCGCGCACGACGCTGATCGCGATCACGCACGTGCCCGGCCGAGGCGGGCTCGTCAATCCGGCGGCGGCGGTCGGCCGCATCGCCGCGCGCCACGGCATCCTCTACCTGCTCGATGCCTGCCAGTCGGTCGGCCAGCTCGCGGTCGATGTGCGAGAGATCGGCTGCCACATGCTCTCGGCCACCGGCCGCAAGTATCTGCGCGGACCCCGCGGCACCGGCTTCCTCTACGTGCGGCACGACACCATCGAGAGGCTCGAGCCGCCGTTCATCGATCTCCACGCCGCCACCTGGACCGACGCCGACACCTACGTCATCCGTGACGACGCGCGGCGATTCGAGAACTGGGAGCGATTCGTGGCCGGCCAGATCGGCCTGGGGGTCGCCGCGCGTTACGCGACGCGGGTGGGCATGGACGCAACCGAAGCACGGGTCAAAGCGCTCGCGACGCAGCTGCGGGGGGAGCTCGCGAAGCAACCCGGCGTGAGCGTGCACGATCGCGGAGTGGAGCTGTGCGGGATCGTCTCCTTTCTGAAGGACGGCGAAGCGCCGGCCACGACGCGCGAGCGGCTGCGCACCATGAACATCAACGCCCACGAGGCCCGCTTGTCGCGGGTCGATCCGCCCACGGGCGGAGTCCACTCGCTCGTCCGCGCCAGCGTGCACTACTACAATGACGAGGCGGAGGTGGAGCGCTTCGTTCGGGCAGTGGCGGACTAGCCGCAATGGACGGACCCGTCGCCCCGAGCCCGGTTCCGAGCGTCGAGTCCCGAGAGCGTCTTCTGACCCTCGTCCGGGGCTATCGGATCTCGCAGGCGATCTACGTCGCGGCCCGGCTCGGCATTCCCGACCTCCTGGCCGACGGATCTCGGGAGATCGACGAGCTAGCCCACGCGACCGGGACTCACCCGCCGAGTCTCCGCAGAGTCTTGCGGTTCCTGGCCGCGGTCGGAGTGCTCGACAAGGTCGGGCCGGACCGCCTTGCCCTGACCCCCGTCGCCGCCGCGTTGCGTACCGGCGTCCCGGGCTCCCTGCGGCCAGCCGTCCTGTTGTTGCTCGACGAATCGCACTGGCGACCGTGGGGTCACCTGCTGCACACGGTGCGGACCGGGGAAACCGCGTTCCACCACGCCCACGGAGCGGGCCTCTTCGACTACCTCGCCGGGCACTCGCCCGCCCACGCGCGCCTGGTCGCCGCGACGTACGACTTCTCCCGGATGAGCCTGGTGGTCGATGTCGGGGGTGGACGCGACCAGCTGCTCGCGGCGATCCTCGAGTGGTACCCTCGACTGCACGGCATCCTCTTCGACCAGCCTCACGTCATCGAAGGCGCGGCGCAACTCCTCCACGAGGCGGGCGTCGGCGGCCGCTGCGAGCTCGTCGGAGGCAGCTTCTTCGACGCGGTGCCCACGGGCGGCGACGCCTACATCTTGCGCGGCATCATTCCGGGCTTCGAGGACGACCAGGCGGTGGCCATCCTCACGAACTGCCGTCGCGCGATGGCGGCCGACGCGCGGGTCCTCCTCGTGGAGCGATGCCTCGCCACCGATCCCCGGGAGGCGCTCCCGATTCTTCTCTCTGACCTGGAGATGCTCGTCAACGTCGGGGGGCGGGAGCGCACGACGGACGAGTATGCGACCCTCCTGGCGCGGGGCGGGTTCCGGCTCGCTCAGGCCATCTCGCTGGGGCCCCTGCCCGAGGCGATGGGGCGTCACCTCATCGAGGGACACCCCGTCTAGTCATCGCCGAGACGTGAGCGGCGATCCGCCTAGACGCCCAGGCGCGAGCGCGCGGGCCGGCGCAGCATCCAGAAGGCCCCGCAGCCGACCGCGTAGGAGGCGATGGACAGCTGGAACGCGAGGCGATAGCTGCCCGAGAGATCGAAGATCAGCCCGCTCGCCCACGCGCCGCCCCCCGCCCCGAGCCCGGTGCCGATCGAGATCACGCCCAGGATGGCCCCGAGGTGCGGACCCTGGAAGAGGTCGGCGGTCTTGGCGGTGATCTGCGGGCCGCGCGCGCCCCAGGTGAGCCCGAAGAAGCAGGCGTGCAGCCACAGCAGCGCGTGCTGGTCGGGGCTCGTGACGAAGAGCGCGCAGATCACGCCCACGATCGAGACCAGGTAGGCGAGGATTGCGGAGACCTCGCGCCCGATGTAGTCCGAGATCGTCCCGGTGCCGATGGTCCCGGCCACCGCCAGCAGGCTCCCGGTGCCGAGCACGCTCGCCGCGTAGAGAGGGTCGAAGCCCACGTCGATCGCCCAGGCGAGCTGGTGCAGCGAGACCAGGAAGCTCCCGAGCCCGGTGAGCAGGTACACCGCAAAGAGCAGCCAGAAGTGCGGCGTCCGCATCGCCGCGGCCACCGTCCAGGTCGGGACGGACGGGGCGGCGTGACGCGCCGGGTCTCCGGGCTCCGCGTCAACCGTGGAGGGCTCGCGGGTCGGGAAGGCGCGGACGATCGGGATCACCGCGGCCGCCATCATCGCGGCGAGGGCCAGATACGAGCGCCGCCAGCCGATCGAGGAGATCAGGAGCTGCACCACCGGAGCGGACGCGGCCCGCCCGAAGCCGTTGGCGGACTGCACCATCGAGATGGCGAGCCCCCGTCGCCGCACGAACCAGCGCGAGAGGATCGGAACCGAGACCACGAGGCCGAGGCAGTTCGACCCCAGCGTCATCACGAGGCCGTAGAGCAGGACGACCTGCCAGAGCGAGGACACCGCCGCGTTGGCCGCGAGCCCACCCGCCAGCAGGATCGCGCCCGCGGTGACGAGCGCGCGGGTCCCGAGGCGATCCACCAGGACGCCGACGAGGGGCGAGCTGATCCCGATCACGAGCTGCGAGACCGAGTAGGCCACCGAAGTCTCGGCCCGACCCCACCCGAACTCCCCGAGGTAGGCCACGAGGAACACCGCGTAGGAGTGCATCAGCCCCTGCGCGATCGCGTAGCCGAAGAAGGCGCCCGCCACCACGGTCCAGCCGGTGAAGAGCCACCGTCGCACGGGCGCCAGTCTCTCACAGAGCGGCCCGAGGCCGCCCCGGGCCGTGGACCTCAGCCCGAAGAGCTCCCCGTCACCGCCCGTCGGCCCGCAGGAGGATCTCGATGGCTCGCCGCGCGTCGGCGGGCTGGAGCCCACGACCCGGATGCGTGAGCACGAGCTCGCGGCGGAGCTCGCCCATGTCCAGGTGATCGTCGATGATCACATACCCGCCGACCGCGTGCTCCGCGAGCCAGGCCGCGATCTCCTCTCCGCGCCCGTCGCCCGGCGCCCCAGTCGGGGTCTTGTCGACGACGCGGCCGGTGAACCCCTCCGCTTCCAGCATCGCCTGCAGCTCGGCGACCGTCCGGCCGTGCCGCCACGTGGAGGAGACCACGACGTCGGCGCGAGCGCTCGAGACGATCTCGTTCAACACCCCGATGCACGCCGGCTCGAGGTCCCCGTACCGATCCAAGCGGCGGATCGGGGCCAGGACGCCGTCGATGTCGAGAAAGACCACCCGTCGCGTCGTGTCTTCCGTCACCCCCGCAGTGTAGCGCTCGGGCGGCCGTCCGAGCCCCGTGGCATAATCGGCCGGAACCGGACGCCCGCGGCAACGGAGGATCACATGGAGTATTACGACCTCGGCTCCTACACCCGCACGATCACCACCCCCGCGCCCGACGCCCAGCTCTGGTTCGATCGGGGCCTCAACTGGCTCTACGGCTTCAACCACGCCGAGGCGATCGCCTGCTTCCAGAAGGCGCTGGAGCTCGACCCCGGCTGCGCCATGGCCTACTGGGGGATCTCCTATGCGGCCGGGCCGAACTACAACCTGCCCTGGCACCTCTACGATCCGGCCGGCAAGGCCGCCGCGCTCGCCGCCGCCTACGACGCGATGCAGGGCGCCCTGGCCCGCGCCGACGGCGCCAGCCCGGTCGAGCGGGCGCTGATCCGCGCCCTGCCCGCGCGCTATCCGCAGCGCGAGACCATCGAGGACCAGGCCCCGTGGGACGCCGCCTACGCCGACGCAATGCGCGAAGTCTTCCGCGCCAACCGCGAGGACCTCGAGGTGCGTCACGTCTTCGCGGAGTCGATGATGAACCTGACGCCCTGGAAGATGTGGGACCTCAAGACCGGAGGCGTCGCCGAGGGCGCCGGCACCGCGGAAGCGGTCGAGGTGCTGGAGGCCGCCTTCCGCGACATCCCCGCCTCCTGGAGCCACCCGGGCCTCCTCCACCTCTACGTCCACCTGATGGAGATGTCGCCCTTCCCGCAGCGCGCGCTGCGGGCGGGCGACCGCCTGCGCGATCTGGTGCCGGACGCCGGGCACCTGATCCACATGCCGACCCACATCGACGTGCTCTGCGGCCACTACCGCGACGTCCTGGTCTACAACCAGAAGGCGATCGCCGCCGACCGCAAGTTCCTGGCTCGCGAGGGGGCGCTGAACGTCTACGCGCTCTACCGCACCCACGACTACCACTTCGCGGTCTACGGGGCCATGTTCCTCGGCCAGTACGGGGCGGCCATGGAGGCGGCGCAGGAGCTGATCGACACCACGCCCGAGGCGCTCCTCCGCATCCCCTCGCCGCCGATGGCCGACTTCGTCGAGGGCTACCTGTCGATGAAGCAGCACGTGCTGGTGCGCTTCGGCAAGTGGCACGAGATCGTCGCCCAGGAGCTGCCCCGCGACCGGGATCTCTACTGCGCGACCACCGCGATGATGCTCTACGCCCAGACGGTGGCGCATTCGGCGCTCGGCCACATCGCCCAGGCCGAGGCGGCCAAGGCCGCGTTCCTCGAGGCGAAGCGGCGGGTGCCGGAGAGCCGCCGGGTGCACAACAACACCGTCCAGGATCTGCTCGGGGTGGCCGAGGCGATGCTGAACGGCGAGCTCGAGTACCGGCGCGGCAACCACGAGGCCGCCTTCGCCCATCTCCGCCGCTCGGTCGAGTTCGACGACGCGCTGCCCTACGACGAGCCGTGGGGGTGGATGCAGCCGACCCGGCACGCCCTCGGGGCGCTGCTGCTGGAGCAGGGCCGGGTCGCCGAGGCCGAGGCGATCTACCGGTCGGATCTCGGCCTCGACGGCAAGCTCAGCCGGGCCTGCCAGCATCCCGACAACCTCTGGAGCCTGCACGGGCTGCACGAATGCCTGACCCGGCGCGGCGAGACGGTCGAGGCCGCCCTGATCAAGCAGCGGCTCGACCTGGCGCTCGCACGATCGGAGGTGCCGGTGAAGGCCTCCTGCTTCTGCCGCATGAAGGTCGCGGCCTGAGCGCCCCGGCATGAAATTCGGCCTCTACAGCTCGATCGCCAATCCACCGCGGGGTGAGCAGCTCGATCGCTGCATCGATGAGGTCATCGCCGAGGCCCAGCTGGCCGAGACCAGCGGCTTCGACTCCTGCTTCTTCGGCGAGCACCACCAGGATCACGACGGGTTCCTGCCCTCGCCGCTGATCGTGGCCACCGCGGTGGCCGCACGCACGACCCGGCTCCGCGTCGGCACCTCGGTGATCCTGCTGCCGCTCCATCACCCGGTGCACGTGGCCGAGGACGTCATCACGCTCGACCTCGTCTCCAAGGGGCGCGTCACCCTGGGCGTGGGCATCGGCTACCAGCCCGCCGACTTCCGCGCCTTCTCCGTCCCCATGGAGGATCGCGCCGGGCGGTTCGAGGAGAGCATCGAGATCCTGCGCCGGTGCTGGGCGGGCGAGCCGTTCTCGTTCCATGGCAAGCACTACACGCTCGAGAACGTCCAGATCGGTCCGCGCCCCTATCAGAAGTCGGGGCCGCCCCTCTGGATCGGCGCCAGCATCGACGCCGCGGCCCGCCGGGCCGGCCGGATCGCCGACGGCTTCGTCGGCACGCCCAGCACCAGCCTCGCGAACGCGACGCATCTCGCCGACGTGTACAAGGAGGCGGCGCGAGAGGCCCGGCGGCCGGCCGAGGTCGTCCAGATGCGTGACGCCTGGGTCGCCCGGTCGCGCGCCGAGGCCGACGCGGTCTACGGGCCGCACGTGATGACCGCCTACCGCTATTACTGGGAGAATCGCCTGGCCGAGTTCCGCAATCTGTCCGCCGGCTCGGAGTTCACCCTGAGCAATCTCGCCCCCGATCGCCTCATCCTGGGGGATCCCGACACGTGCATCCGAGAATTCCAGCGCTGGCAGAACGCGACCGGGGCGAGCACGTTCCTGCTCCGACTACGCCACGCCCATTCGGGCGGGCCGCCGCACGACAAGATCATGGAGGCGATCCGGCTCTTCGGCGAGCGCGTCCTGCCGTACGTCTGACGGAGGTAGCCGAATCTCGGCGGAAAGGACACCAACATGACTGCAACCAAAGGCTTGGTCGTGCCCGCGGGCGGCGGGAAGCATCTCGACATGATGGCGCCCGGCCGCTTCGCCGCCCTGAAGCTCCTCGGCCACGAGACCAATGAGAGCATCATGCTGTTCGAGGAAACCGTGCCCGTCGGCACCAAGAGCCTCTTCCATCTACACCGCGATAGTGACGAGGTCGCCTGGGTGCTCGCCGGCGAGATCACCTTCAAGATCGGCGACGATGTGACCGTCGGCGGGCCCGGCACCTGCGCGTTCTTCCCGCGCAACGTCCCGCACGCTTGGAAGAGCACCGGCACCGAGACCGGCCGCGTCTTGTTCCTGTACACTCCGGCCGCGGCCGGCGGCTACGTCGAGGAGCTCTCCGAACGGCGACCGCTCAACGACGACGAACGCATCGAGCTCCGCGAGCGCTACCGCTGGGAAGTCGTCGGTCCAAACCCGCTATGACCCTGGCGCACGGCACAGACCGGCTGGAGTCGGCTCGCCTCGTGCTGCGGCGGGTCGCGCAGGACGATCTGCCGTTCTTCACTCGCATCCACGCACTCCCCGAAGTCGCGCACCATCTGTATCCCGGAGGCCGGCCGCGCTCGCCCGAAGAGACGGCCGCATGGTTGCGGTACACTCTCGCGAGCTATGACCAGCTCGCGCTCGGGTATCTCGCGGTCCTGCGCAAGGAAGACGGAGCGCTGATCGGGCGCTGCGGCTTGATGGATCTCGTCGTCGAGTCGGCGGCACCCGCGCACGAGATTCGGAGAGGATGGTTCGGGCGCGAAGAGGCGCCCGCGGGCGTGGCGCTGACCTTCGAGTGTGAGCTCGGCTACACGTTCGACCCCGCGGTCTGGGGCCAGGGTTTCGCGACCGAAGCGGCGGGTTGCGTTCGCGACTACGCCCGCGACGTCCTCCGGCGGTCGTACGCGATCTCGGCCATTCTTCCGCAGAACGCCCGCTCGCGGCGCGTCGCCGAACGGTCGGGTGCGCGAGCCGCCGGCCAGATGGAAGTGGTCGGTCTCATGTGGGATCGCTACGTGTGGCCGCTCGCGGCCGGCGGCGTGGCTCAGCTCCCGCCCGCATCCACGAAGTAGGCGCGGCCGGACCCACGGGCAACTTTCCAGTTGCATTTCAGCTCACCCGCGCCTAACATGCATCCAGGAGGTTGCATATGAGCCCAACCGACACGGACCGCATCGAGAGGCAGATCCTGCTGCGCGCGCCGCGACGCCGAGTGTGGCGCGCCCTCACCGACTCCGCGGAATTCGGCGCGTGGTTCGGCGTCAAGGTGGAGGGCACCTTTGCGCCGGGCGCCCAGGTGCGCGGGGCGCTCACCCACCCGGGCTACGAGCACGTGGTGTTCGACATCACCATCGCGCGGATGGAGCCCGAGCGGCTGTTCTCCTGGCGCTGGCACCCGCACCCCGTGGAGCCCGGCGTCGACTATTCGGCCGAGCCCACCACCCTCGTGGTCTTTGAGCTCGCGGACGCTCCCGGCGGCACCATGCTCACCGTGGTAGAGTCCGGGTTCGATCAGGTCCCTCTGGCCCGCCGGGCCCAGGCCTATCGAATGAACGGGGAGGGCTGGACGTTCCAGATGCAGGCGATCGAGAAGTATGTCGCGGCGCCGAGCTAGGCTGCGTTTCCGCGACGGCGAGCTCGCCGGCGCCGCGCCGGTCTTCGCCGCGCTCGGGGACCAGACCCGCCTCGGCCTCGTCGCCCGACTGTGCACGGGGGGACCGATGTCGATCGCCCGCCTCACCGCGGGTGCGGGCGTCACGCGCCAGGCCGTCACGAAGCACCTGCACGTGCTCGCGGGCGCCGGCCTGGTACGCGGAGCCCGCGTGGGCCGCGACCACGTCTGGGAGATCGAGCCGACCCGCCTCGACGAGGCGAGACGGTGGCTCGACCACATCGAAGGCCAGTGGGACGAGGCCCTCAGCCGGCTCAAGGCCTCCCTCGAGCGCGAGACGTAGTCGGCGGCGCGGGTGCTTTTTCGGGCCGGCGCCCGGGTCTGGTACCCTATGTCACCGTGACGCGGCCCACGGACGAGCATACCGGCGAGTGCGAGGAGAATGAGAGCCTCCACCGCGGACGGGAGCTCCATGAGTCTGGGTGACATCCGTAATCTTGATTACACGATTCTGCTGTGTTCACGAATGCAGGACACCAAGCAGTTCTATCTGGAGGTAATGGGCTTCCCGCTTGCCCATGACAGTGAACGCTGGGTGAGCTTCCAGGTCGGCTCAGCGCTGCTTACGCTGAGGCCGCGTGGCCCAGGGCTAGCGTGGGATGATGGTCCGATCGCTCCCGGTTCGGCTGCTGTCCAGCTCGCATTCCGGGTCCCGCCACATATGGTCGATGTCTGTCACGAGGCGTTGCGATCCAAGGGCGTGGCGATCTTGAGCCCGCCACGGGATATTGCCAACTGGCGCCATCGCGCGCTGTTCTTCCGCGACCCTGAAGGAAATCTCATAGAACTCTACGCAGAGATCTAAGTCCACCGACCCCAGCAAACAGAAGTCCCCAGAGGCTTTATGAATGTCGTGACAAACGGAGTGCCGCGAACGATACGAAGTCGAGATCCCGCCGCGTCTCCCTATCGCAGCGCCGACGCGTAGCGACTCGTCTGCTCGGTATTGGAGGCACGGAAGCGTGCGACTGCGTCGGTGTGGACGGCCCGCTCGGCCGCGCCGAAATCAACGCGTGGCCGCGGCTCGTCGTCGAAATGCCCATAGCGGTCGGTGCCCCGCACCAGCATCGCGGTCAGTCGTGTGCGGCTGGTGCAGCGCACGTTGATCGGGATGTAGCTGAGGCCGAGACCGATGCGCCGGTCGGCCGAGAGGTTCGGGCGCGAATTGTGCACCAGGTGCGTGTGATGCAGCGAGAACTGGCCCGCGCGCACCGGCATGGATTCCGCGCGGCTTTTGTCGAACTCGACCGTGATGGTCTGGCCGCGCGACAGTAGATTGTGTGTGGCCTCGCTGTGCTCGGCGTGCTGGAGCTGGCCGAGCTTGTGCGAGCCCGGAATCACCTCCATGCAGCCGGCCTCGATCGAGGCGTCGGTGAGGGCGACCCAGGCGGTCACCTGCAGGGGCGGCTCGAGGCCGAAATAGGTCGCATCCTGGTGCCAGCTCACATAGGCCGGGTCGCCCGCGTTCTTGGGCCAAACCGAGAGATGGAACAGGCGGATATCCGGACCGATCACGTCCTCGACCGCGTCGAGGATGGCGGGATGGTGGACGATCTCGTCGACCCAGGTGAACAGGAGATGCGGCTTGAAATTCTGCCCTTTGGTGAGTTCCCTGCCCTGGGCCGCCTCGAACTCCTCCATGGCGCGCCGGTATCGCCGCGCGTCCTCGGCGGCGAACGCGTCGATCGGGTAGACGAAGCCGTCGCGGTGGTAGCGCTCGATCTGCTCCTCGGTCAGCTTCTTACCCATGGGCGCCATCCTACTCCGGGTGTCGATCCAGGAACAAGCAGTGGGTCCGGCGTGACTTGCAGGCGGATAAGGCTAAGATGCGCCAAGGTCCAGTGAGCTGCCCATCCTGCGGACACGAGAACCCCGCTGGCGCGAGGTTCTGCAACGCTTGTGGCGCGCACCTTGCGGCGCCGACAATCACCCCCGAGCCCCGCTCCTACACGCCGCGGCATCTCGTCGAGAAGATTCTTGCGTCCCAGAGCGCGCTCCGGGGCGAGCGCAAGCTGGTCACCGTCCTCTTCGCCGACGTGGTGCGCTCGATGGACCTCGCGGAGCGCGTCGATCCCGAGGAATGGCATCGCCTGCTCGATCGCCTCTTCCGGATCCTTGCCGGCGGCGTTCACCGATACGAGGGGACCATCAACCAGTACACCGGTGACGGCATCATGGCGCTCTTCGGCGCCCCGATCGCCCACGAGGACCACGCCCAGCGCGCTGCGCCGGGAGAGCGGCCTCGAGTTCGCGGTGCGGATGGGCCTGAACTCCGGCGAGGTCGTCGTGGGGCGCATCGGCGACGACCTGCGCATGGACTACACCGCGCAGGGGCACGTCGTCGGGCTCGCCGCCCGGGTGCAGCAGCTGGCACCACCAGGCGGCATCACGGTGACCGAGCAGACCGCGCGCCTCGCGGCGGGCTTCTTCGACTTCCTCGCCCGTGGCGAACACACTCTCAAGGGGGCAAGCGCTCCCGTGCGCGTCTTCGAGCTGCGAGGTCCGGGCCAGATCCGGAGCCGCCTCGAGAGCTCCCGGGCACGTGGCTTCTCGCGCTTCGTCGGCCGCGAGCGCGAGCTCGCCCTGCTCGAGAGGGCTCTGCGCCAGACGCAGTCCGGTCGGCCGACCGTCGTCCTGGTTACCGCGGAGCCGGGCGCGGGAAAGAGCCGCCTCTGTCACGAGTTCGTCGAGCGCGCCCGCGGCCTGGCGCTTCACTATGTCCGCGCGCCCTCCCACGGACGCATGCTTCCTTTTCACGTGATCGTCGCGCTTGCGCGCAGTCTCTTCGGTGTCGGCGAAGGCTCGTCACCTTCGGACGTCCGGGACGCGGTGCGACGCGGTCTCGGGAACGCGCAGCTCGACCCCATCGCTCTGGATCTCTGGCTCGATCTTCTCGGAGCGTCCGATCGCGTCCCGGCCCCTTCAGGACTCGATCCTGAAGAGCGCCGCGCACGACTGTTCCAGTCACTTCTCGATCTGGTCCGGGCTCGGGCTCGGCGCGAGCTCACGCTGCTCTGGGTCGAGGACCTGCACTGGATCGACCCGGCGAGCGATGCGGCGCTCGAGATGCTCACGGAGCGTCTTCTGGCCCCGGAGTCAGCCGGTAGCCGGATCCTCCTGCTCGCGACCGCGCGGCCAGAGTATCGGCCCGTGTGGTCTTCACGGGTCGAGGGTCTCTCGCTTGCGCCCCTCGCTCTCCAGGACTCACGGACGTTGCTCGCTGACTGGCTCGGATCCGACGACGTGCTCGCGGCCCTGCGCGCCCGGATCGAGGCCCGGGCGCGCGGCAACCCACTCTTCGTCGAGGAGATGATTCGCTCGCTCGTCGAGCGTGGCGTGCTGCGTGGTGAACGCGGCGCCTACGGGCTGGCCAACCCGATCGAGCAGATCACCCTGCCCGAGACCGTTCAGGCCGTCCTCGCGTCGCGCATCGATCGGCTCGGGGACCGCGACAAGGACGTGCGCCCGAGCTCGCCGCGTCGCTCGAGCGCCTTTCGACCACCGAGCTTCTCGGTCCCGCCGAGTCTCCGGGTCAGCTCGCCTTCCGGCATCCTCTCGCGCAGGAGGTCGGCTACCGCACACAGCTTCTGGATCGCCGGCGCGGAACCCACGCCGCCATCGCGCGCGCCTTGCTCACCATCCACGGGCCCGCGGCCGCCATGCACGCCGCGCTCCTCGCCCATCACTTCGATGAGGCCGGCGAGCGTCTCGAGGCGGCACGCTGGCACGAGCACGCGGGCCGACGCGTCGCACGCAGTGACCCGGCGGACGGGGTGAGACACTGCCGTCGGGTCACCACGCTCCTCGCCGCCGTTCCGGAGTCCCGCGAGACCCTGATGCTCGAGCTCACCTCGCGCATCGCGCTGCTCGAGATCGGCCGCATCGCCGGAATCGAGGAGCGCGCGTTCCTGCTCATGTCCTACGGACGCCTGTGCGGGCTCGCGGGCGACGTGGGGCAGTACCTCGCTTGCGCGGAGCGCGCTACGGAGTTCGCCGAAGGATCCGACGCTACGTTCGAGTTCGAGATTCGCTCAGTGCTGGCCCACGCACAGCTTGCGGTCGGCCGCCTCGCTGCCGCCCGTGAGACCGCCGAGCATGCTCTGGCCGAGGTCGCGCGGGTTGCCGGACTTCGGGAGGCGGTCGGGCGTTCCACCGCATTTGGCTTGTGCCGCGTGTGGTGGGCGCTGGCGACCGCACACCTCGGACGCACGACCGAAGCGGAGGCCGCCCTGCAAGCACTCCTCTCCGAGGAGAGCGATGGCGCAGCCCAGGCCCTCTACGGAACGCACGCATTCCTGTGCGAGGTGTTGCGCTTGCGGGGTGATCTGCCCGGCGCACTCGCCCACGGCCGCCGTGCCGTCGAGCTCGCGGAAGAGCGCGGAAGCGTGTTCTCTCGGGTGGAGGCCGCGGCGTTTCTCGCCGCCACGGAGCTCGCTGACGGCGGCCTCACCGCGGCGACGAGTATGCTCGAGCGGACGCTCGCGCTCGCTCGCAATCGACGCGCCGCGCTGTGGTACGAGCCACGCATCCTCGCGACGCTCGCGGACGCGAAGCTGGCCGCCGGTGACCGCTCGGGAGCCCGCGCGCTCCTCTCTGACGCGCGTGAGATCGTCGACCGGGGACGAGGTTGGCGGCTTGCCGCCTTCGATGTCGCCCTGGCGCGGGTTCGCCTCCTGGCTTCGGAGCCCGCCTCCGACCGCACCGCGATCGAGAGCGCGCTCGAGTCCCTGGACGCTCTCACGGCCGAGCTGGGCTCGGATCCTTATCGGCGCATCGCTGGGCTCGAGCGCGCACGTTTCGCCACACAACCCGGTACTCGATCCTGATCTGCCCGGTATATCCTGTCGAGAACGAAACGAACGCGATGTCCAAGAGGGAGGCGGACGCCGGCGTCGAGGGGCTAATGGCTCGCCGATCAACGCACTTCACCTGTGAGGAGAATGTGATGAAGTTCATGTTCGTGATCTACCACGACGAGAACGTGCTGGACGCGATGCCCGAGAAGGAGAGGCAGGCTCTTGTCGACTCCGCGATCGAGTACGCCGAGGAGATCCGACGGAGCGGCCACTACCTCGCCTCGGACGCTCTCCAGCGGACCCAGACGGCCCGGACCGTCCGCATCCGCGCCGGTAAGGCCTCCACTACCGTCGGCCCCTTTGTCGAGACAGAGGAGCAGCTGGGTGGATTCTTCGTCATCGAGGCCAAGGACATGGACGAGGCCTGCGCGGTCGCCGCGAGGTTCCCACCGGCGCGCGTCGCAGTGATCGAGATCCGGCCGGTCCAGGAGCTGATGCACTCTCGTGACCGACGCGGTCTACCGCGCTGAATCGCGCCACGTCCTCGCCACGCTCATCCGTGCTTGGTCCATGAGCCCGGAGGGGACCGGGGGGGCCGGCCTCTGTGAACTCGCCATTGTGGCCAGTCGTTTCACATCGGAACGGATTTGTTCCGGGCCGAAACGGGGCTCCTTCCCCGATCCTCAGCCTATTCGCGGGGTTGGCGTTGGCATGAACGTTGACTTGGGCGGTAGAGTTACCTGAAGGAGTGTCATGCCCATGCCTATGGCTTCCGCTCTGACGTTTGCGTCGGCGTGCACCCTGACGATGCAGTTCTTGATCTTCGTCTACCTGTATTCGTTCCACCGCGAGCGGTTCTTCCACTATCTGCTGCTGGCCTGGGGCCTCATGAGCCTGGCCAAAGGCCTGTACCTGGCTCGCGCCTTCGTGCCGAACCTCGAAGTCCTGAGCGCGCTGATCAATGCCACCTTCTTTGTCGCCACGCTCCTGGTGCTCGCCGGCGGCCTGGCCTTTCGCCGCGACTACCGGATCGGGCTGAGGGACGTGCTCATCGGCGTGCTGGGGGGGGCGGCCGTCGCCGGGATCGGAGATCTCTCCGACGGGAGCGTCGCGGCGCAGAGCTTCGTGGGGATGCCCACACCGAGCATCGTGGGGGTGATCACCGGCGGAATCCTCATCGCGGCCGGGCGGCAGTTTTGGCCCCGGCGAGCGCAGACGCTGGGCTACTGGGGACCCCGATTCCTGGCGGTGGCGCTCACGCTGTGGGGACTACACCGCATGGTGTCGCCACTGATCAATGGCGGGCCCGGGACGGCTCCGTACATGATGATGCACGCCGCGTTCATGGTCTTCTACTTCCTCTGTACCTTCGCGATCATCATCGTGGTGCTGGACCGAGCCCGCAGCGAGACCGCGACGCTCAAGGAATTCAACGAGCGCCTGGTGGATGGCCTCGGCGAGGGCCTCCAGCTCGTCGACGGCGACTTCCGGATCCGCCACGCCAACCGGTGGATGCATGCGCAGCTCGGCGCGATCTCCGACCGTCGCTGTTACGAGGTGGTAGGTCACACCCATCCCTGCCCCGGTTGTCCGCTCGACCGTCGTCAGGAGATGGGCGAGGCGGAGCGCATCGAGGTGGCCGGCGGGAATGGGCGGCGCTTCTCGCTGAGCTGCACCCCAGTACGCCAGCCCGACGGCCAGGTCTTTCTCCTCGAGCTGGTCACCGACGTGACGGAGCGCGAACGGCTGCAGGCACGGCTCACCGAGGCCGAGCGGCTGGCCGCGGCGGGCGAGCTCGCCGCGAGCGTGGCCCATGAGATCCGCAATCCCTTGGCGGCCATCGTCAACGCGACAACGCTCCTCGGCGTGGAGGAGACTCTCACCGGCGAGGAGCGCGCCCACACGCTGGGCGTCGTGAAGAAAGAGGCGCGGCGGCTCAACCGCATCCTCTCGGACTTCCTCATCTTCGCTCGGCCACGCGAGCCCAAGCGGCTCGTGGGCGACATCCGGGAGATCATCGACCACGTCGCAGCCCTGATCCGGGAAGATCCCCACCGGGCCCATGATGTGGAGCTCTCCGTTCGTGTCGATCCCGCGGTACCGTTGTTTCCGTTCGACGCCGACCAGATCACCCAGGTGGTGTGGAACATTGCGCTGAACGGCGTCGAGGCGATGGATGGACGCGGGCAGCTCAGCATCGCGGTCTGCCTCGGCGACGCGCAGGTCGCCATCGCCATCAGCGATACCGGCCGCGGCATCCCGGCCGAGGAGCGGCGCCGCGTCTTTGAGCCCTTCTTTTCCCGAAAGCCCGCTGGTACCGGCCTCGGCCTCACCATCGCCCGGCGGATCGTGGCGGCGCACGGCGGGCGAATCGAGATCGAGTCGACGCCCGGGCGCGGTGCCTGCTTCACCATTCTCCTCCCGCTCGGCGGACCGGACGACGATGGCGACCATTCTCGTCGTCGATGACGAGCCGTCCGCGCGGACCACGCTCGGGCTCCTCCTGAGGAAGCGGAGTCACCGGGTCACCGAGGTGGAGGGCGTGGCCGCCGCCGTGAAGGCACTCACCGATGTCGTGTTCGACGTGATCGTGACCGATCTCCGGATGCCGGGCGGCGACGGCCTCGACGTCCTCCGGGCCGCCAGGACGCACTGCCCGGAGGCGGACGTGATCCTGCTCACCGCGTATGCGGGCTGGGAGTCGGCCAAGGACGCGATCCAGCTCGGGGCCTGCGACTACTTCGAGAAGGGGCACGAGCCCGACGAATTGCTCCACCGCATCGACAAGGCGCTCGCCGAGAAGGCGCTGCGGCGCGAGAACGCCAACCTCCGCGCGCAGGTGCAAAATCGCTACGCGCTGCCCGGGTTGGTGACGGGATCGGCCCGGATGGCCCAGGTGCTCGATCTCATACGCCGCGTGGCGCCCACGGACGCGACGGTGCTCATCCACGGCGAGTCGGGATCGGGCAAGGAAGTAGTCGCCAAGGCAATCCACCACGCGAGTCAGCGCGCGCGGGGGTCCTTCGTCGCCATCAACTGCGCGGCGCTCCCCGAGACGCTCCTCGAGTCCGAGCTCTTCGGCCACGTCAAGGGGGCCTTCACGGGCGCGGCCACGAACAAGAAGGGGCTGTTCGAGGAAGCGCATGGCGGGACGCTCTTGCTCGACGAGATCGGCGAGATGCCGCCGAGCCTGCAGGCCAAGCTCCTGCGCACGCTCCAGAGCGGGGAGGTCCGGCCCGTCGGCTCGACGCACGCCATCACCATCGACGCGCGTGTCGTCGCCGCCACGAACCGCGATCTCGCGCAGATGATCCACCAGGGCGGCTTCCGCGAAGATCTCTTCTATCGCCTCAACGTGATTCCGGTGACGCTGCCACCGCTCCGCGAGCGTCGCGAGGACATCCCGCTCCTGGCCGAGCACTTCCTGACCCGCTTCGCGAAGCGGCAGGGCCGCGTCTTGCGGCTGAGCCCCGCCTCCATGGAGCGCCTCCTCCGCTACCCGTGGCCCGGGAACGTCCGGGAGCTCGAAAATGCCATGGAGCGCGGCGCCATCCTCGCCCAGGCCGACACGATCGAGCCGGGCGACCTGCCTCCCCACGTTACCGCGAGCCTGGCGCTCGGCCCCGCGCCGAACCTCGAATCTCCTCAGACCCTCGCCGAGACCGAGCGGATCCTCATCATGCAGACGCTCGAGCGCTCGGGCTGGAATCACTCTCGGACGGCCGAGGCCCTCGGGATCGGGCGCACCACCCTCTGGCGCAAGCTGAAGGAGTACGGGATCGACCGGTAGTCGCTTCGCCGAAGCAGTTCAAAACGGAACTCGGGCGTCCCATCCTGGAACACGGCCTCCTCGGCGCGGGCCTCCAAAGCGGCTGCTCTTCCGGACTTCGGGACTGGCACCGAATGTGAACCCTTCGGACGTATGGCCGCTATCCTGGTCGTGGACGACCAGTCCTCCGCGCGTACGACCCTCGCACTCTTGCTGAGGCACCGCGGCCATCTCGTCCGGGAGGCCGACGGCGTCACCGCGGCCGGCCGCGAGCTCCGCGCCGAGGCCTTCGACGTGATCGTCACCGACCTGCGCATGCCGGATGGTGTCGGCCTCGATGTCTTGCACACCGCGAAGGTGCACTGCCCCGATGCGAATGTGATCTTGCTCACGGCCTACCCGGCCTGGGAGTCGGCCAAGGAGGCCATGCGGCTCGGCGCGTTCGACTATTTCGAGAAGGGACAGGAGCCCGAGGGACTCTTCCGGAGGATCGACCGCGCGCTCGAGGAGCAGGCCTCGCGTCGGCGCATCGGACTCGCCTCCCCCGCGACGCATCCCGCACTGCCGACGTCGCCCGAGGGCGAGCATCGCTATCTCACCGTCTTGTTCGCGGACATGCGCGGCTCGACCGAGCTGCTCGCGGACCTGGACCTCGACGAGGCGAGACAGATCCTCGACGGCGTGATCGAGCGATTGATGGCCGCCGCGCACGAGGCCGGCGGCACCGTGAACCAGGTGATGGGTGACGGCATCATGGCGATGTTCGGGGCGCCCGTCCCCCGGCCCGATCACGCCGCCCGGGCCTGCCGGGCCGCGCTTCGCATGCAGGAGACGGTGGCGGCCTACGCGCGCACGTTGCACGGCCGCCATCGCGCCGAGGTGCAGATCCGGGTCGGCATCAACTCCGGCGAGGTGATCGTCCGCTCCGTGGCCAGCGATCTGCGCTGGGACTATACCGCGGTGGGGATGCCGACCCACGTCGCGGCCCGGATGGAACAGCTCGCGACACCCGGCTCGATCGTGATCACCGCGGAAACCCTGGCCCGGATCGAGGCCCGGGTCGACGTGCGTCCGCTCGGCCGTGTGGTCGTGAAGGGGCTAACCGAGGGCGTGGAGGCCTACGAGGTGCTTGGCTGGCCCGGAATATCTGAAGGCCTACTCTGCGCAGCCCGAAGGAGAGAGCCATGAGAGCGAACGCTCGCCGCTTCCTGCTGGCCGTGGTGCTGGCCGCCGCCTGGCTCGGACTCAACGTCGCGTTTCCCGACCTCGGGCCCACCGGCATTCCGGCGGCCGTCACGCGCCTCATCATCCACGGGATCATCCTGGTCGGGCTTTGGCTCGGCCTCTCGCGCACCGATTTTACCGGCGGGACGCGGGTCGGCCTCTGGCTCGCCATTGCCGTCCCGTTCACGCTGTGGCTGGCCCTTGTCTGGCGGCTCGCCGTGAACGGGTTCTTCCGGGCTATCCCGGGCGTCATCCGCGTCCCGCCGCCGCTGCCGGTTGCGATTTTCGTCCCCGTCGTCGTCGCCCTTGTTCTCTTGATGCGCTCCAACCGCATCGCCTCCCTGCTTGATGCCATGCCGCTATCCTGGCTGATCGGCCTTCAGCTCTATCGCATCCTCGGGGGGATCTTCCTGGTGAATTGGGCGCATGGGGCCATTCCTGGTGTGTTTGCCCTCCCGGCCGGCATCGGGGACACGATGGTCGGCTTGCTGGCCCTGCCGGCGGCGCGGTGGGCGTCCTCCGGGACTCCCGCCGGACGCAGGGTTGGCATGTCGTGGAATCT
>WNFK01205471.1_pt1 | contig 21526 bp, 18 predicted proteins | sample 5400281 | NCBI WGS metagenome assembly WNFK01 (sample SAMN13153350, study PRJNA577476) | soil metagenome | isolation source: 20 cm soil on Douglas fir-dominated hillslope | place: USA:California | collected 2013-09-17
TTCCATTCCGCGCCTACTATGCTCTGAATGTGCTTCGGCTGGACCGCTCGATCCGGCTCTCGGACAAATCCATCTTCTTCGCCAGAAATCGCTTCTCTGCTTTCGGCTGGGGACTGGGCTCGCTGTTCTGAGCCGCGCGTCTGTACTACACTGCCCGAACCATGAAACACGACAAACTCATCAAAGAAGCCTCGCGCTTGGCAGAGCCCTTTTGCATTACGAAGGGCGAGAAGTTTCGACTGAAGGATTTTGCCCCCGCTGACACGACCGGGGTCAAAAACAAGCAACACGCGCAAAACATATTCGATGCACGCGAAGGCTTGCTCAACCACCTGCAGGAGAAACTCTACGCGCAAGACCGCTGGGCGGTCCTGGTCGTCCTCCAAGGTCTGGACGCCGCCGGCAAGGATGGTGTGATCAAACACGTCATGTCCGGCGTGAACCCGCAGGGATGCTCCGTATTCTCCTTCAAGTCACCCAGCACTGAAGAACTGGACCACGACTATCTCTGGCGAGCGCACAAGTGCGTCCCGGAGCGGGGCCGGATTGGCATTTTCAATCGCTCCTACTACGAAGAAGTATTGATTGTGCGCGTCCACCCCACCCTGCTAAGAGCGGAGAAGTTGCCCGATGACCTGATCACGAAGCATATCTGGGACCAGCGGTACGAGGACATCAACGCATTCGAACAGTACTTGACTCGAAATGGAGTAGTGATTCGAAAATTCTTCTTGCACCTTTCGAAGGAAGAGCAGAAGAAGCGGTTCCTCGAGCGGCTGGAAGATCCGAAGAAGAACTGGAAGTTCTCCATGGCCGACGTCAACGAACGAGGCTTCTGGAAGGATTACCAGGAAGCTTACGAGGAGATGATCCAGAATACGGCGACGAAGCACGCGCCGTGGTTCGTGGTTCCTGCGGACAACAAGTGGTTTACGCGGCTGATCGTGGCTTCCGCGATTATCCAGGCGCTCGACGAACTCCATCTTTCCTTCCCAGAGGTGGACAAAACCAAGAAGAAAGAGCTGGAAGCCGTGCGCCATTTCCTGCTCGCCCAGAAGGATTAGCCGCCACTCGCCCGCAATCTGCGAGGCGCAGTTCGCATTACGCTTCAAAATCAACTTCGAGCGGATCAATGAGCGGCATCAGCCATTGAAGCAGCTTCTGGTGAACAGGGTGCGCTCCGTAAGCGTCTAACGCGGACTGGTCGGCGAACTTCATCGCGCCTCCAAGCTCATACGCCTGCGAGCGGGGCGATACGTTCACACCAACCCAGGTCTCCAGCAGGCCCGGAATCTTCCCCTGCAACTCGCGAATTTCCGGGAGCGCGCGTACCTTCTGATCTTCGCGCACGCCCGGCTTACAGCGAAATGCAACAGTATGAACGACCATGCCAGCATTGTAACCAAGGTGCACCAATTCGGATGTGTCCCTAGCAGTTCGACGTGTATCCATGAAGGCCCCTCGCTCCCCAAAAAAGCGAAGCTATCGAGCCCTGCTTTCGATGTGCAATTATTTCTCGACTCAGCCGGTTTGGGGAGAAAGGTTGGCAAGTTTCGAGGAAACGAAAACGTCTTCGCGCAGGATGATCCCGCGAAGAGTGTCATTTACATTCAGGAAGGCGGTGTAAAGCTTACTGTTGTCAATGAGACCGGGAAAGAAGCCGTTGTGGCGATCCTTGGACCTGGCGATTTTTTCGGGGAAGGATGCCCTGCGGGCCAGTCCGTTTGCATGGCGACTGCGACCACAATTGCGTCTACCACCGTGCTCCTCATTGAGAAAGCCGAGATGATTCGCGCGCTCAGCGCGGAACACAAGTTCTCCGACCGTCGAGGAGGACCTGATTGACCAGCTCTTCAACTCCGGTGAGAAACGGCTGGCGCGCACTCTGCCGCTGCTCGCGCGGCATGGCGCGCGAGGCCAACCTCAAAAGGTGATTCCCAAAATATCGCAAGAGATGCTGGCGGAAATGATTGGCACAACGCGGTCCCGGGGTCAATTTTTTCATGAACAAATTCCAGAAACTGGGCTTCATCCAATACGACGGCGAGATCCACGTCAACAATTCCCAATTGAGTGTTGTCCTCCACGACTAATTTAACTTTCGCGCGGCGAAATGTGGCAGTGATTCGATCATCGCTCTATACCAGCGGACGCCCTTTATCGGCATGTGCCCCAGCGCTATGAATGGCCGACCGGTGGTACACTGCGCGTATGGCTACCAAAAAGAAAGAAGGCGCTTAAGAAGATGTCGACTAAGAAGAGGGTAAATCCCAAGAAGAAGGCGGCGAAGAAGAAGGCATCTCCGAAAAACGCGGGCGCAACTAAGAAACAGGTTCGGGGGAAAAGCCAAATCGTGGATACGGTGGCATTCGCGCCGGTGGGGCTGGGAGCGCGGGCCGGCGGGCAATCAGGAGATTTGCAGGGATTGTCCAACGTCGAAGGTGCGGATTCGGAGAGCGTGGATGAGTTGCTCCAGGAAGGAAACGCGTTCGAGGCCGAAGTGGTAAAGGGCGTCGAAGACGCCGGGGACGCTGACGAGGGGGAAGTTCGCACGCATGAGGTGCCGCAGGACGATGTTCCTGGTGAGTATCGGGATAAAAAGTAGCGAATCATGCCGGTGCGGCACGTTTCCAGTAAACGGCGCGTCGCCCCTCCTTTCCCCGCACTAAGAGAAGCGGCCGATCGCACCTGATAGCCTTTCGCCATCCGTCTTACGTGGCGAAGGTAGCCGGTTGGTTCCTCATCCAGCAATCCGAAGAGCGTAATGACCGCCGCATCAGCGCGGATCTCATCGGGAATGAGCCGCTTACCGGGCAGGATTTCGTGCTTACTCTTCGTTGAATTGGTTGCGTTTCTTGTAGGCCATCCAGGCGATGCCCAGGCAGATCAGCATGGGAGGAGCGACCAGAATCAGGATTCCACTCTTAAGCGCTGCAATCATGCGGGAACCCGCGCCCGCCGCCTGCGTATAGCAGAGCGCGCAGTTCTGAGCGTAAGCAAACGCCGGAACGGCCAGCGCCGCAATCAGGGCGGCCCCTCGGGCGGCGATTCGTGCAGCTTGGTTCATACGGCTCATTCCTTGTCCGCTAAGTGGAGAGTATCTCTCCCGCCCCGCGCGCCGTCAATAGCTTGGAGAAAGTGGGGGAAGCAGCGCCCCCCTCAGCCCGCTTCCCCTCGGCGCCTGCTCAGTGCGCGAACGGCCGCATGTGCAGCAGGCGGATGCTGTCCGACCAGATCATATTCATCATCAGCAGGACGAAGATCGTGGCCGGAATCAGCGAAAGAAACAAACTGCGCTTCTCCTGCGCCAGGTGCATGAAATACATCAAGCCCAGGGCCGCGCTGCAGATCGCCAGGAAGAGGAGAATGCGCACCAGCCCCGCCGTGGAGAAATTTTGATACGCGAGAAAAAATTCGATCGCCGCAATCGCCAGCAGCACAAAATACACCGGCAGATATTTCGCGATCACGTTTCCGGATTTTCCCGATGCAGCCATCGTTCGTCTCCTTTGCAGCCGACCGCGTCACCGCGCGATATTCGTCAGATAGACGAGCGGCACGACAAACATCCACACCAGGTCGACGAAATGCCAGTACAGCCCCGTCGTTTCCACGTGTCCCGGCGTCAAGCTCCCGCTGGAATACTTGCGCGCCACCACCCCCAGCGCCACCACCCCGCTGATCACATGCAGCAAGTGCAGCCCCGTAATGCTGAAGAAGGCCTGGCCGAAGAGCCCGGAGCTCAGCTTGATTCCTTCATCAAACAAACCGAACCACTCGCGGATATGCAGCCCCGCGAAAATGAGGCCCAACACCATTGTGGAGGCGAGGAAACGGAGAGCTTTGGGTTTGTCGCCGGCTTTGGAAGCGTCCACCGCGCCGAGCATCGTCAAGCTGCTGGTGATCAGCACGAAGGTCATGATCGCCACATTGATGATGCTCCCGGACTTGAACGGAGTCTGCCAATCCGGAGTCGCGACCCGAAGATACCCGTAGGCAAACAACATGGCCCCGAACGTAACCGCGTCGGAAATAATAAACAGCCACATCGTCAGCTTGCGCGAAGGAATCGAATAAGGCGATTCTTCCATCAGGGCGCCGCCGTGCCCGTGCATGGCCATTTCAGACTCGCTCACAGTCCCTCCCATTTCGAAACGCCTACAATTTCGTGCGCAAAACAAGCAGCAGATAGAGCCACAAAACTCCCATGAAATGCCAATACGTCGCGGTCGCTTCGAACGTACTCTTTCGAAACGCGGCGCGGCTCGCGGCAATTCGTCCCACCACCAAAGCAAGCGCGACGATTCCTGCAAGCACATGCAATCCGTGCATCGCGGTAAGGACGTAGTAGAACGAGCTATTGGGATTCGTCGCGAGGTAAAGGCCCTGCGCCGCGAGCTGCCGCCAGGCTTCGAATTGCCCGGCAACGAAAATGAATCCGAGCGCGAGGGTGGCCATGAGCCAACCCAAACCCATTCGAACGGCACGGGGTTCAAAGGGCGGAACGGCAGTGACCGCGCGACGCGCCATTTGCAGAGTGGCGCTGCTCAAGAGAAGCGCCAACGTATTTGCATAAAGTACGGGCGGCAGGGCGATGTGCGTCCAATCCGCCCCAGATCCCTGGCGGACAAATAGCGCGCTTGTGAAAGCCGCGAACGACATGGTGATCGCAAAGATGCCCACCCAGATGCCGCTTTGCAAAGCCCCTTCTGCTCCGGAGAGTACTTTGGCAACTCTGGCTGCGGGAAGCAGCGAGCCTCGCAAGGCGGGGGGCGGCGTTCGAACCGGCTGATAAATTGTGGATGACATTTTTTCCTGTTCTTTTTCTTAGAGGACAGGTGGCGGAAACTCTTTCGTCTCCGCCCCGCATCCTTTCCATCCGTTCAGCCGGCGGAAGGCTCCGGCGAATCCTGCATGATGTAGTCGCCCTTCGAACCCTTCACATCATATTGATAGGGGTCGTGATAAATGACGGGATGCTTGCCGCCAAAATTATTCCGGGGTGGAGGGGAAGGAATACTCCACTCGAGCGTGGTTCCGTTCCACGGGTTTTCCGGAGCAGGCGCGCCCTTATAACGGCTGTAAATCAGGTTGAAGATGAAGACGAGCTGCGCGGCGCCAGTGCCGAGAGCGGCTATAGTGATGAACTTGTGCAGCGGCATCAGCGGTCCCGTGAAATCATTCACGAACGCCGAATACCGCCGGATGTTGCCCACCAATCCGAGGTAATGGAACGGCATGAAAATGCAGTAGGTACCGATGAAGGTGAGCCAGAAATGTAGCTGGCCCAGAGTTTCGTTCATCATGCGGCCGGTCATTTTGCCGAACCAGAAGTACGTGCCGGCAAAGACACCGAAAATGGACGCGACGCCCATCACCATGTGGAAATGGCCGACCACGAAATACGTGGCGTGCAACACGATGTCGATGGAAGGCTGCGCCAGGAAAAAGCCGCTAACGCCGCCGCTAACAAACATGGAGATGAATCCGAGCGCAAAGAGCGATGCCGAGTTGATTCGAATGTTCGCGCCGTAGAGGCTGCCCAGCCAAATCAGGGTCATGATCGTCGCCGGAATCGTGATGGTGAGCGTGGGGAACGAAAAGAGCAGCGATGAGAATGGATTCATGCCACTCACAAACATGTGGTGTCCCCATACCATCCAGCTCAAGAAGCCGATGGACATCATCGAGTAGATGATGACGCGAGCGCTCAAGAGCGGTTTGCGCATGCTGTTAATCAGAATGTGCGAAACGATGCCCATCGACGGCAAAATCGCAATGTAAACTTCAGGATGTCCGAAGAACCAGAACAGGTGCTGCCAGAGGAGCGGCGAACCTCCCGAGTGCGGCTGCAAGCGATCACTTACCACCAAGCCGGAGGGAATGAAGAAGCTGGTCCCAGCGGTGCGATCCAGAATCAAGAGTATGCAAGCAGGAAGGAGCACGGCGAACGCCAGCAGTGCGATGCACGAAGTGATGAACCAGGCCCAGGTGCAAATCGGCATGCGCATGAGGGTCATGCCCTTTGCGCGCAGGTCGAGGGTTGTGGAGATAAAGTTGAGCGCTCCAAGCAAGGACCCAATGCAAAAAATGGCGATCGAAATCGCCCAAAGGTTCATCCCCCAGCCCATACCAGGCCCGGCGTCCTTGCCGACCGCACTCAAAGGAGCATACGAGGTCCAGCCGGAGATCGGCGGACCGTCGGGAATGACGAACGCAAGGATCAGCACCAGAAACGCGACGAGCGTCGTCCAGAACGACATCATATTGAAGCGCGGGAAAGCCATATCTTCCGCGCCGATCTGGATCGGGAGAAAGTAATTGCCGAACGCGGAGAAGGGCGCGTTGGTGAGGACGAAGAAAACCATCAGCGTGCCATGCATGGTGAGCAGCGAGAGGTAGTATTCCGGCGTGATGATGCCGCCTGGAGCGCCGGCTTTCGAAAGCAGCTCCAGGCCGGGGATTCGCGTCGTTGGCCAAACGAGATGGAAACGCATCAGCCAGGAAAGGACCATGCCCATGCAAACAGCCAGGAGACCAAGGGCATAGTATTGCTTACCGATGACTTTGTGATCGAGGCTGAAGACGTACTTCCTGAGGAAACCCTCCGACGGTGCATGAACGTGTGACTGCTGGGCTGACGCATCTTCCATCTGCTCTCCTCGATCGGGGAACGCCGCGAACCGGCAGCGAAGGATCACACGCCGGACCGCGGGCTGGGATTACGAGTTCACAGCTCGGACGCCTTTTGTTTCATCCACTTTTCGAAATCGTCCTGGGCCATCACGTTCAGATACGCTTTCATGTTGTAGTGGCCCAGGCCGCAAAGTTGGGTGCAGACAATTTCATACCTGCCGATTTTTGTCGCTGTGAAATGCACAGAAAGATCGAGACCCGGAACAAAGTCCTGCTGGATGCGTAGCTCCCTGACGTAGAAAGAGTGGCCCACATCCTTGGCATGCATCAGAAGATGGATTTCACGATTTACGGGTATGGCCAGTTCGCCGGAAACGATGTCGTCGCGCGACTCGATATCGTTGGCCGGATCGAGTCCGAAAAAGTTCTGATTCCCTTCGTCGATCTTATCCGGATGGATAGCGCCGAATTTCCCGTCGACACCGGCATAGCGGAAATAAAAAGCGAACTGGCCGGCCTGCGACTGGATTTGCAGTGCATCCGGCCTGGGCGGCGTGAAATAGACATTGGCCCAGGCTTTCTGTCCCAATACTCCAAGCGCAAAAACTTCCGCACCGACGATAATGAAAGCGACGGTCACCACCAGCTTAGCGCCGCCGGGAAGGTGTGTCAGCTTTGCTCCCTCCTTGCGCTGGGCAAACTTAAAGACAAAAAAGGCCAGAACCAGCTGGGCGCCGAGGAAAGAGAATCCCGCTTCCTTCATCGTGTCTGACAACTGGTCATCGATCGCATGCCCGTGCGTGGAGATGTCTTCCGGCATAACGTACATGCGCATCGCAATCGGATAGGCGGATGCCAACGCGATGAGCACCAGAACAACCGCAAACACCTTACCCATGACACCTCACTTTGACTTCGAGTTCGCTCTACTTTATTCGTTCGATTTGCCAGCAAACGTGTCCTGGCAGGACTCATGCCTGTCGTCGCGAAATAGGCTCAGTAGGGCCTGGACTTGAAGACGAAGTTTACGCTTTTCGTTTCGCTACCGGTGAGGGTCACTTCTTGCGTCTGCTCGCCGTAGGACTCGTGGTAAGCGGTGACTGTATACTTGCCCGCGGGCAAATTGGGGAGCTTGAAGCCACCATCTTCTCCGGAAATGGCATAGTGGGAGTTCTTCAGCACCGCGAAAGTGCCGTGCATCCACGGATGAACGTTACACTTCACGGGAATGAATTCCGTCTTGTCGTACTTGTCGACTATGGGAGGTGTTCCCGGGGGCTGCGATTTGTTCCATTCGCGGTTGATCTTGGCGAGCGGGTGGATGTTATGCGAGGTTTGATCTTCATTCAAAATTTCGAGTGGCTGGTTCACTTGAAACGCAAGGACATGCGGCAAATAGCGGCAGCCTTTTTGCGTTAATACCGCAGGTTGCGACGGGGGCGGTTCATCCGGCACACCGGCCGAAATATAAACCACCACGTTGACGAGCGCGTTGCCCGGGCCCGTGACCACCGTTTCGGTCGTGGGCGGCGTTGCGTACTGCTTGGCGCAGCTGGGCTCCTTCGACATGTCGATCGGTTTCTGCTTCGCCGGCGTCCCTTCGTAAGTCACGTTGCCGCTCACCGTGCCGCCCCCCGGTACTGCGGACGTCATAGTGACCGCGGCGAGAATGGCGACTCCCGTTATAAAAGCCTGCTTGGTTCGCATCCTCTTACCCCTCCTGAAATTCTTTTTATTCCGAAATTATTGTCTGATACCGAACCCCGTCGGTTTCCCGACGATCTTCTGCGCGTTGACGATTTCGGCGCCATCTTTGGAAGTCAGTCAAAGGATTAGCTCCGGACTCTTGTACGTTACCTGCAGCGTGCACAGGTAATGCACGAGGTCCCAAGCTTCTTCCGTTTTGATGATGCAGGCGCACAAAAAGATAGGCTTTGTTGGCATCTCCTGGCTCCACCGAAATCGCGTTTCCCCACCCCCAAGCTATTGCTTGATGCCGGAGCCGGTCGGGGTCCCGCTAACTTTCTGTGCTTTGACGAATTCAGCTCCCTCTTTGGTGCTCATCCAGAGAGCGAGTTCCGGACTCTTGTGGGTGACCTGCAGCGTGCGCAGGTAATGCACCAAGTCCCAAGCGTCTTCCGGCTTGATGACGTCGGCAAACGAAGGCATCGGCGTGCCGTCGAGGCCGGTCATGAAAATCTTATAGAGATCATGGTTGGTCGTGCCGCACTTGAAGCGGGAGCCCTCGGCAAAATTGTACGGTCGTATCGGTTGATCGTTGCTGTCCGTAAGCGTGGAAGCGGAGGGACCATCGCCGCGGCCTTCGGCGCCATGGCACTTCCAGCATTCCAGCTTGGTGAAGAGTTCTTTTCCGTGCTTGACGCTATCCAAGGTGAGCGCGGGCTCGGCGGGAACATTGATGATATCGCCGGGCTTGTCGGTCTTCCAGCGCGGCGAGAAGGTTTTGATGAAAGCAACCATGTCCGCCCGCTGCTGTTTGGTGAGGGAGATCCATGCGGGCATGTTTGAGTTGTTGAATCCGCGCCCCACGGAGTTGTAGAGATCTTCGTCCGTGGGCAGAGTGCCTGTAGGAGTGGACCGGCACTTGAACGTCGCCGCGACGAAGTTCCGCGGCAAAATATTCAGGTATGGCCCGTTTTCTCCGTTGCCGTCGCCCCGGAAACCGTGGCAACCCCAGCAAAAGCGGAAATACAGTTGCCTCCCCGCATCGGAGCGTCCCGTGACCTTCCCGACGTGAATCTCGCCTTGTTGAGCTGTCGCAAGATATGGCAGAGCAAACAGCGCTGCCGCAAGAAATATCAACCGCATAGATTTATTTGCGCGCATCGTTGTCCACCATCCTCAGAAGATAAAATCAAAGCCCAGGAACACGCTGCTGCTGGTTAGGTCCCTGGAGAGCAGGGGCGAGACGCCTCGCTGCCTCACCCAGGAATATTCGTTGTGAAACGCAAACCCAGCCCGGCTGGAGATAAAGGGGTAATACCGGTAAGCAAACGTTAGTGCGTCAATGTCGCCAAAGTTTGAAGACGGCACGCTCACGCCCGGCAGGAAGCCGTTTGCACCATCAATGGGCAGGGCTTGGCGCGACATGCGAATCAGCTCGTAGCGATTGATGAGGATGAATTGGGGATTGACCGTGTAGTGCGTCTCGATCAACCCGCCGTTCCAGATCGGGCTACGGGCTCCCGCAGGCAAGGGATCGAAGGAGGGAGTTCCAGTGCCCAGAAATGCGTTGTCGCTCGCGTGGATATACAAGGTCGCGAAGTCCAGTTTCTTGATGTACCACAGGCCATAAAAGCCCGCACGGTAGAAGGACTTCTGGCCAAAGCCGTCCACACCGAGCGCCCCCCCAGCGAGATAGGTGGGAGCACGACCGATATAGCCAAAAACGCCTACGCGCTGAAGGCCCAGGCTCCCCGCTTCAAAGGCCTGGCTGAAGGTGAGGAAGGTGTCGTAGCCATGGCCATTGGGCAGGCCGACGTTGCCGTCATTGCTGGAGAGCAAAGCTGCGGAGTAACGCGTGTAATCGTTTTTCGAATGGCCGGAGAGTTCCGCGCCAAGTTGGTTGTCCCCAAGCCCAAAAATGAACGGGGCAGCGAACATGGCAGGAATCTCGGTGGCCGGTTGGAAGTGGTAATTCCGATATAAACCGCCGTTCCTTGAGAGCGTGAGAATGCGTTTTTCGGAAATAATATTATCCAGCTCGAATTTTCCGACCTTTACGTTGACCCAGCCGGAGTTGAAGAGATTGCTGAAGCGGACGTTTGCCGATTCGAAATGGAAGGCTCCGGTGTTATCCGCCGAGGGCACAAGCAGAAAGCTGATGTTCTTCGCGAGCGTTCCGGCGGTGAGAATGTCCATCCCCGACAGATCGAACCCGTGGGTTGTCAACTGTCCTTCCGTAGGAGTATTCCCGGTCCCGGGATTGGCGATGTCCGCGCGGTCGAAGCTCTCGCGGTGCCAATTCGGAGTCATGCGCAGCGCAATCGGCCAGTAGGCCGGTTGTTGGAAAATGGGGGCGTCGCGGTCGTTCCCGAGCTGGTAACCGTTGTCCTTGAACATCTGGCCAAAGTTGTTCAGCTTGGGCCATGCTTCGTGACAGGCCGAACAGGGCATGCCGTACTTCCGCGCAAAAGCAGGAATCGCATAAACCTTGCCTGCCGGGATTGGTAGCGCGGAAGCGACACGGCTGTCAATCAATAGGAATGCAAGAACCAGGAAACCACAGATAAGCGAGGATGCAAGCCACGACATCCTGCGCGTCATCGACGACGAAGCCCCATGGAACATACCACCTCCTCTGCTGGACGAAGAGAAGCAGCCAGACAGCAAAACGCTCGAACTTCGTGAAAGGGAAGAGGCGCGGGCAGACCTGCCCTGGCGGCGGCACCGGACAATCCGGTATCGTCCCAAAACCGAAAAAGAGGCTTTGAACAACACGCCCATTGAGAACCGCTCCCTTTTCTCCGTCAAGAAAAGAGCGCCAAATCCTCAAATCCCTGAACCGGGCGGATGCTACTCCCTCAAAAATTCGAATGCAAGGGTTTTCTTATTCTTACGAAAAGAATTGTTCATATATGGTTCTGGTACCTGGTCTTTGTCTATAATCGAGGCCTTCTTGCCATGTTGGCACTGCAAATCAATTCCAGAACCTCCGGAGATAGCCGCGATTGGCGGAATTGTCCCAAATTCTCTCTTTGGAATTGCTGGGTCCGAGGTGCGAATAATGACCGAGATGTTGGATTTGACCGGGGTGTGCAGATAAGAGTAGGAAAAAGTGCTACTCTCGCGGAACGGCGTAGCAACGAAGTTTGCTCTGCCGCAAAGTCTAAAGAGAAATCCCGAGAGAGAATTCTAGGGGAGTGGATTTGAAACTGCCTGGGATTAAGTTGAAGAGCGGGAACCGCAACGATGGATATTGGGGGATTTTCGTTTGTTATTTTGTATTTGCGTGCCTAGCGGCAGTGCCCTCCCGTGCCAACCGCCCACCTCGCGATCAAACTCCAAGTCCTGGTTTCTCCGGTGAACTTGCGGGCTCTCCCACTGATGTCACTCAAGCGCTCAATGAAGTCCTGGAGGACCAGATCATTCACGGAACTCATGTTTTCGACAAGGAACCGACGCTGACTGGCGCCACGGTGGTGGCCTCGACTCCTTTGTTCGAGCCGTGGCCGGGGCCGGGCCGAGTTTTCTATAAGATTCGCAAGGATGTGGTTGCGCCTCGCCATTTTCGCGAGAGCGAAGATATGGGAACTATTGCTGTTCGCTATGTCGTGACCAGCGCGGATCAGGACCGCACCCGAATTCGCATTGATGCGATTTTTGTCGAGACCGCCCGTCGCAGACTGCACCCCTCGGACGGCAAGGTGGAATCCAGCGAATTCAAAGTAATTCAAGAACATCTTCAGGCCATTCAATTTGCCGCACGAGAAGCCGCCGACGCGAAGCGCCGGCTTGAGAGTGCGGAACTCGTACGGCAAACGGTGGTCCGCCAGCGGGAAGACGAAACCACGCGCTTGGCTGCGGCGCAGTCTTCCGTGCAAGACCTGGAGCAGCGCATCAATTCGATGCGGCATGAAGTGGAGCGCCGCGTGAAAGCGCCCGGCGCGGACCTCAAGGCCGCTCCCTTCCGCGCGGCGGCCAACGTGAAGACTCTCGCGGCGTATACGGAAGTGGTCATCGTGATCGTCACGCCGCACTGGTACGGAGTGGAAACACCGGACGGCCAGCGCGGTTGGATGCCCGCGGATCAATTGGAAACTCTTCCGTGAAGAGACCCGGACGGCAATTCCTCACTTCAATGATTCGAATGGGAGGGCTCGGTGGAGTCCTCAGCATTCTGTTGACGAGCGCGGTTTGTCCTCAAGCTGTGCCTTACGCTCGGTCGTTTTCGAAGTCCGCGGAAGAAGTCGAAGGCGCGCTGAAGGACCTGCAGGCGTATTCCGGCCAAAAACTCCCGATTGTGGACGGCTTCGTCGCGACCGGAGACAAACCGCTCAATCAATACGAGCGAGCGTTTTATCAATTCTCGATTGACGTGCTGCCGGGAGCGGGCGGCGGCACAATCGTGCGCGTCACCGCGAAAATTACGGCGTGGTACGCGGACAAAGATCCCGCGAAATCCGGTTATCAGGTGCTGTCCTCCAATGGGCGCCTAGAGCTTGATCTCTTGGACCGGTTGGAAGAAAAATTTGGCGGCAAACCAGGGTCCTCCATGGCGCGCGCGCTTTCGAATTCAACGATCTCTGCTCCGAAACCGAAGCTCGATCTTGCGGGCGTCCCCGGTGCGCAAATTCCGACGGCGGCAAATCCTGCGGCAAAATCCGGGAGCAAGGCCGATGAATTGGGCTCGCTGCGGTCCAATCGTGAAGCCGAGGAAAAACGCATGAGGGAATTGAACGCGGAGCTTCAGAGCTTGCAGGAAATCCAGAAAAACCAAGCGCGTCCGCTGAACCTGGTGGTCGTGAAAAAAGCGGGCGCGCCGGTGCTCGCGAAGCCGGCGGAAGGAGCACGCGTGCTCTTCAACGCCGCCGCCGAGGATGAGTTCGAATTCATCGGCGCGGAAGGCGAGTGGATTCACGTGCAGATCTCCGGCCCTTCTCGCGGGTATATCCGGCGAAGCAATCTTGAGTTGCCTGAATTCATCGCCGCGCGGCTCAATTCGCAAGGCGCTGCGGCCCCGGTAGAAAAAGCACCTGCGTTCCGCATCGTGCGCGAAGAAACTAGTCCTTTTCCCGGAGATTGGCAGCCCCTGAAGGGAATGGCCGTGAAAATTTTCACCGTGCAGTCCGTCTCGCAGGACTCCAAGGGAACAGGTGCGCGCGCGCGACTCGCCTTCGCTAGCTCCCTCTTTCAGAAATACGCAGCGGACAACACCGCATCCACTTCGGCAGTTGAAGGCGTCGTGGTAATCTTCGATTCGGCGGACGGCGGCATCGTGGGGACCACGCTCGCGACCTTGAAACAGTTTGCCGCCGGGACACTTTCACCCGAAAACTTCTGGAAGCAGTGCTACCGCGATCCGCCGGAAGCTTTCCAGGAATCCCGCAAACCCTAGCTCAAGACACCTGGCGACTCAGCGGGGATTCGTCGCCCTCACTTCCATTCGAAAGTCTGCTGGAGTCCGCCGATTCTCACGTCGAAGATGCCGGGTTCAACCACGCGCTTATTGTCTGCGCCAATGAAGGACAAGTCATCAGGCGTCAATTCGAACGAGATTTGGCGGCTCTCGCCGGGCTGCAGCAGAACTTTCGCGAATCGTTTGAGCCGCTTCAAAGGCGGCGTCACGCTCGCGAAGTGTTCGTTCAAGTACAGCTGAACGACTTCCTTGCCGGCGCGGGCGCCGCTGTTCTTCACCGTTACATCCACGCGTACGGCCTGGCTCCCCAAAGCCGCGGCCGGAGCAACGCGCAGATCGGTGTAGGAGAAACTCGTGTAGCTCAACCCCGATCCAAATTCGAATTGCGGCGTGTCCAGCATTTTCCTTTCTGCAGAATCTTCCCCTTCGAATACTTTGTGGTCGTAAGTGAAGAGACGATTCGTCCAGCGGGGATACGTAATAGGCAGCTTGCCGCTGGGATTCACATCGCCGAATAGGACATCGGCAATGGCCTGCCCGCCCTCATTGCTGGGGTTGTAAGCCATCACGATAGCCTGTGCAGGATCCGCGATGCGGCTAATGATGCGCGGGCGCCCCTCGGTGAGCACCAGAATGACGGGCTTTTTCGTTTCCATGATTTTCAGAGCGAGGTGGAGCTGCGCGTCGGGTAGCGTGAGATCAGCGATGTTGCCCGGCGTTTCCGCATTGGCCCATTCTCCGAGGCAAATCACGACGGCATCTGCTTTTGACGCCACATCCGTGGCCTTGGCGATGTCAACTTCCCTGTTGTAGGTGGCGCCGGGAACGTAGGTCACGTTAGTGGCGCCGATTTTTCCCTGAATGGCTTTGAGGATCGTCGCGCGATCCTTGGGATACATGCTCGCCCGGTCACCCTGCCACGTATAGCTCCATCCGTTATTCAGTGGAATCAGGGAATCGGCGTCCGGGCCGGTCACCAGAACGTGCGCCGTCTTGGCAAGTGGCAGCGTGTGGTTTTCGTTTTTCAGAAGAGTGATGGACTCGCGCGCGGCTTCCAGGCTGACCTGCCGTGATTCCGGTGAGCCGATTATCGTCTTCGAATCGATCCCGCGCAGCGGATCGTCGAAAAGCCCGAGCTGGTACTTCACCGTGAGAATCCGCCGCACCGCTTCATCGATGCGGCTCGTTGGCACCTTCCCTTCCTGCACCAGCTCAAGCAACAGGTTGCTAAAGCTGTAATCGCTGGGCGTGGCTTCTTTCTCATTTGCCGCGATGTGGTGCACGTCAACAAGTTTCTTGATGTCCACCCATTCGGAAACAACGAATCCCTGTAAGCCGAGTTCGCCTCTCAAAACGTCTTTGAGCAAAAAGCCGTTGGCGTGGCCGGGGGTTCCGTTCACTTCGCTCGAATTAGCCATCACGGTGTGGGCGCCCGCTTTCACAGCCGCGGCAAACGAGGGAAGAAAGTATTCGCGCAAAGTATTTTCCGGAATGAGCGCGGGGCTGCGGTCACCGCCGGTGGTGGGGTAGCTGTACCCCACATAATGTTTCAGCGAAGCAGAAACGCTGCCGGCGTTCGAAAGATCGCTTCCTTCATAACCGCGAACCGTGGCCACACCCATCACCGTCGCAAGATAAGTATCCTCCCCGAACGTCTCCCACAAGCGCGGCCACAGCGGCTGCCGCCCGGCGTCGAGCACAGGTGAAAAGGCCCATGGAATTCCGGCCTTGCGCGTTTCGGCGGCGGAGATCTGGCTGCCGCGCAACATCAGCTCCGGGTTCCACGTCGCGGCCATCGCGAGCGGCTGGGGAAAAAGAGTGCTCCCAATGATGTAATTCGGCCCGTGGATCGAATCGATGCCGTAGAGCACGGGGATCTGTAGCCGGGATTTCTTCGCTTCTTCCTGGATGGCGCGGATGATCTCATGCCACTTCTCTTCGGACAAGGCTTCGTCATTCACGTTGAGAATGGAACCCACTCCGTATTCGCCGACGGCTTTGCGCAATTTTGCAGAATTGATTCGAATGGACTGGCCCTTTCCGTCGGTGACCATGCCGATTTCCAGTTGCGTCATCTGGCCAATTTTTTCCTTGAGCGTCATCTGGCCGAGCAGTTTTTCCACCGCCCCAGCGAAAACGCTTGCAGGCGGACCTGCGGGAGTCAGATTTCGCCGCAAAAACGTCTGGCTATCAACAAGCCCTGAAGCAGCGTCATCGGCGCCGGACCGTACCGCCGCTACCGTGCAAACTGCCAGTACAATAACGATATGCCAAAGCCTTCTTCGCGGGGTGGACACGTGGATCTCCTTGCCAAGCATCCTACCTCCGGACGCCGGATATCTCCAAATTTCAGGTTTCCTAAATTTCCGAATGTGGACCCCCGAAAGCTGGTACTTTGCGACTTGCGTTCCTACATACATTTGCAAATGGGAACTATGAGTTGCTGCTCTGCGAGGCAATCGCAAATAGCGCGCGAGCGCGCGTGGATACCGGTGCTTTGGGACTGAGTGCCGCGTCTCAGTGCGGCGAAGAATAGTGGTAGCGCAGGCTCGGCGGCATGCGTTGCGAACGCGCCCGCGTGTTGTACTCCAACTGGTAGCCTAGATGTTCCGCATCGGCCGGATAATCCTTGCCCTCGGGATACGGATACGGCAGCAGCGAATGCCGCGGTAGCGGCTCGACGGTAAACGCGTGCGCCGCGTAGAAATCGAGATCCTTTTCGAAGCCGTCGGCGTAAAAGAAATAATCGCGAACCCATCCGGCCGGCAGCGCCGGAAGCTGCTTGGGATCAAAATCAAGCTTTAGTCCCTCTCCGGAGCCAAAAACGACAAAGCGATCGTCCGAGGCGCTCAGCAATTCGAACACATCGCCGTAGCGCGTGTAATTCCCTGCGGCGCGCGCGTAGGGACCGGTCATGCTCCGGTGCGAATACGAATAGATCGTGTCGCTCGCCGGCTTCAGCCGGATCTCGCGCGGATAGCCGACAAAATCCAGCGCCGCCTTTGCGAGAGGCACTTGCGCCGCGTGCACATCCTGTACGTCCGGTGTCTGGTCGATTCGAATCGCATCCCAATATATTTTCAGATTGTTGACGATGCGAATCCGCCGCGTTTCCGCGGACAGCTTGCCGGTCAAGTCCGCAACCATGGTCCGTTCGAGCCCGGCAGGAAAGCCCATGTCTTCCACGATGCGCGCCCACTTGCCTTGCGCATCGAGGGCTTCCACATACGGCGGAATCACTTTGATTCCCGCTTGATCCGCCGCGTACATCGAAGTCGCCGTGAAGTAATCCGTGTAGCCGTCTATGATCAATCGCAACGGTTTTTGCGCATCCCATTTACCGAGGTCGAGCTCGATCCAGTGCGGCTTCGCGAATCCCATGAACGGCAACTCCTCGAAACTCGTGACGTACTTGCGGTCGCGCTTGGAGATCAGCGGCAGGACATCATTTCCGCGGTCGTCCCACGCGCCGACGGGCGCATGCGCGTCGCGGCTGGCGATCACGCGGAACTCCGGAAAAGGCGGCGCGCTGACGAATCGCTCATTCGGAAAAACTTCGTACGCCGCCGGATGATCGATGGCCACCAGCCGCACCTGGTCGAGATACACCGTCTCTTCCATCGGCTCCATGAAGCGGAAGCTGAGCAGGCCGTTTCGAGCTTTCACGCTGCGCGCAGGCACCTTCAAGTACTCGTCCGGATCGGGAACGTCTCGCTCCCCGGGCGCGACCCAGTGGCCGACCACGCCGGGCCCGATCATGTCCGCGATGAATTCATACTCACGGCCATTCCACGAGAACAAAACGGGGCAAGAGCTTCCGCGCCGATCAAGTTCGGCAACGTTATGCACTTTCTTCGCGGCAAGATTTATTTCGTCCTGTGGCACGCCCGTCGGCCACAGCAGCCGAACAACTTCAGCGTTGCGCTCCGGGCCGAGCCCGGCAAGAATCGGCGCGGCGTTTTGCCCCAGATAGCCCGACGCGCCGGCCACTTCCCACTTTTGATACAGCGTGCCTGCGTAAAGTTCGACCTTGGTTCCGATTCCGCTCTTGTTGTCGTTGAGCGCCTTGAGGTCGATGCTCATCCAGTTGTGCTGACTGCCGCCCTCATTGAGCAAAACAAGCGGCAAGCCGCCAAGTTGCGTCACGACCAAATCCGCGTCGCCATTTCCATCGATATCCGCAACCGCAATCGCGCGCGGCTGATTCAGCTTGACCGCATCGAGGTGTAGTTCCTTCGTAACGTCGGCCCAGCCCTTGCTCCCCAGATTTCGCAACAACCGGAGTTCCGCGCCGTTGCTCGCCTCTCCCGCGGCGACCAGATCGAGCCAGCCGTCGTTGTCGTAATCGAGCGCGGCAATTCCCCAGCCGTTCTGCCAGCCAAACTCGGGGAGCGGAACGCGTTCCAGGCGCTTCCCTTCCACATTCCGCCACAGGCTAATACCCGGCGCGCCGGCGTGCGTAAACGCCACATCCATCCATCCGTCCTTATCAAAATCAAACGCCACCACGCCCACCGCTGGCGGCAATTTCTCTTTGTTGAAATCGATGCCGCCGAGCGGCGTGAATTTCCCTTCGCGGGGATTGAGATGGATCGAAGCTCCCGCCTGGCCGCCCGCGATAACGAAGTCAATCGCGCGGTCGTTGTTAAAATCCGTGGTGACAACCCCAGCGCCCGTGGCTGCAAAACCGAGCGCCGTCTCCGCGGACACGTCCGTGAATGTGCTATTCCCATTGTTGCGCCAAAGAACATTGTGCAGCGGCGCGCCCGGCACAGTTGAATCGGGAGCCGTTGTGATATACAGATCCAGGTCGCCATCGTGGTCGTAATCCACGAACGTCAGGCCCACGCAGCCTTTTTCCCTGCGGATTCCCACCGCTTGGGTCACTTCCTCGAACTTGCCATCACCCTTGTTGTGAAGCAAACGCACGCCATCACTCAAACAAACCGCAAGATCTGTATGGCCATCATTGTCGAAATCGCCCGCCGCGCAGCCGAGGCCGCTACCCTTTAGATTGATGCCTGCTTCCTTTGTCACATCGTCGAATCTTCCATCGCCCAAATTGCGCAGCAAGCGGCTGTTGCCTTGCGCCCCTGCGCTCACCAGGAAAAGATCGGGCTTGCCATCGCCATCGTAGTCAAAGAAACACGCGCCGGTGCTCGGTCCCATCTCGACGCGGCTTGCCCCCGCACTCTTCGACACAAACGCATTCGCCTCCGCCGTAAATCGCACCGGAATCGCCGCCGGCACATCGACAACCGAGTTCAGTGGCAATTCCGCGAGCGAGTAGCGCCCTTGATCGCCATAGCCCGCGCCAAACGGCGCTCCGAGATGCTCCGTCGTGATTTTCTGAAAGCGCGCCAGGTGTTCGCGCGCCGCGGCAGAATCTCCCTTCCTCTGCAGCGCCCGCGCCAGCCCGAATTCCGACGAAGCGTGAAACGGAGAAAGGGCCAGCCCCTTCTGAAACGCCGCGATGGCTTCGTCATATTTTTGCAGCTGTGCGTTCAGGTAGCCGACAAAATAATAGGCATCCGGTTCGTTGGGCGCGATCTGCGTGACGTGCTGAAAAGCGGCGATGCCCTTCTCCGTCTCCCCGAGGTCTTTGTAGGCAAGCCCGAGGTTGTACCAGGCGTAAGCATCCTTAGGAAGCTGCTGCGCGGCGGCTTCGAGTGCCGCGCGCGCGGCCTCCAGCTTCTGCTGGGCGACCAGAGAAACACCCAGATTCACCCGGGCCACCGCAAACTTGGGATCGGCCTCGAGGGCCTGTTCGAAATATTTTTGCGCGTCTGCCGGGCGCTGCTGGTTCATGTACGCAACTCCCAGCGTATTAAAACGATTGGCGTCCGCAATCCCACCGCCCGAAGACTCAGGCTTCTTTGCAGCCGCAGCCTTCTCCTGTGCGGAAGGCGCGCCGGAACGCGCCAATATCGCCGCACAGCAAATCAAAAATGAACAAGCGAAAATCCCGCCCACGGCACGGCGATGAGTTGAACGCATGAAAATATTTCTTCCTGTCCGCGCGGGATGCCCGAATTCCATGTGCGACTCATCCAGGCGCAATTGGAATTCTCCCGGCTGCCCGGCGCATCGTCAATCGTTTTTATGCCCGCCGAGTTGCGTATTTCGCCGGGTACTTGACCTGCACCGCATCTACGCTTACTCTCCCGCATCGAGCCATGACCTTCTTCCCCTACTGCACTTTTGCAGAAATCGCGCAGGAAATTCGATCCAAGAACGTTTCTCCCGTCGAAATCGTCGATAGCCATCTTAAGCGCATCGAGGCGCTGCATCCGAAACTGAATGCGTTTGTCCATCTGGACGCCGAGGGCGCCCGCCGGCAGGCGCGCGTGGCGGAGAGTCTTGTCTTGCGCGGCGCGCAGCTCGGACCTCTCCATGGCGTGCCGCTTACCATTAAGAGCTGCATTGACGTCGCCGGTTGGCCCTGCCCTGCCGGTTCTCTGCTCCGCAAAGACTATGTCGCCAATCAGGACGCTCCGCTTGTCTCGCGATTGAAAGGCGCAGGCGCCATCCTCCTCGGAAATACCAACACTCCCGAATTTTTGATGGCCTATGAAACCGACAACCAACTCGCCGGAAAGACAAGCAACCCCTGGAACTTGGCGCACTCCGCGGGCGGCTCGAGCGGCGGTGAAGCGGCCGCGATTGCCGCAGGATGCTCGGTGGGCGGAGTTGGCAGCGACGGCGGCGGCTCCGTTCGCGTGCCCGCGCATTTTTGTGGAATCTGTGGACTGAAGCCCACGCCCGGCCGCATTCCTGCGACGGGACACTTTCCTCCAGGCGCTGGAGCTTTTTCCTGGATCGGCGTTGTCGGCCCCATGGCCCGCACCATCGCTGATGTGCGTTCGCTCTTCGAAGTGATGGCTGGACCGGACGCAGGCGATGCGCTCTCCGCTCCCGTTCCATCGCGCGCGTACCGTGAGGCCGAGTTGCGCGGCATGCGCATCGGAATTCTGGAAAGCGACGCGCTTGGTGTGGCGACTGCGGAGACGCGCGCCGCTGTCGAGCGCGCCGCAAAATCACTCGGCGAGCGCGGCTTCACCGTCGAACCCTTCCGGCTGGATGGACTCGCTTGCGCGCTTGATCTGTGGTGGTTTTTCTTTGGCCCGGTGATCGGCAATTTGATCTGCCGTAGCGTCGCCGGCCACGAAGATCAAATCAGCCCGATGTTGCGCGAGTATCTCTCGTGCGCGACGTCTGGAAATTCAATTACCCTCGATCAGTTCACGGAGGCCTGCGCGGATCGGGATCTTCTCCGCGCCGAGATTCTGCGCCAAATGCGAGACACCCCCATTCTGCTCTCGCCTGTTTCCACGAGTCCCGCGTTTCGTCACGGCCAGGGAAATTATCTCCCCGGCACGGGATACCGCGACACTATGCGGTTTTCGCAATGGCTGAACTTGACCGGCTTCCCCGGCGCGTCCGTCCCCTTCGGCGTTTCGAACGACGGATTGCCCATCGGTGTGCAAGTGATCGGCCGCCCGTTCGAAGACGAGTTGGTCCTCGCTGTCGCCGAAGCCATCGAGCAATCACTCGGCCCCTGGCAAGCACCCCCACTGCAAATTCCGTGAGCAAACGGCTTCAATGCCGCTACTGCGGTTCTTTGGTCAACTCGGGGTTGGGTACGCGGTCTTCGCCGAAAGATTCCATGTCTTTGGCGTCTCTGGACTCGAGCATCTTCTTAACGGTAGCCAATTCGGCTTGCGCTTCCTCGCGCCGCCCCAGCTTCGTAAGAATTTGCGCGCGCACGTAGTGCACGCTCTGGCTTTCAGG